>SXGS01562356.1_pt1 | contig 18920 bp, 10 predicted proteins | sample 3174681 | NCBI WGS metagenome assembly SXGS01 (sample SAMN11356861, study PRJNA531348) | freshwater metagenome | isolation source: freshwater sample F1-80 | place: China: Fuxian Lake, Yuxi | collected 2017-12-25 | reverse complement strand
GATCGTGCGGCCGTCGATGGTGCGCACGCTGCCGCGCAGGCCGTCCTGCGCGCCGAGAGCGGCAGTGCCGGCGATCGCTGCCGCAGCAGCGAGCAGCGATCGCGACAGAGTGGCGAGAAGGGTTGCCGAAGGGGCCGAGTTCACTTCTGCGCCTTGCCGAGCTTCTTGTAGTACTCCTCGAGCATCTTCTGGTACTGCGGCGGCAGACCCTTGTTCAACTCGGCCTGGATCTTCTCGCGCTCGGCGTCCTTCATGTCGCCCCAGCGATCCGCCAGTGACGGACGCTTCTCGAGGTTGCCGACCGAGCCATCGCCTTCGGGCAGGGCGCTCTCGTTGGCGGGGTTCGACGACGGCCCGGTACCGGACGCCTTGCCGCCGCTCTGGTTCTCCTTCTCCTGGAACTCCTCGATCAGCGCGTCGAGCTCTTCGATGTACTTCTTCTGGTCCTGCTGCGTTGGGTCGTCGAAGCGCTTCTTCCGCAAGTCGCGCGAGGTCTTCTTCATGCCATCGGCGAGGCCGTGCAGACGGCTCTCGTTCTGGCGTTCGATCTCGCCGATGCGTTGGTGCGCCGCCGAACGGAAGCGTTCGCTCGCCTGCGGGAACCACTGCAGGAACGCGCGGAACCGCGGCAGCGCCAGGTCGGGAGCGGGGATCTCCGCCAGCGACTGCGCATAGAAGTACGCCGCCTCGGCATCGAGCGGCGAGTGGTTGAGGTTCTTCTCGAGGTAGTCGTTGAGCGTCGAGATCGACAGCTCGGGGTCGTCGCTGTCGAGGAACAAACGCGCCAGGTGGTAGCGCACGTGCGCCTGCAGCAGCGGATCCTGCGTCGCGGCGAGCACACGCGTCAGTTCGACGGCGGCGGCCGGGTCACCGGATTCGTGCACCTTCACCGCGGCGTCGAACGTCGGCACCGCGGCGCGCAGCAGATCGTCGGCAGCGCGCGCGAGACCGACCTCGTCGATGCGCTTGCCAAACGTCGCGATCTGCTCTGGCGTGGCGCCGAGCTTCTGCGCGGCGGCTTCGAAGCGAACGCGATCGAACGGCTGGAACGGGTTCTGCACCGCAACCGGCGGCACCGGCACCGCCGGCACCGGCGACTCGATGCCTTCTTCCTGGGCCGCGGCCGCGAACACGAGCAGGCTGCTCGCGAACAGCACACGGAGGGCGCCGTTCATCGGCCGCCCTCGGTGTCGTTCTCCTTGCCGAGCTTCTCGGCGAGGCGACGCATCAGGTCCTGCACGCGACCTTGCTTGGTGGCGAGAGTCGCCGCTTCGGCGGAGTAGTTCTCACCAGTGCGAACTTCCGCCGGCTTGGCGTCGAGTTCCTTGGTGGTCTTGTTCACGCGCTCCTGCAGGAAGCGCAGCATCTTCAGTTCGGCCGAGACGGGAACGAGAGGTGGCTGACCGCCACCGCCGGAACCCGTTCAATGCCCGCATTCTTTTCGTTCTATCGTTTTGCGTAGTGCGTTGATCAGCAGCTCGAGCAGGTCCTCGACTTCGCGCTGCGCGATCTGCGTCGGCTGGCCGCTCTCTTGGGCCTTGAGCTTGCTGGCAACGGCCCCGAGGTCATCGCGCAGTTGCTCGACCATCGGCGGGAACACCGCGGTGGTCGCGTCTTCTTCGAGCAGCTTGAGCGCGTCTGCAGCTTCCATCTGCAGATCGCTCTCACCGGTCGCGAGCTCGGCGAGCTTGTCGGCGAGCGCCGCCGGCAGCGCACCGCTGGCGGTGAGGATGTTGTTGCGGGTCGCGTCGAGCGTCTTCGTCTGCGCCGACAGTTCGCGCTGGCGCGCGAGCATCGCGGTGAAGCGCTCTTCGAGGGCGCGCAACACTTCGTCCTGCAGTTGCTGGCGCAGTTGCGCGAGACGATCCTCGAGCTCCTTCTTGGCGGCTTCGAGGTCTTCCTTGGCGTCCTGCTGCTTCTGCTTGGCAGGCACGTATTCCTTGAGCTGGCCGGCGGCGGCGCGCTGCTTCGGAACGGCTTGCTGCACGCGCTTCTTGCCGGGCGTCGGCTGCGCTTCTTCGCCGTGCTCGCCGGGTTCCTCGGCCTTCTCCATGTCCTTCGACAAGGTGTCGGTCGCGTTCTGCGTCTGCTCCTGCTTCTTCGCTTGCTGTTCGAACGGCAGCTTGAGCAGCTCGCGGCGCGCGTCCTCGGCCATCTCTTCGAGGGCTTCGGCCGTCTTCTTCAGCTCTTCGATCGCCTGGTCCTGGTCCTTGAGCGACGGCTCGGGCTTCTGGTCGCCGAGTTGCTTCTCGGCCTTGCCCATCGACTGCGCTGCCTTGCCGGCCTTGCCGCTGCAGCTGCCCGCGGCGGGTGAACCCTCGCTCGGCTTCGCTTCGGAAGGCTCCGACTTGTCGCCCGGCTTGCCGGGTTCGCCCTTCTTGGCGTCAGCCTTCAGCTTCGCATCCTTCTGCTCGACGCCTTCGAGGTCCTTGGCGAGCTTCTCGGTCTTCTCCTGCAGTTCGGCTTCTTTCTCGGCCAGGGGCTTCGTCGCTTCGGCGGCGGCTTGCATGCCGAGTTCGTTGGTCTGGTCGCGCAGCTTCTTCTGCTCGGCCAGCAACGCTTCGGTCTCCTTCTTCTTCGCCTCGAGATCGGCGAGGTGCTTCTGCAGCTCTTCCGTGCGCGCCGAATCTTCCTTCTCCGCGGTCTGCTCCTTGGCGAGCTCGTCGACGCGGTTCTTGAAGGCTTCGAGCTTCTTGATCTCCTCGAGCAGCTTGCGCAGGTCGTCGTTGCGGTTCTGCAGCAGGTCCAGCAGCGTCGCCAGGTCCTTGCGCAGGTCACCCATGACCACCAGGGCTTCGTCCCAGCGCTCCTGCTTGAGCAGGTCGCCGGCCTTGTCGAGCCGCGCCATCATCTTCTTCTCCTGGACGTACTGCAGGCCGGCCGACAGCGTCTTGCTGTCCTCGGGCTCGGACTTCTGCAACACGACCATGAGCTTCTGCATGCGCTCGGTCAGGTCCTTGAACTTGGCGCTGGCCAGGTCTTGCTTGCTGGCGGCGGCGACCGGTTGATCCTGCTGCGCGCGCAGCGACGCGGATGGCGTCGCGAACGCGAACAGGAACGCCATCAACATGGCGATTGCTCGTGGAATCATGATTGCCTCTGGGGTCACGCCCGCGGGAGCGGGCCAACTGGTCGGGAACGCTACTTGTTTTCTTTCGGCTTGTCGGAGCCGGGCATGTCTTCTTTCGGCTTCGGCTACTTCTTGGGGGAGAAGATGTCGTTTTCGGCGGCCTCGGTCCGCCCCTTCGTGGCCTTGATCGCGTCGTCCTCGATGCGAATGATCGCCCGGAGTTCCTCGATCATCGCGGCGAGGCTTTCGGCCTGGGTCATGTGCTTGAGCACGGCCTGGATACGGCGCTCGATGTCCTTGTAGCCGGCGACCGCATCGGTCCGCTTCGCCTCGTCACTGGTGTTGACGAAGGCATCGACGAGGCGGGTCGTCGCCGGGAATGCGTCCTTGGCGAGGTCGAGCAGAGGAGCCGGGATCTTGGCCTCGGTCTCGCGCACCTGGTTTGGCTCCCACAGGCGGTTGTTCTCGTACTCGAGCAGGATGCGTTGGTACGACTCGCCGACGAGCGCAACGCGGCGACCGAGTGCCTGCTGCAGCCGCGCCAGCGCCTTCAGCCTCGCCTCGACCTGCTTCCTTTTGTCGCCGGCCTGGGCCGGACCCATCATTTCTTGCAGTTCGATCGTGGCGCGCTGTTCTTCGGCGAGGATGCGTTCGAGTTCCTGGCGTTGCTCGACCTGGCGGCGCCGCAGTTCTTCGGTGAGCTTCTCGCGCGTCACCACGCGGAACATCATCGTCTCGCCAAAGCCCTCGTGCGGGTCGCCCGGGCCGAAGTTGTCCTTGGCGCCAAAGCGCACCGACAACAGCATGCCGGGGCGAATCGGGTTCGTCGGATCGTCTTCCTTCGCGACGCGGTTCCACTGGCGCAGATCGACCATCGCACTCGTTTCGTAGCGCAGCGCGCTGCGCTGCAGCATGGCGCCATAGGTCGCCTCGGCGTTCACGAACGGCACCTCGAGCAGCGGCTGCGCCCCCTTCTCGTTCGGCTTGTCCTCGGTGGCGCGGAACGAAGTCGATACCGAACGCAGGCCGAAGTCGTCGCGGATCTTCAGGTCGCCGGGAATGCGAGCGTGCGTGGTGATCGAAACGCCGATGCCGCGCAACCGGAACTCACTCGTCGGTGGCTTGTCGTCGCCAACGCGCAGCACCAGCTTCGGCGGCGTGCCGGCCCCGAGGCGATCGTGGTCGATGACGTCGATGACGAGCAGCCCCGACGTGGTCGGAGCGAAGTCGCCGGCGAACGACAGGTTGTCGGCGCCGCGCGCCAACGAGATCTTCTGGTCGCTGCCGAACAGCAGGAACGCATCGGTGAGCGCCTTCTGGCTCTTGCCCGAGAACGACAGTTTCGCGCCCTTCGGCAGCCGCAGTTCGCCTTCGGTCGGCGGCACGGTTTCCGGATCGCGTTCCATGTATTCCGGGAACGTCACGCGCACCGCGAGGCCGTCGATGCGCGGGCGTTCGACGACCTTGACCGTGATCGGCAGCGGCAACGCATCGCCGCCCGCGACTTCCAGGGTCATGTCGGCGAGCACGGACTCGATCGTCCAGGTGAACTCGCGATCGCCCGTGCGGCTCAAGGCTTCGCTGCCTTTCTCGCCACCGGCGAACGCGTAGTCGACGAACACCTGGTCGGGCACCGGCCCCTGCACTGCAACGCGCACGGTCAGGGCGTCGCCCTGCGGCAGGCGCACTTCGCCACTGTCGCCATCGGCGAGACGCAGCGTCGTGTAGCGCGGCCAATCGACGTTGGCCAACGCGAGATTGCGCGCCGCCCAGGTCGCCAACGAAGCGCCGTCGATGCAGGCCCAGCCGACGAAGAACAGCACGCCGCCGGCGAGGTCGAGCATGTAGCGACGCACGCGGGAGCGATCGATCGCCGAGGCGAACGGGATCGCCGCCAGGCGTTGCCGAATGTCAGCGACCACGGCGGCCTTGAGGGCTGGGGACTCGACGTGGCGCACCCCGGAGCCGGCTTGCAGTTCTCGATCGAACTGCAGCGAGCTGATCAGGGCCTGCTTGACGTCGGGCGCGGCGCGTTCGACCGCGAGCGCCATTTCGTCGTCGCTGAGCGCCACCGACAGCGGCGAGAACAACCGGCGTTGCACAGTGCGGGCCAGCACCACCACGAACGTGGCGAGCAGCACGGCGCGGAAGATCCACTCGAGGCGCAGCAGGCGATCGGTCAGCAAGCTGGGCAGCGCGAACGCCACCAGCAGCAGTGCGACCATGCCCAGCGTTTCGATCCAGATGCCGGTGCGGGCGCTGCGGCGCAGCCGATCGAACTCCGCCTGGCCGGGCAGCGCGGCCTGGAGGAACGCAGGCGACGCTGGCGACGTCGATGGCGCAGTGGGTGACGGTTGCGAGTTCATAGCAGGTTGAAGCGCTTGCGCAGCAGCCACTCGAGGGACAACACCACCAGCACGAACACGATCGTCGGCCAACCGTCCCAGATCGCATGCGGCGTGCGGAACGTGTCGGTCGCCGAACGCGACGGAATGCGATCGAGCGCGGCCAGCAGTTGCTGCGGCGTGTCGAAGAGTTCGCCGCCGACCGTGGCGGCGATCGCCTTGAGTTCGGCGCGGTCCATCGGACCTGGCCGTTCGATCTGCGCAGCCGTCACCTGGAACGTCAGCTCGACGTTCTTGCCGACCTTGTCGGCGCTGCGCACGCGGTAGGCGCCGAGCTGGCTCGGCCGGAAGCGCAGCGAATAGCTGCCCGGAACGCCTTCGACCTGCACCAACTGCACGGTCTCGGCGGCTTCGCCTTCGCGTTCGATAAGCACCGGGTACGAATCGACGAGCACCGGCTGCAGCGCTTCGTCGCGAGCTTCGGCCGTGATCTCGATCGCGTCGCCGAGATCGACCTTGTCGTCGCTGGCCATCAGGCGCAGCCGCGTGTTGCCGGCCTGCATGCGGCCTTCGAACAAGTAGCGGATGCCGTTGATCCAGTAGCGGTTGTAGGCCTGCTCGTAGATCGAGCGCCAACGGTAGGACTCGTCGGTGCCGGTGAACACCACGCGGCCAGCACCCACGTTCTGCATCGCGATCATCGGCATGCCGCGGCCACCGCGCCGGAAGTCGGGGCTGGTGTGTTCGGCGAGCACCATCGCCGCGGGCTTCAATCGCGTCACCGGGAAGAAGAAGCGGAAGCCCGGCAGACGGCCCCACAACAGACGGCTGTCGTCGCGGCCCTCGGCGATGCGCGTCAGCTTGGCGCCGAGACCGTCGTCGCCTTCGGGAGTGAGCGCGTACGGCCAGACGCGAACGAATGCCTTGCCGAGGCCGATCAGGCTGCGTTCGGCGAACTCGATGTCGGGCACGATCGGCAGCAATTCCGCCACCGGCCACGTCGGCGCCGTCTGGCGCATCGCATCGAGCGAGTACTTCTCGCCGGCGACCCACCACAGGCCGCAACCGCCTTCGACGACGTGCTTCTGCAGATGCTCGCAGAAACGCGGCGTCAGGCGCGTGTGGTCCGGATCGATCAGCACCACCACGTCGTAGGGATCGAAGTCGATGCGCTCTTCGGGCAGCTTCTCGATGCGCACAGCTTCGTCGCCGTCCTGCGGGAACTTCGGATCGGCGCTCTGCAGCCAGCACGACACGTCGATCGTCTTGTCGCGGATCAGCAGGTTGCGCAGGATCTGGAACTCGTGGTTGCTGCTGCCGGCGATCAGCAGCAAGCGCAGCTTCTCGTCGAGCACTTCGACCGGTGCCTGCTTCTGGTGGCGTTCGGCCACCACCGGCTCGCCATCCGGCGGCACCAGTTCCGTGCGGAACAGGAAGCGGCCCGCCGCGTCGGCCGAGATGTCCTTCCATTCGATCGCGACTTCGCCGCGCTCGCCGCCGATCTGCACTTGCTGCCGGCGCACCTCCACTTCGGCGCCCTTGTCGTCGATGCGCAGCAGCCGTGCGGTGATCTGCATCGCGTCGTAACCCTGCGACGCCGCCACGGCCTTGAGTTCGAACGGGTCCTTCTGGAACACCTTGGTCGGCGCTTCGAAGCGGGTGAGCTCGACCGTTTGCGTCTCGGACGGGTCGCCGATGCCGAGCACGAACGTGTGCGGGATCTTGCGTTGGCTGAGCAGGCGCGCGATCTCGGCCGCCTGCGGGCCGGCGTTGCGGCGACCGTCGGTGACGAACACCACGGCGGCGATCTCCGACGAACGGCTCTTGTCGAGTGCGGTGCGCAGTGCACCGCCGAGGTTGGTGGCGCGGCCGTCGGCGGTCAGCCTGGCGAGATCGAGGCGCGGTACCGGCGGCGGCGCATTCGGATCGACGGGCAGCGGCTGGCCGTCCGGGCCGAGCTTCGGCTGCGGCGGTGGCAGCAACGGCAACTGGTCGAGGTTGCCGGCGAACGAGTAGAGCTGCACGTTGTTCTTCGCGGCGAGCTTGCGCACCAATTCGCCGTCGCCGTGTTCGAGCAGCTTCTTCACCAGTTCGAGACGCGGCGCGGCCGACGGTTCGGCGATGCCGAGCGCCTTCCAGCCATCCGCGATCGGCTGCACGTCCTCGCGCCGCCACGCGTCGAGGTGCGTCATTGACTGCGAATTGTCGACGAGCAACAGCGTGTGGCCCGGCCGCGTCTCCCGCTTCACGGTGACGAGGTTGGGTTCGAGCAGCAGCAGCACGACCGCCAGCACCGCCAGCGCACGCAACGTGCCGAGCACGAAGCGCTGGCCGCGGCTCAGGTTCTTGCCGTCGCGGCGATACAGGAAGCCGACAGTGACCAGGACTGCGGCGCAGCCCAGCAGGACCAGCAGGCCGAGGCCGCCGGTCGGGAAGTTGGCGAGCTCGAAATGCAGTTCGCTGCCCGGTTCGGGCTCGATCCCGCGCCAGGACGCGAGCAAACGGAGGAATTCGTCCATCGTGAGCACCGGTCAGCGACGACCGAACCTCCAAGCCAGCAGGGATTCGAGCAGCAGACCGGCGAGCAGCAGCGCAGCCAGCAACGGCCACACCTCGCCTTCGCCCTTGTCGTCGCCGAGCGACGTTTCCTCGCGCACGAACGTGACGCGATCGTGCAGTTCCTTCGGATACAGCCGCGCGAACGCGTTGTCGGCGAACGGCACGAGACGGCTCTCGGTCGTTGGCATGTTGCGCGCCAGCAACCGCTTGTCCGGCGTGCCGTCGTGCCGCGCCAGTTCGATCTCGTAGGCGCCGAGCGCGCGCAGTTCGGACATCGCCACGGTCAGTACGGCGGGCGCTTGCGGCTCCTTGCCTTCGACCGCGGTGAAGGTGCGTTCGTCGTCGCCGGTCAGCGCGCGCAGCGTGGCGTCGGCCCGGAACGCCGCCGGATCAAGCGACAGCGTGAAGGAGCCATCGGGAAGCAGGTTGGTGCCGGCGGTGTCCTGCCGGCGCGCGCTGCTGCGATGCAGCTGGTTGACCAACACGACGAACAGGTCCGTGCTCGGCAGGTTCGACCAGAACTTGTCGGCGGTGACCGCGAACATCGCCACTTCGCCACCGCCAGTGCCCGTGCCGAACGTGCGCGAAACCAGCAATGGCGGGCCTTCGGCGTCCTTGATGCGCGCGATGACCGTGGCGCTCTGCTTGCCGTCGTCGACGATTTGCAACCAGCGCTTCACCAGCACCACGTTGCCGAACAGCAGGTCCAGGACCTCCGCCAGGCCATCGCACATCGGGTGGTCCGGGCGCGTGAGGATCGTCTTCTCGGGTCGGTCGGGGTCGCCGCCGATGTCGCCGAACGGCATCGGCAACACGCCCTTGCCGTCGCGCCACAGCAGTTCGTTGAAGCGGCCGGCATCGACGAGTGCACCGGCGGTGATCACGAGACCACCACCCTTGGTGACGAAGTCTTCGATGCGCTGCGCAGTCGCGACGGTCGGCGCCGTCACGTTGCACAGCCACACGACGTCGAACTGCGCGAGATCGGTTTCCTCGAGCGCCTGGTCGCTGACGACCTGCGGTTCGATGCCGGATTCGGCCATCTCCATCGCCGCCTGCAGGAAGAACGTCTCCGCTTCCTCTTCGTCGGGCTGACCGTCGACCAGCAGCACGCGGCTCTTGTCGCGCACCTGCAGCGCCAGCGTGCGGCGATCGTCGATCGGGAACGACTCGGTCGCTTCGAGTGCTGCGTCGATGCGGTGCGGACCCGCCTGATGGAACGTGTGCCCGAGCGGCACCGCCATGCGTTGGCCCGGCGCCAGCGGCTCGACCGTGAGCACCACACGGCTCTGGCCGTCGATCTCCACGGCGACCGTCGCCGGCGTGGTCGGATCGAGGCCGAAGTTCTGCACGTCGATCGCGAGCGTCGCGGGCACGCCGGCCACCGCCATGCGATCGACCAGGCGAACGTCGACGACGGCGAGGTTGGCGGGCGATCCGGCCTTGCCGAGCACGGTGACGTGGTCCTTGTCGGGACGCAACGAATGCAGCGCCGCGAGCAACGCCTGGCGCGGCTTGTCGTCCTCGGTCGCCCAATCGTGCGCGCGCGCGTCGCCGACGACGTAGTACTGCGTGCGGCCGGCTTCCTGCACGTCCGCCGCGCGCTTCACCGTCGTCTGCAGCGAGCTGCCGAGGTCGGTGGCGCCGTCGCCACAGGTGAGCTCCTTCAGCATCGTGCCGACGCGGCGGCCGAGTTCGGGCCCGACGCGTTGCGTCCACAGCTCGGGTTGGGCGGCGCGGCTCGTGCGCACCAGCGAGAACAAGTCCCCGGAGCGACGCACCGACAGGTCATCGACCAGCGCGCGGATGCGATCTTGCGCCTTGACGAACAGCGTCGTGCTGCCGCTGCGCTGCGTCATCGATGCGCTGTCGTCGAACACGACGACGTGGTGCGTCTTGGTCGACAACAAGCCGCCGCCACCGAACTGCGGCCGGCTGACGAGCGCCACCAGCAACAACACGGCGAGCGTGCGCAGCAGCAGCACCAGCCATTGCTCCATGCGCAGGCGCTTGCGATTGCGCTTCATCGCGGCGAGCAGGAACTCCATGGCTGCCCACGGCACCTTGCGGAACCGGCGCCGGTTCAGCAGGTGGATGACGATCGGCACCGCGCACAGCGGCACCGCCCACAGCAGCAGCGGATTGAGGAAGGCGAGTGCGAGCATCTGCCGTGGATCAGCGCTGGAAGATCGGGGCGTAGGAGTACGGCAGCTGCAGGATCGTCAGCGCGATCGCGGTGCCGTAGACGGAACCAACGCCATCACCCTCCCAACTGCCGTCCTTCTTCTGTTGGCGCAGCAGCCACGCCGCCTTCTTCGCGTAGTAGTCGGTCCAGTCGCTGCCGCCGCGTTGGTAGAGCGCCTGGCCCCAATAGAGGTGCGTGTAGTAGTGGTGCCCGGTGTTGTCGACCGTGATCTGGATCGACTTCTTGCAGTACTGCACGGCCTTGTCGACGAACGGCTGGTCGTCGTACATGCCGGCGTTGTAGAGCACCGCGACGCCCGCCGCGGTGATCGCCGGCCGACCATCGCCACCGCTGTTGAGGCTGTAGCGGATGCTGCCGTCGCCGTTCTGGCACTTCTTGATGTAGTCGACGGCGCGATCGATCGTCTTCTTGTCGACGACGATGCCGGCCATGCGGCAGGCGCGCAGCGCCTGGATCTGCGTGACCGTCACGCTGCCTTCGTCGCTGTTGCTGTCCGGGGTGTAGATCCAACCGCCAGCCGACGACTGCGCCGACGAGATCAGCCCGACGGCCTTGTCGAGCACGCGCTTCAGCTTCTCCTGCTCGCGCACGTCCTCTTCCATGCCATAGACCGACGCGAGGAACAGCGTGGCGAAGCCGTGCCCGTACATGCTGCGCCCTTCTTCCGCCGGCACCGAGATGACGCCGGTGCCGCCATCGGCGTTCTTCTTCAGGAACGCAACCGCGCGGCGCACTGCTTCGTAGTGCTTGCCGCGCGTGGGCGTCGAACCGCCGGCGATCAGCGCCATCCCGGCCAGGCCGGTCATCGCCGCCGGGTAGCTGCCGTAGCCACCGCTGTTGCGCCAGCAACCGTCGTTGCCCTGGTTGCGCGCGAGCCATTCGAGGCCACGTTCGATCGACGCGTGGATCTCCTTGGTGACGCCCGGCGGATAGACAGGATCCTGGGCCGGCAGCGCCGGCGCAGCGACGCTGGCGAACAGGACGGAAACGGCGAACACGGCCTTCATTGCCTGCCTTCCATGTAGTCGTAGAGGCGGTTCTGCTCGCGCTCGTGCGCGCGCAGGTCGCCGTGGTCCTTGCAGATCTCGACTCGCGCCAGGTGCCAGTTTATGCGCACGGTGCGATCGACGAGCAGATCGAACACGGTGTCGAGCAGCGCCAACGCGGCGGTGGCATCGCCCGGCTTCGCCAGCGCGATCGCCCGTTCGCGGGTCAGCGCGAGCAGGCTGCGGCCGAGGCTGAGCTTCTGTTCGGGCAGGGTGGCGGCGCGCAGAGCGGCAGCGAGACCGCCGATCGCGGCGTCGGCGTCACCGGAACGCAGTTGCAGGTCGGCCTTGCGCACCGGGTCCGCCACGGTCGCCGCGACCTGGCTGATCGCCACCCTGCTGCTGAACACTTCCACGCCGCCTTGGTAGCCGACCGCGAGCCACGGCCCGTCGACGATGACGTTGGCCGAACCCAGCAGCGGATCGCGGCTGGGGTCGAACGCGGGCAGCGGCACCTTGCGCACCAGCTTGCCGTCGATGCCGTAGACGAGCAGTTCGCGTTCGCCGGGGATCACGCCGCAGTCACCGGCGACCGCACCGCGGCCGCGGCCGGTGTTCTTCGGGCCGTTCCACGTCGGCAGTTCGCGCGCCCACTTGATCAGGCCACCCGAGGCGCCGACGCCGACGAGATGCGTGTCGGACATGAGGAACATGTCGTCACCGATGCGCCCCACCAACGAACGCAGCTTGCCGTACGGCGCGTAGATGCTGGTGCCGTCGAGCATCCAGTGCGGCTGGCCGGTGGCGCCATCGAGGCACAACAGCATGTCGCCATCGACCGGCGCCACGATCACGAGGCCATCGAGCACCTGCATGTCGTTGGGCAGGAAGGTGGTGAGCTCTTCGTTGCCGAATTGCGGGCGACCCCAGCCCATGTCGTTGTTGACCGGCTTCTTCGCCTTCTTCGACTTGCGGCGCGGATCGACGCGTTCGTAGCGCCGGATCCAACGCATGTCGCCGGTGAACGCGTCCACCGCCGCGACGCAACCCGCGTTGGTCGCGACGAACGCGACGCCGCTCTGCACCACGACCGGACATCCCGGCGCCTTGAAGAACGGCGTGCCACCGGCGTGCAGCGGCGTGTTCCACAACGGCCGCCCGGTCGCGCGATCCAGGCACTCCAGCGAGTAGCGGCCGCGCCGCAGGGCCGGCAGCATCAACTTCTCGCCGAACACCGTCGGCGCGGCGAGGAAGGTCACTTCGCGCAGGCCGCCGTCGCCTTCGGTCCACGCCGTCGAATCCCAGACGCGGGTGCCTGCCTTGGCATCGTAGGCGGTGAGGGTGCTGACCTTGAGAGCCTCGACACTGCTCGTGCTGCCGCGCGGATGCCCGAGCACCACGTAACGACGCTCGCCATCGTCGACCGGACGCAGCAATGCGAAGTCGCTGGCGGCGACGCGCACGCGCGGGTGCCCTTCGCGCGCCACCGGAGGTTCCTCGCTGCCATCACCGGCCTGCAGCAACACGCCCGTGGTCGCATCGGTGGTGCGCAGGCAGTAGTGCTCGAGGAAATGGGCCTTCGGCGGCGCCGCCGGATCGAGCGGGTCGCGCGCAAACGAGATCCACGTCGCCGGTCCGTAGCGCCCCGCGTGCGGCATCGTCGCCGTGGTGACGCCGTCGAAGAACATGACCTGGTTGCGGTCGCTGCTCGTCTTCGGGTCCTTGTACGGTTCCGGATTGCGGAAGCGGAACTGCCACAGCGGCACCAGGTCGTTGGCCGGATCGGCGAGCCAGCTGCCGATGCTGTGCGCGTGCGGAGCGATGGTGGCGACGTCGCGCACGAACAGTGCGTCGGTCGGCAGGTCCCGCATCGAATGCAGTTGGCCCAGCACGCGCAGCGATTCGTCGGGAAATGCAGTCGCCAGCGCCTGCACCGCGTCGTGCGCGGCAGCTTGTTCGCCCGCCAGTCGCAGGCATAGCGCGATCTTGAAGCGGCACCAGACGTCGCTGATGGCGAGGCGCTTGCGCAGGTCGGCCGGGTAGGTCTCGAGCAGGTCCGACAACACCAGCACGGCGGCGCGGTAGCGCCCTTCGTGCATCAGGCGGTCGGCCAGCAACGCCATCGCCTTGCCTGCCGGAGCGGTGACGAAGTACCGATTGGCAACCTGTTCGAGGGCGGGCACCGAGCCCTCGGCCAGCGCCTGCTGCAGCAGCTCTTCCGCGGCAACTTCGTAGGTGGCGCGGTAGATCTCGACGCCGACCGTCGGCATGCGCGCCAGCATCTCGTGGCACAGCCGCCGAACCGGTCGATACAGGCGACCGTCCTGGCTGAACACGGCATTACGCGCATCGGGCGCGGCTTCGCGCGGGCCGGGCTTTGGCAGTTCGCCGCCGCGCCGGGCGGCCATCAACTGCTCGAGCTGCTTCTGCTTTTGCTGCTCGGCATCGTCCTTCTTGTCCTTGTCCGGCTCGGGCTCCGTCGGCTTCGCCGCCTCGCCCGTTCCGGTCTCCTCCGGTCCCGTCGCGATCACTTCACTGGTCCTGCCTTCGATCACCTGCTGCAGCAGTTCGATGGCACCGCTGAAATCCTCGCGCGTGAAGAACGACTGCGCCTTGCGCAGGTAGCGATCGAGGTTCGGGTTCTCGAACAGATCGACGCTGGTCCCCGGATCGTCGTCCGGGCTGGCCGCACCGCCCTGCGGGCCCTGGCCCGGGGCCACCGGGATGGCGAGCGCAACGGGGGCCTCGGCCCGGACTCGCTGGGCCGACAACGATGCCGCGAAGCATGCCGCGGACGCGAGCAGAACGATCACTGGTTTGATGGGCTGCGACGGCACAGGACTCGTTCCATTTCCAGCCGAGGTCCGAGGGGTCTTGGACCTTGTCGACCGACTGCAACGTCGGTCGGTCGGGAGGGATCAGTGGGCAATCTACGTTTCGGGGCGATCGACGGCGAGGGCCCCCAACCCATTCCATCAACTTGAACTCCCGGCCGGGAATCGGACCGCACTGTTCGCCGTCGATCGCCACCGGTCGTCTGCGTCTCCACGGCCGAAGTTCGCGTTCGACCGAACCGGTCGGCACCGCCATTCGTGCTCTCCCCCGTCTAGACTCTGCCATCCGATGAACCCCTCGCTTGCGCGCGCCGCGCTCCTGGCGGTCTCCGCCGTCACCGCCCTCGCCCCGGCCCAGGAATGGACCGACGAACAGCTGGTCGCCGCCGCCCAGGGCTTCCAGACCGAAACGGTACCCGCCAGGGTGGTCCAGGCCGGCAAGCTGCTGATCGATCGGCAGCAGGCGTTCACCCCGCTGGTCGCGCGAATCCACGGCGACCATCGCGAGTTCTGGCTGAAGATCGATCGACTGTTGACCGAACTCGGCGATCCGCGCTGGCAGGTGCGCGAGAACGCCGAACGCACGCTGATCGAGGTTGGCAGCAAGGCTTTCACGGTCATCGAACAGAAGGCCGAGAAGTTCGACGTGCTCGAACAGCAGATCCGGTGCAAGCGCATCCTCGACGCCTTGAAGGCCAAGGGCACCGAAGCCGAAGACCGCGAACGGCGGCTGCTGCGCGGCCTGATCACCACGGCCCTCTACCTCGACAGCGACCCACGGCTGCTGCGCGCGCTGCGCAGCGCGCTCGGCCACCTCGAATCGTCGATCCCTGACGGCGCCATCCGGGCGCTCGGCAAACACGGCACGGACGACGAAATCGACCCGTTGCTGCAGATGGTCGCCTTCAAGAACGGCCTGCACCGGATGGCAACCGTCTCCGCGCTCGGCCGCGCCAAGACGCCGAAGGCCCTGGCGGCATGCCGGCACCTGCTCAGCGGCAAGCCCGCCGCCGAAGGTCCGCTCGCCGGCGTCGCGCTGACGCGCACCGAGACGATGGCGATCGTGCGCGCCTTGCACAGCCGCACCGACCAGGACGCGCTCACGCTGCTGCAAGAGTTGACGAAGCACGCCGACCCGGTCGTCGCCGCCGGCGCCAAGATCACCGTGCCGGCCGTGCAGGGTGCTGCCGCCAAGGCGAAGTTCACGTTGCCCGACCGCACCACCGTGGACGGCACGATCGCCGACATCTTCGGCGACTCGATGGCGGTCGCGGGCGTCTTCGAAGGTGTGCCGGTGGCCGAGTTGTCGTTCGCTGACTGCGACACGATCGACTTCCCCGAGCACGTCGTGGCGGTGACGCCGCACGCTCGCGTGTTCCTGAACCAGGGCAGCCTCGTGCACGGGGCCGTGCTGGGGATCGATCCGGACGTGGTGCGGGTGCGCAGCGAGGTGTTCGGCGAACTCACGCTGCCGCGCAAGGACGTGCAGGGCATCGCCTTCGACCCGACGCTCGACCGTCTGGTGGGCGCATCCAACGAACACGACCGCGTGCGCATGCGCGATGCGACGTTCGTCGATGGCGCGCTGCAGCGCGGCGACGCGAGCACGCTGCACGCGCAACCGAAGGAAGGTGCCGCCCGCGCGCTGGCGCTCGCTGACGTCGCCGGCGTGCTGTTCACGCGGCCGCGCAGCCAGGAAGTCGACACCACGACCTACGTGCGGTTCGACCTCACCACCGGCGAACGCCTGATCGGCTTCCTCGTCGACAGCTCGCCTGAACACGTCGCCGTCAGCGTGCCGATGCTCGGCGCCGCGGTGCTGCCGTGGAGCAAAGTGGCGCACGTCGAAATCGGCGTCGGCGGCGGTGCCATGTGGGGTTTCACGCTGATCGCCGACTACAGCGACAACTGCATCGTCGAAGTCGACGACCAGGGCCGCGTCACGTTCCGCCTCGAAGAGATCTTCGGTGCGTGGGACGCGGAATGCCTCGACAGCGGCAACCTGCTGATCACCGAGTTCTCGGTCAGTCGCGTCCAGGAAGTGGACCGCAAGGGCAAGCCGGTGTGGGTGTTCGAGGACTTGAAGAACCCCTACGACGCCGACCGTTTGCCCAGCGGCAACACGCTGATCGCCGACACGTTCGCCAGCCGCGTCATCGAAGTCGACAAGGCCGGCCAGATCGTGTGGCAGTTCGCCAAGGACATCCGACCGTTCGACTGCGATCGCCTCGCCAACGGCAACACACTGATCGCCGACATCCTGAAGGACCGCATCATCGAAGTGAGCCCGGTCGGCGAGATCGTGTGGGAAGCGAAGGGCATGCCCAACGCGCACGACGCCGATCGCCTGCCCAACGGCAACACGCTGGTGACGCTGCGCAACAAGGGCTGCGTGTTCGAACTCGATCGCGACGGCAAGGTCGTGTTCGAGTTGCAGAACCTCAGTTCGCCGAGCGACGCGGATCGATTGCCGAACGGCAACACGCTGGTCGCCGAGAACACGCGCGTGCGCGAGTTCGATCGCCGCGGCAACGAGATCTGGAAGAAGGACATGACCTGGGCGGTTGAGGTCAATCGCTACTAACTTCGCGCGAATCGGCGGCTTTGACCCGCCTACGTAGGAGCCGACGCCCGCGGCGGGCGCGGCTCAACGGCGCTATGCGCATTCGGGTTGGGTGCGCAGGATTCCTGGGGGGATGAAATCTCGGAGCTGTACTCCGAGATTTCACGAACGACGGCATGGCGTTGCTTTGGCTGGCTAGCGCTCGGGCGCTAGCCGCCGACGAAGACTTCTTCGAGCCCGGAGGGCACGCCCAAACGGCGGATCACCGCCACCATCGCCGCCATGCGACCGGCTTCGCCTTCGGCCGCTGCATCGCAGAAGGCGAACACGGCGCGCTGCACGACGGTGGGCTCCGCAGTGAACGCCAGCGCCATCGCAAAGTAGGGCCGCGCCGCCGCGGGTCCACGCGCCCGCAGCACCGCTTCGCCACGGGGCCACGCGGCCGCCGGCACCATCGCCTGCGCTTCGTCGAAGTTCGCGGCGTTCGGCGCCACCGCGGCCGCCACCATCAGGTCTTCGTCGATGTTGCGCCACGCTTCCTGCCAGTGGCGCGGCACGTCGTTGGCTTCGATCGCGGTTGCCAACTGCAGTGCCTCGCGCAGATCACCGGCGTTGAGCCGCCACAGCACGTGCTCGAAACGCCAATCCGCCGCACTGCCGAAAGCGCCGAGACCCAACGCCGCGACCATGACCATCACGATGCCTTGCCGCAGACGCCGGCCACGCTGCGCGAACGTCGCGCGGAACTCCGGCTCGCTCTCGTAGCGCGCCATCAGCTGCCAGCGCCGCGGCTCGTCGGGATGCAGCGAGAACAAACGCCCGAACCAGCCGTGTTCGACCGGCATCGCCAGCCGCGACACCACCAACAACGCGCGCGAACACGGTTCCTTGCCCAACGCCGCCACCGACGCCGCATCGGCTTCGTGTTCGAACCGATGCGCCAGCGTGCGCAGAACGAGCCACGCGACCACGAGCCCGACCGTCGCCACCGCCGCTTGCACGACCACGTCCATCGACTCCAGATCGACGAGTCGCAGCGGCGCCGCCAACGCCATCGGCACCACCACCACCAACGCGATCAACAGGGCCGGATGGCCCGAACGCGCGTGGCCGACTTCGTGCGCGACGACGCCGGCAAGCGCATCGGCGTCGAGTTCACGCAGCAACCCGTCCGTCAAGCACAGGCAACGGCCGAACGGCAGCGGTCCGACCAACATCGCGTTGAGGCTGCTCATGCCCGTCGGCATCACGTAGAGGCGATGGCCGGGAAACCCCAGTTTCGCGGCCACTTCGCGCAGACGCGCGCCGATCGGTTCCGGCAGCGGTCGCACCGCGAACGCGAAGCGGAACCAGAACGGCAACACGGCGACCGCCAACGCCAGGAAGGAGGTCGCGCCCACCAACAACCCCACCGCGGTCGAGAACACGAACGAGTACAGCTCGGGCACGAGATGCAGCAGGTCGAGCATCGCGCCGAACAGCAACAACGGCATCGCCACGAGCAATGGGCCGCCGAGTCGCATGCGCACCATCGCCGCCACGTCCAACCAGCGCGGCCACGAGGTCCGCTCGACGAGGCGTTGCGGATCCGGCTCCGGCCGCACGGCAAGGGAGATGTCCGCCAGCGTGCTCCACGGCATGCGCGGCAGTTCGGCCACGAACGCCGGCATCACGCCGAGCACGATACGGCCGAGGTGGCTGTCCCACGCCAACCGTTCGATCCAGTCGCCGTAGGCGCCGAAGAAGAAGATCGCATGCACGACAATCGGCGTCGCCCACGCCGACAAGCGCAACAGCGCGCGCGGCGGCATGCGGCCCCGGCGACCGGTGGCTCCTTCTTCGTGCACCTTGCGCAACGCGGCGATCGCGAGCAGCGTCGGCACCGCGAGCAGCAACAACGCCGGCAGCAAGGTCGCCAATCGGCCTTCGCCCGGCAGCGCCGGCGACAGTTCGCAATTGGCGAACGCGACCAGCAAGCCCGCGAGCAACGGCAGCGGCAACAGCACGTCAGCGCCCCGTGCGGCCCGTTTCGACCTTCTCGGGAGCGTGGGCACACGCACGCTGGACGAGTTCGTTCCAACGCGGGTGCGTGCGCAACGCCGCCAACTCGGGATCGCTGTCGAACATGGTCTTCGCCATGCGCAGCGACGGGTCGAGATCGGGCGTGTCCTGCAGCTTCGCGCACTCTTCGAGCGCGGCGATGCCGCGTTCGACATCACCGAGCAACGCGTGCACACAGGCCGCGGCGTACCACGCGATGGGGCGCAGGGTCACGCCGGCTCCCTTGGCCAGCGTCTGGGCGCTGCGGTGCGCATTCGCGGCCTGCTTGTATTCGCGCAAGAGAACGTGGAAGTCGG
>SXGS01086759.1_pt1 | contig 18925 bp, 15 predicted proteins | sample 3174681 | NCBI WGS metagenome assembly SXGS01 (sample SAMN11356861, study PRJNA531348) | freshwater metagenome | isolation source: freshwater sample F1-80 | place: China: Fuxian Lake, Yuxi | collected 2017-12-25 | reverse complement strand
TAGGCTCCTCACCAACAGGTCCGAAACATGCGCGCAGATCCCTGTCCCGCTCTTCAGCCGAAGGTCGCCACGAACTGTTCAAGATTTACTACACCCCAATGCGGACTCCTTGAAACCCATTGGGGTGGTAACACCGTTCGTTTGGCGACACCCGTCACGGTCTTTGGTTCATAGGCGAGTTCCACAGACACGAACCCAGCGAGGATGAACGCAAATAAGATCCCCCCGAAGAGCATGCCCACGATGCTGCGAACGCGCTCGAATTGCAGATGGGTTTGTCGGAGTCGCGCGACGTTTTCGATCAGGCCGAGCACGATTGCCTGCCATTGCTTGAGGTGTTCGGGAGCCGTTGACACCGGCTTCTCAAAACTGGGTAACTCACCGGTAATGGTCTTGTATTCGCCTTGAAGGGTTTCGAATTGGACCTCCAATTGTTCCACGGGCATCACGGCAACCAGAACTATACGTGCGGCATCGAGGTCATCCCAGGTGACATCCTCTTGGCCGAGGAATTGGGCGAGGAGCGCCCCGTTCGTCGATGAGGTAGGCAGGGAAGGCAGCGAACCGGCTAGCGCTTTGAGGCGTATGAAGGCGGGTTTGGTTGATGCGAGCCATCCGACGCGTGTTCGAATGAATGAAATAATCTTGCTGATCATGGAAGCTCTAGAAACTTGATTTTGCGTCTGCTGAGCGAGCACAGAGCGGGAAGCTAGGTGCGGATGCCCCAACAAAATGGGTCCTCGGCATTCAACAGGAGTGTGGCTTCACCGGTCACAAATGCCGTGCCCGTGACTCTCGGTGAGATGGTGCGGGCCGTTCGGTCGAGCCATTGAAAGGAACCACGAAATTGACTGCCCAGAATGCTTTCCTGAATCCATTCGGCATTCTCCTCCAGTTTCCGATCGGCGGCCAGGCAAGCGAGCTTGGCACTGGTTCCTGTGCCGCACGGGGAACGATCGTAGGCCTTGCCGGGGCACAACACGAAATTGCGCGAATGAGCTTTGGGATTTTGAGGCGGTCCAAACAGTTCGATGTGGTCGACTTCAGGATACCCTTGGGCATTAACTGCTTTTCGGATTCGCCATGTCACTTCGGTGAGGGTGTCAATTTGTTTCAAGTCCAGTTCCCATCGATCGGAATCCACCAGAAAGAACCAGTTGCCGCCCCAAACGAGGTCGCCGTGGACTGTTCCAATTTCAGGAACTTGGATGGGGACGGCTTTCTGTTTGCGATAGCTGGGAACGTTCGCTACGGACACCGATCCGTCGGGGTTTAGGGTGGCGGTAATGATACCCACCGAGGTCTCAATCCGATGCGTCCCGGGTTGAATTCGGCCGAGATGAAATAACGTCACCATCAAGCCAATGGTTCCATGGCCGCACATGCCAAGGTAGCCGACATTGTTGAAAAAGATCACTCCGCAGACACAGGTTGGATCCGACGGGGGTACGAGTAGAGCGCCGACCAAGACATCTGAGCCTCGCGGTTCGTTGACGATGGCGGAACGGTAGGTGTCGTACTGGTTACGAAAACGGGCCAACTGATCGGCGACCGATCCTGGGCCGAGGTCGGGCATGCCATCCAGCACCACGCGTGTGGGTTCACCACCGGTGTGGGAATCCAAAATTCGAAGCCGTCGAATCGAGGGCGTTGTCATGGTTACCTGGAACGAAAGTGTGCGATGATACGGTAAAATGTTGTCGCGGTTCCTCAGGGCAGGTTCTCATGGAAAAACGTCTTGGCCTTCGAAACGAATTCAGCGGGATTCTGAGCGTAAATGGGGCTGTCGGTTTCCAATGATAAGACACCCTTCCAATTTGAACGTTTCATCTCGGCGAAGAGCCCTTTGAGGTTCGCGTTGCCCGTCCCGATGAACGTATCGGTGGCGACATCCTCACCCAAGGCGGCGGTCACCGTCTTGTCCTTCAGATGCACGTCGAAGACACGTCCGTCGTAATCCTTAAACACCTTGGCGACATCGAAACCGGCTGCTGTGACCCATCCGGTGTCCAGACAAACTCCGAGTCGAGGGTCCCGATGCTGCAAGAGATTCTTAAGGACCGCAGGATTTCCATAGAGCGATCGGATACCATGATTGTGAACGGCCACGTGGATGTCGAATTCTCGGACGAGTTCTTCGAGCTGATCAAAGATCTTGAAATCAGGGGGTTCGACGACGATGAGCTTCATTTCCATGAGTTTAGCGGACTCGAAGAGGCGTCGGTTTTGGTCTCGATTCAGGGACGTGTTGGCGACGCCGAACGTGTAGGCATGGAGTCCACGTGCGGCGAGAGCGGCTTTTTTGCGAAGCAGTTCCTCACGAGGCGCCTGCGGATCGAAGTGGACGCTTAAAGTGAGGTTTGAGATGCCGTGGGTTGCGGCGAATTCGAGGGCTTGATTGAAATTGAGAGTTCGAAGGGTCCAAGTCTGAATGCCTAGCTGGGGGCCTGACTTGGGTATCTGGTCGACGGCAAATGACGTCTCTCGAGACGTCAGCAGCCAGCTCAGAACGATTGTCCATCGGAGGATGCAGCGCATGATGATTTCGGGAGAAGACGCGGTCTTGGGGCGATCGTCAATGTTCTGTCAAAGAAGTCCAAAGAAATGAGGGCGGCGACATTTTGGAGCGCGACTGTCCTCTGCCGCTTTGTCATTGGCGGTTCTCGTATCGAGTGGAACGAGTGGGCGAATTTGCAGAGAAAAGCGGTGGAGGGCCACCGCTCTCCAAAGAATCCGAACTGCCTGTCAACGGACACCTGCGAACCGAATCAGCGGTGGTGGCGGCGCCAACGTTCTCTTTCGGCGCGATTCAGTCGTTTAATGTCACCTACCTGGTCGGACACGACCGACTGAATTTCGTTGATGAAACTAGTACAACTGGCGGTGTTCACGCCGAAGCTCCGAACGGTATCGCGTTCGGCCAGGTCATCGGTAACGACCAAGACTTCCCCATAATCGCGCAATCGATAGGCGGCGCGTTCGATCATGTCGTCGGCGGTTTTGCCTTGAACTGAGAATAGGATCTCGAGCTCGGGTGTTGAGGGCAATTTGGGAGTGCCCGACGGAGCGCCTTGTCCGTCGAAGACTATTGTGATGGGTGTGTGGACCGCGTCACGGTAACGTTGAAGTGCCGTGATGAGTGCTTCCCGTGCCTGATGGGAATGTCGAGCCGCTTTAGGGGCGAGCTCTGGCCAACTGTGAAGCAAGCTGTAACCATCCACGAGAATTCGGACAAGCGCCACGCAGGCAATCTGATTGAAGCTGGAGGCGGATGCGAACGATTTTGCGCGGTCGACGGATAACGCAGCCACTGCACTCTTGAAGATTCGTTCCGACGATCGACTACTTCCGCTTCCAGTCGTCCCCTTCCTCGGGTTCATCGTCGTCGTCGAATTCTTCCATCCACGACAAGTCCTCCATGCCGTCGTCACCGCCGAAATAAGGAATAAAGCGGGGAAGGTATCGGTCGCGATTGTGTGGAAGGGGCTTGGGCTCCGGGAGTTCCTCGCCGGGATTGTCCTCGCGCCACTGCTCGCGTTCGGCTTCTTGCATGTAATACCGGGCCCACACCTCAAAGTCCTCGTTGGTGCCGCTCGAGACGACATCGAGTTGAGTATAGACTTCGGTGGACCCCGGAGCGGTGGTCATGAATTCCTGAAGACCGGTTTCGCGCAGCCAGGAATAGAGTTCGCGATCGCTCAAGTGATCGGTCGAACTGATGAATATATTGACTTGCTGGAGACGCCGGATGAGTTGCCAGAGCCGAACGGTGAGGGCATCGGCCTCCAGGGTTTCAGCGGGAGGGAACGAGAAACCGCCAGTTTCCATCAGCGCCCGTGGGCAACTGGTTGCGCCGGGGCGGGCGCGGATAACCGTGCGCCAGTAAGTATGTTCCCAAGCAGGTGGGAGCAGGTCAAAAGTGTTCCAATCAAAAGGGCGGCCTGTCGCGCGCTCCGCCCGTTCAATCAGGCGTGCTAGCTCCACATCGGGGTCGATGTCACTGTTTTCAGGATTTATCATCGCGTCGGTCTCGCGTGGGGCATTGGAGAGAAGGCAGCGCCAAGGTAAAGAGGAAATTCCAGTTCTTATTCACTATGGATCGGTTTGAACTGTGGATGAATGGGGCTGGAGACGCCCAAAAATCGGGGTCGCAAAAGTGTTAATCCTGCGATTGCGCTATTGTTACGCTGGTCACGACGCAGTATTTGTGGTCATTGAATGACAGCCAACGTGTCCATTGCCCCGTGGGTTGCGATGTGGGTTGCCGTGTTATTGCCCGTCTCCGGCTACGGTGCTGCGCCCGGCAAGATTGATTTTAACCGGGATATACGTCCCATTTTATCGGACAATTGCTATGCGTGTCATGGACCTGACGAGAACAAACGCAAAGGCGGGTTGCGGTTGGATCGCAAGGAAGACGCCTTCAAGACGTTGAAGTCGGGGGATCGCGCGATCATTCCGGGCGACGTGTCTACCAGCACCTTGGTGACGCGAATTCAGACGAGCGACGCGGATGATGTGATGCCGCCGCCGGAATTTGGGCGAAAACTCACCCCGGAGCAGGTGACGTTGTTGAAGCGGTGGGTGCAAGAGGGGGCGGAGTGGCAGAATCATTGGTCGTTCATTGTTCCGGAGCGTCCGGCGGTGCCTGAGGTGAAGGAGTCGTCTTGGGTGCGGAACATGGTGGATCGATTTATCCTTTCGGAGTTGGAGAAACGGGGGTTGAAGCCGGAACCGGAGGCGGAAAAGACGACGTTGATTCGACGGGCGACGATGGATTTGACCGGGTTGCCACCGACGATCGAGGAAGTGGATGCCTATCTGGCAGATGCGAGTGGCGATGCCTATGAGAAAGTGGTGGATCGATTGCTGACATCGTCTCACTACGGAGAGCGGATGACGCAGAATTGGCTGGATCTGGCGCGTTATGCGGACAGCAATGGGTACCATTTTGACGGTGTCCGTTTCATGTGGCTGTGGCGGGACGGGGTGATCCAGTCCTTCAACCAGAACCAGCGGTTCGACCAGTTTACCGTAGAGCAATTGGCTGGGGACATGATCCCGAATTCGACGCCCGCGCAGCGGGTGGCGAGTGGGTTCATGCGCAATGGCATGACCAACGATGAAGGGGGGGCGGATCCCGACGAATACCTCAACAAGTACATTGTCGACCGGGTGAACACGTTCGGGGCGACGTGGCTGGGAATCACGGTTGGGTGTACCGAGTGTCACGATCACAAGTATGATCCGATGAGTACACGGGAATTCTACCGGATGTACGCCTTTTTCCACAACGTGCCAGAGAAGGGGTTGGATCGAACCCGGGTGGACAATCCGCCGCCTCGTTTGCCAATGCCCAGTCCGGAACAGGCGTTGAAGCTGGCGGAATATGAATTCGCACTGCGGGATGCGGAAAAAAATCTGACGGATCGTTCCAATGAGTTGGGGGAGACCCAGGAAAAATGGGAACGCGAAACCAATGCCAATCCACCGGCGCCGCTGGATGAATCGGCATTGATTGGCCTGCTAAAATTTGACGGAACCCTTGAATTTCAACGGGGGAAGGCCGAAGGCTCGTTTGGAGTGACCAATGGGTTGGCGGTTGGAACTAATGCGCCGGTGTTTGTGGCGGGTCGTCGGAGCCAGGGGTTAAAGTTGGATGGCAAATCCGCGGTGGAATTTGGTGAACTGATGGCGGTGGAGCGGACCAATGCCTTCAGCCTGAGCGCCTGGGTGCGGGTGGAGGGGGATGGGGCGATTGCGAGCAAGATGGAAAAGGGGCCTGGGTACCGGGGCTGGGATCTATTGGTTTCAGATCGCCGGTTGCAGGTGCATCTCATTCATCAGTGGCCGGAAGACGGGTTGAAGGTCAAGACGCGCGAGCAGTTTCCTTTGAACCAATGGTTTCATGCGATGGTTACGTATGACGGTTCTGGCAAAGCCGGCGGAGTTCGGGTGTACGTGAATGGCCGTTCACGGGATTTGGAGACGGAGAAAGATCAGTTGAAGGGCATGGTATTGACCGCGGAGCCATTGCGAGTGGGGTCGCGCCATGGGGAGACGTTTCTGACGGGGTTGGTGGATGACGTGCGTCTCTATTCCAAAGCCTTGGGCGCGGACGAAACTCTATTGTCAACGTTTCATGGATTTCTGCCGATCGTGGCGAAATCACGAGGGACGCGGACGGATGAAGAGCGTGGGGAACTGCAGAGGTACTACAAGGAAGTGCATGCCTTGGATTTCTTGCGATCCGAAGAGGCCTTGGGGTTGGCTCGTAAATCCAAGGAACAACTCGTGGCTCAGATCCCCACCACCATGGTGATGTTTGAAATGTCCAAGCCTAGGGACACGCACATATTGGTGCGAGGGGACTTTCGAACAAAGGGTGAAAAAGTTCTTCCGGGCATCCCGGCATTTTTGCCGCCATTGCCTGAAGGCGCACCGAACCGGCTGACCCTCGCCAACTGGTTGGTTTCGCCGTCGCATCCGTTGACGGCACGAGTGACTGCCAATCGATGGTGGGCGATGTTGTTTGGCACGGGGATTGTCAAAACCCTGAACGACTTCGGCTCGCAGGGTGAGTGGCCGAGTCACCCTGAATTATTGGATTGGCTGGCAGTTCAACTGCGAGAGGGTGGGCCTGTGGGTGTGTCGGGATCACCAACCCCCGGTCCATGGGATGTCAAAGGATTTATCCGCATGCTGGTGACGAGCGCCTCGTATCGTCAAGCGGCGTCCGTAATGCCTGAAAAGCTGGAGAAAGACCTTTTTAATCGGTTGCTGACGCGTGGTCCTCGACTACGGCTGGATGCTGAATTTTTGCGCGATAACGCTCTGGCAGTCGGTGGACTTTTGAATCGGAAAATTGGTGGGCCCAGTATCCGGCCTTACCAACCGGCAGGTATTTGGGACGGCACGGACGCACGTTATGAACAGGATCACGGAGACGCGTTGTATCGGCGTGGAATGTATGTCTTTTGGAAACGCTCCGCGCACTATCCCTCATTTGCCACGTTCGATGCGCCAAATCGTGAAGTCTGCACCTTCCAGCGGCAGCGAACCCAGACTCCCTTGCAATCCATGGTGCTGATGAACGATCCGGTTTATGTCGAAGCGGCGCGTGGTTTGGCTCAGCGTGTGATGGCGGAGGAGCCGACGGATTTGCGGCGCCGGTTGGTTCGGACGTTTCGGCATACCTTGGGTCGCCAGCCCCAACCAGACGAATTGGACGTGCTTCAACGCACGTACAACCTGCAGCGCACCCAATTCCAGGCCGATCCGAAGTTGGCTGAGGCGTTGACCAAGGTGGGTGAATCCAAGGTTCCCGAAAAAGCGGATCTGGTTGAGGTGGCATCCCTGGCTGCCGTGGCCAATGTGCTGCTGAACCTCAGCGAGGCAATCACCAAGTAAGCGGGCCGCAGATTCACTACCGATTCGGCGGCCAATACTGGGTTAGTAACCGCCAATTGGCGAGAAGGGTTGAAAGAGCTAATAGACTAAAGGCTGGTTGTCATGATGAATCCCTCTCAGATCCTCCGGATATTCCATCCCGCCGATTTTACCAAGGGCGATGAGAATGCGTATGCGCATGCATTGCGGATAGCGCTGGATGCCAAGGCCTTCTTCAGTTTGGTGCATGTGGGGGGGCTGAATTCGGACGATCACTGGGATGATTTCCCAGGCATCCGCGAAACGCTGAGCCGATGGGGAGTGATTTCAGCGGTCGCACATCGTGCTGAAGTTTCAAGAACCGGGTTGAAAGTGGAAAAAGTACAGCGGCGAGGCCGGGATCCTGTGGAATCGATTTTGGCGTACCTGGAGGAGCACGAGCCGGATTTAGTGGTGCTCTCGACCCACCAACGCACGGGGCTGTCCCGATGGATCCATGGGGCCATGGCGGAGAAAATCTCCCATGCGAGCAAAGCCATGACGCTGTTCGTTCCGAGGCGGGTTTCCGGGTTTGTTTCAGCCGAGACTGGACGTGTGAGGCTTCAAACTGTGTTGGTTCCGATCGATCACACCCCGCGTCCGCAGGCTGCGGTGGATGCGGCGGTGTTGTTCGCGTCCACTTTGGGATGCAAGGAGGTACGCTTTCTATTGCTCTTTGTTGGGCCGGAGGAAGATGCCCCAGAAGTCCATCTGCCGAAGCAGGAGGGCTGGGTTTTCGAGAACCAGACGTGGGGTGGAGCGACGGTAGTGGATCATATTTTGGCGACCGCCGAGGCGAACGATGTCGATTTGATTGTCATGTCGACCCTTGGGAGTCATGGATTTTTGGATGCCTTGCGTGGCAGCACCACCGAACGGGTGGTTCGAGGGGCGCAGTGCCCCGTGTTGGCGGTTAATGCACCGTGAATCAGGAGAAACTGCGCCGGGGGGGATCTTGCGGCATGTCTCATTTTGTTCAGGTTGTGCCTGGGTCGCCTGAAGGCGGATATCCAAACCTCGTGAATTGCTGCCCTTAGGGCGTTTGGAATTCTGCCTCATTGGGCAGTTCAACGTTTTCGTGAGAACCGTTCTGGTTCGTGCAACTCCTATTGATCCCCAAGCTCCGGTCAGCCAATTTAGGGGCGGATGTTCGAGGCACCCAAGCCCAATTGGCTCGCGAGACTGGCTGAATCCAGCATCGCGTGGTGTCTCGTGTTATCTTTTGGGATCCACGTCCTGGTGATGGTATTCTACCTGGGGCTGCGCCAGGTAGCTCGGTCCAGGCCCCAAGCCTTGCCCAAATGGGTGCTTGAGGCCGTGCTGCCACAGCCTCCGCCACCATTGGCTCAGCCAGAGATTCCTCGCGCCGAGGATCCGCCGCCGGAATCAGAGCCTCAGGTGGTGTTTGTGGAGGTGGATCCGCAGTCGGTGACTGAGGAAGCGCCGGAAAAGACTCCATTCTACTCCACAGCCAATACTCTCGCGGCGAATGTGCGTCCGTCGGAAACCTTGTCAGACAAACCAAAGTTCGAGGGGAAACAGGAAAAAATCGTTCGGACCTTTGACAATGATCGTCCGCAGCCATTTGCTCCGGCGTTGCCCCCTGAACCGTCGGTCTCAGAGCTTCAGGTGCCGCAAGCGGTAGCGCCGATCGCCAGCCCGCCGTTGGGCGGGGCGCCCGTGGGTGAGGTGGCTTTTGCGAAGCCAGTTCCGATGGCTCAGGTTCCCAAACTACAGCCAGCCATCAAGCCGCAGCCCGCCATCAAACCACAGCCAGCCATCAAGCCGGTGCCAGTGCCGCCGCCTCAGACGCCACGCCCGCCGGATCCCCAACCGAAAGAAGAAGCCAAAGCTCCGGCTAAACCAGTTCGCCCGAAAACCCTTGCGGAAGCACGCGCCAACCGAGGAATTCTGGTTGGGGAAATGATGAAACAGGAGGGGGGTGTTTCGCGGCTGAGCATCACCCCGAGTCTGAATGTTCGGGCCTCACCGTTCGGATTGTACGATGCGGCGATGATCTACGTCATTCAACAGGCTTGGTACTCGTTGTTAGACGAATCCCGATTTACTTACGATCGGTCTGGTAAGGTGGTGTTGCGATTCACCCTGCGATCGGATGGATCAATCACCAACATGAAGACGATTGAGACCGAGGTTAGCGAAACGTTGGCGTTCATTTGTGAGACCGCGGTCATTAAGCCCCAACCGTTCGCCCGCTGGCCCGCAGAAATGCGGCGGGAAGTCGGCAGCGATAGCCGTGAGATTACGTTTACTTTTCATTACTTTTGACTTTCAACCCGAATCCAGTCACGCGGGCCATTGCCCACAGTGTTTGAACTAACTGACCTCTATGTCTGAATTGCTTCGCGAAGGTGGCCCGTTTGTTTGGGTCTTGCTCGTTTGCTCAGTGATTGCCTTGGCTGTCATCCTGGATCGTGGCTGGGCGTTGCGACGTCCAATCGTTCTTCCGGCCGAAGTCCTCGTCCCGATGCTCCGGTCCGGAAACCCACATGAGCTGAATGCATTGAAAGCGGTGTGTGAAGCCCGTCCGTCGGCACTCTCCCGTCTGCTCATGACAGCCATTGAGAATTTGCGATGGTCAAAAGAGGAAAACTCCACGGCGCTCGAAGTCAAGGCCCGTCAAGAGGTGGTCTTTTTGGAGCGCGGGTTGGTAGCTCTGGAAATCATCGTCGGAATCGCCCCCCTCCTCGGGTTGGTCGGAACCATCTACGGAATCATCCCCTTGTTTGGTGATTTCGGCAAAGCGGTCGGAGGCGACAATTCCTTGCTGGCGCGGGGCATTGCGGCCGCGTTGAACAAGACGCTCCTCGGATTGATAGTCGCCATCCCATCTCTGGTCGCCTGGAGCTATTTTAACAAAAAAGTGGAGGCGCTTGCTGTGGACCTGGAAGCCCACTGCGATCTCTTTCTGCGCCGAATATATCTGGGGGATTCGACTGCATCCATGGATCCCAACGTTCCCGTTGTGGTGTCCATCCCTCCGTTGGCATGAAATTTTATCCCAGACGACGGCGCCAGGCACCTACGATCATCATCATTTCGTTGATTGATGTCTTAATCGTTTTGGTCGTGTTTCTTTTGGTCTCGACGACGTTCAAGAACCAACCTGCTGTCAAAATCAGTCTGCCGGAATCCCAACAGGCGCCGAGTCAAGAGCTCAAGGGTGGCGCCAGCGACGAGATTGTTGTGGTCAGCATTCGTCGCGAGCTTCCCAATTTCTATATTGGCGCACGCCCCGTGACTTCTGATCGGTTGGTCCCAGAATTATTGGCAGCCGTGGCATTGAACAAGAACCTGAGCGTGGAACTTAATGCCGATGAAGGAGCTGGAATTGGATTGGTGTTCAAGGTTTGGGACGCCGCCAAGACCGCCAAAGTGAAGAACATCCGGATCCGGACTAAATCACCGAATCGTTAAGGTGCCCATCGTTTGAGGGTTTAGCATCTTGGCAGGCGTTGTGGTCAGGGAGAGAGTCTCCGACAGAGGCATCATCTATTGAATCGATGGACCGCAGGCAACTTCGATTCGCGTATTTTGCCCGATATCGGTTAATGATCCACTCGATCCGGCGGCATGAAGTCGACGGGAACCTTCTGAAATCATGATCATTCTGGTTGTTGCGGCGTATGGAGTGTTGCTGCTTGGGTTGGTCTGGCTCTTGCGGCTGAGAGAGTCAGTGGAAGCACTCACTCGTCGACTTCAGCAACTGGAAGGCAGCCTGATTCAGAGAGACTACGAGCGGGGTTCCGAAGCGAAATCCGACGGGCTTGAAGATTCGATTCCGACCGCTGGGTCGAATTCCAATCATGAGCAGACAGAACTGGCTCCGCAGGAATTGGTCACTGAACCGTCGACTGCAATGGTCAAACCGTTGCCGGTGTATCAATCCGTTTCGATGAATTCCTCGACGGCGGTGACACCTCCGCCGCTGCCAGGAACTTGGGCGGAGAGCGTGCCACCCGAGCCAGTATCCAAGGATCCTGCGATCGCCAAAGAAATGGATTCGGCAAAGGCGTTGGATTTAGAACAATTTTTGGGAGGGCGCCTGTTGTCCTGGGTGGGTGGACTGGTGTTGTTTCTGGCGGTGGCATTCTTCGTGAAAATGTCATTCGAACGGGGTTGGATACCGCCAGCGCTGCGTGCGGCGGGGGGAGCGTTGATGGGAGCAGGACTGATTGCGGGAGGCGCATTCTTTCGGAGAAAGGAATTCATCACCACATCTCAAACCCTTTGCGCGACGGGAATCCTGACGCTTTATGGCGTCACGTTTGCATGCCATGGATTGTATCATTTTCCGATGTTCACCACGGGGTCGACGTTTGTGCTCATGGCGTTGATCACGGCGGGAGCCTTTGCGCTGGCGCTTTGGATGGAAGCCCAGGTGGTGGCGGTGTTGGGCATGGTGGGTGGATTTCTCACGCCGGTGCTGTTGTCGAGTGGTCAGAACAATCCGGGCGGATTGTTTACGTACGTGGCATTGCTGGATGTGGGATTGCTGGCGGTGGTTTGGCGTCGGCGTTGGGATTATCTGGCGCCCCTGGCGGCTCTGGGAACGGTGCTCTTGCAAGTGGGTTGGTACTATTCCCACTTCACACCGCCTCAGTTTGGAGTCTTGCAGGGAATTCTCATCGGGTTCGCGATGGGATTTGGTGCAGTTTTCGCGGTGGCTTCGAGGCGAGGATGGGTTTCACTGCCACTTGGGTTGGCCTCGGCCGCCACGGCCGTGGTCTCAATGGCCTTTTGTTTCATTCTGGATGCCTCCGTGGAAGTGTCGGAAAACACGGCTGGGATCTTCCTGATTGCGACGGTGGGCGATTTGCTGTTGTTGATGATGGTGGTCTTGGAATTGGAGTGGCGTCGGTTGGAAACGGTGGCGTGCGGATTGATGTATCTGTTGGTTGGTGAGTGGATGTTGATTCGCTTGAATGAGGATCGCATGGGATGGGGATTGGGTCTGACCGCTGGGTTTGCCGCGATGCACACCTTGTTTCCGCTCTGGCTTCGTAACCGCCATCCGGAGCAGCGGCCCGGGTTGGTGTCTCAAGTTTTTCCTGCAATGATGTTGTTGCTGATGTTCGTTCCATTGATCCAGGACCTGCGGGTGCCTTGGGGATTCTGGCCAGTGGTGGCGCTGGTGGATTTGCTGGCGGTAGTGGCTGTCTGTATGACTGGGTCGGTCCTGGCCTTGGGATTGGTCTTGCTGCTGACACTGGGAGTGGCTGGCGTTTGGTTGAACGTCGGGGCGGGGAGTGCCGGCGAATTAGCGGAGAGCTTGTGTGTGGTCGGTGGCTATGCGGTATTTTTCTTTCTCATCGGTTGTTGGCTTTCGCGAAACCTGCGGTGGGTAAACGAGAGCGATCGCTTTGCGGACAGGTTGAGGTACTTCCCCGGTATGGCGGCTGTGCTCCCATTTGCGTTGTTGAACATGGTGGTGGTACGTTTGGCGCCAGTAAACCCGACACCTATCTTTGGAATCGCGCTGCTCCTATTGGGGATGACCTGGGGTTGGAGTTGGTGGAAACGGGATGGAGGCTTGGCGCTGGTGGCGGTGGTCTGCGCCTTTTTCACCCAGTTCTTGTGGTATCAACGCGCCTATTCCGAAGCGTATGCGACGACGGCAGGGGTCTGGTTTTTAGGATTTCTGGTCTTATCCCTGGGATTGCCGTTGCTTCTGCCCTTGCGGTTTGAGGGAACACGCCTGATTTGGGTGGCGAGCTCAGTGGCTGGACCACTTCAATTCCTGCTGGTTTACGGCTTGGTGAAACGAACCTGGCCCAATGAATTCATGGGTTTGGTTCCCGCCCTGTTTGCCGTGCCATACGGGCTGGGGTTGTACCATCTCTGGCGGTCACTGCCCGCGAAAAGTGCCTTGCGCTTGCATCATTTATCCTGGTTTGGGGGCGTGGCGCTGGGTTTTGTGACGCTCATTTTTCCAATACAATTCGAACGTCAGATGCTAACCGTGGCATGGGCGCTGGAAGGGGTGGCATTGGTCTGGCTTTTCCGGCGGTTGCCACATCCTGGATTGCGTCTGGTGGGCCTGGTGCTGTTGGTGCTGGCGTTCGCTCGACTCGCCGTGAATCCAGCGGTCCTATCGTATCCTCGGAGTGGGCGGATGATATTGAACTGGCATTTGTACAGCTATGGGGTGGTGACCGCCGCTTTGTACATCGGTGCCCGATGGTTGGCGCCTCCGCGCCACAACGTTTTGGGCAGAAATGTCCAGTCACTGATGTACTGCTTGGGGACCATCTTGTTATTCGTGCTGGTGAATGTGGAGATCGCGGATGCCTTTGCATCGGGGCCAGTTCTGAGTTGGGAGTTTTCTGGCAGCTTGGCGCGAGACCTTTCCTACACGGTGGCATGGGCCGTGTTTGCTTTTGGGTTGCTGGCGCTGGGACTTCGGCTTGGGTTGCGTGCGGTTCGCTATGCGGGTTTGGCGTTGATGGGGATCACCTTGGCCAAATTGCTATTGCACGATACGGCGCGTCTGGAACAGTTGTATCGAATTGCTGCGTTTACGGCTGTGGCGGTGCTTTCCATGGTAGCGTCCTATCTGTATCAACGGTTTCAGCATTCGGGCGCCTTAGCGTCCGGGGCCAAGAAAGAACCCTGATGTTAAGCACGAGTCCGAACATAACAATCAACGATTGGGTCGTCTTCGATTTGGAAACGACCGGATTATCGCCGCATGCGGATTCCATCATTCAGATTGCTGCGGTCCGCATGCGGGGAGGGCGTGTCATGGCTGGGGAAGTGTTTTCCTCGTTTGTGGATCCGATGCGACCCATCCCGGCCTGGATCACTCAGTATACTGGAATTCGAAACAGCGACGTGAAGGGGGCGCCCCCGGCTGGGAGGGCGTTGGTGGAGTTTAGTCGATTTGTTGGCCAATCCACCTTGGTCGCGCACAATGGGCATCGATTTGACATGAAGTTTCTGGCATCGGGTTGCCATAAAGAGCAGTTGATGACGCGCCCGGTGACGTACCACGACTCGCTGGGGTTGAGTTGGGAGGTATGGGGACGGCGGGGGCTGCGCCACGGTTTGGATGCGGTGTTGTCGCGCCTGGAATTGATGGATCCTGCGATTCGGCGTCACGATGCCCGTGGGGACGTGGAATTATTGGCGCGAGCGATTGAAACGATGTGTGATCGACTTCGGAACGATGGCAGATCGGAGGCACTCGGGGCGCTTCGACGGTATGAAGGTTGCTTGCCACAAGTGCCCTGAAGCGGGATGGTTGGGGTGCGGCCGCTGCCGCACACTGTAACATGGCGAAACGACGACTTCAGAAGCTGCATACGCGGGAGAACGATGTGGTATCGGTGTTAGTACCGAAAGTGACGCCCAAGCGTTTCATCGGCCACGGGCTTCCTGGGGTGCAATTGGAACAGTTGCGAGGGAAGTTGATCGTGGTGGAGGGGGCGGATGGATCTGGTCGTTCGACACAGATAGCGCGGTTGGTGGCGTGGTTGGAAGGGACGGGGCACCACACCGTGCAAGTGGGGCTCAAACGTTCGACCTTGGTGAGCGAAGAATTGGAGAAAGCGCAACAAGGAAACATTCTGAGTCGGACCACGTTGAGTTTGTTTTATGCGACCGACTTTGCCGACCAGTTGGAGAACATGATTCTGCCGGCATTGCGCGCCGGTTCGATGGTGTTGGCTGATCGATATATTTACACGCTAATGGCTCGGGACTTGGTAAGAGGCATGAACGAGGCTTGGCTGACCAGCCTTTACGGAATCGCGCTGGTGCCGGACGCGGTGTTTTACCTGGAAGTGAGTCCTGAGCAGTTGGTACAGCGTGTTTTCGCCAAGACCAAACAGCTCGATTACTGGGAGAGCGGCATGGACCTGGGGTTATCGCGGGACATGTTCGAGAGTTTTCTGAAGTACCAAGCGCTGATGCACGATCAGTTTCGGCGACTGACGTTGACATACAAATTCCACATTATTGAAGCAGAGCGTGCTCCGGAGTTGGTGTTCGAAGAATTGCGTGAACGAATTCAGTCCATGTTGGCAGCGTGAGGTCTGGATGCCGTTGACAAGGTTTTTTGACTCTACTCCTGCACGTTGCATTTTGGAGGATGCCGAATCCGTCGCCGATGGAGTTGCTTGCGACCGTCTTTTTTGCGCTCGCCATACTTCACACTTTCTCGGTCAAGCGTTTTGCTCATTGGGCGCACCGGTACCCCTCGGGATCGGTGATGGAGAACATGCTCCATTTTTTGGCAGAAGCCGAAGTGGTGTTTGGACTTTGGGCGGCGGCGTTATTCCTCGGTGTGGCGGCGCTGCGAGGTTCGATTCACGACGCGGTGAGCTACATTGAAGGACTCAATTTCACGGAGGCCAAATTCGTGTTTGTTGTCATGGTGGTGGCGGCGACGCGTCCCATAGTACGGCTTGCGGAAGCGGGAATTGCTCGGACCGCATCCTTGTTACCCTGGGGTGAGTCGACATCGTTCTACGTGACTTCCTTGATTTTGGGTCCGCTATTGGGATCGCTTATCACGGAGCCGGCAGCGATGACACTGCTGGCGTTGGTTTTGAAGAAGCGGTACTTCAACCGCGGGATTTCAATCCGGTTCGCCTATGCGACCCTGGGATTGCTATTCGTGAATGTCTCGATCGGCGGCACGCTGACCCATTTTGCTGCGCCACCGGTGCTTATGGTGGCGGCCAAATGGAACTGGGATCTGAGTTATATGTTTTTGAAGTTTGGTTGGCGGGCAGCGGCAAGTTGCGCGATTTCGGCGGTGCTGGTGACGATCGCGTTTCGCAAGGAACTAGCGGCCATCACAGCAGAGCCGGACACGAGCCAGGCCATTCCCGTCTGGCTGACTGCGGTTCACCTATTTTTTCTAGCCTTGGTGGTGGGGTTTGCGCATCACCCGGATGTGTTCTTTGGTATCTTCGTTTTGTTCCTGGGCGTCGCGACAGCCACTTCGGAGTTTCAGGAACCGCTCAAACTGCGAGAAGGATTGCTGGTGGGTTTCTTCCTTTCGGGATTGGTGACGTTGGGGTCCTTGCAGGCTTATTGGCTGAAACCGCTCATTCAAAGCATGTCTGGAAGTTCCCTTTATTTTGGCGCAACGGCATTGACTGCTATTACGGACAACGCGGCGCTAACCTACCTCGGATCTCTCGTGGACGGCATCTCGACCGAGCTGAAGTATGCGTTGGTTGCCGGGGCGGTCACTGGGGGTGGCTTGACCGTCATCGCCAACGCCCCGAATCCTGCGGGGGCGGGAATTCTCCAGGATTCGGCTGTGTTCCGAGGGGAAGGTATCAGTCCGATGGGTTTATTTCTTGGGGCCTTGATGCCAACAATTGTGGCGATCCTCATGTTTTGGATTCTGCACTGAGGAATGGATGCCAAAACTACGAACGGCTCTTTCCGGCTCAGTAATCGGGTCCCTTGAGCATGGTAGCCGATTGCTGCATTCCGCGGCGGCCCGGAGTATTGAGTTTTGGGGCTGAATCCATGGGCAAGCCATCGAGGCTGGGCTGCTGGGGCGGCATTTGAGCCATCATGGGGTTGTTGCCTCCGGGCTGCGGCATGGGTTTGCCTTGCTGCGCGAGCTTGCCTCGAACGTCTTCCAATTGTTGGCCGGCTTCCTCGCCCTTCTGCTGGGCTCTTTCGCTCGGATTGAGGCCCATCAATTCGTTGAAGGCTTGCTGGGCACCTTCCAGTCGAGCGGCCTGTTGCTCGAGCGATTCGCCCTGTTGGCCTTGCATTAGCTTGTCGCCGAGCTTCTCCAAGGATTGTTCCAGGCGTTCCTGAGTCTTTTTGGCCTTTTGTTGAAGTCGCTGTTCCTCGGGTTTCAACTCGCCGGCATTTTGGTAATTGTCCAGCGCTTGGCTGAGAGACATGGCTTGGTTCTCCAAGTTTTGGTGCTCCGACATCATGGAGAACATGTCGCCTTGATCCTCATGCACCTTGGCCAGACGGCGGTCGATCTCTTCCTGAGCTTGCTGGGCGCCTTTGTGATCCGGCACCTGGTCGAGTGCTTTCTGCGTGGATTCCCGTCCCATTCGGAGCACTGCCAGTTTTTCCTTGGGAACGGGAATACGTTCTTCGAGCGCGAGATAAGTTTGAGCCTGTGCAGTTTGGGCGTCGGCAAGCTTTTGGCGGGCCTGTTCGAGCATCTTTTTGATCTCGGCGTCCTTGGGTTTGAGTTCGTTGGCGTCTTGTAGCATGCCGACACCCTGTTCGATAGGTTCCATGTCGATCATGGGCAGTGACGGCTCGCGACGATTGGCTTTGTATGAAAGTGGAGAATTGGCTTTGCGGGCGCCTTCCTTGGCCAGCGCGTTGGCGAGCTTCTCTCGCGTTCGTTCCTCGCCATCGCGAGCCTCCTGGCTGGTGGTATCGGCCTGTTTGGCGTCGTCGAATTTGTCGTGGGCATTGCGGTAATCGCCAATGCGCTTTTCGGCGTTTCGTTGTTCCTTGTCGCCGGTTTCTTCGGCTTTTTTCGCCCCATCGATGAGGAGTTGAGTGAGCAGCCTCTGAACGATCGCGTGGTTGGTCGCTGAGGCGGAATCGGAAGGGACCTGTTTCAAGACCGCCTTGTAATGGTCCAGACTCTGTTTCCAGTGCGAGATGGTGTCGTCGAGATTGTTGGTGCCGGCGGCGAGTCCGAGTCGGTACTCGGCATTGCCCATTTGAAAGCGGGCTTTACGCAACAGTTTGGAACGACCTCTCACTTCGGTGCGGTCCAACGACAATAGGGCGTCGTCATAGTGCCCTGCCGCGTAGGCTGCGATCGCGTGGTTATAAAGGAGTTGAGGGTTGTCTGGGTCTTCTTTTAGGGCGGCGCCGAGTTCAGCGAGGGCCGATTCGGCCGTGAACGGGGTATCCTGAACCAAGCGTTGGAGGGCCTCGATGTTCAAGGAGGCGGCCTGAACGGTTGTGGCCAGTGAACCCGCGACTATGACGGCGAACCGGAATAGTTGGGCGACGGCATTCCACCAGGAGTGATACGCCTGGAAGCGGTGGTGATTCATGCTGGGTTGGCGTCGTTGGTTGGTTTTGACCAGATCGCTGGAAGCGCGCGTTGGACCCGAAACCGTTCGGCCCCGATCAAAGCGCGTGCGAGCAAGCAGGCCATCGCAATACCTAGTGGTAGTAGATAGGCTTCCCGGTAGTTCTTCAAGTCGGCCTTTGCGGCGCTTTCTGACAACGGAGCCAGGAATTCCTCGCGCAACTGGCGGAATCCTTCGCCATTATCCCCCATCCGATAGAAACGTCCTCCGGCGGCGTTGGCGATGCGGGCGAGGTTCCCCTCGTTCAATCGCGTGGTGACTTGTTGCCCGAATGCGTTTGTCGTCGTGCCCATGCCGGATCGAGTGGCGGGAACGCGCGCTCCGGAGGCAGTCCCTACACCGATGGCGCAAATCTTGACCCCGTGCTCTCGGTTGACTCGCCGGGCCACGATCACGGGTGTGCCGCCAAGATCCTCTCCGTCCGT
>SXGS01129798.1_pt1 | contig 18927 bp, 23 predicted proteins | sample 3174681 | NCBI WGS metagenome assembly SXGS01 (sample SAMN11356861, study PRJNA531348) | freshwater metagenome | isolation source: freshwater sample F1-80 | place: China: Fuxian Lake, Yuxi | collected 2017-12-25 | reverse complement strand
TGCCGGGCAGCGCGTCCAGGGGGAAGCGCGCGGCGACTTCGGACACGCGTCCAGCGCCCTTGGTCACGACGATCAGGTTGATGATCATCAGGATCGCGAAGACGAAGAGGCCGACGACATAGTCGCCGCCGATCAGGAAGGTGCCGAACGCCTCGATGACGTGACCCGCAGCACTTTCGCCCTCATGGCCATGGACCAGCACGATGCGGGTCGAGGCGACGTTGAGGCCCAGGCGGAACAGGGTCGCAAAGAGGAGCACGGTCGGGAAGGCCGAGAAGTCGAGTGGCTTTTCGGCATTCAGCGCGACCATCAGCACGGCCAGGCTGATCGCGATGTTGGCGACGAAGAAGATATCGAGCAGCGCCGGCGGGATCGGCACGACCATGACGAGCACCAGCAGCAGGATCGCGGCGGGCAGGGCCATGGTGCGGCCATTGGCGAAAAGCTTGCCCATCGCTTAGCCCCCCATGCTCGCGAGCATCATATACGCCAGCCGGGCGTGGTCGGGCTTGGGCCGCAACAGGCTGTCGCCCGTGGCATTGGCGCCCGTGGCATTGGCGGTCGCGCCGCCGCGCAAGCCCAGCTGGTTCATCGTGCTGGTCGCCCAGGCGAGCGCGTCGCTGGCGCTTTCATTGTTACCGGTGACGACGGTCGCGTCGCCCTGACCCTGCAGCGCCAGCGCCTGGGCGGCGAACTGCATATTGGCGGCGCGGGTCGCGTCGCTGTCGGCCGAGCTGCCGGCCAGCTTGTTGGCGAACCGGTCATAGATGTCGGCGACAGTGCGCGGCTGGCCGTTCGAGGCATAGAAGACCGAGCGGTTGGCGCGCGCGGCGGCGGGGAACAGCGCGGCGCCCGTCGTCTGCGGGCTGGAGGCCAGCTTCGACAGGAACTTGGTCGCGCCGCCCAGGCCCAGGAAATGCGCCATATACAGGTCGGTGCCGTTCGTTTCGCGGCCCAGCGTCGATTCCAGCGCGGCCTTATTGTCCGAAGCGTGCTCGGCGGCCATCAGCGAGGCGGCGGTGGGATCGTTGCGCAGGCCCATCACGGCATTGCGGGCGCCGCCGCTGACATAATAGCGACCGCCCGACTGGCCGATCGAGTCGGCGGCCCAGCCCAGCCCATGCTCGGCGCCATGCTTCTTGAGCACGGCGAGCCAGCTCTGCTCGACGAACTGATACAGGCCCGAGGCCGACGAGGTGCCGGCGCGCGCATTGGCGTTCAGCCCGGATTCGAGCTTGGCCTGACCCAGCAGATAGCCGAAATCGACTCCCGTGCGGCTCGAGGCCAGCGCGATCGCCGACTGTATCCGGGATTGAGAGACGGGTTGGACGGTCATGCTGTTTGGTAAATGCCCTTGTTCGGGCTTCACTCAGCAAGGGCCGTGCCAATTCTCCGGCGGCAAAGGCTCAGGAATCAAAAAGCCCCGGAAATCCGCGAGTCGGCGGCGTTCGGGGCTTGGGTCGGCAAGGGTCGGGGGGCAGGGTGGTCGCGGTTTCCGGCAAAGCGGCAAGCGGTTGCCGGCCGGCACCGGCAAGTCGGGGGCAAAGCCGGCGGCAATCAGGCGTAGGCGCGCATCATCGGGCGATAGCCGCCACCGCCGGCATCGCCGGTCAGCGTCTGCAGCTTGCGCCGCACATTGGCCGCCATCAGGTTGACGTAGATGCGGCAGGTCTCGTTCAGGCGATTGGCCTCGTCGGCCAGTTCGCGCAGCTCGGGGCCGGCGGGGCCGGTGCCGAGCGAGGCGACATCCTCGATCGCGGCCAGCTTCTCGGTGGTGGCGCGTTCCAGCGCGGCCACGTCGTTCGACTTCAGCGCCGCGATTTCACGATGAAGGGCCTCGATGACCCGGATCAGGGCGTCACGCCGCGTCATTTACCATTCCAGTCGAGCTTCAGCGCGATCATCTGGTCGGCGATGGTCGCCGGCAGGATCGGGAAATTGCCATCGGCGATCGCTTTCTTGATCGCGGCGACGCGGTCCTGGTCGACCGGCGGCTGGGCGGCCAGCGTGCGGGCCAGATTGCCCACGCCGCTCATGTCGCCCATCGTCTTGGCGGGGGTGAAACCGGTCTGGCTGTCTGCGGCGAGCGCGCTGGGACGCGACACGCCGGCGATCCGCGCGATCCTCGTTTCCCCGGCACTGAGCCTTGTTACATCGACCATGTCCGCACCCGTTGGTTTCGCTGACATGGGGTATAACGGCCCCGGCCGGGGAATCTTTAGCGGGAATTTACAACCTGGCCTGCGAAAACCCGCATCATTCCGACCAGCCGGGCAGGGTGGCGCGACCACTGGCCAGCGCGACCGCCTGGACGGGCTGGCGCGCGGCGTCGATGCGCACGGGGAAATGCCCGCCGGGCACCGCGTCGGCCATGGCAACCCCTTCTCTTGTAATGGAAAATCCGTCAGAGCCGGCTTCGATCACGACCGGATCGCCGCGCCGGATGACGGGTTCGGCTTTCACCGCGATTGCCGGCATCGCCCGCGGCGCGGCGGCCGGGCGGGGCGGGCTGAGCACGGGCACGAAGATCCGCCATTGCGGCCCGGCGCAATTAACCACGACCGCATCATGCGCCTCGGTCCGCCAGGATAGCGAGACGGTGGCGCATTGCGCGAGCTTCAAACGTGTGTCGACCGGCGCGCGTGCGCCGCCCTCCACACCGATCGGCCGACCGGTAAAGGCGGCGACGGCGGCGTCCAATGCGCCGATATCCTGGAAATTGGCGGCGCCCGCCAGCAACAGGGACAGGATCATCAGGGTCTCCGTGACGGTTCGCCGGCAAAGACGAGCGTGACCATCGCGACGCGCTGGCCGGGCTGTGCGGCGGTGGAAAGGATCAGGCGGTCGGCGGCGGCCGGACCGATCAGCGCGGCGGTCGCGCGCGCGCGATCGGCGGCGAGGACGACCGCGCTACGGCTGGCGGCATCGACATCGGCGGCGCTGCCATCGGTGGCGCCGACGACCGACAGGCGGACGCGCGGATCGGCGAGTGCCTCCTGCGCCCAGGGGACGAACAGCGGATCGGGGTCGGTCGGAATGGCCGAACCGGGGGCGAAGCGCAGCGAGGCGGCGGCGACCGGCATGGCGGGCGTCGGCTCGGGTGGCAGGCGCAGCGCCTGGTCGGCGATCGACTGGCTCGACCCGAATTGTGCGCGCAGGCCGTTGAGCAGCGCGGGGCGTCGCTCCGCCCCCGTCGCCTGGACGAGAACCAGGAAGCCGACCAGCAGCAGGGCGAGGTCGGCCAGGGTCACGAGCCAGATCGGCCGCGCGGGCGCGGCCTCCGGGAAAGGGGGATCGGCCGTCATGCGACGCTGACCAGATTGGGGCCGCCCGACTTGCCGGGGCTGAGGGGCGCGCGCGTCGGACGCGGCGCCTCGCGCGCGGCGAGCAGCGCCAGCGGGGCGACCAGGCGGGTGCGCTCGAATGCCTCGATCCGCGCGGCACGGCGCAGGCGGATGGCGATCGGCTGCGCGACCAGATTGGCGAACAGCGCGCCATAGAGGGTGGCGAGCAGCGCGATCGCCATCGCGCCGCCGATCCGCTGCGGATCGTTCATCGTCGCGAACATCGCGGCCAAGCCGATCAACGTGCCGACCATGCCCATGGCGGGTGCGGCCTCCGCGGCGCCCGCCCAGACATCGGCGACCGCGACATGGCGTTCGATCCGGCCCTGGCGCGCCATGGCCAGCTTGCTGGTGACCGATTCCGCGCCCTCGCCATCGACGATCGCGGCGATCGCCTCGGCCAGGTCGGGATCGGTGACGACCGAGCGGTCGAGCGTCAAGACGCCGTGGCGCTTGGCGATGCGCGACAGATGCGCGATCTGCTCGATCAGCGGATCGGCCGAGAAGGGCCGTCGCAACAGCACCATCAACGCCCGCATCGCGCGGCGCGCATCGCGCCACGGCGTGCGCAGCAGGGTGGCGATCAGGGTCCCGCCCAGCACGATGGCAAGCGCGGCCGGATCAAGGAACTGGTGAAGCGGTGGCAAAGCGATCATGCGCGTGACCCTGCAAGGGGCGGGCCAAGTTGCTCGATGGCGGAAGGTCGCCATTCGATCCCTTCAAATTCCTCCCCTGCAAGGGGAGGGGGACCATGCGTAGCATGGTGGAGGGGTGTCACCGCCCGAGAGGGCAGTCCAACCTTACCAAGGGCGACACCCCTCCGTCAGGCCTGCGGCCTGCCGCCTCCCCTTGCAGGGGAGGAATGCGAGACGCCGTCATCCGGGCGGACTCTGCCGCTTCGTTGCCGCCGGCCGGCAAGATCCGGCAATGCCTTGCCGCTTGCCGGCTGCCGATCCCGGCTCCCCGCCCAAATTCCGCAAATTCCGCAATTGGCACGGAGGTTGCGAGACCCCGGTGACGCGATGATCCGCTCGGGGATCGGCGGGGGAAAGGAGGTTGATGATGGCCGCAGAAACTTTGTTCGGAATTCACGGCGCCGCGCTCGAAGTCCGGGGGCAGCGCATGGGCGTGCTGGCGTCCAACATCGCCAACGCTTCCACGCCGGGCTTCAAGGCGCGCGACATCGACTTCAAGGCGGCGCTCGCCGCCGTCGAGGGCGGGCAGCAGGACCAGGGCATCGCCAAGGCGATGAAATACCGCATCCCGCTCCAGACCTCGCTCGACGGCAACACCGTGGAGCTGGCCGAGGAGCAGACCGCCTTCGCCGAGAACGCCGTCCAGTATCAGACGACGCTGTCGTTCCTGAACGGGCGCATCTCCACCATCACCCGTGCGCTGAAGGGCGAATAAGCGATGCCGACCGGACCGCTTTCCATCTTCCAGGTTTCGGGGCGTGCCATGTCGGCACAGCTCATCCGCATGAACACGACCGCGTCGAACCTGGCCAATGCCGGTGGCATCGCGGGCACCGCCGACACCGCGTACAAGACGATGAAGCCGGTGTTCCGCACCAGCTTCGACGCCGCGACCGGCCTGTCGACCGTCGATGTCGAGAAGATCGTGACCGCGGGCGAGGACCCCACCAAGCGCCACGACCCCAACAACCCGATGGCCGACAAGGACGGCAACGTCTTCGAGGCGGCGGTCGATGAAACCCGCGAGCTGGTCGACATGATGGAGACCGCGCGCACCTATCAGAACAATGTCGAAGTGATGCAGACCGCCAAGTCGCTGATCCTCGACACCCTCAAGCTGGGCCGCTGATCATGACCTCCACCGCGATGAATTCGACGCTGGACAGCCTGGGCATCGCGCGTGCCGGCTCGACCGCCAGCAACGCCGCCGCCGCGACCTCGGCCAAGAAGTCGACCACGCTCGACCAGTCCGCCTTCCTCAAGCTGCTCACCGCGCAGCTGAAGAACCAGGACCCGTTCGCGCCGATGGACAATACCCAGATGGTCGCCCAGATGGCGCAGTTCTCCAGCGTCGCGGGCATCTCCGAGATGAACACGACGCTCGCCTCGATCGCGACCAAGCTGAACGCGACGACCCCGGCGGACGCGATGAACTATGTCGGCAAGACCGTGCTGACCGAGGGCACCACCGCCTATGGCCGCACGAGTGGCGGGCTGGCGGGACAGGTCGAGCTCGACAATGCCGCCACCGACGTCTCGGTCACGATTTCGGACGCGCACGGCACGGTGCTCAGGACGCTGCCGCTCGGTATGCAGAAGGCCGGCACCGCCAGCTATGACTGGGACGGCAAGACCGAGGACGGCAAGGACGCCGGCTCGGGCCCCTTCACCATCTCGGTCGGCGCGCTCGACGGCAGCAACGTCGTCAACGCCCGCTCGCTCGTCTGGGCGCCGGTCCAGTCGGTGTCGATGCCGTCGAACGGCACCCCCGTCCTCTCCGTCGCCGGCCTCGGCCAGGTCAAGCTTTCCGCCGTCCGCTCGGTCGGCTGATCCCCCTTTACGCACCAGGAAGATAGCCCATGTCCTTCTACACCTCGCTCAGCGGCCTCCAGGCCTCGCAGACCGACATGTCGGTCATCTCGCACAACCTCGCGAACGTCGGCACCAACGGCTTCAAGAAGAGCCGCGCCGAATTCGCCGACGTGATGGCGGCGAACTTCTCGACCGATCCGTTCAAGCAGGTCGGATCGGGCACGGTGGTCAAGGCCAACCGGCAGGAGTTCAAGGAGGGCAATTACACCAGCACCTCCAACGCGCTCGACCTCGCCATCTCGGGCGACGGCTTCTTCACGGTGCAGGCGGGCGGCACGACCGGCACGCTGAACTACACCCGCAACGGCGCGTTCCAGGTCGACACCAACAACTATGTCACCGACACGCAGGGCAACCGGCTTCAGGTGTTCCCGGTCGACAAGGACGGCAACGTCACCTCGTTCGGCAATGACGGCCTGACCAGCCTGCAGCTGCCGCCGACCAGCGGCACGCCGGTCGCCACCAAGAAGGTGACGCTGGACATCAACCTGTCGAGCACCGCCGTGGCGCCGACCGGGGCGTTCGACCGCACCAACATGGGCACGTACAACAACACGACCCAGACCAAGATCTTCGACACGTCGGGCAACGCCATGACGCTGACCAACTATTATGTCCGCAAGCCGCTGCCCCTCGATTCCGAGGGCAATGCGATCCAGCCGGCGGACGGCAGCAGCGACTGGCTGGTCTACAGCTATGTCGGCGACCAGCGGCTGACCCATGGCGGATCGAGCGATCCGATCCCGATGACGTTCAATTCGGGCGGCAACATGACCGTCCCGGCGGCGGCCGTTACCTTCGACAATTTCACGCCGCGCACCTCGGTCATCTCGCAGCCGCTGACGATCGACTATCGCGGTTCGTCGCAGTCGGGTTCGATCTTCTCGGTCAACTCGCGCACCCAGGACGGCAAGGCGGTCGGCCTGTTGTCGGGCGTGTCGGTGGGCGAGGACGGGCTGATCACCGCGTCCTTCTCGAACGGCGAGACCGCCGCGCTGGGCAAGGTGGCGGTGGCGACCTTCGTCAACATGCCGGGCCTGCGCCAGGAGGGGAACAGCTATTGGGAAGCGACCGGTATGTCGGGCGCGGCCAAGTTCGGCACCGCCAATGAGGGCGCGTACGGCGCGATCCGGTCGAGCACCATCGAGGGGTCGAACGTCGACATCACCGAGGAGCTGGTCAACCTGATCGCGGCGCAGCGCAACTTCCAGGCGAACGCCAAGGCGCTCGATACGTCGAGCCAGATCTCGCAGACCATCTTCAACATCCGCAGCTAAGCGCACGGTTCGGGTAACAGGGGGCAGCGATGGACAAGCTGGTCTATACGGCGGCGACGGGGATGCGTTCGCACATGGCGGCGCAGTCGGCGATCGCCAACAACATGGCCAATGTCTCGACCATCGGGTTCCGTGCCGACCGCGTCGTGTTCGACCGCATCGACCTGAAGGGCGGCGGCGCGGCGTTCGAAGCGCGGATGCCGACCGCCGAGGAAGTGACCGACGCCGACCGCGCGCCGGGCACGGTGCAGCATACCGGCAACCCGCTGGACGTGGCGATCGCGACGTCCAGCGCGTGGCTGGCGGTGCAGTCGCCCGACGGGTCGGAGGCCTATACCCGGCGCGGCGACCTGGAGGTCACCGCCTCGGGCGTGCTGCAGACCGGTGACGGCTATCCGGTGATCGGCCAGAACGGCCCGATCACCGTGCCCCCCTATAACTCGCTGTCGGTCTCGCCCGACGGCACCGTGTCGATCATTCCGCTGGGCGCCGGCCCCGATACCCAGGCGCAGGTGATCGACCGCATGAAGCTGGCCGATGCGCGCGTGTCGCAGACGGTCAAGGGCCTCGACAATCTGCTCCGCGTCAAGGGCGGCGGCGCGCTGCCCCAGGACATGGACGCCACCGTCCAGTCGGGCGCGCTCGAGGGATCGAACGTCAACATGGCGCAGACGCTGGTCGACATGATCGAGAACCAGCGCAGCTACGAGGTGCAGGCCAACCTCATGAAAGAGGCCAAGTCACTGGACGAGAGCAGCGCATCCCTGATGCGGCTGCCGAGCTGAGGATTAAGAGACCATGTCTTCCGCCGCCATGCACATCGCGCGCACCGGGCTCGACGCCCAGGACATGCGCATGCGGGTCATCTCGAACAACCTGGCCACCGTCAACACGACCGGGTTCAAGCGCGATCGCGCCGCGTTCGAGACGCTGGCCTATCAGACGATCACCGCGCCGGGTGCGGCCAGCTCGACCGAGAGCAAATACGCGACCGGCCTGAACCTGGGCACCGGCGTGCGCATCCAGGGCACCGCGCGCATCAACACGCAAGGCGCGATGCAGACGACCAACAACAGCCTCGACATGGCGCTGGACGGCGAAGGCTTTTTCCAGGTGCAGATGCCGGGCGGCACGCTGGGCTATACCCGCGCGGGCAATTTCTCGCGCTCGGCCGAGGGGCTGCTGGTCACGTCGGAGGGTTATCAGGTGATGCCGGGCATCACCGTTCCCGAGGGTGCGACCCAGATCACCATCGGCACCGACGGCACCGTGTCGGCCACCATCCAGGGCCAGACCGCGCCGGCCGAGATCGGCCAGATCCAGATCGCGACCTTCCCCAACCCGGCGGGCCTCCAGTCCAAGGGCGACAATTACCTGACCGAAACCGCCGCCTCGGGCGCGGTGAACATGGGTGTCGCCGGCCTGGAAGGGCGCGGCCAGATCCGTCAGGGCATGCTCGAAGGCTCGAACGTCAATGTCGTCGAGGAACTGGTCGACATGATCGAGACGCAGCGCGCCTATGAGGTCAACTCGAAGATGATCAAGTCGACCGACGAGATGCTCCAGTACGCGAACCAGAATCTGTGAGCCGGACGATGCGCTTCTCTCCGCTTCTGCGTGGCGGCCTGGTCCTGGTGCTCGCCGCCTCGGCGACCGCGCCGGCGCAGGCCAGCCTGTTCGGCAAGAAGGCCCCGCCCGAGGATTTCTCGACCACCCGGCCGCTGCCCGTCGCGGCCCAGCCGGTCGCGCCTGCCAACGGCTCGATCTTCCAGGCGGCGGACGGCTATGCCGCGCTCTACGAAGGCTGGCGCGCGCGCCGGGTCGGCGATCCGCTGACCATCGTCCTCGTCGAGCGGACGGCGGCGTCCAAGTCGGCCAATTCCAAGCTGGGCTCGAAGGGCGATCTGGGCATCAATCCGCCGACCACCGGGCCGCTCGGCTCGCTGCTGAAGTCCACCGACATCGGCATGGGCGGCAGCCGCAACTTCAACGGCTCGGGCGCGGCCGACCAGTCCAACTCGCTGTCGGGCGAGATCAGCGTGACCGTGGCGCAGGTGTTCGCCAACGGCACCATGCTGGTCCAGGGCCAGAAGCGCGTGACGCTCAATCGCGGGGACGAGTTCATCCAGATCAAGGGGCTGGTGCGCATGGCCGATATCGGCATCGACAACCGCGTCCCCTCGACCCGCGTCGCCGATGCGCAGATCGCCTATACCGGCAAGGGCGATGTCGCCCGCGCCAGCCGTCAGGGCTGGCTGAGCCGTTTCTTCCAGGCCGTCAGCCCGTTCTGAGGCATTTGACCATGATCCTCCGCTTCCTTCTCGCCATGCTCGCCACCTTCGCGATCGCCACGCCGGCGTCGGCCGACCGGATCAAGGATCTGGGCGGGTTCCAGGGCATCCGCTCCAACCAGTTGACCGGCTACGGCATCGTCGTCGGTCTGCCGGGCACGGGCGACGACAATCTGGAATATACCGTCCAGTCGCTGAAGGCTGTCGTGTCGCGCTTCGGGCTGCAACTGCCGCCCAACGCCAATCCGGGCATGAAGAACGCAGCGGTGGTGATGGTCACCGCCGACCTGCCGCCCTTCGCCAAGCCGGGCCAGAAGCTGGACATCACCGTCGCCTCGATGGGCAAGGCCAAGTCGCTTCGCGGCGGCAGCCTGATCCTGACCCCGCTTCAGGGTGCCGATGGCCAGATCTATGCGATGGCACAGGGCAATCTGGCGGTCGGCGGTCTGGGCGCGGAAGGCGCGGACGGATCGAAGATCGTCGTCAACGTCCCCTCCGCCGGCCGCATCCCCGAGGGCGCGACCGTCGAACGCGCGGTCGCCACCGGTTTCGACACCGCGCCGACGCTGACCTTCAACCTCGCGCGCGCCGACTTCACCACCGCGCAGAATGTCGCGCAGGCGATCAATGCCCGCCTGGGCATGGGCATCGCGCAGGCGATGGACGCCGTGTCGGTCGCGGTTCGCGCGCCGATGGGCGCCGATGTCCGCGCCACGCTGATGTCCGAGATCGAGAATCTGAACGTCGTCTCGGCCGAGCCGCCCGCCAAGGTGATCGTCAATGCGCGCACCGGCACCGTCGTCATCAACTCGGCGGTGCGTGTCGGCCCGGCCGCCGTCACCCACGGCAAGCTGACCGTCAAGATCGACGAGAATCAGCGCGTCAGCCAGCCCGCGCCGCTCAGCGGCGGCCAGACCGTCGTCACGCCCAAATCGGGTGTCGCGGTCGAGGAGGAGCGTCGTCCGATGTTCCTGCTGAACCCCGGTCCCAAGCTGGCCGACGTGGTCAAGGCGGTGAACGCCATCGGCGCCGCGCCGTCCGACCTGGTCGCCATTCTCGAAGCGCTGAAGGAAGCCGGCGCGCTCAAGGCGGAGTTGATCGTCCTGTGACCCAGAGCATCGCGTCCACCCCGTCGGCGGCCTCGGCCGCCGGCATCACCGGCACGGTGTCCACCGACACCCGCCGCCTGTCGAACAGCGCCAATCTGGACAAGGCGGGCACCCAGTTCGAGGCGATCTTCACCGGCATGATGCTGAAGGCGATGCGCCAGACCAAGCTGGGCGATTCGCTGTTCGAATCGAAGGCGCTCGACACGTTCCGCGACATGCAGGATCAACAGGTTGCGCAGACCATGGCCGCCCATGCCCCGATGGGGATCGGCCAGGCCGTGACCGCATTCCTGGCCAAATCGCAACCCGCTGTTAACCAGAGTTGACGTAGTTAACGCGCATGAGCGACCTGCTCTCTATCGGCGCTTCGGGCGTCCGCGCATATCAGACCGCGCTCACCGCCGTCGGCGAAAACATCGCCAATGTCGGAACGGACGGCTATTCGCGTCGCACGGTCACCATGCGCGAGGTCGCGCCCGCCGCAGGCCTTGCCGCCAACAAGGTCTCGGCCGGCTCGGGCGTGATGGTCGAGGGCATCGCGCGGGCCACCGACGTCTATGCGAGCGCCGCCGTGCGCGCCGCCACCGCCGACCTGTCGCGCACCCAGACGGGGGCCACCTGGCTGACCCGGATCGAGGGTGCGATGACGGGCGATCAGGTCCAGACCCGGCTCACCGCCTTCTTCACCGCCGCGCGCACGCTGGCGGCCGAGCCGACCTCGGGCGCGTTGCGCTCGACGATGCTGGAAACCGCCAAGTCGACCGCGACCGCCTTCACCGCGACCGACTCGGCCTTCGAGCAGATCAACGCCGATTTCGACGGTCAGGCGCGCCAGGCCGCGCACGACCTGTCGTCGCTCGCCACCTCGCTGGTGCGGGTCAATGACGGGCTGGGCCGGACCCAGCCGGGCACCGCCGCCGCCGCGCAGCTGACCGATCAGCGCGACCAGATCCTGGCGCAGATGAGCGCGCTGTCCGACATCACCAGCACGACCGATCAGCTGGGCCGCGCGACGGTGCGACTCGGCGACCGGGCCGGTCCGGTGCTGGCCTCGACCGATATGGTCGGCTCGGTCAGCTATCAGCGTCGCCCCGATCGCAGCGTCGGCTTCACCGTTTCGTTGCAGGGTGAAAGCCACGACTTCATCCCCACCGGCGGCGCGCTCGCCGGTGCGCTCGACGGCGCGGAGCGGATCAACGCCACGCGGGCGGCCTTCAACCAGGTCGCCAAGGATTTTGTGAAGACGGTCAACGACCTTCAGGTCAACGGCCAGGACCTGACCGGCGCGCAGGGCAAGCCGATGTTCACCCTGGTCGACAACAGCGCGGTGATGGGCCTGAACTTCACCGAAGGATCGATGATCGCGGCGGCGAAGGACAATCAGGGGTCGCGCAATGCCGACAATCTGTACGATCTGCAAACGCTGCGCGGCACCGGCAAGTTCGAAGGGCGGCTGACCCAGATCGTCACCGACAACGCCACCACGCTCAAGCAGCGCCAGACCGTCGCCGAGGCGCAGACCGCGATCAGCGACGGTGCCAAGGCGACGCTGTCGGGCGCCTCGGGCGTGACGCTCGATTCGGAGGCGGTCACGCTGATGCGCTTCCAGCAGGCCTATTCGGCCTCCAGCCGGGTCATCCAGATGGCGCGCGAAACCTTCCAGTCGATCCTCGAGATCCGGTAACGGTCATGCAGATTTCCACCAACGTCTTCTACGACATGGCATCGCGGCGGATGACCGCGCTGACCGGCAAGGCCAATGCGGCCATGCTGGAGATCTCGACGGGCAAGAAGCTGCAAAACCCGTCCGACAACGCCGCCGCCGCCGCGCAGGTCGCCGAGTTCGACCGCCGCGATGCCGACGATGCCGTCTACAAGACCAATCTGACGCTCGCCGGATCGCTGTTGCAGCAAGCCGACACCACGCTGGGCCAGATCGGCAACCAGGTGCAAAAGGCGCTGGAGCTGGCGACGCAGGCGGCCAACGGCACGCTGTCGGTCGCCAACCGCGCCAGCGTCGGCGATCAGATCGCCTCGATCCGCGACGCGCTGGTCGGCCTCGCCAATTCCAAGGATGCGCGCGGCCTGCCGCTATTTGGCGCGGCGGCGGGGACTGATGCGGTGCGGCTGAGCGGGGGTGCGTACACCTATACCCAGGCCGATGTGTCGGAGATTCCGATCGCCGATGGCCAGTCGATCGAGGTTTCGGTCGGCGCCGAGCGGGTGTTCAAGGCCGGCGACAGCGACACGCTGAACGTACTGAACAGGCTGGTCACCGCGTTGCAGACCAACACCGGCGATGTCGCCGGCACGATCCGCGACTCGATGGACAAGCTGTCCGCCGCCAACGACAATATCGCCAGCGTCCAGGCCTCGATCGGTGCGCGCGAGGCGCGGGTCGAACTGCAACAGGGGTTGCAGGAACAGGCCGCGACCGATCGCGCCACGCTGCGCTCGACCGTCGAGGACGCCGATCCGACCGAATCGATCACCAAGCTGCAACAGACGATGACGGTGTTGCAGGCCACCCAGGCCAGCTTCACCAAATTAACGAGCCTGTCGCTCTTCGATTATCTGAAGTGATCGCATGGGTTCGGTAACTCTATCTTGAGGTTACGGCGCTAGTCCGGAGATCGGACCGCCGACATGTCGGTTCTCTGGAGAATCATTCCACCATGTTTCCTGCCATCGGCCTGGTCATCCTGCTCGGCATGGTCTTCGGCGGCTTCGCCATTACCGGCGGCAAGCTGGGACCCGTGTTCGAGGCGATCCCGCACGAAATGCTCATCATCGGCGGCGCGGCCGTCGGTGCGCTCGTCATCGGCAATTCCGGCAAGGAGCTGAAGGCGCTGGGCGGCGCGATGGGCAAGATCTTCAAGGGGCCCAAGTACAAGAAGCAGGACTATCTCGACGTCATCTTCCTTGTCTCCAAGCTGATGAAGATGCTGCGCACCGAAGGTCCGATCGCGCTGGAGCCGCATGTCGAGGACCCCAAGTCCTCCTCGGTCTTCGCCGAATATCCGCGCCTCGTCGCCGACCATACGCTCGTCAACCTGATCGCCGACACGCTGCGCCTGGTCGTGGTGTCGTCCGGCACGCTCGACGTGCACGCGGTCGAGGAGGTCATGGACAATGCGATCAAGACCCATCACCACGAGGTCGAAGGGCCGCAGGGCACGCTGCAGAGTCTCGCCGACTCGCTGCCCGCGCTCGGCATCGTCGCGGCCGTGCTCGGCATCGTGAAGACCATGGGCTCGATCGACAAGCCGCCGAGCGTGCTGGGCGGCATGATCGGCTCGGCGCTGGTCGGCACCTTCATGGGCGTGTTGCTGGCCTATGGCATCGTGAATCCGTTCGCGGGCCGCCTGAAGCAGGTGATCGATGCCGACGCCGCCATCTATCATGTGGTCAAGCAGATCATCATCGCCTCGCTCCACGGCCATCCGCAGCCGCTGGTGATCGAAGCCGCGCGCTCCGGCATCGCGCACAAGGACCAGCCCGGCTTTGCCGAGGTGTTCGACGGTCTGCGGGGCCGCTAAGCCATGGCCCGCGCGCCCCACGGCAAGAACGAGCCGCCCAAGATCGTCATCGTCAAGAAGATCATCGCCGATGGTCATGGCGGGCATCATGGCGGTGCGTGGAAGGTCGCCTATGCCGATTTCGTGACGGCGATGATGGCGTTCTTCCTGCTGCTGTGGCTGCTCGGCGCGACGACCGAGAAGCAGCGCAAGGGCATCGCCGACTATTTCGCGCCGACCCTGCTCGACACCAAGTCGACGGGTATCGGTGGTGGCGTTCTGAACGGCGGACCCGGTGCGGGCCGTCAGCAGCAGGCCGCGAGCGGCCGCCTTCAGGTCATCATTCCCAAGGTGATGGAGGGCGGCGGCGACAAGGCGGGAACCGGCGACAAGGGCTCGCTGCGCAATCCCAATGCCGTGGTGCAGGACAAGAAGACGTTCGACGCGATCAAGCGCGAGCTCCTCAAGAAGATGCAGGTCACCCCCGAGCTCCGCAAGCTGGCGCAACAGGTGCGGTTCATTCCCACCGATGACGGGCTGCGCATCGATCTGGTCGACAATGCCGATTATTCGATGTTCGCGACGGGCACCACCAGCCTGGAGCCGGCCGCATCACAGCTGATCGGCACCATCGCCAAGACGGTGGCGGATGTGCCCAACACGATCATGATCCGCGGCCATACCGACAGCGTGCCCTATGGCGATCCGCGTGCGATGAACAACTGGATGTTGTCCTCGGGCCGTGCCGAGGCGACCCGGCGGCGTCTGGCGGCCGGCGGACTGCCCGAATCGCGCTTCGAGCGGATCGAGGGCGTCGCCGATCGCGAACCGATGATCGCGAGCAACCCGTCCGATCCGCGCAACCGGCGCGTGGCCATCACCCTGCTCTATCGCAAGGGCGTGTTCGGCGAGTGACCGGTCGGCCGGGTAATCCCGGACCCGGCTCCAATTCTGGATCAGTTCAGGTCCTGAACCAACAGGGCGGCGGCTTCGCGCTGCTGGCGGGCGTCGCGGATCGCCTCGGTCTTCAGGCTGCGTTCGGCCAATAGGGTCCAAGCGGCTTCGGCGCGCCGCGCGCGTTCGCGCACCAGCGCGAGCGGGCTGTCCTCGGCCTCGCGGTGGCAGCGTTCGGCGTGGGCGGCGAAGGTCTGGCTGTCACGCATCGAAACATCTCCTCGAACAGAAACAAAAAAGGGGGCGAAACGCTCGCCCCCTCGCATCGTCCTCAATCGGCCGGCTGAAGATTGACCGCGCTCGTCTTGCCGCGGCGGTCCTGCTCCAGTTCGTAATGCAGCCGCTGGTTCTGGTTCAGCGAGATCATGCCCGCCCGTTCGACCGCGGAGATATGGACGAAGGCGTCATTGCCGCCACCATCGGGCGCGATGAAGCCATAGCCCTTGTCGGCGTTGAAGAATTTGACGGTGCCGGACTGGCTCATGCTGTTTTCCTTCTGAACGGACCGCCGAGACATGGTCGGTCCTTATGCTTCGACAGCAGGGAAAGAAGGAAAAGGGGGCCGCAAAGCGCCAAGAACCGTCGATATGCGACTATAGCGCAACCCATGTCGGGTGCCCGGCGATAATTACAACCAGGCGGCGCATTTATTATCGTCCTGGCGCGAATCGCGGCGTGGCGCCTCGAAGACTTTGGGTCGCGTGGTGATGACGGGAAAATATTGGGCGGCGGGCGAATATATCCGCCGATTCCCAGGGGTTGCGGATGAAAAGATTCATCGCCGCCAGGTGCCATGAAAAACGCCCGCCGTCCTGCTCCGGGAGAAGAGCGGACGGCGGGCGATCTTCACGCCACCAAGGTGGGTCCGGGAATTATTCCTCGGTCGCGGTCTCGGCGCCCTTGCGGGGCTTGCGCGGGGCGGTGGTGCCGTTGCGCTGGCCGGGCTTGCGGCCCAGGCCGATCTTCTTGGCCATCGCGCGACGGCTTTCCGAATAGCTCTCGGCAACCATCGGATAGTCCGGCTTCAGGCCATAACGCTCGCGATATTCCTCCGGCGTCAGGCCATGGGTGGCCAGGTGACGGCGCAGCGTCTTGTACGGCTTGCCGTCGATCATCGAAATGATGTGATCCTTCGACGCCAAAGACTTACGCGCCGAAACGGCGGGGACATATTCGGTGGGCGCCTCGACATCAGTCGTCTGCGGCGCGCTGCCCAGAAGCGACGACACGGTTTCGTGCATCTTGCCGAGAAATGCGGGAACCTCCTCCGCCGAGGTGCGGGTATTGGGATTACCCAGCCACGCGATCGTCAGTTCGGTTGCCAGTTCAACGGCATTCACATCGATAGGGTCGTCGGCCATGTTACGCTCCTGTTGCAATTGATCGTGAACTAACCGTGATTTCCGCAACGTCAACCTGCGGCAGTGTCATTTTTGATCCTGAAACGTAATATTTTCGAGCAATATTTCTCTTCAGGAACGATATGATCTCTAGGGCGGTGTATTCTTTTACACGGATCAATATACCGAACCCCGGATCAGCATTTGCGGGCGAGGGGGCGTGATCGACATTGGGGCCTCGCAGGCCTTTCGAAAACGCAGACAATTGCAACGACGGCGATGCGCACAGGTATCCCTACCGAAGCGTACGATTGCATTTTTTGCAAGAAAAATTGATGAGCTTGCAGTTGTGTTAATCGCGCGGCTGACGCAAAGGGAACGGGCCTTTCAGGCATCCTCTCCTAAAAACTTTCACGGCTGGTCTTCGGACCAGCCTTTTTTTTGGCTATGCAGCGGGCATCGGTCGGCTTAGGCTCACCATGTCGCCGCGCAGACCATAACAAATAAGCAGGAGCGGAAGCCGCCGGGAAACCGGCACCGCGCGACGATACCGGGGGTTGAGCGACCCGTCGCTCCCCCCGTCCAACCTCATCCCTGGATTTGCAACGTTCAGCTCTTGTCGGTCGGCACCTTGCGTTGGACGAACTGTTCCAGCGCCGACAGTGCCAGCCCGGCGATCGCGGTGACATCCGGCCGGGTTGATGCGGGCGGAGTCGGTGCAGGCTGAGTTGGTATCGACGGGGGCGGTGGGGGCACGGCCGCATCACTCGCGTTTGGTGCCGGTGTCGGATCGGTGGCCCCGCGCGTCGTATCGCGCGTCAGGGCGGCCGCCATGGCAACGACGCCCGTGGCGATCAGTTGCCGCCCTATCGGACTGCGCGCCTGATCCAGCAGGACCTGCCCCACCCGGTGCAGCGGCGAGGGTTGTTCCCCGGCGGCCCGCGCCGCGGCGGCCTGTTCGAAGGCGGCCCGTTCGGCCTTTTTCTGTTTCTTCTTCTGCTTCTTCTTGCCCATCGCCGCGCCACTCCCGCTAAGCTGTATTTGCAATATAATACACCTGCGCGCCCGTTCAACGGACGGAGCGGATCAGCCGTTCAGCGTGCGGGCGCGGCGGCGTTGCACCGAGCTGCCGATGCCCATCGACTCGCGATATTTGGCCACCGTCCGCCGGGCGATGTCGAAGCCCTTGGCCTGGAGCAGTTCGACCAGCGTGTCGTCGGACAGGATCTTGGCGCCTTCGTTCGTGATCAGCGTCTTGATCGCGCTCTTCACCGCCTCCGCCGACACCGCATCGCCGCCGTCCGCCGCCGCGATGCCGCTGGTGAAGAAGAATTTGAGTTCGAACAGCCCACGCGCGCAGCTGAGATATTTGTTGCTGGTCACGCGGCTGACGGTCGATTCATGCATGCCGATCGCCTCGGCGACGCGCGCCAGCGTCAGCGGCTTCAGATGCGCGACGCCGTGGAGGAAGAACGCCTCCTGCTGCTTCACGATTTCGGTCGCGACCTTGATGATCGTGCGCTGCCGCTGGTCGAGCGCCTTCATCAGCCAGTTGGCGCTGGCCAGGCAATCGGCGAGCCACGCCTTGGACCCCTTGTCCTGCGGGCCGTGGCGCAGCTCCTGATAATAGCGGCGGTTGACCAGCACGCGGGGCAGGGTGGCGGTGTTGAGCTCGATGCCCCAGCCATTCTTCGTCCGGGTAACGAACAGATCGGGCACCACGCCCTGCGCAGCCTCGCCGCCATAGCGACAGCCGGGCTTGGGATCATAGCCGCGCAGCTCGCGGATCATGTCCGCCATGTCCTCGTCATCGACTCCGCACAGCCGCTTCAATCGGACCAAGTCGCCGCGTGCGAGAAGGTCGAGATTGGCGATCAGCCTGGCCATGCACGGGTCGTAACGGTCCGCCTCGCGCGCCTGGAGTGCCAGACATTCGGCCAGATCGCGCGCGCCGACGCCGGTGGGATCGAAGCTCTGGACGACGCCCAGCACCGCCTCGACCTGCGCCACCGCGACGCCCAGACGCTGCGCGATCTCAGCCAGCGGCGCAGTCAGATAGCCCGCCTCGTCCAGCTGGTCGATCAGATGGCTGGCGATGGTCCGCTCGACGCCCGACAGGACGAGCGCCGCCTGCGCCTCCAGATGCTCGGCGAGATTGGGCGCGGCGTCGGCCAGCGAGTCCCAGTCGGGACCGTCCTCGCTCCCCAAGCCGGTGCCGCCACTTCCGCCGTTCAGCGACAGGCCGCCATCGGGGCCGGTGCCACCATCGGCGATGCTGTCCTGCTGATGGCTTTCGGTGGCGTAATCCAGGTCGAGCGCGCGGTCCTCGGCCGGTGCGGTGCCGCTCACCAGTTCATCGGCACCCGCCGGCGCCTCGCGCTCGGGGCGTTCGGGCGTCGCCACCTCGCGCACCGCACTCGCGTCGAGCAGGGGGTTCTTCTCCACCTCCTCGGCGATGAACGCCTCGATCTCCAGATTGGACAGCGTCAGCAGCTTGATCGCCTGCTGCGACTGCGGCGTCAGCACC
>SXGS01233102.1_pt1 | contig 18931 bp, 18 predicted proteins | sample 3174681 | NCBI WGS metagenome assembly SXGS01 (sample SAMN11356861, study PRJNA531348) | freshwater metagenome | isolation source: freshwater sample F1-80 | place: China: Fuxian Lake, Yuxi | collected 2017-12-25 | reverse complement strand
GTGCATCGGCGCCACGACGCTCGATGAATACCGCAAGCATATTGAAAAAGACGGAGCCCTCAAGCGCCGGTTCCAGCCGATCCATGTTCAGCCGCCCAGCATCGACGAAACGGTGCAGATCATCAGAGGGCTGCGTGACCGGTACGAGGAACATCATGGCGTCGAGATTTCCGAGGAAGCCATCCTCGAAGCGGTCACATTGTCCGATCGCTACATCAGCGACCGGTTCCTGCCCGACAAGGCGATCGATTTGATCGACGAGACCGGGTCGCGGGCCAAGCTCCAGACCTATGCGTTGCCACCGGAACTGAAGGCAATGGAGCAAGAGCTGAAGAAAGTGTCTCGCGAAAAGGAACTGGCCATCTCGATGCAAAACTTCGAGGACGCGGTCCGCCATCGCGAAGAGGAAGAACGGTTGCGCAAGCTCCTCGACGAATCCAAGCGCGAATGGAAGAAGAACCAGGAAAAGAACAAGCCGACGATCGGAAAAGAAGACGTGGCCTATGTCGTCTCCAAGATGACGGGCATTCCGCTCTTCAAGCTCGAAGAAGAAGAATCGAATAAGCTCCTGCGCATGGAGGAATTCCTCCACAAGCGCGTGGTCGGCCAGAATGAAGCGATCTCCGCCGTGGCCCGGGCCATCAGGCGCTCACGCGCCGGCCTGAAGGAAGCGCGGAAGCCCATCGGCTCCTTCATTTTCCTGGGACCCACCGGAGTCGGGAAAACCGAGCTGGCGCGCACGCTGGCCGAGTTTCTCTTCAACAGTGAAGATTCGCTCATCCGGATCGACATGTCCGAATATCAAGAGAAGTTCACCAGCTCGCGACTCTTCGGCGCCCCGCCGGGATACGTGGGCTATGAAGAGGGCGGTCAATTGACGGAACGAGTCCGGCGCCGACCCTATTCCGTGGTCCTCTTCGACGAAATCGAAAAGGCCCATCCTGACGTGTTCAACATCCTCTTGCAGGTCTTGGACGACGGCGTGCTGACCGACAGCCTCGGACGCAAAGTCGATTTCAAGAATTGCGTGATCATCATGACGTCCAACATCGGGACCAAGATGATCCAAAAGGGAGTCTCGCTCGGCTTCCAGAGCACGGAAGACGATCAAGCGCGCCACAAGAAGGAAGAAGTCCTGGGCGAATTGCGCCGCTCGTTCAGCCCGGAGTTTCTGAACCGGATCGACGAGGTCGTGGTCTTCCATCAGCTGGACAAGACGCATCTTTACAACATCCTGGATATCCTCTTGGGCGAACTGAACCTGCGTCTCATGGAGAAGGGTGTGGAGCTCGAGGTCGAGGACGACGTCAAACAGTGGTTGATCAAAGAAGGCTACGAACCGCTCTACGGGGCCAGACCGATGCGCCGGACCATTCAGCGCGCGCTCGGCGATCCTCTCTCCGAAGAGATGATCAAGGGCCGGTTCAAGGATTGCCGCAAGATCCGCGTGGTGCTGCGCGACGGCGCGCCGGCATTCGTCGAGCAGGAGGCCATGGCCGGCGTCTAAGGCCTGTCCCTGCGCGATTACATCGCAGAGAAGAACGACACGACCCTTGTGGCATAGGCCACAAGGGTCGTGTTATTTTAGTCCTCGCAGCCTAATCCATTCGCAAGAAAATGCTCGGTTCCCGACGAGTACCGTCTTATGCTCACGACCGAACAACAGCCCGTTTCTTCCTGGGTCCCGGGACCGATCCTCGGGATCGAAACGTCCTGCGATGAAACAGCCGCCTCGGTGCTGGCAGCAGACGGCTCCGTCCTCTCGAACATTATTACCTCGCAACATGATGTGCATCAGCGCTTCGGTGGCGTCGTGCCGGAACTCGCCTCCCGCGCCCATATCGAATCGGTCGAACAGATCTCTGCCAAGGCGCTACAGCAAGCAGGTCTCGCCTGGACGGACCTTGCAGGCATTGCCGTCACGCAGGGACCGGGCCTGGCCGGCGCCCTCCTCGTGGGTGTCAACTATGCCAAAGCCCTGGCCTATGCCTTGAAGATCCCGGTGGTCGGAGTCAGTCACCTGGAGGGCCATATCGCCTCCGCCTGGCTGCAGGATCCAGACTTCCCGCTGCCCTGTGTAGTCCTCGTGGTCTCAGGAGGCCATACCCATCTCTACCTCAAAGACCCGCTCGGTTCCTGCCGGCTTCTGGGCGCGACCAAGGACGATGCGGCAGGGGAAGCCTTCGATAAGGGCGCGCAAATGCTGGGGCTGGAATATCCAGGAGGACCGGCCATCGATCGCTTGGCCCGGCAGGGAAATCCAACAGCCATAGCCTTCCCGAGATCCCAGATTAAGAAGGGGAGTCTCGATTTTAGTTTCAGCGGCGTGAAAACATCTTTGCTCTATACAGTTCAAGCGATGCCTAAGCAATCTCGCCTGACGCAATCGGCCGATCTTGCAGCCGGCTATCAAGAGGCCATCGTCACCATCCTGGTCGAGAAGGCCTTTGCCGCCGTCCAGGCATCCGATGCGCAAGCCTTGGCCGTGGTCGGAGGGGTCTCCGCCAATTCGCGCTTACGCCAGCTGCTCCAACGACGTGCCGATTCCGAAAACCTTCGCCTGAGCCTTCCCCCGCTGAGCTACTGTACCGACAATGCGGCGATGATTGCCGCAGCGGGGAGGCAGGCCCTTCGCACCGGGATCCGCGCCTCACTCGCCATGGATGCCCAGGCCTCCATGGCGGCACCCTTCGCGCAAGCGACATAACCACTCACACGAAGGACACGACGCCCATTCCAGAAATTCACGGACAAACACTCGGTCTCCGCGCCAGCCAACTCGCCATGCTTGAGCGGCTCTATCGGCGGCGCATGCCCGCGGATGACGTCATCTCCGCTGAGGCGGCCAAAACGCTGGCCCAGTTCACCCTTGAGATTCGCCGTCCCATCGGCCTGGCCATCACCAGGCGCGGGGCCGTGCAAGACGTGCTGGTCGGAGCCGGCACCGAACCCTCGCCGACGACATTGACGACGTTCCGGGCAAGCCCTCGCTCGCTCAGGGGCCTGAGATTGATTCGATCCAGCTTGAAAGCGGAACCGATCACCCAGGAAGACCTCACCCTGTTGGGCCTGCTCCGGCTCGATATGATCGGCACCCTGGCCGTCACAGCCAAGGGCGAACCGGGGCTGCTTTCCCTGGCCCATCTCAATCCCCCCAAGCCCAACGAGCCTCTGTACACGTTGCTCAAACCGACGCAGGTGCAGCAATGTCCGGTGAAATTCGAGACCTTCATCCACGAGCTGGAATCGGACCTCCAGCGTGAAAGCGCATCGCATACGATGGCCCAGGGTCAGACCGCCATCCTCGTGAGCGCCTCGCCCAAGAGTAAAGCCGAACAGGAAGAGCGCCTTGCCGAACTGGCGGAACTGGCCTCCTCCGCAAACCTCACGGTCATCGACCGATTGGTCCAGCGCACACAGGGCGGCCATCACCGGTTTCAATTGGGAAGCGGCAAACTCAAAGACGTGTTGGTCCAGGCCATGCAAAAGGGGGCGGACCTCATCATTTTCGATCAGGACTTGGCGCCAGGGCAGCTGCGCGCCATTGCGGAAATCAGCGACCTGACCGTCATCGACCGGACCCAATTGATCCTCGATATTTTTGCGCAACGGGCCCATAGCCGGGAGGGGAAAGTGCAGGTCGAGTTGGCGCAACTGCGCTATCTGCTGCCCCGTCTCTCCGGTCAAGGCACGAGCCTCTCGCGCTTGGGCGGAGGCATCGGCAGCAGGGGACCGGGCGAAACGAAGCTCGAAACGGACCGCCGCCGCATCAGAGAGCGGATCGACTATTTGGAGAAAGAGATCGAAGGCTTTGCCCGGCATCAAGATCAGCGGCGCTCGCGCCGCATCCGGCAGGATTTCCCGGTCCTCTCTATCGTGGGCTACACGAACGCCGGCAAATCCACCTTGCTCAACGCCCTCACGAACAGTCAGGTGAGCGCAGCCCCCCGCGTCTTCGAAACACTCGATACCACCAGCCGGAGGCTCCGTTTTCCTCATGGCCGGGAAGTGATCATCACCGACACGGTCGGATTCATCCGCGACCTGCCCAAGGAACTCCTTGCTGCCTTCAGAACGACTCTGGACGAGTTGCGCGATGCCGACCTCCTCCTCCATGTGGTCGATGCAGGCACCAAAGATCTGGACGCCCATATCGCCGCCGTCGAGACCGTGCTGAAGAGCCTCACCCTCGAGGAGCTTCCGCGGCTCCTGGTCTTCAATAAATGCGATCAGCTTCCGGCCGGGCAGGCGGAGGTGCTCTGTCAACGGTACGGGGCGATCGGGATTTCCGCGCTGCATCCGGAGACCCTGCGCCCGCTCATCCAGCAACTCGAAGACCGACTGGCCGTACTCGTCCCGGAAGGCGGCTCTTCCAGGCAATCAACGCCCCCTGGCCCGCTTGCATCTCAGTCCTGACTCACGGCACAATCGCACGTCGTCTACCAGCCATGACTACCAAACCCTTACCAGCCGTAGATCGCCGGGAACGCCTCAAGGCCATTGACAAAGCGCTCCAGCGCGTGATGCCGGCCCCCCGCATGGAGCTGGACCACCGGTCGCACTGGGAGCTGCTCGTGGCCACGATCCTCTCCGCGCAATGTACCGATCAGCGAGTCAACCAGGTGACGCCGGCGCTCTTTCGCCGCTATCCTCGGCCGTCGGATCTGGCAGGGGCCGATCATCTGGACGTGGAGCAACTCATTCGCTCGACCGGCTTCTTTAAAAACAAGGCCAAACATCTGATTGGCTGCAGCAAAGCTGTGACCGAGCGTTTTCAGGAACAGGTCCCCCAGACGATGGAAACCTTGATCACCCTGCCAGGCGTCGGGAGAAAGACGGCGAATGTCATACTCGGGAATGCCTTCGGCCAGCCCGGCATCGTCGTCGATACCCACGTCAAACGCGTGGCCAAGCGACTGGGCCTGACCAAGTCCGACAATCCAGACCTGGTCGAGCAAGACTTGCAGCAGCTGCTGCCGAAATCTCAATGGACCGCCGTCTCGCAACGATTGCTGCTGCACGGCCGCTATACCTGTCTGGCAAGAAAACCCCAGTGCCGCACCTGTGCGGTCTACCGGCATTGTCCGTGGAAAGAGAAAGGCCCGCAATGATTCATAGTATGACCGGCTTCGGCCGTCGACAGGCTCCCTGGCAGGATGGATCCGTCACGGTCGAAATGCGCTCCGTCAACCATCGATTTCTTGAAATCGCCTGCCGCCTTCCCAAGCCCCTGAGCCAGCTGGAAGAAGCCTTCAAGAAAACCATCCAGCAACGCTGCGCCCGCGGCCGCGTCGACATCACGGTGACGGTCCAGGCCGGCAAAGGCCGCGCCGGAAGCGTCAATCTTGACCAGGCGCTCGCAAAGCAGTACCATCAAACCTTCCTCACTCTCAAGAAATCCCTGAAGCTGAGCGGGCCGGTCGATCTGGCGCTCATGGCTGGGCTCCGTGACGTGGTGTCGGTATCGGATCAGCCAACGGAAGACCCGAAACTGGCAAAGCTCGTGCAGCAATTAATGACCAAGGCCCTGACAGATCTTGCGGGGATGCGGACGAGCGAAGGGAAGGCCCTGGCCGAGGATATGCGCGCGCGGGTCCAGACCATCCGAGGCCACAGGGACCTGGTCGCAGCCAGGACTCCGCTGCTGGCTCAAGAGGCCTTTGACCGTATGAAAATCCGTGTAGAGAAACTCCTGGGGTCGGAAATCCCGGACCCCCCCAGGCTCTATCAGGAATTGGCCGTCTACGCAGACCGTGGCGACATCACGGAAGAAATAGTCAGACTGGACTCGCATATGATACAGTTTGAGCAGACGCTCAACCGCGCAGAATCTGTGGGCAAAACACTCGATTTCCTGCTCCAGGAAATCGGGCGGGAAGTCAACACGATCGGGTCAAAGGCGAATGACGCCGAAATCGCCGGCCATGTGGTGCACATGAAGGCCGAACTTGAACGTATTCGCGAACAGGTGCAAAACGTCGAATGAGCTCCATGACCACCACCAGCTCCACAGCCCCGGTCTCCAATCCGCCGCGCTCCTCGATGGATCGACGGGGGATTCTGTTCATTATCTCCGCGCCCTCCGGGACGGGAAAGACCACGCTCTGCAAACAGCTCACGGCGAACCTGCCGGACCTGTGGCATTCCGTGTCCTATACGACAAGAAAACCGCGGCCCGGCGAAGAGCATGGGCGCGAATATTACTTCATCGACGAACAGCCGTTTCAGGAGATGATCGATCGCAATGAATTCGTGGAGTGGGCCCGCGTATACGGGAACCTCTACGGCACCCCCTGGAAATCGCTGACCGAAAAGATCGATCAGGGCATCGACGTCCTGCTGGAGATCGACGTGCAAGGGACCATGCAGGTCAAGAAGCGATTCGAAGACTCGGTCTCCATCTTTATTCTGCCTCCCTCAATCGCCGTCCTCCGATCCCGTCTGCAGACCAGGGCCTCGGACTCGCCCGAAGAGATTCAGCGCCGCCTGCAGAAGGTCAAAGAAGAGGTCTGGAGCTATCGGGAATATGCCTACATCGTCCGGAACGACGACCTCACCCGGTCGCTGCGCGACCTGGAAAGCATCTTCTGGTCGGAGCGGTTGAAGACCAAGCGATTGAACATGACGTGGATCGAAAACAATTTCATTCTTGACGACGAACAGAAGTCCTAAGATCGCGACGATCTTTCATCTCACAAAGGAGAACGGCATCCATGATCGACATGTTGAGACTCTTACCGCAATACGCGCTCGGCGAATTTGACTCACGGCACCGGTTGGCGATCATCGCCGGCCAGCGGGCGAAGCACATCGTCCAGGGATCGCGTCATGCCCCCTCGCGCTTCACCAAAGAAACGACCATCGCCCTCGACGAAGTCCTCATGGGCCAGACCAAGTACCTCGTCGGCGAAGAGGCCCGGGCGGCGATGAAGGAAGCGAAGCGCGGCAGGGAAGGCGAGATGGAGCGCATTGCCATGATGACCGGCGACGATGCCAAAGAGATCAAAAAAGAGCTGAGCGTCTATCTCGACGATACGCCGAAGCCGACCGTCAGCGAGAGCGAGGAGTAATTCGTGACACCCTCCGGCTCCAACGGGCCGACGTTGATCGGGGCGCGAATCGTGCTGGGCGTGACCGGCAGTATCGCGGCCTATAAGGCGGTCTCGCTGCTCCGGACTCTGCTCCGCGAAGGCGCCACCGTCCAGGTCGTGATGACGCACTCGGCCACGAAGTTTGTCACGCCCCTGACGTTTGAAGTGTTCTCCGGCCATCCCGTCTCGACGGATGTGTTCGAGGCGCATCAGGAGATGAAACACCTGTCGTTGCCCGAGCAGGCGGATGCCATCGTGATTGCGCCGGCCACGGCCAATTGCCTAGCGAAGTCGGCGTTGGGCCTAGGCGACGATTTACTCTCGACCCTGCTCCTCACGGCCCAATGTCCCGTGATTATCGCGCCCGCGATGGACGGGGGGATGTGGACACACCAGGCCGTCACGGAACATGTGCGGACCTTGCGCGCAAGGGGAACGATCGTCGTCGACCCAGAAGAAGGACCGCTCGCCTCCGGGAAAGTCGGCCAGGGCCGCCTGGCGGAGGAACACAAGATCCTCGAGGCCCTGCAATCAGCCCTGGCGCCGCAACGCGATTGGCAAGGACACCGGGTCCTGATATCCGCTGGCCCCACGCAAGAGCCGATCGATCCGGTCCGGTTCATCTCCAATCGCTCCTCCGGCAAGATGGGCTATGCCCTCGCCGAAGCAGCCAGGGCCAGGGGAGCCCAAGTCGTGCTCGTCACCGGCCCCACGGCCTTGCCTGCGCCTCGCGGCATCGAGATCGTCCCGATTGAAACGGCCGACGACATGACGAAAGCCCTCTCTGCGCGTCTGGCTTGGTCGACCGTCGTGATCATGGCGGCCGCCGTGGCGGATTTTCGGCCCCTCCATCCCGCTGCGCAAAAAATCAAAAAACAGGGGCAGGCGGACCAGACGCTGGCGCTCGAACGGACCACCGACATTCTGGCTGCGCTCTCGGCGCAACGGACGACCCAACTCCTCGTCGGCTTCGCCGCAGAGACCCACGATCTGATCGCCCATGCGAAAGACAAGCTGGCGGCCAAAGGGCTCGACCTCATCGTGGCGAACGATATCACCAGAGCAGGGGCAGGGTTCGGGAGCGATCAGAACGCCGCCACACTCATCGACCGGCAGGGGACCCTGCTCGAATTCCCGCTGATGCCAAAACGGGCGATGGCCGATGCCATCCTGAACAAGGCGCGCACACTACTTTGCGCCACCACAGCGAGCCAGGCCTCCAAGTCGGTTGCAGGGAGGCGTTAGCGCCATGGCACACAATCATCACGCCGCAGAGACCGCGCTGGAAATCGACCGGCTCGCCACCCAGCTGGCCAAAGATCCTCAGTCTAAAGCCTTTCTGCCGTTGGCTGAAGCCTATGGCAAAGCCGGCATGTGGCAAAAGGCGCAGGCGTGCTCGAAGATGGATTGAAATACTATCTATCCCGGCTTCATTACCGCGATGGTGGCGCTGGGCTGCGCCTATGACCAGATGGAGCAGCCAGCCAAGACGCAAGCGATCCTGGAAGAGTCCATCAAGCTCAGCCCGGAAAACCTGCGCGCGCACCGGACCTTGATCAAGATCTACCAGAGCCAGGGACAACAGGACTTGGCGCTGCAGTCCTGCGCCGCCATCCTGACCGCCAACCCGCGGGACGAAGAGGCCCTCTCGGTCCAGGCCTCGTTCGGCGGGCCGGTGAAACAGGAAGCGGCGGAGCCAGCGCTCATCGGCGCCCCGTGAACCCCAAACCTTCGCCGCGCAAACCAATGTCTCGTCAGACCCCACGGACGTTCCGGCTCCGTCGCCTCGCACGGGAGTCGTGGCCCAGCTGGAAGCCTGGCTTCGCACCATCGAGGCACGTCGTCTCGACCGCGATGCGGCCAACCGCTCGCACGTCAAGACTTCCCAATAATTTTGCGAGTTTGACCGGTTTGAGGCGGCCTGATACAATACCGCCTTGCTAGACCCTGTCACAAGGAATTGGCTTCACGGACCAGTCTCTGAAGAAAACGACATGTTACGCATACGAGTCTTACATGGGCCCAATCTGAACCTCCTGGGGACCAGGGAACAGTCAATTTACGGCACCCTGTCCCTGGACGACCTCAACTCGGCCCTCCGGACCCTGGCGAAGGAATTGTCCGTCACGGTAGACTTGCGCCAGTCCAATAGCGAGGGAGAGCTGGTCAACTGGATTCAGGAGGCGCGCAAGGAATACGACGGGATCATCATCAACCCGGCCGCCTATACCCATACCAGCATTGCGATCCGGGATGCGATTGCGGCAGTGGGCCTCCCGACGGTGGAAGTCCATCTGTCCAATATTCATCAGCGGGAGGAGTTTCGCCATCAGTCCTATATCGCGGGAGTCGCCCTGGGGCAGATTGCCGGGCTGGGGCCGACCGGGTACCTCCTCGCGCTCCGTGGGCTCTGCGACCATCTGACCGCAGCCAAACGCCGAAAAAAAACGTCTAAGCCGGCACGGCGCACGGCAAAGGGCACAACGTAATTGCAGCGCAAATTAAACGACCTCTTACCATCCGAATGGAGCATTGAGTGATTTCCACCACAGATTTTCGCGGCGGTGTACGGCTCATGGTTGATAACCAGCCGTTCTATATCATTGAATTCCAGCATGTGAAGCCCGGCAAGGGCGGCGCGTTCGTGCGCACCAAGCTCAAGGGCTATCTCACCGGCAGCGTCATCGACCGGACCTTCCGGTCGGGGGAGCGCTTCGAAGAGCCAAAACTCGACGAGCGCGACATGCAGTTCCTCTACGCCACCGACGACGCCTATACCTTCATGGACACGGATACCTACGAGCAACTGACCTTTGAAAAGGGCACGCTCGGCGACAATGCCGACCTCTTGAAGGAAAACATGGTCGTGAAGATTCTCGTGTACGAGCATCGCCCGATCGACGTCGAAGTGCCCAACTTCATCGAATTGAAAGTGACGGATACTGAGCCGGGCTTCCGCGGCGACACCGCCACAGGCGGCACCAAGCTCGCCACCCTCGAAACCGGCGCCACCCTCAAGGTGCCTCTTTATTTGGAAACCGGAACCGTGATCAAGATCGATACACGGACCCGGTCTTACGTGGAGCGTGTTCGGTGAGCAAACAAAAAACGAGCAAATCGAAGAAGCGCGGGACACGGATCGTTCTTCCTCAGACCTTTGCCGCTCCGGCGAGCGGGCAGGGCCTGCCCCTGCTCTCGGGACAGCAGAGCAAGCACATCCAGGAATTGATCGACCTGCTCAAGAAAAACGATTTGACCGAATTGGAACTGGAGCGCGAAGGCCTCAGAATCCGCGTGCGGCACGAAGTCGAAATCCGCACGATCACGACCACCGTCGCCGACCAGGGGACCTCCGCCTCAACGTCCGCGTCTCAGCCCACGGGCCACGCAACCGTGCAGACCGAAGACACGACCGGCATGATCACCATCCCGTCGCCGATCGTCGGGACCTTCTATCGGTCGCCGTCGCCGGATGCCGACCCCTATGTGGAAGAAGGCGATTACGTGAAAAAAGGCCAGGTCCTCTGCATCGTCGAAGCGATGAAGCTGATGAACGAAATTGAATCCGAAGTGGATGGACGGATCACGAAAATTCTGGCCGAGAGCACCAAACCTGTCGAATACGGCCAGGCGCTCTTCCTCGTCGATCCAACCGCCGCGCCCTAATCCTCTTCCCTGAGCCACATCGGAGTACTGACGTGTTCAAGAAAGTATTGATAGCCAATCGCGGTGAAATCGCGCTCCGGGTCATCCGCGCCTGCAAAGAGCTCGGCATTAAGACCGTGGCGATTTTCTCCGAAGCCGATGCCTCGAGCCTCCATGTGCGCGCGGCCGACGAGAAGATTTGCGTCGGCCCTCCGGATGCCGCCCTAAGCTACCGCAATATTCCCAACGTCCTGAGCGCCGCCGAGATCACCGGGGCGGACGCCATCCACCCCGGCTACGGATTCCTCTCGGAGAATGCCCACTTCGCGGAAGTCTGCGAATCCATCGGCGTGAAGTTCATCGGGCCGACGTCCGAACATATCGCGCTCCTGGGCGACAAAGCCAAAGCCCGCGAAATCGTTTCCCGCCGCGGCTTGCCCGTCACGCCCGGCAGTCCCGGTGAACTGAAGAGCGAACAGGAAGCCCTCGAAGCCGCCGGCAAGATCGGCTATCCCATCATCATCAAAGCCTCGTCGGGCGGGGGAGGACGCGGGATGCGCGTCGTCAATAAAGCCGACGACCTGGCGCGCGCCTTTCAAGCCGCGCAAGCGGAAGCCAAAACGACGTTCGGCAACGACGCCGTCTACCTCGAGCGCTACTTTCTCGAACCCCGCCATATTGAAGTACAGATTGCCGCCGACCATCGCGGGCATGTGGTGCATCTCGGCGAACGCGACTGTTCAATTCAGCGCCGGCATCAGAAGCTGCTCGAAGAAACGCCCTCGCCCGCCGTCGACGAAAAGCTCCGCAAGGAAATCTGCCGCGTCGCCGTCGAAGCCGTCAAAGCCGTGCGCTACCGGAACGTCGGCACCGTCGAGTTCCTGCTCGACAAGGACCACAACTTCTTCTTCATGGAAGTGAACCCCCGCATCCAGGTGGAACAGGCGATTACGGAGATGGTTACCGGCATCGATCTCATCAAGGAGCAGATCCGGATCGCCGACGGACAGTCCCTCTCCTTCAAGCAACAGGACGTCAAGCTCAACGGGCACAGCATCGAGTGCCGCATCAAAGCCGAAGACCCGGAGAAGTTCACGCCCTGTCCCGGCATGATCACCAAATACAGCGCGCCAGGTGGGTTCGGCGTCCGCGTCGACTCGGCCATGGAATCGAACATGATGGTCGTTCCCTTCTACGATTCCATGATCGCCAAAGTCATCACCCATGGCCGCGACCGGCAGGAAGCCATCGCCCGCATGTGCCGCGCCCTCGACGAGTTCGTGATCGAAGGCATCAAGACGACCATCCCGCTGCATAAGCGCATCCTCAACGATCCGGATTTCCAAAAGGGCCATGTCTCCACGACCTTCCTGGAGCGTTTCCTCGCCAGTTAGCCGGCGTATGACTGGCAGCACGCGTTCCTTCCAGCTACAATCATCACATGGCCTCAAGAACCAGCTCCAGCCTGAATCGCCTCTACGTCATTCTGGACCCCTCCGTCTGTCCGGACCGTGCCTTGATCGACGTGCTGACCGCCTCGGCCAAGGCCGGCGCCCTGCTCTTCCAATATCGCAACAAGACTGCTTCGATGCAGGAGGCCTATCGAGAAGCCTTGGCGCTCCGGCAGGCAGCGGCGAAGACCGGCGTCCTCTTCATCGTGAACGATCGCTGCGACTTGGCCCTGGCGGTGGATGCGGATGGCGTGCATCTGGGGCAGGGAGACCTGCCGCTCGACCTAGCCCGCAAGGTCATGGGGCCGGACAAACTGATCGGCATCTCCACCCACAATCTTGATCAGGTAAAGACAGCCAGCGCCGGAAAACCGGACTACCTTGGCTTCGGGCCGATCTTTACGCCAGGCTCAAAACTGGATCACGATCCGGTGGTGGGGCTGGAGGGATTACGGGCGATACGCAGATTGACGTCGCTGCCGGTCTTTGCGATCGGCGGCATTCAGATCGGACAGGTCGGGGACGTCATGGAAGCGGGAGCCGATGGAGTCGCGGTCATCTCGGCCGTTCTAAAAGCCGCAGACATTCGTGAAGCGGTCAGGGCCTTTCTTTCCCGTATGCCGACACCAGCTTCGCCAGCGTCATAATCTCGACCGCCCAGGCCAGTTGCATCATGCCGTCCTGCCAATGTTTCGTCACACCGGCGCTGTAGGGGAGGGGCCCCACGACGGGAACCTTCGCGAGCCGCCGCAAGAGAGTCACCGTCGATTGTTCCTGCGCCCGCGCGATCTTCGTGCGGACCGACTTCAACCGATTCAGGGCCAGCGCGACGACAGGAATCTTCTTCTGCCGGAGCGCGGCCAGCGTCAAGAGCGCTTGATTGATTCCGCCCAGGCCTGACGATCCCACCACGATGACGGGGAGCCCCATACGCTCCATGAGATCCAGCCCGTCGACGGTTTCCGTGATCGGCACATGCAGCCCGCCGGCTCCTTCCACAACCAGCAGATCGTGCTTTCGGCGCAGAACACGGAAGGCTTGCAGGATGGCCGCGATCTGGATCGTCCGTCCTTCTTCCCGCGCGGCAGAGAGAGGCGCCAGCGGCAATCGAAAGACATAGGGACAGACCTCTGCCATCGGATCATGGCTACCCGCGGCTCGCCGCAACCGTGCTCCATCCGACTGGGCCTTGGTCGATCGTGATACCCCTGTCTCAACCGGCTTCATCACGCCGACATCGATCCCTCGCTGCCTCAAATGCGCCACCAAGGCAGCAGCCACCAGCGTTTTCCCGACGCCCGTATCGGTCGCAGTGATATAGACCCCCCGCGGGCCGGAACTGTGAGACGGAGCTTTAGTGCGTCGCATATCTGGAATCCCGCAGGTGATAAAAAACTCGATTGGACTGTTCTCGCAGGATGCTCAAAACATTCGTCCAGCAAGGCCGCAGCGAGTGAAGGACCGAATCGTGCCCTCCAGGGTACGTTGAGGGTCTGAACGATGCGAGAACGACGCTGGCGGACGTTTTCAGCATCCTGCTAAAGATTTCGGCTGTCGCAATTCCAGACCTGGCCAGACACGTCCTTGAGTTGTGCCAGATACAGAACCGTCCTGGCCACTTCTTCCCGCGACGGAGGCCGACCCAGCGCATGATCCTGCCATTGCTCGCATTCCGGCATGGCCCCTTCCGATAGTCCTGTGTTCTGCCAGCCAGGCAACAGCAGATTTACCCGGACATTGCCCACGCCCCATTCCTGGGCGGCAGTCTGCACCAGACCGATGAGACCGGCCTTGGATGCAGCATAGGCGGCCTGGCCTGTCGTGCCATGAAAACCGGCATGCGATCCGATCACCACGATCGACCCGCCTCCATTGGCCAGGAGGGGAGGCGCCATGGCACGAAGACAATGAAAGGTTCCCGTCAGGTTCGTAGCCAAGACCTCAGCCAAGGCTGCGTCATCTTGCCGCAAAAGGAGCTGGCTCCCTCCAATGCCCGCATTGCAAATGAACACAGAGGGCGCAGGAGTGTGACGGCAGGAAACGTCCACCATCTGTTGCACCGCATGGGACTGGCGAATGTCTGCGGCATAGAGCGATCCGGCTGCACCGGCTGCCACCACTTGCCTAAGGGTTTCCTCCGCCGCTGCCTTATGGCGATGGTAATGGACCCCCACAGACCAGCCTGCTTCCGCAAAGGCCAGACTGATGGCGCGGCCGATTCCTCCGGACGCGCCGGTTACCAGCACTGCTTGTTTTGATTCGTTCGCTGACTCATCGCTTCTCATGGCAGACGATTATGGGTCGGATGCAGAGTGAAGGCAAGCCTGTCGCACAGCAAGACCCGAACGCCGATCTTCTTGCCGCTTTCAGGATTCCTATGGTACGGTCCACCATTGCTCAACCGGTGGAGAACCTCGCACATGCGGCTGTATACACTCGGATCTCGAACGACCCTCAGCGTGAGCATCATCCTGCTCGCCGCATGCGCCGCCTGGTCAGGGCCCCTCGCAGCGGAAGAGACCGGCATCATTGCCCAGTCCTCCGATTATTTTCCCGATCAGATCGGCAACGAATGGCACTACCGGGGCCAGATCACGGAAGGCCCGCTTCAAACGATCGACCATAAATTCTTCACCAACGTCTCCACCGTCACCGGCACAAAAACCATCAAGGGGATGACCGTCACCATCTTCCACGATACCAATCCAGGCAACCATGGCCCCTCGGACAGTTTCTACCGCCGCGACAGCGTCGGCATCATCTATCATGGCTCTGAGCCAGGCACGCCCTTGGAACGGCAGCTCGTGCCCTATCAGATCGTGCGGTTTCCCATGAAGGTCGCAACCTCCTTCGTGCAATTCAACCGCAAGGGGTTGGACTTCGGCACAGACATGGATCGCGACGGCGAGAATGAAAAGGTCGATGTGTCGGGCGACTCCACGGTGGTAGGGCAGGAGTCTGTGACCGTACCGGCCGGCTCCTTTCAGGAGGCCGTGAAGGTCGAGGCGCGCATGTTCATGCAGATTCACCTCTCCGGCACGGACAGGATCGCCCGCGGCACCGATGTCATGACCGCCTGGTTCGTGAAGGGGGTGGGGCTGGTCAAGTATGTCGAACGGCAGGAACTCACGCCGCTGGAAGACCGGGGCCTGGTCACGGATATCACCGAAGAGCTGGAGTCCTACGAGATCAAACCGTCGAAGGCCTCACTCGGGCGGGGCGAATCCCCGGCGGAGGGTCTGCTCGCTGATGACATGGGCCGCCACGAATTGCAGCAAGTACTCGCCGCTTCCCGCCTTCGCTCCGACTCCGGACAGCCGATGGCCTCCAAAGGGCTGACGGCCAACTAACGCGCCGGTGATCGGTCGGTTCAGATAGAGATTCCCCACATGGAACCGCTGCCTCGCCAGTTCCAAATTGACCGGACTGCGTGAATAGACTCCGCCCGTCAGGGCATAGGCAGTCGAATTGGCCAGGGTCAGGGCCTCTTCAAACGACGAGGCCTTCAACACAGAGAGAATCGGCCCGAAGATTTCCTCCTGAGCAATCCGGTCGGTCGAGGCCACATCTGAAAAAACAGTCGGCCCGACATACCAGCCTGGTCCCGTCACGGTCCCTTCCACCAACAAACGCGCTTCCTTCTTGCCAATCGCGATGTACTCCTGAATCTTCTCCTGCGCTCGCCGGTCGATCACTGGCCCAACCTGCGTGCCAGGCTCGTCCGGACTGCCGACCTTCAGGCTCAAGACCGCCTCTGTCAGGCGATCCAGAAACGTCTCGTAGATCGCAGCATGGACGATCACCCTGGAGCAGGCGGAACATTTCTGTCCTGCATAGCCGGTGAATGATGAGACCACGCCAGCAATCGCGTCATCCAGATCCGCCGTCTCATCGACGACGATCGCATTCTTTCCTCCCATTTCCGCCAGCACCCGCTTGACCATCCTCTGCCCCGGCATCAGAACGGCGGCCTCTTTCAACATTCCGAGCCCCACGTCCTTCGAGCCGGTGAAAGCAATGGTCGCAATCGCTGGATGGGACACCAGGGTCCGCCCGATATCAGGACCGCCAGGCAGACAACACAGAACTCCATCCGGCAGACCAGCCTCCCTCAAGATCTCCGTAAGCCAATGGCCCATCATGGGCGAACGTTCGGAGGGTTTGAAGAGCACGGGATTTCCTGTCACGAGGGCTGCCGCCACCATGCCGGTTGGAATGGCCAGAGGAAAGTTCCAGGGGGCGATAACGGCTGTCACGCCGCGCGGCCGATAGAGAGACTGATTCAGTTCGCCCGGCACATGGCCCAGCCGTCTGGGGGGAGAGAGCCTGAGCCAATCTTCCGCATAAAATTCCAAGAAGTCGATCGCTTCCGCCAGATCCGCATCCGCCTCCCGCCAAGGCTTTCCACATTCCAGAATTTCCCAGGCTGCCAACTCATCCCGCCTCCTCCTCATGATCGCAGCGACGGCTCGCAAGATCTCCACCCGCCGTTCGGAGGACGTCTCACGCCAGGAGTCCCAGGCCTCGATAGCCAGGCGCACCGCCCGTGCTGCATCGGCCTGACTCGCGCTGGCCAGACGGCCCACGATTTCATCCGGACAGACCGGATTGCGGGACTCGATCACAGGACCGGTCAGACTCAGTCCTCCCAGCGACGACGGCCATTGCTGACCCAATTGCGCCCGCACGGTCGCCACAGCCTGCTGCATCGCCACTCGATTGTGTGCCTGCGCAAAATCCCGCTGCGGTTCATTGCGGAATTCCCTCCCTCCGGCCGGCTGAGAAAGGGGAGCCGGAGCGCGACTCAGTTCCTCGCGAACCGGAGAAGCCAACAGTTGCTCCAACGGTTGCGACTCCACATATTCCTTTCTGAGGAACGATTCATTCGAGGTGTTTTCCAACAACCGCCTCACCAGATAGGCCATGCCAGGCAAGAGATCTCCCACCGGGGTATAGAGCCGCAGCCGGCGCCCCTGCTGCGTGACTGCCTGTTGAAAGGGCTCAGCCATGCCGAAGATCATTTGATATTCCCAGGTCTGAGGAGAGAGCCCCAGCGATTCAGCCACTGCTTCAATATAGGCCAGCGTCCTGAGATTGTGCGTCCCGAAAGCAGGACGAATCAGGGAGGCCTGAGACAGGACGAAATGCGTGAGCGACTCATAGTTGGCATCGGTCTCTGTCTTCTGCTCAAAGAGAGGAACAGGCCAGCCCCTCTGCCGGTAGCGGATTGTGTCAGAATCCCAGTAGGCGCCTTTCACCAATCGAATCGTGATGGGAACCCCACGTTGCCGGACCCAAGCCAGAAGCCCCTCGATATCCTGTGCCGTCTCCCGATGGTAGGCCTGCAATGCGAGTCCCGCATAGGGATAGGTCTTGTAGGGAGGCTCGGAGAACAGCCTGGTAAAGATCTCGACCAGCAAGGTTTTCGTCTCGGCCTGTTCCATATCGAAGATCAACGAAGCAGGGAGGCGCGTCGCCAGATCGAGGATAGGCCGAAGCCGCGCTGCCACAGACTGGTAGCTCCCTTCCGGATCGATCGGGTCGAGATGGGGAGAGAGGGCGGAGATTTTGAGCGAAAGCTGAACTCGTGGGATCGGCCCGAGATGGTCCCGCTCCAGTAAAGGAACCGATGACCACGAAGCGGCCTCTCGTGCCAGATGTGTCAGAGCGGCCAGACAACGATCGCGATACCGATCCGCCTCACGGTCGCTGATGGTGGCCTCGCCCAATAAATCGACCGACCAGGCTCGCTGCTGCTGCCAGAGATCCGCCAACCGAGGCCCCGCCTCCTCGACGGTCGCTCCGGCAATGAAGGCACGGGCCATCTGCTCGACCTGGCTTCTGATCGCCTTGCCGCTGAGCCGAGCGCCCAAGCTGGTCGCTGCGAGGGCCTTGAGGCCCCATTGCGCGCCGAACAGGTGCACGGTCCCATCGCCCAGATACTCGCGAGCCAGCACGACGACTTGCTCGTCCTCCGTAATCGAGGGCAGGACATCGATAAATCGAAACAACTGCGCCTTGAAGACAGGGTCCTGCATGGCCAGGGTCAAAGCCTGGTGCGACCACCAATGACGCGTGAAAATCTCGGGAGTGTGATCGGCGGAGAGACGAGCGAGCCGTTCACCAATACGGCGAACAACTGACTCAAGGGAAGAAGAACTGGACGACATCGGCACCTCACGTCCATGAGATAAAGGAACGTGGTCAGTATACACTGAGCCTGCTCGGTTGAAACCTTCGCGTTTCTTCGGTATGCTGATACAAGTATTTTGTCTTCCCCATCGGATAGTCCGATGACGCAAGCGATCCGCTCCCCAAGGAGAATTCATGCTCAATACCATGGCTGAAGCCCCCCCGACCGAAGATGTGTTCGTACCCTTAAATTTTGTACTGTTTTGCGCCATCGTCGCCGCCACCGTGGTTGGCATCCCGCTCTATGGCTATTACTACGGATTCAGCCTCTTCGATTGGATTCTGTCCTTCGTGATGTACGTCGTCACGGGCATGGGGATCACCGTCGGCTATCACCGGCTGATCTCCCATCAAAGCTTTGAATGCCCCGATTGGGTCAAGCGCTGCATCCTCATCGCCGGCGGCTGGGCCCTGCAGAATTCCGCCCTCAAGTGGGGCGGGGACCATATCCGCCATCACGCCAAGACCGATCAAGAAGAAGATCCCTACAATGCCAGCAAAGGATTCTGGCACAGCCACTGCGGCTGGCTCTTCTACAACACGCCTCATCGC
>SXGS01072599.1_pt1 | contig 18938 bp, 4 predicted proteins | sample 3174681 | NCBI WGS metagenome assembly SXGS01 (sample SAMN11356861, study PRJNA531348) | freshwater metagenome | isolation source: freshwater sample F1-80 | place: China: Fuxian Lake, Yuxi | collected 2017-12-25 | reverse complement strand
TTCACCAAATCCACTGCGGCCTCTGTGTGGCCGGCGCGTTGGAGCACGCCGCCGGCGCGCGCGCGCAGCGGGAAGACGTGCCCGGGCTGCACAAGATCATCCGGCACGGCTGTCGGGTCTGCCATGACCTTGATGGTCTCCGCACGATCCGCCGCGCTGATTCCGGAGGTGATCCCGCGCGCGGCATCGACGCTGACCTGGAAGTCCGTTTTGAATGACTCGCGGTTTTGCGAAACCATCCGCTCGACGCCGAGTTGCTTGAGGCGTTCCTCAGTGGTCGGAACGCAGATGAGCCCGCGGCCGAAGCGCACCATGAAGTTGATCGCCGCTGGTGTGACATGTTCCGCCGCCATGATGAGGTCGCCCTCATTCTCGCGGTCGGCGTCGTCTACAATGATGACCATGCGGCCGTTGCGGAGGTCGCGGATCACGGAGTCGATGCTGTCGAAGGGCGTTTTCATTTCGCGATGGAAGCTAACCAGCGGGCGCTCGACGCCAGCAATAAAAAACCCTGCCCGTTTGCACGGGCAGGGTGATTCGTTCCGGGAACCGCGTCTTACCGGCGGACCAGGAGCTGGGCGCCCTTGATCGAGCCATCGGACTTCTTGGCCGTGGACTTCGAGCACGTGGTCGCCTTACTTGCGGAGCAAGCAGCGGCACATTTTTCACCCGCCGTGACTGCGGAAGCGCAGGCAAAAGCGGCCAGAACGGAGCAGAGGAGGATTTTTTTCATACGCGTGATGAATAGCTTTAATCGGCCCGTTGCGCAAGCGGACAGTTTGGGTTTGTCGCGACGCGATGTGGCTCAACGTTGTACGCCGGTTTCAAACTCAGTCACACTCGTTGCCGTCCCGGACAATTCTTGCGTGAGCGCTTGAAAGAACATCGGGCCGCACTAGACTCCGCCCCGTCGAAACAAACCGAAACCTTTCAACGAACGAAAACAAAACTATGGCCCACGCCCTCGCTCCCCTTCCTTACGCGCATGACGCGCTCGAACCGCACATCGACATGGCGACGATGGAGATCCATCACGGCAAGCATCACAACGCCTACGTCACGAATTTGAACAAGGCCATCGCCGGCAACGCCGCGCTGGAAGCCAAGTCGGTCGAAGACCTCATCCGCGATCTCGCCTCCGTGCCGGAAAACATCCGCGGCCCCGTGCGCAACAACGCGGGCGGCCATGTGAATCACACGCTGTTCTGGAAGCTCATGGCCCCGAAGGCCGGCGGCACTCCGACCGGCAAGCTCGCCGAGGACATCAACGCCACGTTCGGCAGCTTCGATACCTTCAAGGAAAAGTTTGAAGCGGCCGGAGTCGGGCGCTTCGGCAGCGGCTGGGCCTGGCTGGTCGTCAATGGCGGCAAGCTGGAGATCGTCTCGACTGCCAACCAGGACAACCCGATCATGGGCAAGACCGTCGCCGGCTGCGAAGGCAAGCCGGTCCTCGGCGTCGATGTCTGGGAGCACGCCTACTACCTCCGCTACCAGAACAAGCGCGCGGATTATCTCAAGGCCTTCTGGAACGTCGTGAACTGGAACGTCGTGGCCGAGCTTTACGCCGCCGCGAAGTAACGAACGCCAGACCATTTCCCGCACACAGGCGCGACCGGGCAACCAGTCGCGCCTGTTTTGTTTCCCTGGAATGCGGTTCAGCTTACGCCGGGCCGCTGGCCAGAATTTTCCGGGCGATGTCAGCCGGATCATGGAAAGCCAGCGCGGCGGTGGCTCGCAGTCGATCGAGGTCGTGATAGCCCCAGCCGACGGCTCCGTAGGCCATGCCGACTTTTGCCGCCGCCTCGGCGTCGCGCAGTTCGTCGCCGATGTAGATGGATTCCTGCGCGGGAACGCCGGCAGCCTTCAACAGCTTCTTGAGCATCGCGGGCTTGCCGAACATCGACGCGCCGCAGTGGAAGTGCGTCATCAGGCCGACGAGTTCCGGCCCGAGAATGCGGCGGACGTTCTCGTCGGAGTTCGAACTCACGATGCCCAGCAAGACTCCGCCCGCCGCCAGGCAGCGAAGTGATTCCGGGATGCCCTCGAACGTCCGGAACTCGCCCGCGTGTGCTGTCATCCGGCGGCGCATGGCGGTCATCAGCGACGGGAGTTTCCAGATGGGGATGTTCATTCGCCGCAGCAATTCCCGGCCGGCGAGGTGTCGCAGTTCCGCCTGTTCCTCGGCGGTGACGGGCTGGATTCCGTGTTGCGAGGCCACTTCGTTGAACACGCCTGTGAACCACGGGAGCGAGTCCACGAGCGTGCCGTCGGAATCAAATACTGCGAGTCGATAACGGGCCATTGCGGGGCGACGATAGCCGTTTCGGGCATCAAGGCAATTCGCTCGAATCACGGCGATCGAGTGACCGGGGTGTGGTCTGCTGGAATGAAACGTTCCCGACGGGGCTGGCGAGGTTAACGGCCGAGAATCCGACAGCCCGTATGGGTATGATGCGACATGTACCGTGTTGCGGGAGGGTGTCGGAGCGTCCGCAGACGCACGACCAAGTTGAGGGCGTGTTCTGAAGATTGGATGGTTGAGGTGTCACCCCGCCCGGCCGGTTCACTCCGTCAGCACGACGCGGTAGAATCGTTGGCCGACCGCCGTCGTGTCTGTCGCGGTGGTGCTCGTGCCGGTTGCTGTGACGGGTGCGCCCAGCGGATTCCAGAACGGCGCGGTCAGGTCGTCCTTGTAGTCCACGCGGTAGGTGCGCCCGATGGCGCTGGACCAGACGATGGTCACTGTGTTGCCCACGCGGCTGACGCTGGTGATCTCCGGCGGGAGCACCGGCGAGTTGACTGTCAGGCCGGCTTGCGAACTGGTGACGCGGCTGACGAGGTTGCTCACATGAACGGAGTAGAATCCGGCGTCTGCCGGGGTCGCGCCCGGTATGGAGAGCGCGGCGGAACGTGCGCCGGGAATCGGCAGGCCGTCCTTGAACCATTGGAAGAGCGGGTACGCGCCGGAAACGCCGACGCTGAAGCTCGCACTCTGTCCGGCGTTCACGGTGAGGTTCGTCGGCTGTTGCGTTATCGCGATGGGTGCTTGCGGCGGAATCACCGCTTCTAGTTGCAGGTCGAATACCACGTCGCTGCTGGTTGCGTTCTGTTGATGCACCTCAACGGCGAGAGTGTTCACGCCGGGTGCCAGCGACGCTGCGGAGATGTTCGTGGTGAAGAGCGCGTTGGCCTCCCATGAACCTGCCGAGAAAGTCGTCACCGTGATCGGTCCCGCCGGCATGTTGACGCGCTGCGCCTCGACGCCGTTGATGTAAATCACCGCGCCATCATCGAGGGCCATTCGCGCAGCGAGCGTGATTCCCGCGACGTCCGCCGGGAGGTTGAACGTTGTCCGGAAGTAATAATTTGTGATGCGCCGGCCGGCGACGCCGGTGAGCGGAAGAAAGGTGTTCGTCGGCACCGGGATGACCGTGGCGGGTGAAGTCTCGTTGTAGAACGCGCCGTTCGCCTCCGGCCACGACGAGTCGTCGTAGCCAACCTCCCGCCATGCGGTGAGCAGGTTGGCGGCGTTCGTGTTGTAACGCCACCGGCTGGTGAACGGCACCAGCGCCGCCTGAATGGGCGCGGCTGCCACGGTGATCATGATCGTCTCGGCGTCGTCCAGTGCCGGGGTCCTGTTGTCCGTGACGCGAATCGTCACGGGGTAACTCGCTCCAGCCTGCGCCGGCGTGGGTGTCCAGGTGAAGATCCCGCCTGCTGTGATGCTGGCACCTGCGGGTGCACCGGCATCCAACGTGAACGTCAGCGTCTGCGCGGGGAGGTCGGCGTCCGTGGCCGTTGCGGTGAATGTCAGCAGGTTCGTCGCGCTGGCGGACTTGTTGCCGATGGAAGCGAGCACCGGGGCGGTGTTCACCTCGCTCACGACGATGTTGAACGTCTCGGAGTCGTTCAGCGCAGGTGTGCCGTTGTCCGTTACGCGGATGGTCACGCTGTTGGTGAACGGCCCCTGCGCTTCCGTCGGTGTCCAGGTGAAGACGCCTGCGGTGGTGATCGCCGCGCCGCTTGGCGCGCCGGCGTCGAGCGAGTAGGTCAGCGTTTGCGCAGGCGTGTTCGCGTCCGTGGCTGTGGCTGTGAAGGTGAGGAGCGTGCCTTCGTTCACGGCCTTGTTGCCGATCGCGGCAAGCACCGGGGCGGCGTTCGGCTCGGTGACGATAATCTGAATCGCCTCGAAGTCATTGAGTGCGGGCGAACCGTTGTCGGTTACCCGGATGATCACGCTGTTCGTGCTCGGTCCCTGCGCGGGTGTTGGCGTCCAAGTGAAGACGCCGCCTGTCGTGATGCTCGCGCCGCTTGGTGCGCCAGCATCGAGCGAGAAGGTCAGCGTATTCGTGGGTTGGTCGGCATCCGTCGCCGTCGCGGTGAATGTCAGAAGAATATTCTCGGCTACGGTCTTGTTCCCGATGACCGCGAGCACGGGCGCGACGTTCACTTCGTTGACGATGATCTGGATTGTCTCGAAGTCACTGAGCGCAGGCGAGCCGTTGTCCGCCACGCGGATGGTGACGCTGTTCGTGAACGGCCCTTGTGCTTCCGTCGGCGTCCAGGTGAAGACGCCTGCGGTGGTGATCGCAGTGCCGCTTGGCGCGCCGGCATCGAGCGAGAAGGTCAGTGCCTGCGCGGGCTGATCAGAGTCCGTGGCGGTCGCGGTGAACGTCAGCAACGAACCTTCGCTCACGGACTTGTTGCCGATGGCTGCAAGCACCGGCGCGACGTTCGCCTCGGCGACGGTGATTTGAATTGTCTCCGTCGTGCTGCGGGCCGGCGAGCCGTTGTCGGTCACGCGAACGGTGACGGGGTAAACTCCGGGGCCGTCGAGTTCACCTGGCGTCCAGGTGAAGACGCCCGCCGTGGTGATGACAGCGCCAGCAGGTGCGCCAGCGTTAAGTGTGAAGGCCAGTGTCTGCACTGGTTCATCGGTGTCGGTCGCCGTGGCGGTGAACGTAATGAGCGTTCCTTCCGCGCCGGACTTGTTGCCGATGGGGTTCAGCACTGGAGCGTTGTTGGTTTCGTTCACGGTGATGGTGATGGTCTCCGAGTCGCTCAAGAGCGGTGAACCGCTGTCGGTCACACGGATGGTGATGGGATAGGAACCCGGCCCCTGCGCTTCGCTCGGTGCCCAGGTGAAGGCGCCCGAGGGCGAGATGCTCGCGCCGCCCGGCGCGCCGGCATCCAGCGAGAAGGTCAGCGACTGCACGGGAATGTCGGCGTCAGTGGCTGTCGCGTTGAAGGAGAGCAACACGCCTTCGGTCGCGGTGCGGTTGCCGATGGCCGCGAGGACGGGCGGCGTGTTCGTGCCAGAGGCTGCGAAGTTTGCAGCGCCGGGAGTCGGCGCGCCGCCAGACCAATTCGCGGGATCGTTGCCATACGAAGCTACGGCGAGGCGCTTGAGCGCGTCGCCAAGACCGTCGGGCGAAAGCGGCCACGGCGCGATGTCCGAATAAATGATGCGATCCACAACGATCCTCGGGACGAGACCGAAGTCCGGCCCGGGAATCGTCTGCGGCGCGTCGGGCTTCTGGAGTTCGACAGTCTCGCCCCCGTTGTCGAGCTTGCCGCCGTACGGGCCGAAGAGCGGTGTGTTGGTGTTCAAGCCCGGATACGCCGCGCGGAATGTGGCCAGCGCGCCGGTGTCGATGGCAGGATTGAAATTCACCAGCAACACGAAACCGCCGGCGGGGATGGTGATGTTTGTCGGGAAGTCGAAGTCGATGCCCTTGCGCATCCGCCAGGTGTTCGCGGGATTGGCCGGGTCGAAGAGAGACTGCGGCGTGCCAAGGATGTTGTGCAGCTCGACGAACTCTAGCGCGTCGTTCGTTCCAACTTGGTTGTACATGATCTCGTTGATCACGACGGGGCCGACCTTCGGATACGCGTTTGTCCGGCCTGTGCCGGTGCGGAACTGGTTCGTCGTTGCCGGATTGTCCACGCCGAACGTGCGCGCGCTCAGGGTCGTGAAGTCCACGCCCACGCTGGTCCGGTAGCGTCCGAACGATACGCCGTTCTCCGATGCGTCGAACTCCGCGAAGGCGCGATAGCCGGTGACCGTACCGGGCGCGGTAGATTGCGAGAGATAAACCTGGTCGCCCTTGGCGGAACTGAACGAGAACGGCGTCGTCGGGTTGTCGCTGTTGAACTGGTACTCGTAGAGAACCCGGAAGCCGCCGGCGGGAACGATGGTCTCGGGCGCGATGCGAAACTTGAGCAGGTTGTCCTGCGAGTCGCTCAGATACCAACCGCCGATGTTCAGGTCATCGCCTGTCGCGTTGAAGATTTCCACGGCGTCTTCAAGTGGCGGATCGGTGTGGGCGATCAGTTCGTTGATGAAAACGTTCGTCAGCGGGAGGAAGTTCGCGTTGCCGGGAGTCGCTGTGGTGATGAACCGCACGATGGTGCCCGTGCCGTCCGGAAGGCGGCCTTCCGAGATGCCCGGGATTTGGCTCACGAAATGGACGCCGCTGATCACCGTTCCGGCAGCGGTCGAGATGACCGCGTCCTCGGAGGTGGCATTGAGGCTGAAGCCGGTGAAGTCCGCGTCCGTGCCATTGGCGCACCAGAAGCGGAGGAAACCTTCCGGGCCGCTGCCGATGAACGAGCGCGCCGGGATCTGGTACTTGCGCGGCGTGGCGAGCGTGTCGCTCAACCACAGGCCGCTGAGTTCCACGGGCTGCGCGTTCGGGTTGTAGATTTCGATCCAGTCATTGCCGGACGCGGGCGAGGCCATCCACTCGTTGACCTTGAGTTGGAGCGGATCGCCGAGCGACGCGGAGAGGTTCGCGCTGCCGAAGGTCGGGAGGTTGAGCACCCAGTTCGTCGAGCCGTCGGGGATGCGGCCGAGCGAGAAGTCGGCGGCCTGCAAACCGTAGGTGACGAAGCTCGCGGGCGCGCCGCCATCCACCGGACGGTTGATGAGATACACTGCGCCGCCGCTGGCCTTGAGGCCGAAGCCGGTGTTCGTGGTGGAAGCCAGCGCTCCGCCGTCGAGCCGCACCTTGCGGAAGCCCTGCGCGGGCACGATGGAACCGGCCGGGAAGACCCAGCGACGCGGCACGAGCGTGTCGTCGGTGAGGCTCATGTCCGCGAGATCCACGGCGCTGCTGCTGGGGTTGTAGATCTCGACCCAGTCGGGCTTCGAGCCGTCGGCCTCCTCGATGTTCGCGTTGTTCGCGAGGACTTCGTTGATGACGACGCCGGCGAGCCCAGGAGTGTTCGTGACGATGACGGCATCGAGACGCAGGCCGAAGACGATGTCGGAACTGTTTAAGCCCTGCTGATGCACTTCGACCGCCAGCACGTTGTCGCCCGGCACGAGGCTGGCGGGGCTGATGGTGATGGTTTCGAGCGCGGAAGCCTCGTGCGACGACGCTGCCTGCGTGGTGAAGGTGATCGCGCCCGCGGGCATGTTGAAGCGGCCGGCTTCGACGCCGTTCAAGTAGAAGACTGCGCCGTCGTCGATGGCGTGGGTGACCTGGAGTTCGGACAGGTTGATGTTCGCCGGCAGGTTGAAGTGCGTGCGGAAATAGAAAGTGATCTTCCCGGAGGCGACCGTGAGCGGTGTGCGAATCAGATCGGGTTGCGAGTTATCGGTGTTGAGTCCAAGCAGCGCTGCGCCAGAAGGCCATCCGCTGTCGTCGTAGGCTGTCGCTGACCAGGCTGTGCCAAGGTCCGTGTTCGACTCCTCGTAGCTCCAGATGTTCGTCAACGCGATGAGGCCGACCGTCACCGGTGCAGGCGGCGCGGGCGGGCAGGCGTTCGGCGAACCGGGCGTCGGAATACTCAGTGTCTTTTGCGTGAACGCGCCGTCCGGGCAGCGGCCGGAGGAATAGCCCGGCGTCTGCGGCGCGTAGATGACGCAGTCGATCACCGAACCATCGGCGGACATCAGGCCGATCTCGCCCTGCTCTACGGCGAGGCCGAAGTTCGCGTGGTTGGCCGGGCTGCTCTTGCCGTCCGCGAGGAAGACGCGATAGCCGCCGCCGGCGATGAAACTCAGCGGCGCGATCGGGCTGCGCTTCGGCGCGCCGATCGGTTGGTCGGTGAGGTGCAATCCGCCGAGCGGGACGGGCAGCGCGTCGGGATTGTAGAGCTCGATGAAGTCGTCGGGGTTCGGTACTGCGCCCGAGGCAAGCCACTCGTTGATCTTTAGCATCGCCGTGCTGCCGAGTGACTGTGCGACGTTGGCGCCGCCGAAGGTCGGCTGGTTCAGAACCCAGTCGCCGCCGTTGATGCGGCCGATGGAGCGGTCGCCAAGCTGGAGGCCGAATGTCACCGAGTCGAGCACCGTGCCGCTGCTGCTCGCGCGGTCGATCAGGAAGACGCCCTCGCCCTCGGCATCGAGCGTGAAGCCGGTGTGCAGGCCGGGCGTGGCGTCGGGGTTGTTCGCATAGACGACGAGGCGCGCGCCGGCGGCGAGCGTCGTGCCGTTCGGGAAGGTGAACTTGCTCGGGCTCGCCGCGTTGTCGGTGAGGCGAAGGCCGGAGAGATCAACCGTCGCCGTGCCTTCGTTGAAGAGCTCGATGAGGTCGGGGAACGTGCCGGAGTGGTTCACCGCCGAATCGTTCTGCGCGAGGATTTCATTCAGGCGGACGGTGGGCCAGGAGGTATTCACGATCCACGAGCGTACGGTGGCGTTGCTCTCGGCCTGCCAGGTGCCGTTGGCGTGCAGGCCGATCACGGCGATGCGGTTGGTGCCGTTGGCGAGTCCGGAGAGCGTGATGGCGGTGGCGACCGGCGTCTCCGCGCCGTAGGCACCGCCGTTGATCGAGCGGCGATATGCGACGACATCCGTTCCGCCAACGGTCAGCGTCGCGCCGGTGAGCGGGGTAGGGGAACGCGGGATGCCAATGATGGTGGCCACCGGGCCGTTGGTGACGCCGGCCGGCGGAATCGCTCCGAGCAGGAATGTCCGGCGCGCGCTCATCCAGGACTTGATGCTGTTGATCGTCGCGGCGGGAACGTACGGCCCGAGATGATAGTCCACCGTCGCATCGAAGTTCGCCGGTTCGAAGACGGTGTTCAGCAAGGTACGGAACGTCTCGAAGTAGATCGGCTCGAAGTCCGGGTGACGCAGGAAGCGATCAAAGGCGAGGCCGGAGCCGTTGTTTGCGGTGGCGGAGTAAATCCCCTCAGAGGTCGAGCCCGGCGAATCGCCGCTGCCGAGGATGGTGTCGAGATCCCAGTAGCTGAGGATGAAGCGCGGATCGATCGCGCCGGCATACATGAAGTAATCGTCGTTGAAGCCGGTGTTCAGGCCGGACTCGCGGTTGTTGACGATGTTCATGAACGCCATGTGCCGCATCCATTGCTCGACGTTCACGACCGAGCGGACGTTCTCCGTGGTGAACGAAGTCGGGTTGCCGATGCCAACGATCCGTTTCATGGCGATGAGGTCGGACCAGTTGTCTTCGCTCTCGTTCGACATCTTGAAGTAGGTGTTCGTGTAGCCGCTCTTGTCCTCGCCGCGATAGGTGAAGTCCGGCGGGTTGATGTCGCGCACGACGCGATAGACGTTGCCGTTGCCGTCGTCGGGGAAGTGATCCGCCGCCCAGTCGCCGGAGATTTCCTCGTTCGCGGCGTAGCTGCCGAACATGGGTGAGCCGCTCACGGCCCGGTTGGCATTGTTCACCCGCACCTGCACGGCGATGGAGTCCGCGCCGTCCACGCCGGAGCGGCGGGCGAGCACGCTGCCGAGATGCTGGAGATGCGTGAAGCGCGTGTTGAGGTTCAGGCCAGTGACTTTCTTCCACGGATCATCGCTGCGGAACGCGACGTGGTAGTTCGGCGGGTTCGCGGTGCGGCTGCCGTGACCGCGGTTGCGGATGCCGACGAGGTAATGCGCGGAAACGCCCGCGCCGTCGAAGGAGAGAAACGTGCCGTTCATCTGCGAGTTCGGCCCCTGTACGTTGCTTTGACTTGGAATTGCCGCGAGCTGCGCACGCTCGGCTTCGGTCATGATCATCTTATAGAGCGGTTGCGATCCGGAATACGCGGCGCCGTCCACCTGGTAGAGCGCGTTGACGACCTGGCCGATCGGGCCGGAGCCGTCGTCGGCGGACGCGATGGCCGGTGCCGGCCAGGTGCGGGCTGCACCGAGCGGGTCCGCCGAACGGATGTAGAACTCGATGACGCTGTTGTTCGCCTGCGCCGGGATGAGCGCGCTGAAAAGTCCGTCGCCCGCCGCGATGTCGCCGAGGGTGCCATCATCGCGCATGACGATGTTGGTGAACGCCGGCGGTGTGGCGGCATCAACGCGCCAGAAGAGGGTGACCGCCAGGCCGCTTGGCGTTTCATCCACGATGCGCGCGGTGATCGTGACTGGGTCGGTCGGTCGCGGCACGAGCGGCGAATGCGTCGCGCCGAGAATCAGGGGCGCGAGGTTGTTCGTCTGGACGGAATTCGCGCGGCCCGGCGTGCCGTTCGTCGTGCGGCTGGCGGCCCAGTTCTGGCCGTCGTTGTTCGATAGGACGGGGTTGAGCAGCTCGAGTGATTTGCCGAGGCCGTCGTGTTCCTTGAACCAGACCCAGCCGCGGTTGCCGAGCTCGATGTTGCTGCGCTGGCGGACGGCCCAGTCGCCTTCATCGGCGTAGCGCACGCTGTCCACGCGGTTGCCGAACTGGTTGTCCAGGTCGATGTCCTCGCTGCTGTTGGCGAGGATGCCGATCCAGTTGCCGACGACATTCGTGATGCCGGGATATTTTACTGCGAAGGTGTTCGTGTCCGCCGCAACAACAAGGTAGCCGCCGGGTGGAATGATCGCGTTGGTGAAGGCGTATTGGACGCCCTTCGAGAGCCGCCAGCCGTTGAGGTTCGCGGGCGAGGCGCCCTTGTTGAACAGCTCGATGTATTCCTCCAGCACGTTCTCGGACGAGGGGTGATACATGATCTCGGAGATGACGACGCCTGCCGCATTGGTGTCGAGCGTGTAGCTCCAGCCGCCGCCGGCGAAGGGATTGCCGGTCGAGTCCTGAATGCCGGTCGCCCCTGCCCATGTTACCGCGACATTGCCGAGCGCGGGTTGGGGGAAGTTGAAGATGTAAGGACCCACACCGGAGCCGGTCGCCGAGGAAGCGGGCGAGCCGTTGATGAGCAGGTCGGCGGCGTTGACGCCGATGACGGCCTCGCTGAATTCCACGGTGATGCTCGTCAATGCGGCAACGCCGGAACCGGGCGCGGGCTCGACACTGCTCAGCACCGGTGGCGCGGCATCGAGCAACTGATACTGCCATGTCGCTCCCGCGCCGACGGGATTGAACGCGACGGGCGGCGTGAAGAGATCCGTGATGCCGGGCGACGCGACCCAGGTGATCGAAACGGTGCCGTACGCGGGTTGCGCGAAGGTGAAGACGTAGTTGCTGCCCGAGCCGCTGACGGACGAAGCCGCAACGCCGTTGATGAGCAAGTCGGCGGCGTTCACGCCTTGCACGTCCTTGCTGAAGGTGACGGTGATCTGCGTGAGCGCGGTGACGTTGCCGGGCGCGGGGGACTTCGCGAAGACGACTGGCGCGGCGGTGTTCGCGCTGACGGCGAGGTTGACGACGGCGGAGGTGGACGACGCGCCGGAGTTATCCGTGGCGACGGCGGTGAGCGCGTAGATGCCGGCGGCGGCACCGTTCCATGCGAAGTTGTAGGGCGCCGCCGGATCATCAGCGAGCTTGGTGATGTTCGCGTAGAAGGCGACGTTGGTCACGGTGCCGTCGGCGTCGGACGCGGAGGCTGTGAGCGTGACATTGGCAGGCGCGCCGACGAGGAGGCCGTTCGCGGGAGCGGTGAGACTGACGATGGGAAGCGCGTTGCCACCGCCGGCGGTCACGGCGTCCAGGCGGGCGTCGAGGGCGAGATCGGAACTGCCCGCCGTACCTTGGTGAACTTCGATGGCGAGGACGTTCGGACCCGTGACCAGCGCCGCCAGGGCGACGGGCGGAAGGGTGGTCTGCTCGTAGGAGTAGTTGGATGCGATGATGGCGAGAGTGGCGTTGGTGATGACGCCTGCAGGCATGTTGACGCGGTGAACTTCCACGCCGTTGACATAAACCACCGCGCCGTCGTCGCGCAGGAGCGTGAGGATGAGTTCGGTGACGGCTGCGGGATTGGCGACGTTGAAGGATCGACGGAAGTAGGTCGTGGGAAACTTCGCAGCGGGATTCGGCCCGAAGCTCACCGTGGTAGCGATCGTGTATGCGCACCCGCCGCCGCAGTAACCGAGCGGCGCAACGCCGTTGACCCACGAGGAGGAATCGAATGTGCGCTGGCTCCAGTTCGTTCCCTGGTCCGTACCGTTGTCGAGGTAGGCCCACGACGCGCCGAGCGCGACCAGCGTGTTCGTCGTGGGACCGCCGCCGCCATTCACGGTGATGGAGATCGGCGAGGAGGTCGTCGTGGCATTTTGGTTGTCCGTCGCGACGGCGGTCAGCGAGTAGAGGCCGGCGGCGACGCCGGACCAGTCGAAGGCGTAGGGACTCGAAGTGTCTTCGCCGATCAGGTTGCCGTTCTGGAAGAACTCCACCTTCGTCACGCTGCCGTTCGCGTCGGAAGCCGTCGCTGTGATGGAAACAGTCGCGGGCGCGGTGAACGTGGCGTTGTTCGCCGGCGACGTGAGTGTGACGGTCGGCGGGGTGTTCGCGCCGCCGCCGGTGAGGCCGGTTGCGCCGATGAGTTCCAGATCGAAACTCAAATCGCTGCTGGTTGCCGCCTGTTGATGCATCTCGACGGCGATGACGTTTGTTCCTTCGACGAGCGCGGGCAGGCCGAGGTTGACGGTCGCGACATCAATGTCGTTCTCGCCCGTGGCGGTGGCGAGATTGGTGAACGTGATCGTGCCAGCGGGCATGTTCACGCTGCGGAAGATCTCGGTGCCGTTCAGGTAAACCACGCCGCCATCATCCCGACGCAGGCGCAGGGCGAGGTTCGTGTAGCTCGCGGGATCGGTCAGCACGAAGGCGCGCCGGAAGTAGGTCGTGATGAATTTATTGTTCGTGTCGGGGCCGAAGCTGACAACCGTGGCTTCGTCCGCGGGCGAGTCGCCATAGCCGAGTTCCGCCGGGCCGTTGGTCCACGTGGAGTCGTTGAAGGTGCGCGCGGTCCAGCCCGTGCCTTGGTCGCTGCCGTTGTCGAGATACTTCCAGACGCTGCCGAGCGCGATGAGAGTGTTTGTGGTGCTGACGAACGGCGCGAAGCCCATGTCGGCGCGGGAGCCGTCGGCATCTGTTGGGGATGCGGGATCGCCGCTGTTGATCGCCGGGGAGGCGGCGCGCAGGCGGAAGTTGCGGGCGGCTTCACTGATGAACTGTGGGCTGGCCGTGAGGTTGCCCGTGCCGGGCCAGACTTCGGAGAGCGTCGAGTAGCGGATGGTGAAGTTCGTGGCCGCGAAGTCGGACTGCACCGCGTCGCCGCCCCAGAGCACGGAGTTGGTGATGCGATAATCAACGACGGGGCCGGGGGCGTTGGCCTTGAACTGCGCGAGGACGTTGGTGAGGTTGTTGACGATGGTGCAGTGATTGATCGTGACCGTGACGGGCGTGCCAGCGCCGGTTTTGGCGGAGACGCCAACGGTGCTGTCGGTGATCAGGCACCGACGGAGATCGACCCGCCCACTGAAGACGCTGATGGCCTTGGCGTCCTCAATGACGCTGTTCCAGTTGCGAACGATCGTGTTGTCGATGGCGACTATGGCGCCGAGTGTGTCGATGCCGTCGTCGTCGCCACCGGCGAAGACGCAGGCGCTGAGTTTGATCTCCTGCCCGACTTGCTGGTCGTATAGATAGATGCCATCGGCGTCATCCGGCCCGCGCATGTCGATGACCCAGGTGTTGGTCAGCAAGACGGCGGTGCCCTGAACTTCCGGGCCCATGCGGGCGCGGGAGAACAGGCAGTGGCGGAAAGTCATGCTCGCATTGATGCCGTACGCGATTTTGCCCGGCGTGCCGTTCACGTCGGCGTGATCGGTGACGTTGCAATTCTCGAAGGTTACGGTGGAATTGTTCGGGCGGAGGACAGGAGCCTGGCCGGTATGGCCTTCGCCGGTGGCGCGACCAGCGCGCGTGATAGAGGTCCATCGATAGGTCGAAGGCTGGGCGTTGTCGTGACGAATCTGCCCCCAGCGAAGCGCGGCGTCCGCACAGGTGATCGTGATCGGATGCGCCTCGGTGCCCTCGGAGTTCAAGGTGCCGTTGACGATGATTTGCGTTCCCACCGTTCCGGAGGCGACGCCGTTGAGCATCACCAACGTGTTCGAGGCGATGGTCAGCGTGTGGCCGACTGGAACGGTGACGTTGCCCGTGATGCGGACGACGCCGCTCCAGGTCGTGGCCGTTCCTGGCAACGTACCGCTGACGGTGGTCGGCGTCAGGTTTGTTACAGTGAGCAGCGTGCGGCTCGTCGCGAGGGAATCCAAAGCAGCTGTGAGCGTGAAGTCTCCGCCGCCCGCGCAGGTGACGAGCGCGCTGCCGAGGCCGTTGCGCAGCGTGACGACATTGGTCGAAAGCGTTACGCCGTTGTTCGCCGAGAGCGCGACGGTGGCGTCCCACAGATCGCGGTCGGGTTCACCGGCGGCCGTTAGCGCCTCTACGCGGATCAGGACGGGGATCTGCGGCAGGTAGGCGGCCGGCACGGAGAGCTTCAGGCTCGCAGGCGCCGCTTGAGCGGTGCCGGCACCGAAAACAGAGAGGGCAACAAGCAGGGAACGGAACAACGTCTTCATTGTGGAGAGGAAACGACTGACTCAGTGGGAATCTACAGCATCACGGCTGTGGAAGTTGGAACGTTCAAATACGACAGAACTGGCATGGTTCGCCGAAAAAGTGCCAGCGCGTCGGCAGATTACAATGCGGAAGCCTACGCGGTTTGCAGCGGCACCGTGCGCGGGCAGGGCGGGGCGGCTGATCGATGGTCCAGACATGTTAACAGGTTATCGTCTGTCCGCCGCATCGCCCAAGAGGGTTTCGGCTTTGGTTCTGGGGAATTGCCGGTGCCAGTTTTTCAAAGCGGCTCGATGCAAGGGCGGGGCAGGTTGGTGGCGTGGAGCGGCTTAGATTTTGACCTGATGTCATTCGTTCGTCGACCCGTGCAACGACGGAAAACTGTCCGGTCGAACAAGGAAATCTTGTGGTGCGACGGCGCAGAATGCTGACGGCTAATCACAGACATTAAGCCGCCCAAATTTGTGAAACATTTCACAAAGATTCTTGCCAAGGTTTGCGCGCATCTTGTAAACACCCAACCCGACGACCGAAAGGTTCGTCTCCGCAGGACGGACAGTAGTATTCCGGATGGTGAGTTTCTGCCTGCGCAGTGGGGTTGGTATGAGTATGGCTCTTGCTCGAAATCGTTCGTTGGGAGTCATGGAACGGGAAGGATTTTCCGTTTCCGCCGGTGAAACCGGCAGGTCGTTCCGAAGTATCCAAACAACCGCGCAGTTGCGCCCTATTTAACGCACTGAGATGTCAGCCATTTTTCCAAAGTGGACCAGCAAGCTGCCTGCGATATTGATCGTAGGCGGTTTCCTTATGGCCACGAGTGTCGTCGGCGGGTTGTGGTATTATTTCACGCCGAAATACACGCGCGTCGGCTACCAGCCAGTCCAGCCGGTCAGTTTCCCGCACTCCGTGCATGTAGACCAACTCGGTCTTGATTGCCGTTACTGCCACACGGATGTGGAGAAGTCTTGGTATTCCAACGTCCCGGCGGCGACCACCTGCATGAACTGTCACAATCAGGTTCTTAAGGATGATTCTCGCCTCGCGCTGGTTCGTGAGAGCGCGGCCAGTGGTAAGCCCATTCCGTGGGTGCAGGTCCACAAGGTGCCGGATTACGTATATTTCAACCATTCCGTCCATATTGCGCGCGGTGTATCGTGCATCAGTTGCCACGGCGAGATTCACAAGATGGACGAGGTGAAACATGCCAAGCCCCTGAGCATGACGTTCTGCCTGGATTGCCATCGGAATCCCGAACAGAACATCCGCCCGACGGACAAGGTGACCCAGCTCGACTGGATGTTTGACTCTGACCCGCACGCGGCCGCCGAGAAGCAGAAGAAGTTCGGTGACGCTGCCGTGAAAGACTGGAAAGTGAACGCTTCGCAGAATTGCTCCGCCTGCCATCGATGAAAACCATTCCTCCTCCCTGTCCCGAGCCGGAAAGCGGGCAAAAATACTGGCGCAGCATGGATCAACTGGCGGATGCGCCAGAGTTCCGCCAATGGCTGGAGCGCGAGTTCCCCGATGGTGCCAGTGAGTTCACGGACCCGGTTTCCCGTCGTAACTTCGTCAAGATCATGTCCGCCTCGTTCGTGCTCGGCGGCATGGGCGTGCTCGGCAGCGGTTGCCGTCGTCCTGAGGAAAAGATTCTCCCGTTCGGCAAAACGCCTGAAGGTTACATTCACGGTGTCCCGCAGTTTTTCGCAACGGCCATGCCGACGCGTGGAGGTGCGATTCCGTTGCTCGTCAAGAGCCACGAAAACCGTCCGACCAAGGTCGAAGGCAATCCTGATCACCCGGACAGCAATGGCGCGACGGACACCTTTGCGCAGGCGTCCATTCTCGGACTCTACGATCCGGATCGCTCGCAACACTACCGTCAGGCTGGCAACACGATTCCCAAAGAGCAGGCGATTGATGCTCTCGCGGCCATTGGTCGCAGCGCGTTTGCCGCGCGCGGCGCGCGCACGGCGTTCGTGCTTGAAGAGAGCAGTTCGCCTTCCCGCCAGCGTTTGTTGACGGCGCTGCAGTTCAAGCTGCCGCAGGCGAAGTTCGCGATTTTCGAAGGCGTTGATCTCAATGCCAACCGCCGCATCACCGGCACGGCGCCTTACCTCAAGCTCGATCAGGCGAACGTCATCCTGTCGCTCGACTGCGATTTCGCCGGCACGGAAGCGGACAATTACCGTTTGATTCGGGGCTTCTCGAAGGGTCGCCGGCAGGACAAGCCGACGGACAAGATGAACCGCCTCTACACGGTGGAAGGCTTGTTCACGCTGACGGGCATGGCGGCGGATCACCGCCTGCGCGTACCCACCAGCCAGGTGGTTGCCGTCGCTGCGGCGATCGCGGCTAAGCTCGCTCCGCAGAATGTTCAGATTTCGCAGATCGCCGGCAGGCTGCCGCTTCCGGCAGGCGTCGATGCGAAGTGGATCGACGAATGCGCGAACGACCTGCGCGCGAACGCCGGCGCATCAGTCATCATGGCCGGGCATCGCCAACCGGCGGCCGTTCACGTCATCGCGAACTTGCTCAACGCCGCACTCGGCAACAACGGCAAGACGGTTTTCTTCTCCGAGATTCCGCAGACCGCGGTCAACTCTGACCTCGCGGGCATCGCACGTGATTTGGCTTCCGGCCAGATCGACACGTTGGTGATTCTCGGTGGCAATCCGGCGCTCACCGCTCCGGCAGATCTCAAGTGGGCCGACGCCCAGGCGAAGGCCAAGAATGTTGTTCGCCTCGGACAGTACGAAGACGAAACGTTCGCAGCGGCGAACTCGGTGACGCTCGGCATTCCGCAGAATCATTACCTCGAATCGTGGGGCGACGCCCGCACGAGCGACGGTACGTTGGTGCCCGTTCAGCCGCTCATCGCGCCGCTGTTTGATGGCCTGACGGAGCTCGAAGTCATTTCCATCGTCGGCGATCTCCAGCCGCGCAAGGGCTACGACATCGTTCGCGAAACGTTCCGTGCCTTTGCTGGCACGGGCAACGTGGAGGAAGCGTGGAAGAAGTTCCTGCACGACGGTTACCTCGCTGGCCGCGCGCCTTCGGGCAACGACGCGCCGCTGGGTGGCGATGTCATTGCGCGTGCGTTTGCGACCATCAATCCGGCGGTTCCGACCAAGGACAGTCTGGAAGTGGTTTTCCATCGCGATCTGAAGGTGGACGACGGTCGTGGCAGTAACAGCGGATGGCTTCAGGAATTTCCTGACCCGATCACGAAGATCGTTTGGGACGGCGTGGTGCTCATCAGCCGCAAGACGGCGGAAGAGCAGGGCGTGAAGAACGGCGATGTCGTCGAGATCGAACTCGGCGGCAACAAGGTCAACGGACCGATTTGGGTCCAGCCTGGTTTCGCGGACAACTCGCTCGGCCTCGCTCTGGGTTATGGACGTCAACGCGTCAAGGGCGCCGGCGCAGGTCGCATCGCCCACGGCGTTGGTCTCTACAACGGCTACGCGCTCCGCACGTCGGCGAACCCGAACTTCGCGGTCGGTGCGAAGCTCAAGAAGACGGGCGAGACGCATGTTGTCGCCTGCACGCAGGAGCACGGATCGATGGAAGGCCGTCCAATCGTGCGCGAAGCGAACAAAGATCAGTTCGAGAAGCATCCAAACTTCGCGAAGAATTTCGACCTCGAATCCCCCGGCCACTCCGCACACATCCCGAAGGAGCAGGTAGGATTGCCTCCGGTGGAACGGCCGAAGTCGGTTTACGAGCATCCCTACACGGGCGCGCAGAAGCGCGGCGGTCAGGCTGGTGTGGTGGTCAAGGGCGTCCTCGCCAGCGACCTGCATCAGTGGGGCATGAGCATTGACCTTAGCGGCTGCGTCGGTTGCGGCGCGTGCGTGCTCGCCTGCCAGAGCGAAAACAACGTCCCGATCGTCGGCAAGGATCAGGTCATCCGCAACCGCGAGATGCACTGGCTTCGTATCGATCGTTACTACAGCGGCGCGGCCATGAAGATGGCGGCGAACTTGATCGACGATCCGCAGGCGGTCATCCAGCCGATGCTCTGTCAGCACTGCGAAAACGCGCCGTGCGAATCGGTCTGCCCCGTCAATGCAACCGTGCATGACGAAGAGGGTCTCAACGTGATGGCTTACAACCGTTGCGTCGGCACCCGTTACTGCTCGAACAACTGCCCGTATAAGGCGCGCCGGTTCAATTTCTTCGATTACAACAAGCGCTCGCTCGATCAGCTCAAGGGCCCTTGGTATC
>SXGS01143765.1_pt1 | contig 18940 bp, 14 predicted proteins | sample 3174681 | NCBI WGS metagenome assembly SXGS01 (sample SAMN11356861, study PRJNA531348) | freshwater metagenome | isolation source: freshwater sample F1-80 | place: China: Fuxian Lake, Yuxi | collected 2017-12-25 | reverse complement strand
GATTCCGGTGTCATCCCGTCGCGCGAGCTGGCGAACCAACGCCGTCCACTCGAATGGGAGCCACCGCATTGTCTCTCCTGGCGCTCCGCCCCGGCGGATGACGCCGAATGGACGCATGGAAATCCCGTTTCCGTCTCGCTCCCGATCTTGACGAAGACTTCCTCATGGACGCGCGCGCGTCGGGCTTGGATCTGCAACCGCTTCGACAGAAAAACGGCAGCCGACCACGCTCGTCAACGGGCGTGGCATCAGCCGCGATCACAGAAGTTGTCCTTGTGACCCTTCCTGGTCGTAGCGATTGTGGCGGTCATCCTGATCAGCGGAGTTCACTCGCAGTGAAGTGGTCGCGTGCGGAAATCCGACCAGACGAACGAATTGGATTGCGGACAATAATCAACATGCAAAAACGGCATCGGTCAGTGAGACCGTGCGGCGTTCGCGGTCCCGTGTCGTATGCTTGCCGCACTCGTCGTGGCCCGTACCAGCGGACCGCACAATCCAAATTGGTGAACCGGATCGATTGAGGATTTCCATGCCAGAAATGAGTCTGCAGTTGGTTGTGTACTTGGTCAGCGTCGGAGTCTTCACGGTCGCCACGGCGATCTTTGACGCGCGAACCAAGCGGATTCCGAACAAGCTCACGTTGCCGTTTTTCGGTGCGGGTTTGTTGTACCAGCTCGCGTTCAATGGTCTTGGCGAAGGGGTGGCGAGGCCTGGTCTGATTGGCGCGGCGGCGGCTTTTGCAGCCGGGTTCGGAATGTTGTGGGTGTTGTGGATGATCGGCGGCGGCGGCGGCGGCGACGTGAAGCTCATGGGGGCTTTGAGCGTTTGGATCGGTTTTAAGGCGACTGTCATGGTGCTTTTTTTGAGCACGGTTTTCGTCATTGCAGGCACGATCGGAGTGATGGTCTTGGGGGTTGTGACGCAAGGCATGTTTCGCACAAAAGAGGCTTATCTCGCGAGTGGAGCATCGCCGAATGGGCTTCCGCCAGCGGCAGAAACCGCCGCTTCGCGCCAGTCCCGGCGGATCATGGGCTATGCGCCTCCGGTGGCGTTGGCGACTTGGTTGGTGGTGGCGTGGAACCTCTATCGAGGTCTCGCGTTTTAGGGTTGGTTGGGTGAGTCATCGGTATGGTCGGCACATTGCGTTCAAAGATGGCGCGTCACAAGCATCGCCGATCCGGCGTGCTCAGCATGGAGCTGGTGCTGACGTTGCCAATCCTCGCGCTGCTGCTGGCAGGTCTGCTGGAATTCACGTTGTTGTTCTTTGCTCGGGGGGAAGTCGTCGAGGCGAGTCGCGTTGCGGCGCGCAAGGCCACATTACCGGGTGCAACTTTGGAAGACGTCGAGGACGAGGTGTTCAAGGTGCTGCATCCAAGATTTCATCAATCGATCCAAGTCGCTGCAGAGTTGGGTGAGAAATCAGGAGACGTGGTTGCCGTCGTGGTGACGGTCGACATGAATGCCGCGTCGCCAGATCTGTTGTGGCCGATCGGTTACAGCCTGCAAGGACGTTCGCTGTTATCGGAATCGTGCATGGTCCGCGAATGAATTGTCTTTCGGACGAAATGAAGCGAGACAAGGAGACACTGCGGTGAACCTTACTCCGGCAAAAGTCACGATGTTGATGCTCGTGGCAGTGGGCGGACTGATCGGGCTGTACGTCATCAAGGGGCTATTCGCGGTCGAAAAGAAAGTCGATCCACGACCGCGCAGCGTCAGCATTCCGATGGCGACGGCCTATCTCGCTCCTGGTACGAAGATCTCGGACACGCACATTGGCAATGGGCCGTACCCCGAGAGAGAACTCAAGGAAGATCATCTTCGCTCGAGCCGTGTGGTCGTGGGGCGAGTCGTCAAAACGGCCATTAAGCCCGGCAATCCGATCCGTGGTTCGGAGTTGTACGAACCAGGAGAAAACGCACCGCTCGTGGTCGCGGAAGGCAAGAAAGCGGTGTCCATCACCGTGAAGGAATCGTCGGAAATGGTCGACGGATTAATCCGACCGGGCGACTACGTCGATCTGCATTTCAACCTGGATACCCAACGTTCGGCTGGACTTGATGAACGCTTGGCTCGATTGGGTGGCCTGAGCGTGACGCTGCTCAAGGGAGTCAAAGTCCTGGCTTTGAATAAGGGATTTCGTCAATCGGCAATTCTTCCCACGGGGAATTCGGTGACGCTGGAATTGGCTCCCGATCAAACCAACGTCGTGTTGGTCGCCCATCCGCACGGCACAATTTCGTTCTCGTACAATCCCGATGGCGAAGGAGACGGCGGAGTCGCACTCAGCAACGCGGATCGCGCGACGTTGTGGGAAGTCTTGGGTCTGAAAAAACGAAATCGTGAGCCAAAAGAAGAACCTGAAGAGCCGTGGGTCACGGAAACCTATCGCGGAACTGGCAACAGCGCGTTGCGTTGGAATAAGAACGGTAAGACGTTTGTGGCTCCTAATCCGGCGAACGGAAACGGGGCTGGTGCGAACACAAAGGATGACGACTTCAGCCCCGATGATGTGTTCGTAAAGCCTGGCGGGCGAGTCGATGATCTTCCGACCAATCAAGATGCCGCGGATGCAGCGCCCGATCCCGATATCCCGATGTTGCAACCCGGAACTTCTGCGAGTGGGGTGCGTTCGCGAGTCGGAGCGATGTTGCGAGCCCGACCCAAGACGCCTGGCTCCACGGTTGGTCCCACGGCGTTGCGAAACTGACTTTTTTTCAACGGCATCGGTGAATTCTGATGCCGTCCTTTATTGAGTTCGTGGAAATTGCTTGAGCTTCGACTGCGATGCGACACCTCCCCTGGTCAACACGCTCGCGAGCCGCGTCCCGCCGTACCGGCAGTTTGATGCCGGCGTTGGCGTTGGCGCTTTTGGCCGTATTGGGTGGCGCGGCCTTGGTGGTGGACCGGCTCGCGCTGGACACCGCGAAAGCCGAATTGAGAACTGCGGCCGAAGCGGCCGCGCTCGCCGCCGCACGCGAGTTGGCGAATGACGACCGCTTGCGGCCGGACTTCGATCCCGTTGCGCTGCAAATGAAGGCTCGCTTCGCCGCCGCGCGGATCGCTGTCGAAAACTTCATCGCGACGGAACCGCTGACGCTGAGCACCGAGTCCAATGGTGACGTTCGCTGTGGCCGTTTGCTGATCGATCCAGAAACTGGCGAAACGATTTTCGTCGAGGCGGAAGGCAAGGATGAACCGACCACCGTGGTGGTTCAAGCGCGACGAACTTCTGATCGCGATTCGGCGATCCCGTTGCCCTTCCGGACGTTGTATGCCCCGACCGATGCGGATGTTGTCGCGGTCGCAGAAGCATCCATTAACTTCGGAGTGATTGGGCTGAGACCAGTCGATGATTTGTCGATTCCGACGCTGCCACTCGCGATCTTGGCGAAGTCTGTCGGGGAACAAGAATCGTCGTCGGAAAAATCGCCTGCACCGCACGGTTCCAGTTCAACGTTCCGTTCGATCAAGCCGCGCCGGCCAAGCGTCGCATCCTGGTCACGCGACATCGAGCAACGACGTGGTCTTGATCGATTCGGCTACGACGCTGCGACTGGCGAAGTCACCAACGCCTCGGATGGCATTCCCGAGATCACGTTGCGAACGGCGGTGCGATCCGGCGACTCGGTGGCGAATGCGTTCGTGCTGGCACTGACCGGAGACGTGACTCAGGACGTTTTGCGGCGACAGATCTGCGATGGTTGGTCAACGGACGACTTGCAGCCGCTCGGCGGCGAGTTGCTGTTTGATCGCGGCCCGCTGACTTTGGCGGGGCTGCGCGGCGTGAATTGCAATGCCTTAGTGAGCCCGCTGCGGAATGTGCTTGGACAATGCCGCGTGGTCTTTCTTTACGACCGCGAAGTCGGGGACACGCGGGCCAGCGTGGCGTCGCTTCACATCAACCGCATGGTGGCGGGACGTGTGATGTCGGTTCGCGAACTGTCGGACTGCGAATGTGAGATCGTGTTCCAGCCGGCAGTCATGGCGACTCGGTCAGCGGTGACATCGTCGGAAGAAGCGGAACCAGGCTACGAGAAAAACAAATACGTCGCGAACCTGCGACTGACAAACTAATTCGACAGCGCACTTTTTTGTTGGAGTTCCGCCTTTAGACGGTCGTGCAACCGGCTAAAGCCGGGACTTCAGCTCGAACCTGCGACTGACGAACGAAGTGGGAGTGAGTGATTCATCATGGAAGCGACCTTCAACAAACCGACTGACGGACGCCAGGCGTTTCAGCGTCTGAAGACGCATTTGCATCGGCGAATGATCGACGCCATCGACTTGTCGAAGGCTGGGCAGCTCAACGAGAACGACCTGCGTTCGCAATTGCGGTCGTTGGCGACGCACCTTTGCACGATGGAAGCGGTCGCGTTGCCGGTGGAACAGCGTGACTTGATGGTCCGCGAGATCATGGACGAGATTTACGGTTTTGGTCCGCTGGAACCGTTGATGAACGATCCGGAAATCAGCGACGTACTGGTGAATGGCCCGGAGCGTGTCTTTGTCGAGCGTCGCGGCTTGCTGGAAGAGACCGACATTCGCTTCGCCGACGAGCAGCACTTGATGCGGCTGATTCACCGGCTGGTCGGCCGAGCGGGTCGGCGCATCGACGAAGTTTCGCCGATGGTGGATGCCAAACTTCCGGACGGTTCCCGGTTGAATGCGGTGATCCCACCGCTGGCGTTGAAGGGGCCGACGATCTCGATTCGTAAATTTGCCCAGCGAACGCTGGTGTTTGAGGACATGGTTCGTTTCGGCTCGCTAGCGCCGGAGATTGCCGACTTTCTGATCCTGGCGGTGCGAGCTCGGTTGAGCATGCTCATCAGCGGCGGCACAGGTGCGGGCAAGACGACGATGCTCAACAACATCAGCCGGTTCATCTCGCCCAACGAGCGAGTCATCACGATCGAGCAGACGGCCGAATTGCAATTGCAACAGCCAGACGTCGTCGCCTTGGAAATGCGGCCGGCGAACGTCGAAGGCAAGGGCGAAATCAATCAACGGGACTTGTTGAAAAACTGTCTGCGAATGCGTCCCGACCGGATCATCGTCGGCGAAGCTCGCGGCGGCGAAGTGCTGGAGATGCTGCAAGCCATGAACACCGGCCACGAAGGTTCGATGAGCACCGTCCATGCCAACGACACCCGCGACGCGCTCGATCGCCTGGAAATGATGATCGCTCTCGCTGGCGTCGATATGCCGCCGTCGATCGCGCGGCAGTACATCTCGTCAGCGATTCACGTCCTGGTCCACATGTCGCGATTGAGCACCGGCGAACGCAAAGTCACTCGCGTTTCGGAACTGCTCGGCTGTCGCGACGGCTCGTACCAGATCGAAGATATTTTTGTGTATCGCATGACCAGCATCGGTCCCGATGGCAAGGCTCGTGGAGCGTACTACTCGACCGGCCACGAGCCAATGTGCTTCAAACGCCTGAACGCGATGGGGCACGAGCCGCCCAAGGGCATGTTCCTTTCCCGCGAGTTGTCGTCGGATGCGAACTACCAAGCGAGAGTGTGAAACTTAATGTTCGTCATTTGAGCTTTGACAATTCCAATTTGAAATCTGATTCCATCATGGCCATCGACCTCTCCACCTATCGACCCATCGAATCGCAGCCGAGCTTTTCCGGAATCTTGCGTCATCAAGAGCGATTCTCGGAATCGAATGACCAAGGGGTCTCGAATCGGATCAATGCCAGTTTTGACCGCATGATGATGCAGTCGCATTTGGACATCTCGCCGCCCACGGTCGTGATGTTGTGCGTCCTGAGCGGAATCGTGTTCGGCGGACTGATTCTGGTTCTGCAAGAGAATCCGCTGTCGGCGTCCGTGGGATTGGCCGTGGGCAGCATTGTCCCGCTGCTGTATGTGTTCTTTGCCCGGATGAAACGGCAACGAGTGATGACGCATCAGTTGCCCGGCATGATCGAAGAATTGGCTCGCGCGGCGAAGACCGGGCGCAGCATCGATCAGTGCTGTGCGATCGTGGCCAATGACACTCCTGAACCGCTCGGTTCGGAAATGCGAGTTTGTGTCCGCCGCATGGAAATGGGCGAAGATGTCGCGACCGCGATGAGAGATCTGCCGGAACGTTCGGGACTCGTGGCTCTCAACATCCTGGTGACGTCACTGTCCGTGCATCAGTCCACTGGCGGCGACCTCGTGACGGTGCTGGAACGGCTCGCCCAAACCATCCGTGATCGGTTGTTGTTCCTCGGCCGATTAAGAGCCGCCACGATCGGTAGCCGCTGGACGGCGATTCTGATGCTCGCGTTGCCGCCGCTCATCATCATGTTTTTTATTCTGCGTGACGCGAACTACCTGAACCAACTTCTGAGCACTTACTGGGGCCGGGCGATGTCGATTACTGCCGTGGTCCTGGAACTCATCGGTTCTGTGGCCGTGTTATCCATCTTGCGTGGCAGCCAACGCTCGTAACCGGCAAGCACCTTCGAGTTTGGATTCCAACATGCTGACCACCCTCGGATTTCAAATTGCGTTCTACAGTCTGTGCGCGTTGATCGTCGCCCTGGCGATCGGCAGCATTGTCCAACGCAGACGACGCAGGAAGCTCTTGGCACCGCGGCCGAACGAGCCACTCAATCCTCTGGATCGTCCGCATCGAGAGCTGTCAGACGCAAAGGATCACCACAACGCCAACGAACATTCTCGAGAGATCACCTCTTCCAGCGAAGCACTGGCCGTGAGTCCTGCAACCGCTTCCACTGCTGCCGCCGATCGCGGTTTCAACACGGAATCGGTGCCGATGTATCGTCCCACGGGGTCCACCGCGACGTCGTGGCAAGAGCGGACGTTGTTTACTCCACACAGTCAATCTGGATGGCGCGGTAGTCCGGCGATTCCTTCGATTGAGGCTCATGAAGTCCCAAACGTCGATACCAGCGATTATGCCTACGGCGCAGCCACGCCCATCGTGGCCGCATTTCTTCCCGAAGGGGCGGAAGCACGCCGACTGCTGGTCCGCGAGTTGAGGCAAGCCGGCGACTACGCGCCGCACGCGCGAGAAAACCTCGCGGCCACTCGCTTCTTGTTCATGATGGGATCGCTGTTGCTCGGTGGTGTGTGCGTATTGTTGGCACCGCAATCTGTCGAGCGGATTTTGTTGATCGGCATGCTGGTGATGACGGCTCTCGGTTGGGCCATTCCGTCGCTATTGGTCAAAAGCCGTGCGAAATCACGCCGCACGGATATCGAACGCGCGATCCCCGACATGATGGACATGCTCAACATGTGCGTCAGCCAAGGCTTGACCGTTCCCGATTCGCTGAACCGCATCGCAGTGGATTTGAAGCCCGTTTATCCCGCTTTGTCTCAAGAGCTGTCGATCGTCGTCGATCAAGCCAAGGTCGGTACGCTCAACGAAGCGTTGCAAAACTTCGCGGAACGGATCGACCTGCCACAGGTCGACTCGTTCGCAACGTTGTTGACTCAGACCGAACGGATGGGCACGAGCGTGTCGGATGCCTTGACCGATTACTCCGACACCATGCGCGAAAGTTTGCGGCAACGAGCTGACGAGCGAGCTAATCAAGCGTCGTTCTCGCTGTTGTTCCCGACGGTGCTCTGCTTGATGCCCGCCGTGTTCTTGTTCTTGATGGGTCCGGCGGCGATCGAACTCTCGAAGTTCACGAACGCGGGGGGCCTCAGAGCTTTGAGCGAAGGGCGTCAAGCCGCTCGAGCCGTTCAAGGCACGAATCGAAATGGAAACCGAAACGCAGGCTCGGCACAGCCGTAGTCCGACATGTTCATTCTGGCGGCCCAAGTTTTCACGCGACAGAAGGCCAAAAGAAAAGCCGGACCCCCACTCTGAAGGCCCGTTCTGACTCGGTTGTGTGTTCACGCTGGCTTATCTCGACTAGGCACAGGCAGAGTCCTTGGTCGGCGAGATTGACTGTTCTACGATGACTCTGGGATTCAAGCCTGAATGGAATATGATGCGATTTGGATTTTCTTGACGGCAGGCATGTTGATGGGCACCAGAAAGTGGATTTGGCGGCTAAGGCTGTGTGGCAGATGTGAAGTCTCGACGAACAGCAACTAGGACTCGCGTGGCCCTCTTTCGGAGGAGTTTTATCAATACCATGATTCCAACCCCCCCATTCAATCGTCGGCAATTTCTCGGCACTGCCGCTGCTGCGGCCACGGTTGGTGGTTTGTTCGGTTCGAGCATCTCCGGGCTCCGGGCCGCTCCCATCACCGGTGAGACTGACCACTTCTGGTATCGCCTCGCCCCGGAGGGGCCATACATCGACTCGCAGCGCGACAACCAGGCATTCGGATTTGGAGACAGGAAAGTCTTTCTATCCGAAGACAATGGTCGGACTTGGACTCACAGCGCGGCGTTTGCCGACGCGGAGAACATCACCTTCAGTGGCCTGCTGAAAAACGGGAACATCCTCTTCGCGACGCGTGAGAAACTGTTCCTGAGCACCGACAAGCTCAAGACGCTCCGGCAGATCATTGTCAAAGATCGCGAGGGCCGCGATTACCTCCCGCACACGCCGCAGAAGGCGGATCAGCCCGGCTGGTATTTTCATCCCCTCGATGGCGTTCACACTTGGGACATCGACGGTCAGGAAATGCTCGTGTGGGGAAATTATTGCAACGTGCTCGGCGGGCCAGTGCCTGTGAATATCTACTACTCGACCGACGGCGGGCAGACGGTCAAGATCGCCTACTCCTTCGGACGGAATCCTCACTTCCAGGAGAAGGGAACCGAGCCGGCGTCGTTCCTCGGCGATCGAAGCAACCCGGTCCTTTGCCGACACATTCACGCGGTGGTCTTCAATCCGGCCGAGCGAGCCTTCTACGCCTGCACGGGGGACATCAATCGCGGCCAGGGGAACGAATGCCACTGGCTGCGCGGCGAGTATGACGCGCGAGCCGACAAATGGGACTGGCAGGTGCTGGTGTCGGTGAACTCGAACTCGCGGTACAAGTCGGGCGGCATCTGTTTCGTCGATGGACAACTCTATTGGGCTGCGGACGCGAACGGTCCCAAGCTGCCGAACGAGAAACATGATCGCGGCATTTTCCGCTGCACTCCCGCGGAGCTCGCCGATCCGCAAAAGCACACGCGGCTGTTCGATGCGGAATTCGAAATGGCCAACATGATCATCGAAGACGGCGTGATCCTGGCGGGACATTGTGCTCCGGCATCGACGTACAAGACGGGCATCGCCATCTCGCCGGACCTGGGCAAGACCTGGGCGCAGTACGATCTGTCCGAGCTTGGGCCGCGATCTCCCGTTCGCTTCCATCCGAAGAACAGTGATGGCTGGTTCCGAGTGGATCTGCGAAAGGGATGGATTGAGCGGGCCGACGTATTGTTCATCAAACCAAAGTCGTAAAGGCACTCCCCCAATACAGACACCGGAAGGACGCATTCGCCGATGATTTTTTTTCGCGCTCATGCTCGTGGCACTCTTCTGCAGCGCCAAACTCCGGAACGCTCAGGCCGATGAACCGGTGAAGAAGACCGATGCGGCGAAACCCAAAGTGGCCGCGAAACCGAAGCCCAAGTTTCAGTATCAGTCGGTCGGCATCGAGATCCCGGCAGCAACGGCCGATGAGCCGAAGGTCGCGGCATTTGGGCCGGAGACAATTCTGGCCGCCCGAAAATATCTCGATGACGGCGCGAACTATTGGGTCCGCGAAAAGAATTGCGTCGCTTGCCACAGCACGGGGGTTTACATGGCCGAACGGCCCGCGCTCACGCCGCTGCTCGGCAAACCGAGCGAAGAAGTGCTGGCGCAGTTCATCAAGAGCATCCCCGCAGCGGTCGGCGAGCCGGTATTGCGCGACGGCGCGAAGTATTACGGAGCCAGCATCACGACGGTTTGGCGCAGCTCCGGACTGGCGTCCTGGGACAAACATGTCACCGGCACGTTGTCCGAGCACACCGACAAAGCGTTGCGCCAGACGCTTTGACCGTGCAAGCCGCGCGAGCGATCGCGACCGCTCCCGGTTGGTTGGCCTCGGTGAAGGATGAGGACTCAGTCGATCGCATCGCGCGGATGAAGGCGTACCTCAGCAAGTACGAGCCGATCAGCGACTACGAACACGCGCTGAAGCTGCAACTCGCGGCACTGCTGCCGGATGTCGTTTCGCCCGTACAGCGAGAGGCTTCGATCGCGATGCTCTGGCGTCAGCAATTGCCGGACGGTGGCTGGTCCACACGGCGCATGTCCGACCTTATGAAGTGGCATGTGAAGATGGCCCCGAAGGTCGTCGAGATGATCCAGTCCGAACCAGACGCGGCGAATCCTGGCAGCGATCCGTACATGACCGCCTTCTCCATCGTGCTGCTGCGCGAAGCCGGCATCCCCGCCACCGACGAGCGCCTTCAAAAAGGGATCGTCTGGTTGAAGCAGAACCAGCGCGTCAGCGGCCGCTGGTGGATGAAGTCGCTGTTCCGCGACACCTATCACTACAGCACCTACATCAGCACGGCGCAGGCGCTGCGGGCGTTGGCCCTCTGTGGCGAAATTCCGCCACTGGCGAACTGACAGTGGTTCGGACTCGCGAATGAAATAACTCCGCAGCAGTGGTCAGCGCTCGCTGCGAAGGTAACCATCGACCCAGCCTCGCGAGGCTTGTGGACGAACCTTGTCCGCTTCGTCCTTGCCATCGGACAGTGTCATGGCGACCGCGAACGGAAACTTACCTTTGGGCGCGCCGCCGGTAAACGGCCCTTCGCCCCAATACTCGCCGCGCGCGACAACGTCGAAACGGGTCACTTGTTGGTTCTCAGTCTTGACGAGTCCCAGCACGTTGCCTTGAAAGCCTCGTTTGCCATCGGCGGTTTCCAGATGAAACGTGCCCGTGATCCTGCCGTCGGCGAGCGTCAGCTTGAGGGACTTGACGTCGGCCTGCTCCCACATCGGAGGTTCGCCGCGAGTGTTGTCCACCAGATGAAAGCGGGCGATTCGATTGGCCAGCGAGCTTGAGAGCTTTCCGGCGACCAAGGCGTTGTGCTCATCGGCAGTCACCCACAAGTTGTCTCGCGACAGTGATTCCTGGAATGCCTTCCGCCAGATGTCGTCGGTTGGTTCGTAGCCGCCGAGCACCTTGGCCGTGACGCGCACGACGAGACCATCCTTGGGAGGCTGATACGTCCAACGCGGATCGAACCGCTTGGCCTCGGGGGGCGTGAAATCGGCTGGCTGAAACTTCTTCAATGCCTGAGTCAGCGTCTGCTTCACGCGATCCGGGCTGCGATGATTCGTGTAGCCCAACAGTTTGCCGTCGGCCATTCCGACGTAGAGGCCCTGCGTTGTGCCGTTGAAGTTGTTGCGCGGGCTCTGGCCGGCAAGCTGACGATAGAAGTCCCCTTCATCATCCTGCTGGCGACGTTGATAGGCCTGATCGATGGCAACAGTGATGAACCGGGACTTGAGCAGTTCGATGATTTCCGGATTGGCGAAGGTCGACACACGGTCGATGACTCCGTTGTTTCAAGTGCAGCCCAACGGATGCCCGTCCATGGCCCAAATGAAAATCGGCTTCTGCTGCTTGGCCGCTTCCTGGCGAGCGTCCAACAACGAGACACGCCACGGAATAGTCCGCCACGGCGCATCGGCTTCCGGTTGTAGCGCGGAGTGGAGTCGCTCGAATTCGGCGGTCGATAAACCAGGATCGGCTCCCAACAGAGCCAAGGTCAGCAGGGCCGCGAACATCGAAGAGCCTCCTGTTTGCGGTGTGGATTGTGAGCGGCAAGGCACTAGCCGCCGGTACCGCCAGCTAGCGCCTTGCCGCTCACTTTGAAGACGACTTACGCCAGAATCTCCTCGATCGGTCTGCCTCCGTGCGCCACGGCGACCGGGCGGTCGTTGTCGTAGACCTTCATGTCGGGATCGATTCCCAGCAGGTGATAGATCGTCGCACAGATGTCGCTGGTACTGACCGGGTGGGATTTCACATAGGCCGCGTGGGCGTCGGTGGCTCCATGGATTGTCCCGCCTCGAATGCCGGCACCGGCGAAGAGGACGCTGTATCCGAAACTCCAGTGGTCGCGGCCGGCGTTGTTGTTGACCTGCGGCGTGCGGCCCATGTCGCTCATGACGACGACCAGCGTTTCGTCCAACAGACCATGCGAGTTCAGGTCGTCCAGGAGCGCGCTGTAGGTGAGATCCAGCGACGGCAGCGCGCCGCGGAGCCAGTCGAAATTCGCGGCGTGAGTGTCCCACGAGTTGTCGCCGGGAAAGTCCCAGGTGACGTTCACGAATCGGACTCCCGCCTCGACGAGCCGACGGGCGATGAGCGCGCTGGAGCCGAACAGCGTGCGATCGTAGCGGTCGCGCAGTTTTGGATCGGCGGTGCTCAGATCGAAAGCGCTCTTGAGCGTCGTGGACGTCAAGAGGCCGAACGCTCGCTGCTGGATGCGGTCCACGTCGTCGAGTGCCCCGCGTGATTCGGCCCGCTTCTGGTTGCGATTGAACTGCGTCAGCAAGCTCTCACGCGCCTGCAAGGCGTCGAGCGTGATGCCATCCGCCAGTCGGGTGTTTCGCGAGAGGAACGGCTCGCCGTCGAGCACCTTCATTTTCCCGATGGTGCGCGCCTTCTTCTTGTCGAATTCAGAGAACAGCGGGTCATAACGCTTGCCGAGAAAGCCGGCATACGGTCCCGGATACCGCACAGTTCCGCCGGCATTGCCCGCTCCGGCGTAGTCGGGCAGGTAGACGTAATCCGGCAGAGGCTTCGTCGCCGGGCGAAGGTACTCGCAGACCGACCCCATGCTGGGCGGATAGGTGTCCTTGGTGCTGGTGATGTCGGCCAAGGCGATCTCGTGTCCGGTGTAGCTCGGCAACGGATTGTGGCAGCCGGCCTTGTGGTTGACCGAGCGAACGATCGCCGTCTTGTGCATCCACTGAGCCGACAGCGGCAACAGCTCGCCGATCTGAATGCCGGGCACATTCGTGTCGATGGGCTTGAACTCGCCGCGGATCTTTTCCGGGGCGTTCGGTTTCAAATCGTACATGTCCTGCGTCGGAGCGCCGCCAAGTAAATAGAGCAGGATCACGCTCTTGGCCTTGGCGGGCCGCAATCGGTTGCTCTCTTCGAACGCGAGCAGGCTCGGCAGGTTGAAGGCACCTCCCAACAGGGAGAGCGCTCCGGCTTTCAATGTTTCGCGGCGGGTCAGGCCGTCACACAGACGTCGTTGGCTGCCTAACAGAGTGATCATGGTAAATCCTCAAGATTGTGAGCGACACGGCGCTAGCCAGATTAGCACGACGCGCAAGCGAGTGATTTCGGTGTGAACCACTCGCTTGCGCGTCGTGCTAGTGCCGAAACAGGAATTCGTTGGTATTGAGCAGCGCCCATTGGATGTCTTCCCAGGCGGTGCGTTTATTGTCGGACTTGGTCACATGGTTGAGGGCTGAGCGGACTTCATCGGGACGGGGTGGGCGAGACAACGTGGCCAGGAATAACTCGGCCACGATGTCGGCGTCGGATAAACCTTTTGTCAACAGCCGGCCGAGACGGTTATTCGGCGCGTGAAGCTTACCGAGCACAAAGGAGCCGTTTTTCATTTCCAGCGCACGAGCAACGTTAAGATCGCTTTCACGTTCGCACTCGCAGACGGCCTCGCGCGACGGTTGGCCTAATGTCTTCAAGAACGGGTGGCGGTCCCATGAGGCGTACCGGCCGCCGGTGTAGATGACCTGTCCATCGGGAAGCTGCACGGCTCGTGTTCCTTCCGGCATTCCGGTGAACGACTCCGGCTCGCCAGTCGCGGTACAGATCGCGTCTAGCAGCAGTTCCGCCGTCAGCCGCTTTCGCCGGACCAGCGCGTGTGAAAAGTACTTGTCGTCCTCTTGATTGCCGGCTTTGGCGTGGGAACTGAGCTGATACGTTCGCGAGTTGGCGATCAGGCGAACGACGTGCTTCACGTCGTAGTGACTTTTGATGAACTCGCTCGCGAGAGCATCCAGCAGCGCGTCATTGGCCGAGGGGTTTGAATCGCGAAAATCATCGGGTGGATCGACGATCCCCCGTCCGAGCAGATGGAACCAAATCCGATTGACGGTCGCCCGCGCAAAGAATGGGTTCTCTGGCGAGGTGACCAGCTTGGCCAACACAGCTCGACGATCAGCGTCTGGCGAAACGACCGGCGCTGGAAGGCCGAGTACCTTGGGAGCCATCTGCTTCCCGGACTGCGGATGAGTGACTTCACCGCTGGCATCCGAATAGATCACGAGCGCGTTCTCTCGCAACTGCCACGGATACGGCTGCTTGGGGCTGCCCGGATTCTCGCCATCCGGTTCCGCCTTGAGCCGCGCGAACCAAGCCGCCATGTGGTAGTAATCGTCCTGAGTCCAACGCTCGAACGGATGGTTGTGGCACTTGGCGCATTGCAGTCGAATGCCGAAGAAAAGTTGAGCCGTGCTCTCGGCCAGGTTCTGTGCGTTCTGAACGACAGGTGCTCCGTTGTCATACGGCCCACGGAAATAATTCGCCGGCGGATTGGCAAACGTGCTTCCGCTGGCCGTCAACAACTCCGAGACCACTTCGTTCCACGGAGTGTTCCGTTCGATGTGACTGCGCAGCCACTGTCGATACGCATGGCTCCCCTTGATCTGAATGGTCAACCGATTGGCTCGCAAAACGTCGAGCCATTTGTAAGCGAGGTAATCCGCGAACTCAGGTCGCTCCAGCAACTGATCGATCAACTTCGCTCGCTTGTCGGTCGATGGGTCAGCCAGAAAGACACGACATTCGTCCGGCGTCGGCAAGATGGCGCAGAGATCGAGGTAGGCCCGCCGCACGAATTCCTCGTCGGTGCAAAGGTCCGCCGGGAGCAAGTTGAGCGCCTTGAGTTTCGCGAAGACGTGCCGATCCACGTCGTTGTTCGCGGGAGGATTGGGCCAGACGAAGCTCGGCTGCGGTTCGAGATATGTGAGTCGTGCACACTCGATGACGCTGAGGTAGCGGCACAAAATAGCAGCCTCGCCCGCTTGCTTCATCTCCACCAATCCATTGGCATCAACGGCAGCGATGCTGTCGTCGCTGCTGCTGAATGCTGTCAGTCGAGTGACGTCGCGCACGCTGCCGTCGGCGAAGTGGGCCAACACCACCAGTTGTTGCCACCGAGCCGGCGCGGTCTGCACTCGGATGCCGGGTAGAACTTCGATCTTGGTCATGGCCGGCAGATTGGCCACGTCGTCACGCACACCCTCGGCCAACCAGGCGCGAACGATCTCTTGCGGCACCGTATTGACCGACAACAGCCGTGGCCCGCCGGCATGAGGAATCTGCCCCAATCCCTTCTTCAGGATTAGACTCGCCTCCGCATCGAACCGGTTGGTACGGCGGCCTTGAGCGGAGTTCGTCAACTCAATGAAGTCAGCGGCCGGATCGTAGCCTCGCAGGCTCAGCTTGAACCCACCCCGCCCACTGGGAATCCCGTGACAAGCCCCCGCGTTACAGCCGGCGACATTGAGCGCCGCGATGAACTCGTGCCGGAAGCTGACCGGCTGTGGTTTATCGAAGTCGGTGACAACGATCGGCACACGCGCTGTTCGTTCTCCTGCCTGAATCACCAGCGCCGTCTCACCAGCCCTTTGAGGACGCAGCAATCCGCCGCGGCTGATCTTCACGAGGTCGGGCGCTTCCACCTGCAGTTCGCAGAAGTGCGTTAAGTCACGCTCGCTGCCATCACTGTATCGTCCGGTCACCAGAACCTGTCGCATGGCGCGCGGCCCGGCCAACCGAATCGTTTCGGGCTGAACGACCAGAGAAACCGGATGACCCACGAAAGCGGCCCTGTCGGCCTGCTTCTCAGTTGAGTCAGCAGCTACAGCGAAGGCCGTCGCAAACCAAGCGATGACGAATACGAGCTTGCTCGTCAGATACTTCATTGCGCGTTTCTCCGACCAATGCGCCTCTGGCGCGTCACGGTGACAATTTGATGATAATCGACTTGCTTAGACTGCGGCAGCCTGCTGCCGCTTTGGCCTCAGCAGCCTGCTGCTGAGGGACTTGAGTCGTACTATATGTCGCGTGGGGAGTAATGAGAGATTCGGCGAGCGGTAGGGTGTCAGCCCTCCGAGTCAATGCAGATGGAATCACTCGGAGGGCTGACGCCCTACCGCTCGCCAAAAACATCTCATTCGAGGCCGCGTGCAGTACAGCAACAACTCTCTTCCGACAGCAGACTGTCGGACGGAAAGCGGCAGCAGGGCTGTCGCAGTCCAAGCGTTACTTTTGCACCGTCAGCTTTCTCCGATAAATCTTCGTGCCGTGTGCGATGTAGAGCGTGTTATGTTCCGGGCCGGCGAGGAGACAGGTCGTCAACGGCTGGTCCTGATCGACTTTGGGGAGCACTCCGCAGGGGCGGCCGGTTGGGTCGAAGATTTGGACCCCCAGTTCGCTTGTCACATAGAAGCGACCGACTTTATCGACCGCCATGCCGTCCCCTTTTGAGTTCTGGATGTACGGCGGCGGTTCGTTGAATTTGAACTCGCCTTGGGGGTCGATCGGCAATCGCATCGGCATCGTGGGCATCTTCGCGTCGAGCACTCCGCCAGCGTTGACTCGGAACGTCCAGGTGTGAGTCCCGCCGTAGTCGGAGACCGCGAGTGTCCCGCCATCGGGTGAGATCGCGATGCCGTTTGGCTTGCTGATTCCCGTATCGACCGCTTTGACTTCTCCGGACTTCGGGTCGATCCGAGTGACCTGTTGTGCTCCGGTTTCCGTGATGAAGATGAAGCCGTCGCTCGTCACCGCGAGGTCGTTCGGTTTCACGCCTTCCGCAACGACTTTGACGTCGCCGGTGCTCGGATTGATCGAGATCACGCGGCTCTTCGCTCCCTGACAGCCATAGAGCAGCGAGCCATCGGGGCTGAACTCAAGGCCGCTCACAGACTCTTTGCAGATCTCCTTGCGAGTCCCATCCGTCGCGATGCGAACGACGGACGGTGCCTTCATGTCGCAGAAGTAGAGGTTGCCCGCTTTGTCCGAGCACAGTGCATCGGCGAAGCCGAGGCCATCAGCCGCCACTTCCCAGGACTCGCTGCGAATCAGCAGGTTGAGCAGCGTCAGGTCGCCGCCGAGATCGCCCTTCGTGTCGAGCACCGGAATGTGAGCTTGCTGCCGCCACAACCACTTCATGGCTTCTGGAAACTTCGCGCCGCCGAAGTCGGCGTTGTGCGCGTAGCCTTCGGCCCAGTCGAAGCGGACATCGTAGCCCGCGTATTTCAGAGCCGACGCCATTTGCTGATTGGCCCAAGGCCAGCTTCCGGCCGCGTTATCGACATCGCCGCTCGTGTCGGCCATGTAAACGCGAATGGGCTTCGGTTCCGTCTTGCGAACCAGCGAGGGATAGACGTTGCCGCCGCGCAGATTCGTGAAGCTGCCAACGCTCGAATAGACCTTGCGGAAGAAGTCGGTCCGCTCCCAGGCCGCCGTGAAGGCGCAAATGGCACCCGAGCTGGAACCGCCGATCGCGTGCATTTCGGGATCATCCGAAATCAAGTACTTCTTGCGGACCTCTGGGATGATCTCTTCCAGCAAGAAGCGGACGTAGCGATCGCCGAGACCGTCGTACTCAAGGCTGCGGTTCGAGTGCCGGCCATTCATGCGCGGCTTGTCTTTTTCGTGGCCCGGATTGAGGAAGACCGCGATCGTCGGCGGCATGTCGCCGCGAGCGATCAGGTTGTCGAACACCGTCGTCACGCGCCAGCGGCCATCGACCTTCCTCATTCCTTCGCCGTCTTGAAACACCATCAACGCGGCAGGCGTGTCGGCCTTGTACTGAGCGGGAACATACACCGACCAATCGCGAATCGTGCCGGCGAAGATCTTTGATTCCCATTCAGGCATCTGCTCGACGATCCCCTTCGGCACGTCCTCCTTCGCGATCGCGTCGGGATGCGGTTCCCAAGCCGGCTTTGTTTCGACGATGGGGATACTCGTGCTCTCGGCCTTTTCGTCCCACAACCACTTCAGAGCATCCGGCAACAACTCGCCGCCCCATTGGCCGCTGTGGCCGCCGGCGGTCATCTCCAGCTTGTACTTGTAGCCTGCGAATTGCAGAGCCGCCGCCAAATCCTGATTGCCGAGCGGCCAGTTGCCATGCAGGTTGTTGAGATCTTCGCGGCCATCTTGCAGATAGACCTTGATGGCCTTTGGCTTGTCTTTCGTCTTACGCACCAAACCCGGATAGGCCCAACCACCACGAATGTTCGTGAAGCTGCCGATGTGACTGAGCACCATTCCGAATTGATCCGGTTTCTCCCACGCGATGGTGAAAGCACAGATTCCACTCGAAGAGATGCCACACACGGCACGCTTCGCCGGGTCACTCGAAACATTCAGCCCCTGCAACGCGACGGGAAGGAATTCTTCAACCAGAAAGTTCGCGTAGCGGTCGCCCATCGAGTCGTACTCGAATGAACGATTGCTGCGGTCCTTCGCTCCGGGAACCGTCGCCGCCACTGTTCCCGGATTGACGAACACCGCGATCGTGACTGGCATCGCTTTCTGATGGATCAAATTATCGAAGACGATCGGGACTCGAAACGAACTCTTGGGGTTGGCATAGCCGCTGCCATCCATGAAGACCATCAGAGCCGCCGGAGCATCGGCCTTGTACTGAGCCGGCACATACACGCTGTAGTCCCGCCGCGTGCCTGGAAAGAGGCGGCTCTCGCTGAACTGTCCCGACGTGATCTTCCCCTGTGGAACGCCGGCCTGAACGACTCGATCCGGATGCTCTTGCGCCTCTGCTCGAACAACTAGAAACGACACCACGAAACTCAGGCAGATCAAACCTTGCTTGAAAGACTTCATCACCGAACTCCTGACTTGTGATACGCCACGCGGGGAGTAAAGAGAGACTCGGCGAGCGGCAGGGCGTCAGCCCTCCGAGTCGAAGCAACTGGAATCACTCGGAGGGCTGACGCCCT
>SXGS01333197.1_pt1 | contig 18941 bp, 13 predicted proteins | sample 3174681 | NCBI WGS metagenome assembly SXGS01 (sample SAMN11356861, study PRJNA531348) | freshwater metagenome | isolation source: freshwater sample F1-80 | place: China: Fuxian Lake, Yuxi | collected 2017-12-25 | reverse complement strand
CGCCTGCCCGATGATGATGGGGCCTGCGCCGATGATGAGAACGGAATGGATGTCAGTGCGTTTCGGCATATCGAAAATCCCGGCGAGTGAACGGGATTTCGCGGGCCTTGTCATGAAATTTGTTTTTGCTCCGGCGTGACCGCGATACCCCTTGCAGGAGCCGGCACGAGGAGGCTCATGTTCAGGTTCTTGGTGTCTTCAGCGTGTCGGCGCAGAAGCGAAGCAGTGTACGCCTGCGCGTTCTTCCGGGCTTCGTGCGATGTTCACTCAGTTCAGCACGGGCGTTGCTTGCCGAGTTTCGCCAGGATCTTTCGGTGGGCACTGGTGAAGGCGAGGGTGTCGAGCGTTTCGAGGGGGAGCCATTTCGTTTCGCTCGGCAACGGCTTTCGCTTCGGGAATGTGCCGTGCCACGCTTCGAGGATGATTCGGTAGCGCGTAATCGAATGGCGGATGACACAGAGCGGTGCCAACGAGTTCGCAATAAGGCCCAGCCGGCGGGCTGCTTCACCGGGCGCATCGTCTGTGCGGGTGCCGAGTTCCGTGTTCGGGAACTCCCAGAGGCCGGCATTGACCACGCCGGCGGGCCGACGGGTGACGAGCCAGTGGCCGTTGCATTCGAGGACGAGTGCGATGAAGCGGCGCTCCGTCGGGACGACTCGGGGACCGAGATTTGGGAGTGCTTCGGTGCGGCCGGTGGCGTGCGCGATGCACTGGTCGCGCAAGGGACAGGTGGCGCAGGAGGGCGAACGCGGCGTGCAGACGAGCGCGCCGAGTTCCATGAGGGCCTGGTTGAGCGCAGAGCACGGGCCGCTGACTTGGAAGGAAGCGGCTCCTGCGAACTTCGCCTTGCGCGCCGTGTGGACGAGTTCGCCGGCGAGTTCCCAGAGGCGCGCATTGGTGGCTTTGTCGCGCGGATTCTCGCCGATGCCGTGGATGCGGGTGAGGACGCGGATGACGTTGCCATCGAGGATGGGTGCGGGTTCGTTGAAGGCGATGCTGCTAATGGCGCCGGCGGTGTAGCGGCCAACACCGGCGAGGGCGAGGATGTCCTCGAACTCTCGCGGGAACACGGCGCTGTTTTCGCGCGTGAGTTGTTGTGCGGCTTTCTGGAGGTTGCGGACGCGGGTGTAGTAGCCGAGGCCTTCCCAGAGTTTGAGGATTCTTTCCTGCGGCGCGTTGGCGAGGGCCCGGATGTCGGGCAGTTCGCGCATCCAGCGTTCCCAATAGGGGATGACGGTCTTCACCTGGGTCTGTTGGAGCATGATCTCCGAGACCCAGATGGGGTAAGGATCAAGCGTGTGCCGCCACGGGAGGTCGCGGGCGGCGCGGGCGAACCAGCGGAGCAGGGGCGGGACGAGGCGCGCGGGATCGAGGGCGGCGGCCGGAGGGGTCACTTGGCGACGCCGGGGAGGCTCTTCCAGAGTTTGTCGAGGGCGGCGCGGAGTTTGATCGTGTCGGTCCAACTGTCGGGGTGTTGATGCAGGCTGTAGCCCGTGGACGGCGCGGCGACCTCGGACACGGCGAGGAATTCGCGGCCGAGCTGGTTGCCGCCGAGCCAGGCCTGGAAACACTTTTTGGCGAATGGCAGCCAGGCTTCAAAGTCCGCTGAGGCGCGGCCGCGGCCATCGGTGACGGGAATCTGGCAGTGGTGCTGGTTGAACGGGCGGAAGCGGAAGTGAGTGGCGAGCTGAACAAGATCGGCGCGGACGAGCAAGCGATCGACTGCCGAAGGCGGGAGATTCTTCGCGACAGCGATCTGCGCGAAGTCCCACGCGAGGAGCAGGGGCTTGGCGGTGACGCGCTGGTAGCCGTCAGCCAAGGTGTAAAGTTTTTCGGGCGTTTCAGTGCAGGTGCCGCGATGGGTTTCCACGGAGACCTTGAGGCCGAGCGCGTCGCCTTCGAGCGCGGCGCGCAACGCCATGCGCACAGAGTCGCCGGCGTTGGTGTCATGTTCGCCTAGGCGGATGCTGACATGCGCGGCACCGGCGTCCTTCTGCTGCTGGAGCAGGCCGCGCAGTTCGTCCGGCTTCGAGGAGGCGATGGAGCCGACGAACTTCAGCCCGAATTTCTCGGCGAGCCTGCCGTGCTTGGAGGTGGCCTGGTCCGTGAAGCCGTCAAACCCGGCGTCGGCCACGGCGGCGATTCGTTTCTCCAACGGCCAGGGTTTCTTCGCGGTGGGCGTGTCGCGCAGGGCGGCGAGGTTCGCAATGTGGCGGATGCACGGCTTGCCGGGGTTGGTTTGGGCCATAGGTGTCGTGCGGCGGAGTTAAACAGCAAGCGCGACGGGAGGTAAAGAAAAGTTCCGCAAGGCCGCCCGGCTCTTCTGGCGGGCGACTGCTTGGATTCCGACGCCACCGTGCTCACTCGGCAGCCTTGGGATGACACTTCCGACGAGATGGTTGCTGTTCGCGACGCATTTCGCCGGAGCGTAGGCGATCCGCAGGCGGGTAACGTAAATTCCGAAAACCTGCCAATATGAGACAGAGCAAGTAGACTGCGGTCTTTCAATGGCCGAACGACTGATTACTTCGCGATGCGCGTCGGTCGCGTCGGATCAGCCAGAGGCATCCTAAGGCTGAGCCCAGTAGCGCGTATGTGCCTGGTTCGGGAACGCTCAACGGCATCACGGTGCTTTCCACGATTCCGTTGAACCCGCCGTAGTTCAAGGACACGTCGTTCCATCCGGTGAAATTGGCCATTTCTAGGAACGCTCCGAAGTTCATCAACGCGTAGTCCTCGCCCTCGCCGCTTGGTGTCGATTGAAAGTCGTCTGGCTGGCCGGGCAACCAGTTGGTGTAGTCTACCGCGTCGCCATTGGCCCAGACCCAGATGCCTTCGACTTCCTTGTCCGTAAGGCCGATCCACCGCAAGTGGCTGACACCGAACTGCCCCGCAAGAAAATCCCTCTCGGCTTCGTTGTTAATCGAAACGAGATCGGCGAACGGTCCGATGGCCAGCGCCTGAGCGCGGGCGCCTTCCCAATTGTTGGCTCTAACGGTAAGGGAATACCAATGGTCGTTCCCGCCGACGGCAGCGGACCACTGGAACCACGTTTGAGCGTCAGCCTGAGCAGCGACGATGAGCCAGAGGCCGAGGGCAAGGGAGATATGCGAAGTGATTCTATGCATGGCGCCAATTGGATTCGCAAGCCGACGCACAGTCACGTTCAAAAAACTCTTTCGTTCCGGCCGGAAATTCCTTTGGATGGTTCCGCTATGCAAACAAAGTCATTGTTCGCCATCACTCTGCTCACCCTTACCCAAGTCATCCATCCCATGTCCTCATCCGCCGCAGAATCCAAGCTCGCCGACGGCCTCTACGCCGAGTTCGACACTTCGAAAGGCAAGATCGTCTGCCAGCTCGAATTCGAGAAGACCCCGCTCACCGTGGCCAACTTTGTCGGGCTCACTGAAGGCACCAAGCATTACTCCACCGACGGCGGCGCTCCGAAGAAACAAGAGAAGCCGTACTACGACGGCCTAGTTTTCCACCGAGTCATCCCGAACTTCATGATTCAGGGCGGCTGCCCGCAGGGCAGTGGTCGTGGCGGCCCGGGCTACAAGTTCAAGGACGAGTGCAAGCCCGAGCTCAAGCACAGCGGCCCCGGCATCCTCTCGATGGCCAACGCCGGTCCCGGCAGCAACGGCAGCCAGTTCTTCATCACCCACGTCGCGACGGCGTGGCTGGACATGAAGCACACGGTCTTCGGCCGTGTCGTTGAAGGCCAGGATGTCGTCAACAAGATCGCCGGTGGCGACAAGATCAACTCGGTCAAGATTCAGCGCATTGGAGAGAAGGCCAAGGCGTTCAAGGGCGACCAGGCGGACTTCGAGAAGCTTTCCAAGTAACCCGTCCGTTTTCGCATCGAGGCCGCCGGCAGAAACCGGCGGCCTTTCTGTTTTCGGACGCGGCTTCGGGATTGCGCGGGTCGCGCAAATCGGTAGGCTGGCGGCAGTCCACCCATAACCCGGCCGCCATCCGGCGGTACAACCTTGCGAACGATTATGCACCTCGATCCTGTCTCGTCGCCGAACTCCCGCCAAATGCCCGGCGACCGTCCATCACCGCTTCGTCGCAAAGCGTGCTGTGTGTTGAAACTCGTCGCCGGTTTGATGCTCATGCTCGCGTCGCACCTTCACGCGACCATTCTGACTTTCGAGGACTTGTCCGCGAACAACCTGAACATGAACGCCATCGCCAATCCATTTGGCACCGGGCAATACGGCTCCCGCGCGGCGTCGGCGATCAACGCGGGCTTTCAGGCTGGCACCGGTTTCACGCCGAACGTGGCGCTGACGTGGGGTTCGGGGTGGCATACGTATGTGGGCTGGCCTTTCGGCAATGATGCACAGACGGCGGCTGGCAAGGTGGCTCAAGCTGACTTTGGCGAATCGGGCGGCGCGCCGTTGTTGCTGACGTTCACGCCGGAGGCGGGCTTCGGCGTGCAGGTGAACTCGTTCGCGTTCACGGTCTGGGACTCGTCCCCGGCTCTGCCGGTGCAGATCAGTTGGGCGGTTTTCGCGGGCTCTGTCGCGCCAGAGAATCAGATTGTCGCAGGAACGTCGCTCGCGATCGGTGCCGTTGGCGGTGCGCAGACCATCTCCACCGGCCTGACGAATGTGCAGAGCAGCGGGCGGCCGGTGATTCTCCGCTGGCAACTTGTCTCTGGCGATCCCACTTACCTCGCCATCAACAATGTGAACTTCTCACAGGGGCCGGCGAAGTTCGCGCCCATCCTGACTTGGCCGCGCCCTGACGCCATCATTGTCGGGACTCCGTTGACGTCCGCACAGCTCAACGCGCAGTCGGATGTGCCGGGGAGTTTTACTTACACTCCAGCTGCGGGTGATGTTCTGGCAGCGGGCTTGCGGACGCTGTCTGCCGACTTCGTTCCTGCGAACACCGCCACACATGACAACGGCCGCGTGATGACGACGTTGCTGGTGAAGTCGAACAGCACTCCGGTGGTGCAACTCGCGCCGCCGCTGAAGATCGGTGCCAACGCTCCGCTTTCCGTTGCGATGTTCCGCCCGGTGACCGATGTGCGCGGGAATTTCGTGCTCTCGCCACCAGCCGGCACATTCCTCGGACTGGGCTCCCAAGCCGTGACGCTGACGTTCACGCCGGAGAATCCGGTGTTCGAGAGCGTGACAACGAGCGTTGTTATTACCGTCGTTTCTGTCGTGCCTGAGGGAACGGTCTGGACCTTTGATGATCCATCTGACCGGCTGCGCCCGCTTTGTGGAGAGTCTGTGCTGACGTATTACGATCCGTTGGGGACAGGGTGGGCGGCAACGAAGATGTCCTTTGGCAGCGCGTCGTCGTTCGGACTGCCGTTGCCGATGGGCGGTGACCCGCAGGTCATGCGGTTTACGCATACAAATGTGAGCGAGGGATTGCGACTGGCCTACAGCGACGCGCCCAACGGCGTCTATCAGCCGAACGGTTGGCTCGCGAACTACACCATCCTCCTCGATCTCTTTCTGCCGACGGTCGGCACCACGAGCTATCGCCCGCTTTACAACGCGAACATCCAGAACGCGAACAGTGCCGAGGCGACGATCACTGCGACGGCACCGGGCACGCTGGCATCGTTGGGACGCGGCTTCGGCGAAATCCGTTCCAATACCTGGCATCGCGTGGCCATCGTCGTCCGCGCCGCGCCGGCTGAAGGGCAGATTCATCTCTACATCGACGGCGCGTTCCTTGGGGCCATCGGATCCAACGACAGCTTGATCAGCAGCGGCCACGCGCTGGAGACCGCGCTGCTTTTGCTGACGGACAACCTTGGCAATCGTGGCACCGGCTATCTGGGCGCGCTGCGCTTCATCGGGCGCAACTTGGACTATGCAGAGGTGAAGGCGCTCGGCGGCGTTCACGCGAATGGTCCGCATGTTTCCGGGCCGCCTGCACCGAGGCCACCGTTCCAGCCGTTGCGCGACGTCGTCATCATCGGTCATCGCGGCAATGGCGGACTTGCGCCGGAAGACACGTTGCCGTCGTTCCTCAGCACCTTCGCGCTCGGGGGCGACGTGGTGGAGGTGGACATCCGCCAGACGGCTGACGGTCGCGTGGTCGCGATGCACGACAGTACGGTGGATCGCACCACCGACGGCACCGGCTCCGTGGCAAACATGACGCTTGCGGAGATTCAGGCGCTGGACGCGGGCTCGTGGTTCAGCCCGGTGTTTGCGGGGACGCCGCCGCCGGCGTTGCGCGAGATCATGGCCGCCGTGAAGGACGCGTATCCGAATGCGATTCTCTACCTCGACTGCAAGCTCAACGGTCTTGCGCCGCTCATCCGCGCGGACTGCGATGCAACGGGCTTTCCTCCGGAGCGGCTGTGGTTCTGGGTGTATGAGCAAGTCGCCGAGGCGGCGGCGTATCGCGCAGTGTTCCCGAGTGGGAAACTAATCTGGGGCGAGAACAATTGGGCCAGCGGCGGCAGCATCGGAGGCTGGCCAAGCCTTAACGTCAATCAGCGCGCGGCGGTCGTTAGTGGCATGATTGCGCGCGGCGTTTATGGCTACGACTTTGGTGACAACGAAGCCAACGTGCTGAACTCAACGACCATTCAGGAACTGCGCGCCGCCGGGTTTTTCGTCTCGCTCTACTCGACGCTGCACCCGGCCTCGATGACGCGCGCGATTAACAACATCGGCATCGACGGCATGGAGACGGATTTCCCCGGTGTGCTGCGCGAGTTGATGCCGAATTACGCGGCCACGGCCGCCGCCACACCGGCATCCGCAAGGACCGTGTCGGTGAACTGGACGGCCTTCCCAGCTTCTCCGGCGGTCAGCGAGATACGCCTTCGCGGCAAGCGCAAGGCCACAGCCGCATGGACCACAATGGCGACGAACATTCCCGCGCGCGGGCGTGTCGCGCTGCCGACGAATCTCGTGGCGTCCACGCTCTATGAGTTTCAGCCGATCGCCTATGCGGCGGGTGTGCCGGTGGCTTTCGGAAGTGTGACCGAGGCGACCACGCTCGTGGCCACTGCGACCTTCAACGACGCCTACACCGCATGGCGCTCGGCGCATCGGCCTGTCGGCGTCTTCAACGCGGACGACGACGGTGATGGTGTGTTCAACATCGTCGAGTATGCGCAGGATCTCGACCCGTTGGTTCCTGGACCGACGAGGGCAGCGGGGCCTTTCAGTTTCGGTGCGGGCGAATTCCGTTTCCGCTATCAGCGCCGCGCGAACGCCTTCGTGCGTTGGACGTGCGAAAGCTCGACGAATCTCGCGCAGTGGACGCCGTTGCTGGAGTTCGCGGATTACTCGGAGGCGGTGATCTCTTCAGCGGGCGGGCTGGAGACGGTGGAGGTGACATTCGGGAATCCGCCTGAGGCGGAACGCTGGTTCGCCCGGCTCCGCGCGCAGCCGATGCCGTGAGCGTTGGTTCGGTGGCTACGGCGTGACCAGTCCTAGTTCGCCGGCCAGTTCCTCGATGATGAAGTTCGGGCGTTTCGCGAACAGCGCGTCGGCCGCGGCGCCGTGTTGCCATGCGGCGAACTGGATCGTTCGCGCGATGTCGTGGCGGAGGACTGGTTGCGCGAGCAGTCCGGCGATGTAGCCCGCGAGCAAGTCTCCCGCGCCGCCTTGCGCGAGGTGCGGATTCCCCGAGGGGTTCACGGCGATTGGGCCGGTGGCCTGACCGATCAGCGTGTGCTGGCCTTTCAGCATGACGTGGCAGTTTCCCCAGCGGCGAGAGAGTTCGCGCAACGCGGCCACGCGATCCTGCTGCACTTCCTCAACGGTGCAGCGGAGCATGCGCGCCGCTTCGCCGGGATGCGGCGTGATGACGCGGAGCGGCGTGTTCGGTCGCGATGGTTCTTCAGGCAGCCAGTCGAGCGCGCTCGCGTCGGCCACGATGGGGAGGGGTGATTCCTGCCAGAGGCGACGGATGGCGCGGATGCGGTCCTCGGGATACGCGGGGGACGCAAGGCCGGGCCCGACAAGGATCGCGGTGGCATTGGTGGGCACCACGAAATCTTCTGTTCCGTCGTGAACCATCACGGACTGGAGTTGCGCGGCGATCGGCAGGCGGACACCCGGCTCGGCGCACAGCGTGATGAGTCCGGGTTGGGCGCGCTGGGCACCGCGTGCCGCGAGCACGGCCGCGCCGTGATAGCCGGGGGAACCGGCGATGATTGCGAGGTGACCAAAGGTTCCCTTGTGGCCGGCGGCGGGCCGGGTTGGGGGATACTCCGCGAAGTCGTTCGGAGTGGTGGCGTGGAGTTCGGTCGAGAATGGCGGCGCGGCCAGGCCGATGTTCCCTGCGACTTCCAGCCGGCCGACGAATTCACTCGCAGACGCCGCAAGCAGTCCGCGCTTGATGCCGGCAAAGGTCAGCGTGTGCGTCGCGCGGATGGCGGTGTCGAGCGGCCTGCCTGTGTCTGCGTCAAGGCCGCTGGGAACATCAACGGCGAGGATGGGCGCGCGGGATTCGTTGACGCGTTCGATCAACGCCGGCCACGCGCCATCAAGCGGGCGGTTCAGGCCGATGCCGAAGAGGCCGTCCACGATCAGCGCCGGGCCCGGGTGCAAGTGTTCGTTGAGTTCGCGAAGGCCGGTCGTGGGATCGATGATGCGGAGCAGTTCACCTCTGCGTCCGCGAAGGTATTCGTGGGCGAACGCGGCGTCGTCTCCGTTGTGGCCCTTGCCTGCGAGGATGAGAATTCTCGCGTCGGGCCGGGTCAGGCCTTCAGCGCAACGGGCCACCGCTTCGCCAGCGCGGCGCATGACAGAGTCCTGCGTGATACCCGAGGCCCAGGCTAAGTTCTCCCATTCACGCATCTGCGCGACGTTGAGGACGGGAATGGGCATGGGCCGTTGCGCGGGTCAGGAGTTTCGAGGCGGCGAGTCGTTGCGGACGGGCAGGGGACCAAAGCCAAACATCCGGGCGACGAGGCTGCTGGGGAATGTACGCCGCGCGCTGTCGTATTCGTCGCGGGCCTGCTGTGGATTCGGAGCGGCGCAACGTTCGCGCAGGGATGCGAGCCGGTTTCGTGTCCCGTGGACGAAGATGAAGGTGAAGAACAGCGGGATGACGGACGTGATGGTCAGCAGGAGCAGGTAGGCCTTCATGGCTGGACACGTTTGTCGCCGAGGATGGTCGAGAGCTGGCCTTCGATGGCCTCGGCCCAGATTTCGTAGCCGCGCTTGGAGAGGTGCAGGAAGTCGGGCATGAGGGCGCGCGGCATGGTGCCGTCTTCGTTCAGGTATTCGTGGCCGAAGTCCACCCAGAGGACGTTCTTGCCGTCGGCGTGTTTGCGAATGACCTGGTTGATCATGGCGAGCTTGCCGCGTTGGACAGAGAAGTTCTCGCTGCGCGGGAAGATGGCGAGCAGGAGAACCTTCGTCCCCGGAAGTTTTTCGCGGAGATGTTTGACGATGGCGGCGATGCCGTCGGCGATCTGGCCAGGGGTGTTGTCCTCTCCATTGGAATTGTTCGTGCCGATCATGACGACGGCGGCCTTGGGCTTGAGGCCGGCGAGGTTTCCGTTTTCGAGACGCCAGAGGACGTGCTGGGTGCGGTCGCCGCCGATGCCTAGGTTCACGGCGTTGCGGTGCGAGTAATACCTGCCCCAGACCTCCTTGCCTTCGCCTTCCCAGCCCTGGGTGATCGAGTCGCCGATGAAGATGACCCTGGCCTTGTCGCCAGCTTCGGCGGCCCGTTGGTTGAGCGTCTTCTGGCGGTCGCGCCAGCTTTGGTCGGTGCGCGGCGCGGCTTCATTGGCGGAATGCGCGCCAGCGGAAATGGAAAGGACGAGGTGCAGCGCGGCCGTGGCGAGGATCGGGAGGCAGGCGATTGGTTTCATGGGCGGAAGAGTGGAGCGCCGAAGTGTTTTTGCAAGCGCGTCGGTCACGGCCTTCAGCCGGAACGATGGAGTGAGGCGCGACGCAGTCGCCGGCAGGTAACACGCAGGAGAGAGCGTCGCGCCCGCGTGGATTTGAGGAGGGGTTCAGCAGACGTTGTGTCGTGGCAGCAGGAGGAGGCGCAGCAGACTTTCTTCGGGTTGCGGCAGATTCCGGCTAATCCTTTTCGTGGCGTCGCCGATACTGGTTTCGACATATCTATATGCCAACGACATCAACACAACAATCGAGGCTTGAGCAACTCGACGCGTTTGTGGTGGAAGCGGTCAAGGACGTATGCTCGACCATGCTAAACTGGTCGCCCACGTTCGACCCCGGAGTTCACGAAGCCAATCCTCGCGCCTTCGAACTCGGGGAGGTCAACGGAGCCATTGGCTTCGGCGGCCAGTTGACCGGCACCATCTTTCTGTCCTGTTCGGAGAAACTGGTCCGTGAGATGGCCAAAACGATTCTGGGACAGGAATTCCCGCCCGGTGCGCGGGAGATTTCCGACGTCGCCGCTGAACTGACCAACATGCTCGCGGGAGGCTGCAAGTCGCGGCTGTGCGACCATGACTGTTCGGTGGTGATGTCCATTCCGAACGTCATCCGTGGCAAGTTCATCAAGGCGGCCAGCAAGGACGTTAGATTCATGCTACAGCACCAGTTCTCCCTGCCGATGATTGGGGAGAGTTTCACCGTGAGCACTTTGGGCAAATTCGAATAAAGGAGAAGGAACGAATGCACTTCGTCTGTGATTTCACTCAAAAGGCCGTGGTCGCGGTTTACGACGCACTGCTCAACCTCAAGGTCGAGCCCGTCAGCCACTCGGAGGGCGCGGACATCCCGCAGGGGCCGCTCGCCGGCATGGTTGGGAGCGTCAGCTTCGCTGGCAAGATTAACGGCGCCATCTACATGAACTACAACGAGTCTCTTGCCTGCAAGCTGACCGAGAAGCTCATGGGCGAAAGACCCAAGAGTTGGAATGAGCCCGAGGTCACCGACCTCATCGGTGAGATTGCCAACCAGGTCAGCGGCGACATGAAACGCCGCACCGCCGAGCTGGGTTACAACGGCCTCCTCGCGCCACCGCTCATCATGCAGGGCGACGCCATCGACATTGATCCCAAGGGCGCGCCCATCGTCGCCTACAACGTCTTCCGCTTCCCTGAACTGAACGAAGAGCTGCGTGTCCGCACCTTCGCCAAACTCGAACCTTAACCCGCCCATCCCATGCCCAAGAAAATCCTGTCGATCGACGACTCCAAGATGGTTCACATGGTCGTCACCAAAACTCTCAAGCCCCTCGATGTCGAAGTCATCACGGCCGTCAACGGCCAGGAAGGTGTCGAGAAAGCAGAGAAGGAAAAGCCCGACCTTATCCTCCTCGACGCCACCATGCCCGTCATGGACGGGATCGAGGCGCTCGCGGCCTTGAAGGCGAATCCTGTCACCAAGGACATCCCGGTCATCATGCTCAGTGCAGATTCCGGCAAGGACAACGTTGAACGGGCCACGCAGCTCGGCGCGCTCAAGTTCATCACCAAGCCTTTCACTGGCGACGCCCTCATCGCGGGCCTGAGCACCTACATTGATTTAGGACAGAAAGCGGCCTGAGCCGCTCCGTCTGGCCCGGCCGGGGTTTCACACGCTCCGTCCGACACGCGTCACACACCGCGCTGGGAGGAATCCTGGCGCGGTGTTTCCTCTTCAACACAGAGACGCCGAGCCGGAACGATGCAGGAGAAGGGGAGGGGATTTCGTGCGACTCTTGCCCTGGTTTTTCTGCAGGGACTCGGCTGAAAACGCCGGGGAGTTCCTCGTCCGCCGTTCCCAGCGTGAGCATGGCCCGTTCGGCTGCGGCGAGTCGCTTCTGGGCAAGGGTGAATTGCTCCAGCGTGTATTCAGCGACACGATTCTCCTTCAGTTCTTCGCGCGTTGTGGACCTGAAGTCCGGCGCATGGGCTTTTTCCGCCGTTTCCACATCCTTGATCGCTGTGGCGAGGGCGTTGGTGAGAGAGTTTAGGTTTGTCTTTGCGGTGTCGATGGCGGCCCGGCATCAGCTTTGCGTTGATTGGAGTGGTCGGGATCGACTGCGCTCTGGCTGGCTTTCCGCGACCGGTATTTCCCATCGACAGCACCTTGAGTCGCGGCGGTCCATTCCCCGAGGGCGAGCGCCAAGACCAACATGCAGACAATCTTCCTTTCATTCCTTTGTTTGTTCTCCGGTTACACGCTCACGGTTCGTCTGCCGCGCGCCGCAGGGCCGCGATTGAACGGCGAGGCTGCCTCCGGTGGCAAGCGCTTTGGCGCGTGAGGTTCCGTTGGGTGGCGTGGTGCAGAACCGTCCAAGTCTTGAATGAACCGGACCGGGGTTTTCGGACGGTATCGTTCAGGGGGCCGGCGTCCACGGCGGCAGCGTCACTTCGCACAGCGGTTGGTCGTAGTATTGCAGCCAGCCGCCGGTGGCTCCTTGGTTCACGGCGAAGGTCATGCGCAGCCGTTGCGGGCCGGGTTGTTTGCCAATCTCGTCCTCGGCGAATTCGGTGCCGTTCCACAGGCGATACTCGTGGCAGGTGCCGACCTCCTTGTCCTCGTCGGAGAGTTCTTCCATGTTCGTGATTCTCGTCGAGGCCAGCAGTAGTTCGGACGGTTCCCAGGAGCGTTCCGGCCCTGCGGCTGTCGGTGTGATGGTCATGTCGAAGGCGAAGTAATGGCGCGGCGGTTCCGGTTCCTCGTCATCTGCGGAGTCGGTGTGGTGTTCGCCGTCCTCGGGCGGGTCGATGGGTTCGGGATCGGCGGGTTTCGGCACGGGGACGATGGAATGGATCTGCACGGCCGCGTCTCGGAGCACGCCGGACTTCACGCCGATGAGGCTGGTGAAGAACTTCTTCACCATCTTCGTGATCACGACTTTGGTCAGCCAGATGAGAGCGATGAGCAGGAAGGGGAAGGCGATGAGCCCAGTCCACCCGTAGTAATGATAGAGCGCGACGGCGAGGCCCGAGACGATGGTGATGAAGAGGACGACGACGATAAGGATGAGTCGGAACATGGCCGGATGGGGTTGTGGTGACGGGAGGACATTTCCCCGCCCGGCGCAGGGCGTCCAGACGGAAACGCGAATCGCAAGGTGACCTTAGGAATGGGCACGGGAGGCATGCACCAGCACCTGCATCCGTGAAGGCTTTTACCCCGTGTTCGTTGCGGTTGCAGTCTTGCCAGCATGCGTAGATACGTCAGTTTTGTTATTGCCTTTGGCGCTCGGTTTTGGCCCCATCGATCCATTCTCAGTCCTGTTACTCCTGCTCCGTTGGGGCGATTTGTGCCGTTGGCGCGGCACGTCTTTTTATCGCCAAGGCCAGCGGACCCCAGGAGAAATTGGACCTCAGAAAGGAAAACGCGGTATGCTTCGAAAAATACTCGTTCGTTCAGGTCTCGCTCCCTTCCTGTTGACTGCCGTCGCGGCTGTCAACGTTGGGGCAGACGTCATCCAGTCAGACTTCAGTTCAACACCGCCGGGATCCCGATTCATCGGCACTGCGGTAGTTGAGGATGGAGTTCTAAAGCTCACCAAAGCTGGAGTTGGCGGCGCATTCGGTGCGTTGGCATTCGGTCCGGCTCCCACATCTACCACCGTCAACGCGATGGCGGTGTCATGGAAATCTCTCGTTGGCGGTGGCCAGAACGGTGGCGCTGATGGTTACAGTCTCAACATCGGTGCGGATCTGGCCGATTCGTTCACGGCGGAAGAAGGCACAGGCACCGGTTTGACCGTCACGGTCGATACTTTCGACAACGGCACCGGTCTTGACGTCGGGGTTGACGTCAAGTGGGGCGGAACGCGTGTCGCTTACGCGCCGATCCCGAAAGACAATCCTGGAAACGGCATTTTTCTCCGCAAAAACACCTTCGTGGATGCTTCGCTCACCTTGAGCCCCAGCGGAAGTGTTACCTTGAACTATGATGGCAACATCATCTCCGCCACGATTCCTGCGTACACTGGGTTGGTGGCCAACCAAGTCATGCTCGCAGGTCGCACGGGTGGCGCGAATGACAACCAGTGGATCGATGATCTGAAGATTGTCTTCCAAGGCGCGGATGTCGCGTTGCTCGGGGTGGATTCTTCGGACTGGAAGTATCAGGTCAACGGTGCTGATCCGAACTACTCGCCCTTCGACGCTTGGACTGCCCCTGGCTTCGACGACTCCGCCTGGCTCACCGGCCGCGGGTTGTTCGGTGTCGAGCCCACGATTGCGAACTACGCGCCGTGGATCATCAACACTCCCTTGCCGAACCCCGGTGGTGGCGGTCACTCCTACTACCTCCGTAGCCATATCAATTGGGCAGGTGGGACAGACGGCGTCACGCTGACGTTCACGAACTACATGGATGACGGCATTCTCGTCTGGTTGAACGGCGTCGAGATCTTCGACTTCAACGTCCCGACCGACCGGCCGCTGTCCTACAATGCTGGATACACTCTTCCGAGGGCCGCCAATCCGCTCGGCGAAGGCGTGCCGTTCATCACCAACGTGGTTCCCTCGAACCTCGTCGTCGGTGACAACGTCATTTCTGTCGCCGTCTACCAGCACGGTGCCGGCACGAGCGACGCCACCTTTGGCATGAGCGCCAAAGCCCGTCCGCCGGTTCCGGCTACGATTGTTGACATGCTGCAGCCTTCCGGCGGCGTGGTTTTCGCCAATCGAACCCGCACGCTCAACGCAGTGGCCATCGGTTCTCCTACGCCAAGCTACCAGTGGTACTTGAACGGCGCTCCGATTGATCCTGCGGTCAATCCGACTGCGAACAGCGCCTCTTACGTCATCACGACGATGCAGCCGGGTGATGCCGGCGACTACTTCTGCCGCGTGTCCAATGTGCTCGGCACGGCAGACACCCGCACGGCGACGTTGACATACGAAAACGACGTGACGGCGCCCTCGGTGGCAAGCGCCTCTGGCGACCACACGATGAACAAGGTTTTCGTCCGCTTCGACGAACTCGTGGATCCCCTCAGTTCGGTTGATCTTTTTAGCTACTCGATCACACCTGCCGTGGGCATCAACGGTGCCTCCCTGCGCGCTGATGGCCGCACGGTGATGTTGACTCTCGACACCCTCCTCACCCCGGACACGGACTATACGGTCACGGTCACCGGAGTGGCGGATCTCGCTGGCAACCCGATTTCGGGAAGCAGCAGCGCGATCTTCCACACGTTTGTGCTCAGCCCGGGCTTCTTGAACTTCGCGGTGTTTGACACGATTCCTGGAACCCCGGTCGCCAACCTCACTGGCAGCCCGAAGTACCCGAATTCCCCCGATGCGACGTTCCTGCTGCCTGCGTTTGATACTCGCCCGGCGCTTCCGAACGATCTCCGTAACGAATACGGCGGGTTGATCGAAGGCTTCTTTGTCCCGCCGACGAGCGGTAACTGGATCCTCTACCTCCGCAGCGATGACGCTTCGCAACTGTGGTTCGACCGCAACGACGGCGCAGGCCTCACGATGGTCCAGGAGGAAACCGGCTGCTGCCGTGCCTTCTCCGCCCTCCCGACTGCCGCGTTAGCTCTGACCGGCGGTCAGGCGTATGCGGTTCGCGCCATCTACAAAGAAGGCGGCGGCGGTGATTTCTGCCAGGTGACAGCCAAGCTTGAAAGTGATCCGGTGAATCCTGACACGTTGCCTCCGCTCTCCGGAGCGAGCATCGCCACCTACGCCCCGCCCGGCGAAGGTACGGTGGCCATCACCACCCAGCCCGTTTCCACCACCGTTGTGGAAAACTCTCCCGCGACCTTCACCGTCGCCGGTGCTGGCAGCTTCCGTGGCAACACCACGGTTGTTTATTCTTGGGAACGCAGCGACGACGGTGGTGCCACCTGGGTCGGGGTGCGGAATAGCTACACCACTGCCGGTTCAGCATCCTTCACCCTCTCCATTCCGAAGATCGCGGATGACGACGGCGACAAGTATCGCGTGCGCCTGTTCGTCCCCGGCGCGTCTGTCACGAGCGATGTAGTGACCCTCAATGTCACCCCCGACATCACCCCGCCGACGGTCGTCGGGGCCTCGGGCAGCGGCAGCATGCGCAACATCACGGTTAATTTCAGCGAGCTCCTCGCTGGAGGCAGCGTGACGGACCTGTTCAACTACGGCGTGAGCGGCGGTCTCTCCCTCACTGCGGCGGCTCTCGGTGCCGACGGCAAGAGCGCCGTGCTGACCGTGGATCCGGCCATGACCGAGAACACCACCTACACGGTGACCCTGAACAACATCACCGACCTCGTCGGGAATGCGGTCGCCACAGATACGACTGTGAGCTTCCAGTCCTTCATCTTCAGCGCGGGCTTCGTGACCTTCGAGACCTACGAAGGCATTGGCGGCACTCCGGTGGTAAACCTCACTGGAGACCCGCGTTACCCGAACAGCCCGACCCGCCGGTTCTTCATCGCAGGGCTCGACACCCGTCAGGCCCTGCCGACGGACTCGCTGGAAAACTACGGTGGCCGTATCACCGGCTTCTTCGTTCCTCCGGCCTCCGGCAACTACATCTTCTACCTCCGCAGCGATGACGCTTCGCAACTGTTGTTCGACCTCAACGACGGCGCAGGCCTCACGATGGTCCAGGAAGAAACCGGCTGCTGCCGTGCTTTCTCGGCCCTGCCGACGGCGCCCCTGGCGCTGATCGCCGGCGAACGCTACCCCATCATGGGCCTCTACAAAGAAGGCGGTGGCGGCGACTACATGCAGGTGGCGGCCAAGCTGGAATCCGACGCGACGCCCCCGGACGCACTGCGCCCGATCGGCGCTGCGCAACTCGGCAGCTTCGCCAACGGTGCCGGTGTTAGCATCAACATCACGCAGAACCCGACGGATCAGTTGTTCATCAGCGCGCCCAACACGGTGGCGATCGACGACTTCAACGCCGGCGACGCGGGCTACACGGTCGAAACGCCCATCGCATACGACGGCGCGTGGCGCTACAACGCCGGCCGTGGCTCATGGCAGAATGAAGGCCAGGGCCCGGAGAACAATCAGGAGAACACCTCCATTCTCACTAGCCGCACCTACAACATCTCCAAGGCCGGCAACGTGACGCTCCGCTTCGCTCATCGTTTCAGCTTCGAGAACGAATGGGACGGCGGCGTCGTTCAGGTCAGCATCAACGGCGGTGCCTTCGCCACCGTTCCTGCGGCTTCCTTCAGCCAGAACGGCTATGCCACCACCCTGCGCGGTAACAGCCGTTCACGTCTGGCGGGCCAGATCGTCTTCGGCTCGGACTCGGCGAACTACGCCATCGGATACATCACCAGTGTTTGCAACATCGGCGCGGCAAACCCGGGCGACACCGTCCAGTTCCGCTTCGTGGCCTCACACGACAGCAACACCCTCGGCAACCAGGCACCTCCTGCCTGGGAACTCGACCGCATCCAAGTCGACCAGGGTGCTGCAGGCGCGCAGAGCGTCTCGTTCACAGTGGCGGCCACGGCGGTTGTTCCCGGCCTCGCGAATCCTCCGGTGTTCTATCAGTGGTATCGCAACAACGGCGCGGGCTGGGTCTTGATCCCCGGCGCGAACAACGCGACCTACACCCTGGTGCCCGTCCTCGCGGACAACGGCGCGAAGTTCCGCTGCACGGTTTACACCCCCGGCGCTCAGACGACCTCGGGTGAAGCCACCCTCACGGTTGTCCAGCCGAACACGGCACCGCAGTTCGCCTGCGGCCCGAACCAGGCTGTGGCTGAAGACGCCGGCGCGCAGAGCGTCGCTGGCTGGGCCTCGGACATTCAGGTTCACAGCATCGTCCGTGTCCCGACCGTCTATGCGAACGACTTCAGTGCCGGTGCGGCCGGCATGGAGTTGCGCAGCGTGGCCACCGTGGCGGACGGCGTGCTCAAGCTCACCACGCAAATCACCAGCCAGTACGGCGCGGCTTCCATCTCCACGCCCTCGGCGACTCTCTACGAGAGTCTCGATGTGAGCTGGAAATCGCTGGTCGGCGGCGGCGTCAACGGCGGCGCGGACGGCTACAGCCTGAACATCGGCACCGATGTTCCGGTCGATCCCGGCTACGGTGGCGAAGAAGGTATTGGCACGGGTATCATCGTCACGGTGGACACCTTCGACAACGGCACCGGTACCGACGTCGGCGTGGACATCAAGTGGGGCGGTGCTCGTGTTGCCTACGCCAGCATCCCGAAGGATGACGACGGCAGCGGCAACTACCTTCGCAAGAACACGTTCGTGGACGCGCACCTGACCCTCAGCGGCGCGGGCGTAGCCACGATGACCTACGACGGTAACACCATCAGCGCGACCATCCCTGGTTACGCCGGCATTCAGGCCAACCGCGCGCTCTTCTGGGCGCGCACAGGCGGAGCCAGCGACAATCAATGGGTCGATGACTTCAGCTTCGCTGGCTTCCCCTACGACGCCAGCTCGGCTGAACTCGGCCAGACGGTCCAGTTCAACGTCACCACCGATAACGCGGCGCTGTTCAGCGCCGGCCCGTCGATCTCGGCTGACGGCACCCTGACCTACACCCCGGCGGCCAACGCCAGCGGTTCGGCGACGGTCACCGTCACCGCGCAAGACAACGGCGGCACGGCCTACGGTGGCCGTGACACCTCCGCAGCCTGCACGTTCACCATCACGGTGCGCGGCGTCTGCGACGCCATCGCTGCGGTCGATGACAGCGGCACGACAGTTGGACCGGCTCCGGTCACGATCAACGTGCTCGCCAACGACAGCGACATCGAAGGCGGCCTCACGCTCACTGGCGTGACGCAGGGTGCCAACGGCAGCGTGGTGATTGTGGACGGCAAGGCCGTTTACACCGCCAACTCCGGCTTCGAAGGCACCGATTCGTTCACCTACAGTGTCGTGAACGCGTGCGGCAGCCAGGCTCGCGCTACCGTCACGATCACGGTGTTGCCTGACAACCGTCCTCCGACGGCGAAGATCGACACCGACGCATTGGTGGACTTCAGCCCCGACTTCGAGCACCCCGTCCTCATCAGCTGCAACTGGTGGAACGCGTGCCTGATCCTCGACGGCAGCCTGTCCAGCGACCCGGATG
>SXGS01137090.1_pt1 | contig 18942 bp, 17 predicted proteins | sample 3174681 | NCBI WGS metagenome assembly SXGS01 (sample SAMN11356861, study PRJNA531348) | freshwater metagenome | isolation source: freshwater sample F1-80 | place: China: Fuxian Lake, Yuxi | collected 2017-12-25 | reverse complement strand
TAAAAAGTATTGTAGTTGCTCGGGTAATAGGCTCTGTTAGGCTTTTGAAAACTTGGTCAGGATTTTGGGGTTCGAGGAGTTTAGTCCATCGAGATATTTTTTTTCGCATTTATTTTTAAAATAGTAAGAGTAAATTAAAAGATATTTTATATATTATAGCCTTTCAAAAGTATTCTTGATTGTTTGAGGCTTAAACTCAGAATAGATTATATTTTTTGAATTAAGTCTGAAGAGACGCCATAAGGGGATCGTGTCGGACTTGCTAAAGGTAATATCTAAAGTCCAAAATATAAATGGTGGGTCGGGCGAGGATCGAACTCGCGACAAACGGATTAAAAGTCCGCTGCTCTACCAGATGAGATACCAACCCATATAAAAAGCATTGAATTATCCGTTATTGAACCAAATTGGTCAACAAGGATTGTGGGAGTTAACGTCTAAGGCCGGGTATTCTGCCAGCCATACCACGCATAAGCTTTCCTAAACCACCTTTTGAAAACATTTTCATCATCTTTTGCATTTCTTCAAACTGATTAAGAACACGGTTTACGTCTTGAACCTGAACACCAGATCCCATAGCAATTCTTTTCTTTCTTGTAGCTTTAATCAATTCAGGTTTCCTTCTTTCAAGAGGCGTCATTGAACTAATAATTGCCTCTATGTGACGAAGTGATTTGTCACCATCCTCAGAATTAATTTTAGATGCAGCATTTGTAAATTGAGCAGGCATTTTATCCATAAGCGCACTCACCCCTCCCATTTTTTTCATCTGCCCTATTTGGTTTCTAAAGTCCTCTAAATCGAAATTTTTTCCTGACTTAACTTTTTCTGCTAGCTTCTCAGCTTCTTTAATATCTAATGTTTTCTGTGCGTCTTCTACAAGACTGACAATATCCCCCATACCAAGAATTCTGGATGACATTCTTTCAGGATGGAAAGGTTCAAGACCATTAATTTTCTCACTTATACCTATATATTTAATAGGCTTTCCGGTTACTTGTCGCACAGATAAAGCTGCTCCTCCCCGTGTATCACTATCTAACTTAGTTAAAACAATACCTGTCAGAGGGAGAGCATCGCCAAAAGCTTTTGCTGTATTGACTGCATCTTGTCCTTGCATCGCATCTACAACAAATAAAGTTTCGATTGGATTTAATTTTTTATGAAGTGCTTTGATTTCATCCATCATTTCAACGTCAATACCCAAACGACCTGCTGTATCAAAAATCACTACATCAAAAAAATGTTTTTTTGCATAATCAATCGTTTCGGATGCAATCTTTAATGGCTTCTGATTAGGGTTTGAATCAAAACATTCAATGTTTAGACTTTTAGCAAGTGTTTTAAGTTGATCAATTGCTGCGGGACGGTATATATCGGCACTTGCAAGCAATACTTTTTTCTTTTTTTCAATAAGTAGTTTAGCAAGCTTGGCAGAAGTGGTTGTCTTACCGGAACCCTGGAGGCCAGCCATTAGAATAATAGCTGGAGGAGTAACGTTGAGTTCTAGGGAGACATTTTGATCGCCCATAAGAGCGGTGAGTTCATCTTGAACAATTTTAATAATTGCTTGTCCGGGGGAAAGGCTTTGCAATACTTCAACACCCAGCACTTTTGTTTTAACACAATCAATAAAATCTTTTACAACAACCAAAGCGACATCTGCTTCAATTAGAGCAATTCTTACTTCACGCATAGCATCACTGATATTTTGCTCAGTGAATCTCGCTTGCCCACGAATCGTTTTAATTATGCTTTGTAATCGGTCTGTAAGATTTTCTAACATGGATGCACCCTGTTTTAAGTTAACTCTTTACTATGTACATGGTATATTAAACCTTTAAACACCAATCAAAAATTATGAGAATTTGGTTACCTATTTTAATCGCTTGTTTGTGCTATCTCACACCAAGTTTTTTGCTTTTTAAGAAATCAACGTCAGATAAAAAGCTAATTAATTTTAATACGCTTCTCATAGCTTTTGGCTTGGTAGCTCATTTTATAATTCTCAAAGCCAGCGTATCTTTTAACCCAATCAATCTAAGTTTTTCTAATGCGCTTATTACGACGTCATTCTTTAGTATTTTGATTTTTTGGGCACTTAATTTTAATAAAAATTTTAACTATCTGCAGCCTTTTTTACTTATACCATCAGTCCTCTTATTGCTGATACACCCCTTATTCTTAACAACTCACTTTCTAACAACCAATTTATCACCACTATTTATCACACATATCATTATCGCTTTATTAGCCTATAGCTTATTTACTTTTGCAGCCTACTTATCCATATTTATTCTATTTTTTGAAAAAAAATTACATCAAAAAAAGAAAATAGATGCACTTTTAAGTGGTTCGCAGCCATTAATTGAAATGGAAAATTTTCTTTTTAATATCAATAAAATTGGCTTTATTCTATTAGCTATAACACTTGTAAGTGGCATTTTATTTTCTGAGCAAGTTTTTGGAACGCCACTACAATTTAACCATAAAACTGTTTTTTCAATATTAGCTTGGTTTATTTATGGGCTCGTTTTATTAGGAAAGAGACTCTATGGTTGGCGGGGAAGAAAATCAATCTATATTTCACTGACCGCTTTTTTATTTCTTTTGCTGTCATATCTTGGAAGCAAATTCGTTCTAGAAATTATTCTTCATAGATAACATATTATCTTAGAGAAATTTGCGGCCACCCCTTAGATTTCGCATATTCTGTCAAAATTTCGTCAGAATCAACGGCAATGGGATGCGTCACTTTTTTCATGAGAGGTAAATCGTTATGAGAGTCGCTATAAAAGTAGGACTTCTCAAAAGCAGTTAATGTTAAATTTTTACTTTTGAGCCAAGCTTCTAGACGTATAACCTTGCCCTCTTGAAAAGAAGGCAGCCCTATAACTTTCCCTGTAAATTCCCCTTCTTTTTCTTCTGGGTCTGTACCTATTAAATTTTCAATCGCAAATAATTCAGCAATAGGTTTAGTAATGAAACTATTGGTTGCTGTAATCACAATAAGTAAGTCGCCGGCTTCACGATGCTTATTGACTAACGCATAAGCTTTATCCGTAATCATAGGTTTAATCACCTCTTCTACATATTTTTTTAGTAGTTGATTAAGAAGGCTTCTTGAATTCTTTGAGAGTGGCTCGAATACAAATTCACAATACGCATATACATCGAGCGAACCTGATTTATACTCAGCATGAAACTTATCGTTTCTTTCGGCATGCGTTACTTTATCCAAATAGCCTTCTTTAATAAGAAATCTATTCCAGTTATGATCGCTATCGCCAGCTAAAATAGTATTGTCTAAATCAAAAAGCGCTAAATTCAAATTAATCTCTCGACCTGAGGATGGGCACGTTCTGATTTAGAATGGAGTTTATTTAATCCATTGATGTAGGCTTTAGCAGATGCAATCACAATATCTGTATCAGAGCCTTGACCATTTACAATTCGACCGCCCTTTGCCAATCTAACAGTCACTTCACCTTGAGCATCGGTACCACTTGTAATGTTATTTACAGAATATAGTTGAAGCTCTGAACCTGATTTTGCAATTTTTTCAATAGCTTTAAATGTGGCATCTACAGGGCCGCCGCCAGATGACTCGGCAAATACTTCTTGTCCATTTTCAGAAATTTTAATTTCTGCATGAGGCGTTGTACCTGTTTCTGACATGGCTTTTAAATGTATCAATTTATAATATTCAGTCGCTTCAGAGATATATTCTTCACTCATAAGCGCATGGAGATCTTCATCAAAAATTTCTGATTTCTTATCTGCTAAATCTTTAAATCTTGCAAATGCGGCATTAATAATATCTTCTGATTGAATTTCAATTCCCAATTCATGGAGTCTAGTTTTAAATGCATTACGACCTGATAATTTTCCAAGCGATATTTTATTTGCACCCCAGCCTACATCCTGAGCTCGCATAATTTCATATGTTTCTCTATGTTTTAAAACACCGTCTTGATGAATACCTGACTCGTGTGCAAAAGCATTTGCCCCCACAATCGCCTTATTTGGCTGAACAGGATAACCTGTAATTGTTGAAACCAATCTTGAAGTTGGCACAATTTGAGTGGTATCAATACTTGTAGTTAAATTAAATAAGTCTTTTCTGGTTCTTACTGCCATCACAACTTCTTCTAAACTTGCGTTACCAGCTCTTTCCCCCAGCCCATTAATCGTGCATTCAACTTGTCTTGCACCATTCGATACGGCCGCAAGTGAATTTGCAACTGCCATGCCAAGGTCATTATGACAATGTGTGGACCATATGACTTCTGAAGCATTTTCAACTTGGTCTATAAGTGTTTTCATACGATCACCCCAAACACCTGGAATTGAATATCCCACAGTATCTGGTACGTTCATTGTTTTAGCGCCAGCTTTAATCACAGCATTAAAAACTTTTACTAAAAAATTAATTTCAGATCGCACCGCATCTTCAGCAGAAAACTCAACATCATCGGTATATTCTAAAGACCATTTGACAGCTTGAACAGCTCGATCTAATACCTCATCTTCTGACATACGAAGTTTATTTTCCATATGAATTTTGCTTGTCGCAATAAATGTATGAATACGCCCTTTTTTTGCATTTTGAATTGCTTCTCCAGCTTTACGAATATCATTCTCAAGGGCTCGTGCTAATGAACAAATAGTTGATTCCTTGATGTTTTTTGCAACAGCCTTCACAGACTCAAAATCTCCTGGGCTTGCCGCCGCAAATCCTGCCTCAATGACATCAACACCTAGTTTTTCAAGCTGTCTTGCAATACGTAACTTTTCTTCCTGGGTCATAGAAGCACCCGGACTTTGTTCCCCGTCTCTTAATGTGGTATCAAAAATAATGAGTTTGTTATTTTGAATTTCTTGTTGCATTCACTGAGCCTTATTTTTTAAATTTAAAATTTCTAATGAAATTGAAAAACCCTGACAAAAAGTAACAGCCCACCACAATGAAAATAGCTTCCGGCGGGCTATAAGAAACTAGTACAAATGGTAAAATAATTAATAATATTGCGACGAATGGAACACTATTTCTAAGATTAATATCTTTACCACTATAAAATCTAATCTCACTTACCATTGAAAGTGCAATCAGTATTGTGAATGACCAAGAGACCCATTTCATTTGAATCATATTAAAAAATATCTCACTTCCACTAAAGCCATTTTCATTGGATACCCAAACGAAACTCACAAGCAATGCGGCTGCGGCCGGACTTGGTAAACCAAAAAAGTATTTTTTTTCATCATGATCTAATTTCACATTAAAGCGTGCGAGCCTAAAAGCTGCGCAACAACAATAAACAAATGCTGCTATCCAGCCTAATTTTCCTAGAGGCTTTAATGCCCAGACATAGAGAATAAGTGCAGGTGCAACACCAAAAGAAACCATATCAGAGAGACTATCGTACTCAGCTCCAAATGCACTTTCAGTATTTGTAAGTCTTGCAACACGTCCATCTAGTCCATCCATAATAATGGCAATAAAAACTGCAATTGCTGCCAGCTCATACTTACCGTTCATCGCTTGCACGATTGAATAGAATCCAGAAAATAAGGAGGTTGTTGTAATAAAATTAGGGAGCAAATAAAAAGTATGCCTACTAATTTTATTTCTTAATAAATCTTCTTTATTTTTTCGAATACTTTTAAACTTTTTCATGAGCCTTTTTTGAAGTGACGACTTAGTCTTTTAGTATAACAAAGCTTTAACAATTTCATTAATTCTAATTTATACTCATTGACTTACCTCATAGCGAGCTCAAAATTAAAGATGCAATTTAAACTCATTAAAAAAGATGGGAAAGCAAGACGAGGCGAACTAAAGCTTCAGCATGGCACCCTGCAAACGCCTGTATTTATGCCTGTAGGCACCTATGGTGCTGTCAAGTCTTTAAGTCCTCAAGATTTAGAATCGATTGGTTTTGAAATTATCCTAGGTAATACTTTTCATCTATGGCTTCGTCCAGGATTAGAAACTATTGCAGCTTTAAAAGGTTTGCATAATTTCATCCAATGGCATCAATCTATTCTGACAGACTCTGGTGGTTTTCAGGTATGGAGTCTTGGCAAAATGAGAAAAATTACTGAGGAAGGTGTGGAATTTAAATCCCCTATTAATGGTGATACTTGCTTCTTAAGTCCGGAAGAATCTATGCGAATTCAAAAAGTACTAAATTCAGATATTGTCATGATCTTTGACGAATGCACACCTTATCCAGCTTCTTATGAAGAAGCTGCAAATTCCATGCAACTGAGTCTAAAATGGGCTTATAGAAGTAAAGTAGCTCACGAAAAAAATAAAAATGCTTTATTCGGAATTATTCAAGGGGGTATGTTCGCAGATCTCAGAGAACAATCACTTAATGAATTAAAAAAAATCAATTTTGATGGTTATGCAATTGGAGGATTATCCGTTGGGGAACCCAAAGAAGAAATGCAAAAAGTCATTGCTTCAATTGCCCCCAAAATGCCTGAGGATAAGCCACGCTATCTGATGGGGGTTGGAACTCCGGAAGACATTATTGGAGCAATTGATCATGGTATTGATATGTTTGATTGCGTTATGCCCACAAGAAATGCGAGGAATGGTTGGCTATTCACTAAATACGGTGACTTAAAGCTTAAAAATACTCAGTATAAAAATGATTCAAATCCAATCGATATTGATTGCGGATGTTATACATGCCAAAACTATTCGCGCGCCTATCTTCATCATCTTTTTAAAATTGGAGAAATGCTAGGCTCTCGCCTAAACACCATCCATAACTTGTTTTATTATCAAAAAATAATTCAAGAGGCTAGGCTTGCGATCGCAAATGGCACATTTGAAACTTATAGAAAAATATTCCATCAAAACCGTCAACGTGGCATTCAATAAATGCCTGCTGTGTTAAAATTAACCCTTTAAAATTAATTACCTGTAGGAAATATAAATGTTTATAAGTCTCGCATTAGCTGCCGATACTCCTCCCACTGATCTTATGAGCTTTCTGCCATTTATCATCATTTTTGTGCTTTTTTACTTTATGTTAATACGACCACAAATGAAACAAGCTAAAGTCCATAAATTGATGATTGAGTCACTCAAGAAAGATGATGAAATCGTAATTAATGGTGGCGTGCTTGGTAAAGTTATTAAAATAAAAGATCAGTTTGTAACATTAGAAATTGCAACTGGGACTCAGATTCATATCCAGAAACAATCTGTTCAAAGCTTGCTACCCTCAGGCACTATAAAATCAATCTAATTTCTGAAGTGACAACTTAAGTTAATAATGAATCAATATCCTAAATGGAAATATGGCCTCGTCTTAATTGCAATTTTTATTGGCCTTATTTACTCCATTCCTAATTTTTTTGGGGAATCACCTGCAGTTCAGATCATGCCAAAAAAAACTTCAGATAAGTTAGATTTATCTATTTTAGCGACGATTGAAGGTAGTCTAAAAGAAGCAAATCTTTCTTTGGATGGTATTGTGCAGGAACCGAATGGCATCAAAGTTAAATTTACAAGCCCTGATAGCCAAGTTAAAGCAAAAGATATTCTTCAAAATACATTAGGAAATAATTATGTGATCGCGCTCAACCTTGTCTCTAAATCACCCTCATGGTTATCCAAAATTGGGGCCCTTCCAATGTATCTGGGTCTTGATTTAAGAGGTGGCGTGCACTTTCTACTTCAGGTGGATATGAAAGCAGCGGCAGAAAAAACAGCCGAAAGCTATTTAAATGATTTTCGCATGGCACTTAGAAAAGAACGTATTTCATATTCAGGCGCTTCAAGATTAAATCAAATTATAAAACTTCAATTCGAAAGCCAAGAGGAATTAGAAAAAGCAAAAAAACTTATCAGAGTAAATTATCCAGATTTAATGGTTAATGAGTCTTCTTCAGGAAAAGATAAAATACTTGATATTGGTATGAGCGACATGGGTAGGAAAAAAATTCAAGAGTTTGCGCTTAAACAAAACTTACAGACACTGCATAACCGTATCAATGAACTCGGTGTTGCAGAACCCATTATTCAACAGCAAGGTTTGGATCGAATCGTTGTTCAGCTTCCAGGTGTTCAAGATACTGCTAAAGCTAAAGAAATTCTTGGGCGTACTGCAACACTCGAAATAAGATTAGTCGATGAGGATAAAACAGATATTGCTACTTTAGAAAGTGCTGAAAAAGGGAATGCCCCCTTTGGAGATGATCTTTTTAAAGATAGGGATGGTAGAGCCATTCTTGTTAAGAAAAATGTATTTCTTACAGGGGACAGAATTACTGATGCTGGACCTGGAGTGGATCAACAAACTGGAAGATCTGTAGTGCATGTGACACTGGATGGACGAGGAGCAACTATATTTAAACAAGTTACACGAGAAAATGTAGGAAAACGTTTAGCCATTCTTTTAATAGAGAAGGGACAAACAGAAGTGGTCACAGCCCCAGTAATCCAGCAAGAAATTGGTGGTGGTCGCGTACAAATTTCTGGAATGAATAGTCCCCAAGAAGCCACTGATATTTCTCTCTTGTTGAGAGCTGGAGCTCTTGCAGCGCCCATGCAAATTATTGAAGAGCGAACAGTCGGTCCAAGCATGGGAGAAGAAAATATTAAACGTGGTGTTCACTCGACATTATGGGGATTTGCAGCTATTTCTGTGATGATGATTGTCTATTACATGCTCTTTGGCGGTGTATCTATTTTCGCTCTTGCTGTGAATTTATTATTATTGGTAGCTTTATTATCTATCCTTCAAGCCACTCTTACACTTCCCGGTCTAGCAGCAATTGCTTTGGCGTTAGGTATGGCAATCGATGCAAACGTTCTCATTAATGAAAGAATTAGGGAAGAACTTAGAAATGGCAACACACCTCAAGCAAGTATTCATGCAGGTTATGACCGAGCTTTTGATACCATTCTAGACTCTAACGTTACCACGTTAATTGCGGGGCTTGCTTTATTTTTGTTCGGCACTGGCCCTATTAAAGGATTTGCTGTTGTTCACGTGCTTGGTATTCTAACTTCAATGTTTAGTGCCATTTTAGTGTCAAGAGCCCTTGTAAATATTCTTTACGGCTATCGTCGTAAAACTAATAAATTATCTATTGGGCAAATTTATAGGCCTGATCAAGGATAATTATGGAATTATTTAGAATAAAAAAAGATATCCCCTTTATGAGTTATGGTCGCTTAACAACAGCCATCTCTCTCATTACATTCATAATTGCTATTATCCTCTTATTTATTAAAGGTCTTAATCTCGGTGTGGATTTTACTGGCGGCACACTTATGGAAGTAACTTATAGCCACCCAGCAGAAATCGATAAAATACGCAAAGTCATGGATAAAATTGAACTCAAAGATGCAACGGTTCAAAATTTTGGCACAAGTAAAGATGTTCTCATTCGCTTACCCATTCGACAGGATTTATCTATTGCGCAATTATCAGAAAAAGTTTCCAGTGCGCTTATTGAAAGTGATAAAGACACAAAAATACAGAGGGTAGAATCTGTAGGATCTCAAGTAGGTGAGGAGCTTTATGCAAATGGGGCGCTCGCTTTACTTCTCGTTTGCTTTGGAATTATAGCTTATCTCGCACTAAGGTTTGAATGGCGTTTTGCGGTCGCGGCTGTCATTGCTAATATGCATGATGTCATTATTATTTTAGGCTTTTTTGCATTTTTCCAATGGGAATTTAACTTGACTGTTCTCGCAGCTATCCTAGCTGTCTTGGGTTATTCTGTAAACGAATCAGTCGTTGTTTTTGATCGCGTCAGAGAAAACTTTAGAAAAATGAGAAAAGCAAGTGTGGTTGAAATTATTGACAACGCCATCACGAGAACAATGTCTCGTACTGTCATCACGCATCTTATGACTCAAACTATGGTTTGCTCCATGCTATTCTTTGGTGGAGAAACACTTCATAATTTTTCTCTTGCGTTAACTATTGGGATTTTATTTGGTATCTATTCATCAGTTCTTGTAGCATGTCCGATTGCCATGTGGCTTGGAGTAACTCATCGCAATCTCGTTCAAGATCAACCTAAAGAAAATCAGTCGAAAGAAATCAATCCTTAAATTCTTTTTATCCTTTGAATAGCCTTTCTATAAATTACCTACTTGTCCTTCTGATAGCATTAGTTGCTATCACAGCTTTTTTTTCCCTTGCAGAAACAAGCTTGATGACACTCAATCGTTACAGGTTAAAATATTTAGTGGCCCAGGGTTATCATGCTGCAAAACTTACGCAAAAACTTCTTTCTTCGACTGATAAACTTCTAGGTGTCATTTTGCTATGTAAGGAATTTGCCAGCGCTGCTTCTGCAATGCTTGTGACGTTGATCACAGTAAGACTTTATGGGGAGGGACAAGTGGCGCTTATGACAGCAACACTCGTGACTACATTTTTGATCCTCATTTTTGGTGAAGTTTCACCCAAAGTAATTGCTGCGTCTAAACCTGAGCGATTTGCTTTTTTTTGTAGTTATATACTCTACCCTCTTTTAAAAATTCTCTACCCTATTGTTATTTTTATAAACTTCTTTGTATTAAGTTTTGTAAAAATATTTAATGTCAAAATTGACTTTAATAATAATCTCCACAAAATTTCCATGGATGAGTTAAGAAGTATTATTTCTGAAGCTAGCCAATTCATCCCTAATCAGCACCGTAAAATACTACTTAATCTATTTGAGCTTGAGCGAATCACTGTAGATGACATTATGATTCCCTATACTCTTGTCGAATCTATTGACTTTGATTTAAGGGATGAAGAAATTATTCAAAAGTTACTTACGTTTAAACATAGCAAAATATTAGTCAAAAAAAATTCTCCTGAAACTATTTTAGGCTTACTGAATATACAAAAAATTATCAAACAACTTAAAATAGATGACACATTAAGTAAAATTAAAAAGGATGATTTAAAGATACTTATTTCTAAACCTTACTTTATTCCATCAGGCACACCTTTATATACCCAAATGCAAAACTTCCAAGATAAGAAAGAAAGAGTGGGTTTAATTGTAAATGAGCATGGAGAATTTATTGGACTTTTGAGTTTTGAGGACATTCTAGAGGAAATTGTGGGTGAATTTAATTTAGATTTAATTTCCAAATCATCAAAATTCAATAAAGACAAAGATGGGGCATGGATTGTAGATGGGAGTGTAACAATTCGCACACTTAATCAAAAATTAAATCTTCAGTTTCCAATTGATGGGCCGAAAACACTAAATGGTTTAGTGTTAGAATACTTTGAGGACATTCCTGAACAAAATACAAGTTTTAAAATAGATAACTATACCTTAGAAGTTCTTCAATCTCATGAACGGATTGTGAAGAGTATAAAAATATATCCCCTAGAGTAAATTTGTTAAGATTTTTTAAAAGAATTGCTTGAGTTTTTATTTTTTTTGATCACAATAATCATTAGGGTTTAGCTGATGCCAAAAATAAATGCAACTGAAGATGTGCAGCTTAGTCCAAAAAAAGTTAAGACTAAGCTTCCTAGTATGTTTAAAGTTATTATTCTGAATGATGACTATACCCCTATGGAATTTGTTGTAGATACCATTCAGCGTTTTTTTAATAAAAGTTTTGATGAAGCTAAGCGTATAATGTTAAGAATACATACAGAGGGTTTAGGTGTATGTGGAATATTCCCTCAAGATATTGCCGAAACAAAAATGAATCAGGTGTTAAACTATGCAAAAGAACACCAGCATCCTTTAAATTGTATTATTGAAAGAGTTAATTAAACTTAAATTATGATAGCTCAAGAACTCGAAGTAAGCCTTCATATGGCATTTATGGACGCAAGACAAAAGCGTCATGAGCTTATTTCGGTTGAACATTTACTTCTTGCGATGCTGGACAATCCGTCTGCAGCGGAAATTCTTAAGGCTTGTGGCTCAAATATTGAAACACTAAGAAATGAATTAATACAGTATATAGATGACCACACTCCTATCATATCTGGTGAAGATGAAGTAGATACGCAGCCGACGCTTGGATTTCAAAGAGTTATTCAAAGAGCAATGCTTCATGTTCAATCTTCAGGTAAAAAAGAAGTTACTGGCGCAAATGTTATAGTTGCAATTTATGGAGAAAAAGATTCGCATGCTGTTTACTTTCTTCATCAACAGGGTATAACGCGACTTGATGTGGTAAATTTTATTGCACATGGTGTTTCTAAATTAAATGAAGGTGATATTAATAAAACATCTGTTGAACCAGAAAATGATCAGGAAACACCGACTAGCAAAGCTTTAGAAAGCTATACCATAAATCTGAATAAAATGGTTTTAGCTGGAAAAATTGACCCACTGATTGGGCGGGATTTAGAAATTGAGCGTGTTGTTCAAACCTTATGCAGACGAAGAAAAAATAATCCTCTTTTAGTTGGTGAAGCAGGTGTTGGAAAAACTGCTATTTCTGAAGGCTTAGCTAAGAGAATAGTAGACAAAGAGGTTCCTAATATTTTAGAAAATACAACAATATTTTCACTCGATATGGGGACCTTATTAGCAGGCACAAAATACCGTGGAGATTTTGAACAAAGACTTAAAGCTGTTATGAAAGAACTTAGCGAACATAAAGATGCTATTTTATTTATTGATGAAATTCACACCCTAATTGGAGCTGGCTCTGCAAGCGGAGGAACGCTTGATGCATCAAATCTTCTCAAACCTGCTTTATCAAACGGATCTATTAAATGTATTGGCGCAACGACTTATCAAGAATATAGAACAGTCTTTGAAAAAGACCGCGCCCTCTCAAGAAGATTTCAAAAAATTGATGTAGATGAGCCAAGTATTTTAGACACCATAAATATTCTTAAAGGTCTCAAAACCAGATTTGAAAAACATCATAATGTGAAATATTCTGTGGCAGCAATTAATAGTGCTGCGGAACTCTCTGCTAAATATATTAATGATAGGCACCTTCCTGATAAAGCAATTGATGTCATTGACGATGCTGGGGCTGCTCAAAGAATACTCCCAAAAAATAAACAAAAAAAAATAATCACTCATAAGGAAATTGAAGAAATTGTAGCTAAGATTGCTAAGATACCTCCCAAAAATATCTCCAATGATGACAAACAAGCTCTTAAAAATCTCGAGCGCGACCTTAAAGCTGTTATTTTTGGTCAAGACAAAGCAATAGAAAGTTTAGCGAGTGCAATGAAAATGACGAGAAGCGGATTGGGTATACCAAATAAACCCATTGGGAATTTTCTTTTTAGTGGGCCAACTGGCGTAGGAAAAACAGAAGTAGCTCGGCAACTTGCCTATATTCTGGGTATCGAACTCATTCGTATTGACATGAGTGAATATATGGAAAGGCATTCGGTTTCAAGACTGATCGGTGCTCCCCCTGGCTATGTAGGATTTGAGCAAGGCGGTCTAATGACTGAAGCTGTCAATAAACAGCCTTATTGTGTGCTACTTCTTGATGAAATTGAAAAAGCTCACCCTGATATTTTTAATATACTACTTCAAGTTATGGATCATGGATCATTAACAGATAGTAACGGAAGGAAAACAGACTTTAGAAATGTCACACTTATTATGACGACAAATGCTGGTGCAGAATCTATCTCAAAAAATTCTATGGGATTTACGCAGTCAAAAACAATTGGGGATGAACAAGCTGAAATCAAACGTTTATTTGCACCTGAGTTTAGAAATAGAATTGATGCAACTGTTTCTTTTGCATCACTCAGTCATGATGTTATTCTAAAAGTCGTTGATAAATTTCTTATGCAGTTGGAAGATCAGTTACATGAGAAAAAAGTTGACCCAACTTTCACAGATTCACTTAAATCTTATTTAGCCAAAAAAGGATTTGATCCAAATATGGGGGCAAGGCCAATGGCACGCCTTATCCAGGATACAATCAGAAAAGCGCTTGCTGACGAGCTACTTTTTGGTAAGCTCACTGGTGGGGGTAATGTAGTTATCGATATTGACAGCGATGATAAAGTAAAACTAATTTTCGAAGAAGAAAATAAAGTAATTCTTCAGGAATCTTAATTCTTTTTCATTATATCTTGAAACATTTTAGTATCTATTAAACCCTTAAGCCATTTTTTTAATGCTTGATACTTAGATTTTAAAAACCATTCCTTATCTACCAAATAAAATTGCCTTATAAAAGGAAAGATTGCTATATCAGCAATACTCAATCTTTCAGTCATCAAAAAATTTTTTGATTGCAATTTCTCATTCAATACATTTAAAAATTTTTCGCATTGAGAACGATAGTATTCTTTGGAATACTCTGGAAAACGATCTGAGTACTTATATTTATCTAAATTTTTCTTAAAATTAAGATCATTTTCATCAATAAGTTCACGGCTAAGATTATTATCATTTAAGATCCAACTTTCTGGATCAGATCTGCTAAGTGCCCATAACATTATCTCTAAGCTCTCTTCGATAATAATCCCATTTATATCCACCAGGACCGGGACTGTTCCTTTGGGACTTAAAGTTAAAAATTCGCTGGATTTATTTTTTAGTGAAATTTCTACAGCATCATAATCAATTTTGGCCTGATATAAAGCAAGTCTTGATCGAATAGCAAAGGGACAGCGCCTATAAGTATATAACTTTGGTTTAATCATTAACCAATTGAACGACAAGCTTCGAGAACCAACTTTCTTCCTTGATAAACAAAACCTGAATAAATTTGAATAAGCTCAGCGCCTGCATTAATTTTCTCTAAAGCATCTTCTCCAGAAAATACACCTCCCACACCAATAATAGGAACTTCGCCCTGAAGTCTTGCATAAAGCTTACGAATAATTAAATTAGATAATTTATATAGGGGCCTGCCTGACATACCACCTATTTCATTTCCATTAGTAAAATTGCCGACTGACTCTCGAGTAACAGTTGTGTTAGTTGCTATGACACCATCAATTTTATTTTTAATAATGCTTTTTGATATTGCATCTAGATGTTTAGATGTCAAATCTGGTGCGATTTTTAATGCAATAGGCACATAGCGTTGATAATAATCTGACAATCTGGCTTGCTCTTCTTTAAGTTGGGCCAATAAAATATTGAGTGCTTTAATTTCTTGCAAATCTCTTAAGTTATTGGTATTAGGTGAGGAAATATTAATTGCAATATAATTTGCATATTGATAAACCTTTTTCATGCACAAAAGATAATCCTCAGCTGCTCTTCCTATAGGCGTATCAAAATTTTTGCCAACATTAATTCCAAGTGCGCCTTTATATTTACTTAATTTTATATTTTCAACTGCGGCATCTACCCCTACATTATTAAATCCAAATCGGTTAATAATGCCTTCAACTTCAGGGAGACGAAATAATCGAGGCTTTGGATTGCCTATTTGAGGTCTTGGAGTAATCGTTCCAACTTCAATAAATCCAAAGCCTAATTTACCAAAAGCGTCAATATGGCTTGCATTTTTATCAAGTCCTGCAGCAAGTCCCACAGGATTTAGAAAAGGAATGCCCATTACTGTTCGAAGCTTACAATGATGAGGAGCTTTTAAAAAATATAATAAACCAATTTTATTAGAAAGAGATAGTGCCTTAAGGGTTAAGTCATGCGAAAATTCCGCATCAAACTTAAATAACAGTGAACGAAGTAATTGGTGGCTCATAACTCTGTTATTTTAACTTAGGAAGTTATTAGGCTTTAAAAATATTATGCGAATACATCATAAAACTCATATTCTAGGAAAAATCTCGGTTGATACCTTCCTAAAAAAATATTGGCAAAAAAAACCTATCTTAATTCGAAATGCAATTAAAAACTTTAAATCGCCAATTAATGAAAAAGATCTTTTTGAAATTATACAAAACGAAGGGGTAATATCCCGTCTTATTGCATATAAAAAAGGTATGTGGCAAGTCAAGCATGGTCCATTTAAAAAATCAGACCTTTTTAAAAAATTACATATGCCCTGGACAGTTCTAGTGCAAAATGTCAACCATCATCTTCCTTTTGCAGAATCGTTTTTAAATCTTTTCAAATTTATACCCTACGCACGCCTTGATGATTTGATGGTTAGTTTTGCCACAAAAAAAGGAAGTGTCGGCCCTCATTTTGACTCTTATGATGTATTTTTATTTCAGGCACTAGGCGAAAGAGAGTGGAAAATTAGTGCGCAAAAAGAATTTTCTTTAGATAAAAAATCAGCTATTAAAATTATTAGCAATTTTGAGTGTAAAAATTCATGGGTACTTAAACCTGGTGATATGCTCTACTTACCTCCGAATGTTGGCCATTGGGGTATTTCACAAAGTGATAATTGCCTGACTTATTCAGTTGGCTTTAGGGCTCCCAGCGTATTTGATATTCAATCTAAATTTTTAGATTTTATTCAGGATAATTTGATTACAAATAAAAATGATCTTTACAAAGATCCCAATCTAAGTAAACAAAAAAATCCAGCTGAAATTACTTCAAATATGATCAAGAAAATCCGACAGACTGCTAATCAATTGCGCTGGAATACAAGTTTACTAAATACTTTTACTGGACAGTTCCTTACCGAGCCAATTGAGAGTGCAATATTTCATCCCCCTAAGACTATGAAACTTGAAATCTTTAAAAAGAATCTCCTGATAAAATCGCTAAAACTTAACCCAAAAACAAGAATGCTTTTTATTAAAACTAACTTTTACATCAATGGTGAATGCATTAAGTCTGACAAAAAATACGCCTTATACCTGAAGCAACTTGCAAGTAATAGAAAAATATCACTAAACAGTAATTTAAATAAAGCCGATTTAAGTGCTTTAGGAGTAATTTTATTGCCTTTGTATCTCTCAGGTTTTGCCGATTTTATTCAATAATAATTAGCTATCCATCGTTTTTTTATAGTAAAATCTCTAGCTAGGACTTTTCAAAGACCTATTTACCCACTAATTTTAAGGATTTAAAATGACTCGTTCAATACTTATTGCTTTATTTTTAGCTATTGGTTTAACTGCTTGTGGTAAGAAAGAAGAAGCAGCTCCTGCTGCTGAAGCTCCTGCTGCTGAAGCTCCTGCTGAAGCACCTGCTGAAGCTAAGTAAGTAATATATAATTTATCTACTATATTAATAAAATAAGCCGGGTCTAACCGGCTTATTTTATATTACCTGCCAAGGTGTTCCGTCGACCTGTGTTGCAATCTTTATCCAATCAGATTCACATCCTATCTTTCCTACGATAATGCCTTTTACTAACTGCTCAGAATTATTTTTCTCACTTAGATGCGCCGCAACAAGATGTTTCAGTTTTTTGAATTGAAGTTTCCCTAAAATTTCAGCCGCGGTTTGATTATCTAAATGACCTAATTTACCCCTAATTCTTTTTTTTAAGCTATCTACGTAATCACTTAATTCAAGCAAATTGAGATCATGATTAAATTCTATAATAAGAGCATCTAATTCCTGTAACACTTTTTCAATGTGAGGTGTTGAGCTTCCAGTATCCGTTAAAATTCCCAATTTATATTTGCCATCACTTAATATAAATTGAGTAGGTTCACGAGCATCATGAGGCACTGGAAAGGGTAGAATTATAAAGTCTTCTATTTCAAATGTATTGTGACTATCGATTATTTTTAAATCAATTTCGTAGGATTTATTTATATGTTTTTCACACATTTTATAAGTCCCATAAGACAGCCATATAGGGATCTTAAATTTATTTGCTAATTTAAAAGCACCTTTAACATGATCCTCATGCTCGTGCGTTAATAAAATCCCTGAAATATTTTCAGGTACTTCATTAAGTCGATTTAATCTAAATACGATATCTTGAATAGCAAATCCACAATCGACCATTAAAAGAGATTTATTTTGCTTTGCGAGGAATGAATTGCCAGCGCTTCCACTCCCTAAAGATGCAAATTGCATCTTTATTTTAATTGATCAAAAAGAAGTGAGATAATTCGATTTGCTGTTAATGTGCTATTTATCTTGCTATCCTGATATTCAATCATAACCTTGGAACCACCGTTTTCTAGGGAGAAAATCTTAATTCGATGTTGCTTTTCTGGATTAGTTTTTTCTTTATCTTTTCCGCCCCAGAATTTAAGTTTCTCAGATAAAGGTTTGTCCTTGTTTTGACCAGAATCTTTATCTTGCTTATCTTTTTTATCATCATCACTCCAGAACATAAGAGAATCTAGAATACCTTTTTTCTTCTGAGTCTTATCATCAATATCTGTATCAGCATATTTTATAAAATAGATCCCATTTGATCTGTCTTTATCTTCAATCACAAATCCAATAATATCTAAAGCTAAGCCAACTCTTCGCCACGCACGGTCATATGGATCTTGAATTTCGAGCGAGGTGCTTCCATCTGCTTCTTTTTTAATTTCAGCTTTATTTTGGCTGAAAGGTGCAGCAATAATTTCTTTTGCTCGCTTATCTGCGACGCCAAGCTTTACCATAAGTCTTCTTAAAAGCTCCGCATCCAATTCATCATCTTTTGAATCTCCCTTTGCTCCCAGTTGAGTCTTGGATTCATTTTTATAACCCATATCTATAACACCGTAAGGAGTTCTCATTTTTTCTTTTCCATCATCAGGCGCTGCATCGACACTTCGATGTGTCATATAAATCTCGGTAGTGCCTTCTTGAAGACCACGGTCTAAACGCGTTCTAAATTTTTTACGGGTAGCCGTGCCAGATGAGATTGAATCAAGCCATGCATCAAATCTATCGAGCGCACCTTTGTTGTCACCTAACTTAAGATCGCCTTCTTTAATCCATTCAGTTTCCATCACTCCTGTTTCTAGATTTTCTTTTTTTACCACAAATCCCATATCAAGCCAAAAATCTCTAATTACTGGCCAAATCTTTTCTACTGGCGCATTAACTACTAACCATCTTTGAGAGCCAGCTTTAACAATTTTCATGCCCTCAGGATTTGGTAGGATCTTAATC
>SXGS01534906.1_pt1 | contig 18943 bp, 16 predicted proteins | sample 3174681 | NCBI WGS metagenome assembly SXGS01 (sample SAMN11356861, study PRJNA531348) | freshwater metagenome | isolation source: freshwater sample F1-80 | place: China: Fuxian Lake, Yuxi | collected 2017-12-25 | reverse complement strand
GCGCCTCGCACATGCAGACACATCGGGTGTCTCATTTTTTTGAAGGCCGCCAGCGGGCGGCCGAGATGGGTTTCTCCGTATGTTTTAGTTTCTGTTCGCTGGGAAAATCATTGCGTCGGCGCTGCGAATTCGCAATCTCTCCTTGTACAGGATGAATACCGATAACACAGTTTATGCCATGAATACCCACCTCGTTCGATCGATCGGAACACTATTTCACGTTACTGGACTTAGAGTCCGCCAATTGTTGGTCCTGAAAGCAATTCTGGTCGCTTTCGCTGTCACCAGTCAGGCCCAAACCGTGATCTACAAGGAAGATTTTAATACGGAGGGAGAGGGGGCTCGGTACACCGTGGAAGGCCGTGGGGTCTTTGAGGGACTTGCAACAACGGGTCCGGCATACTGGACTCGCAATGTCGATGTGACCGCCAAAGGCAAGGTGGTGGGTGTACCGGCGCCAGCGCCGGCCAAACGGGCTGTCTTGATGTTTAACCATGGGTTGACTGCGGCGGCTTTGACTCCGGATGCGATCAAGCTCATCGATGGAACGATCAAGTGGCTTACCGGGGGCAAGGCGAAATTGACAGTAATGTTCAGTGCCGCTGCAAATGCAGGCGAAGGGGATCAATTTCTGGTACAGCGGTTGACTGAGCAGGGCCACACCGTGGTGGATGATGAACTGGGAACCAATCAGAATTCGGAGGGTCTTCCGGATCCTGCCACCATTGATCTCGTCATTAATGGGAGCAGCGCCGGTGAACCGGCCCGACTGGCCCGATATGCGGTGCCGTTACTTTCTTACCGATCCGCCATCAGCGGTGACTTGCTCCTGGCCACGCGGGGTGACACGGCGTTGAATTTCGACCCGGGTGAAGTGAAAATTCAAACCCCTAACCACCCGATTGCTGCTGGGCTCAAGAGCACGTTTAGCTACGTCACCGAAGCGCAGCCTTTTGACACCATTGGTTCGGGTCTGCCTTCCGAGGCGACGACGGTCGCGACGTACCAGTACACCGATGGCAATGGCAACGTGTCGACACGCCCACTGCTGGTAGTCATCGAGAAGGGAGCGCAAATGCTCGGCGGTCTGATCAGTGGTATGGAAGGCACTGGCTATTGGGCGGCAGCGGATCTGAACGCGCCGGAGATCGCCGATGGCACCTTCAACACCTCGGCCGAACCCCGAAGCCTCACGCTCAAGGAAGTCAATGTGGCAGGTCAACCGAAACTCAAATTGACATTCCTCTTGGCGGGCACAGAAGTGGATTTCGACGGCCCTGGTGGAGACGATTTCCTGAAGATCAAAGTCGATATCGATGGCGATGGTCCTGCTGAGTTTGCTGACTTGGCTCAATATGGAGCCCCTACCGGCTCCGAAAAATTCCTGATTGAGATGTTCAAGGACGGTGTAGCAACGACTGATTACACGAAGCGTGTGGGCATCGTGGCCAAGGAGTTCACCTACGATCTTCCGGCGGGCGCCACGAAACTGGTGGTTCGTTTTGAAGGCTTGTGCACGTTCTGGAATGAGATTTTCGCGATCGACAACATTCGGATCACGTCCGGCGATGTGGTGGCCGCGAAGCCGATCGGCGAGGTGCGCGCGTCGGTATCTGGAGAGAATCTCGTCATCACCTTTAAAGACGGCGCGAAGCCCTTTGTCTTGCGGGGTAAGGCCACAATGGATGGCCCTTGGGTGGATTTGCTGACCACCGACCAGAACACGATCCAGGTGCCACTGGGTTTGGCTAGTGGATTCTTTCAGGTGGGCGAGCAAGCCAAGAACAGTGTCCAACTGTTTAAAGCCTCTCTCAATGGAGCCAGTGAAGTGCCGGCGGTCGCGACAGCGGCGACCGGATTCGGGTTGCTGGGTTTGGACGCGGCCAACAAGAAGGCCAACTACTTGGTCACTTACAATGGGCTGAAGGGGAAACTGACGGGGGCTCATTTGCATGGTCCCGGGGATGAAACCCAGGCGGTAGGCGTGTTGTTCGGTATCACGGCATTGCCGAATTCCTCACAAAGTGGTGGGGCATTCGTGGGTACTGCGGATCTCGATGACGCGAAAATCGCCGCGATCCGGGACCGCAAGGCCTACTTTAATATCCACAGCGAGGCACATGGGTCCGGTGAGATTCGAGGCCAGCTTAAAAATCCTTAAGTGGATGGATCCGCAAGTAACTCTCGATAACTAGCGGGAGTGTATCAATAGCCAACAAACGGCCGGGGATAATTCACCCGGCCGTTTTTGCGCCGTCGCGGATCGCGGATCCGACGAAATTGCGGAATGTGCGTGACTACTCGGAAACACTCAGGACTTGGTACCAGGGTGAAAAACTGTTGTGTTACGCCGCTTCGCACGCACGATGTGGCTCCCATTTCATGACGATTCTTGCAGCTGGCCTAACAGTTCCTGATCCATCCGCAGTCTCTCGCGGCCAATACATCGTGGCGGTGCTGTCGGTCGTCCTGGTGACGGCTTCGGTCCTGGTGCATTATGAGGTATTGCGCAAGCTTGCTGATAGGTTGGAGCGTCTTCAGCAACTCCATCGAACGCGGGTGCTCGTACTGATCATGGGATTGTTGGCCACTCATATTTTCGAGATTTGGATTTTTGCACTCGGGTTTGGCTTACTGGATGGGGTGGCTGATTTTGGAGTGATTGCGCACGTGGAAGCATCCCCTACTCCAAGCACCTGGCTCGACTATATCTATTTCTCCTTTATTACCTTCACCACAGTCGGCTACGGGGACTTGGTGCCGCGCGGGCCCATCCGTTTTATCGCCGCGAGTGAGGCTCTCACCGGTTGGGTTCTGCTGGGATGGTCGGCTTCGTTTACGTTCCTTGAGATGCAGCGTTTCTGGAGGACGCCGAAGGGTTAGTTTCAGAGAACTTCAGCTGTGATTCGAGTTCTGCGATGCGCATTTTTAGCGGGATTATGGCCGATTCCAGTTCAGCAGCTGTGTAGCGAGGCGTGATGTATTTCGGGCAATTCCAGTCAAACGAGACAATATTGATGCGGTAGATCCGTTCGACAATGCCCCGAACTTCGGGCTCGGAAACTTGGGTGGCTAATTCTGGATGCAACCGCGCGTCTTCGACGTGGGCATGCCCTAGGATTTTGAGGCGTTCACGACGTGGATAATCCATGAGGAACAACGCCACTCGATCATTCGCGGCGAGGTTGCCGGTCGAGAGCATTTGTCGATTCCCTTTGTAGTCGGCGAAAGCCAGTTGAGTCGGGCTTAAAACTCGGAGGAAACCTGGACTTCCACCACGATGCTGAACATAGGGCCAGCCGTTTTCGCTGATGGTCGCCATATAGAAACTGTCTTGCTGGCGGACAAAGTCCATCTCCTCGGTCGTGAGAGGATCCGATTCTGGTTGAGGTGGGATGGCCTGCGAACGGCCGAAATACCTCGATTGCGCCGCCAGAACGGCTGGCGTGAAGTAGGTTTCAAGATAGCGACCCGACATGGAGTTTGGGTGGTTGAGGATTGGTGTTGATAGGCTACAGCTCAGGCCTTGCCACCGAAGCTGACATGGTCGTCAGCGTCCAAATAGTCTATGATGGTGTGAAGATCGGTGCGGATGGGATTGAGTCTTTTGACTTGGGCGGCGAACCATTCGAGATCTTCTGCGTCGCCGACGGGCATGGTCTCCAACCAAGCGGACCACTGGCGGACCTCATGTGGCCAGCGCTTCGGGGACGCCTGGGCGTTCACCCACAACAGTATCTCCCAGTCGCTGGCGCCGGTTTTGACCTGGTCCATCAAAGCGGCTTGGCTGAGGCCGGTGAAGGCAAAGAAATGTTGGTCCATAGGATTGCCGTACTTGTAATCCCCGGGATTGCCATTCCAGGTGGCTCGGGCTTTGTCCAGGATGCGAGGCAACATGGCGTATCCGCCAAGCCTCACCCGCGGACTGCGCGGCGCACGTTGAGTCAGATCAGTGGGAATCATTTGAGCGTTCATAAATCGGATTGAATCGGGAATTTGGATTTGGGCGGGTCGGCTGGCGGTCAACTCTGGGCTCGTTCCCAGCGTAACTTGCGGTCCGCCTCGTGGATGGCCAGATCATTGATACTGGCGAATCGACGTTGCATGAGGCCATTTGGTGCAAACTCCCAGTTTTCGTTGCCATAAGCACGAAACCATTGGCCGTTGGCGTCGTGATATTCGTACTCAAAACGCACCGCGATACGATTGTCCGTGTAGGCCCAAAGTTCCTTGCGCAACCGGTAGTCCAGTTCGCGCGACCACTTGCGTTTCAAGAACTCGACCACTTCCGCGCGACCGTGGAGGAACTCCGAACGGTTTCGCCATTCAGTGTCCTCCGTGTAAGCCAATGAGACCCGGATCGGATCGCGCGAATTCCAGCCATCTTCGGCGGCCTGGATTTTTTGACGCGCGGTTTCTTCGATGAACGGCGGGAAGGGTGGACGAGCATTCATGGGTGGGTGGGTGGATGGAGGTTGATTGGCGATTGCAACAGAGGCGGTTCCTGGAACTATGAACTCCGGCCGGAAGACGCATGACTTATGGAACGTTCCGAGTTGGATATGGAATAAATCACCATGTTAGGAACCTCCGTACCTCAAATCGTGCCAAGCCATCAAATTTCTGAAACACGTTGTCAACAAATAGATTACATAGAATTAGAAGCTGCTTAAATTCAAACGAATAATCGTAATTAACGAATATTCGTTGCGATTAAATACGAACTATAGTAGTTCGCCTTAATGAATTGCGCTCAACTGCCGCGGGTGATGGTGTCGATGGCTGAGAACCGGTCGTTGCCGGAAGTGTTGAGGGCGATAGTCGATGGCATGGCTGTTTGCTCCAACGTGGTTTTGGCGCGGATTTGGTTATTAGGTCCTGGCGATCTCTGCTCGGTGTGTCGGTTTCGTTCCGAATGTCCCGATACGAGTCGATGTTTGCATTTGGTCGCCAGTGCTGGGAATTCACTCACCGCGGGTGTGGATCACTCGAGGGTCGAGGGTGCGTTTCGGAGGTTTCCAATGGGCGTGCGCAAAATTGGGCGTGTGGGGCTGACAGGGGAACCGATGTGGTTTTCTGGATTGCGTGGGGATGAAGACTGGATTGCTGAGCCCGAGTGGTTTCGAAAGGAGCGAGTGCAGACATTTGCGGCTCAGCCATTGTTATTTCGCAAGGAAGTGTTGGGGGTGTTGGGGCTCTTTGATCGCATGCCGTTGAGTTCGCAGGACATCGACTGGCTGCGGATTGTGGCGGACCACGCCTCGGTGAGTATTGCGAACGCGCGTGCCTTTGAAGAAATCGAGCATCTGAAGGAGCGGTTGCAGGAAGAAAATAGGTATTTGAGGCGCGAAGTAACGGAAGCTGTGGGGGATCACAACTTGGTGGGGCAGAGTCCCGGGTTGAAAAAGGTACTGCAACAAATCGAGTTGGTGGCACCGACGGAAGCGGCGGTTCTGATTCATGGAGAGAGTGGCACAGGCAAGGAATTGGTGGCACGGGCCATCCACGAACGGAGTGCGCGAAAGGATCAGCCGCTGATCAAGGTGAATTGTGGTGCGGTGCCCGAATCACTTTTCGAAAGCGAATTCTTTGGTCACGTGAGGGGTGCCTTCACGGGAGCGATACGGGACAAACCTGGGCGTTTTGAGTTGGCGGAGGGTGGGACATTGTTCCTGGATGAAATCGGCGACGTTCCTTTATCACTCCAACCGAAGCTTCTTCGGGTATTGCAAGAGAAGGAATTGGAACGTGTCGGTGATCCGCGAACACGGCGGGTCAATGTTCGCATCCTTGCCGCGACGCATCGCGACCTCAAAAAGGAAGTGGCTGCTGGTCGATTTCGGGAAGACCTGTACTACCGCTTGAGTGTGTTCCCCATGGAGATCCCGCCGCTGCGTGAACGTCGGGACGATATCGAGCCTCTGGTGACTTATTTTGTTGCCCAAGCAGCGCGGCGCATGAATCGCTCGGTGCCTCGACTCACGCCGCTTTCGCTCACCCAATTGCGCGCGCACACATGGCCTGGGAATATCCGGGAATTGCAGAACGCCGTGGAGCGAGCAGTGATTCTGTCCCAGAGGGGACCACTCCAGTTCGATATTGGATCCCCGTCAACCGGGGCGATGCCGCCGCCGGCTGCTTCGGGTTCAACAGGTACCCCGACATTGTTGACCCGCGACCAACTGAAGCGACAAGAGCGGGACAGCATTTCCGAGGCCTTGCGGCAAACCAGCGGAAAAATCTTCGGTCCCGATGGGGCTGCTTCATTGCTTGGGATGCGACCGACGACGTTGGCATCGCGAATACAAGCTCTCGGATTGGGACGCCGCCGGGCTGTGCCCACGAAGCGCGGGGCGGCAATGGAAGAGGAAACGAGGGAATTTCTCGATTGAGGTGGGTGAATGCCATCACGGAGTGAGGGGCTCAAGCGCTGCTCGAATGCCAATGGCGCCAGAGAAACAGAATTCGTCGAGAAGGTGAGGGGTGCGAGCTATGGCGATCTTCCACCTCCTGCTGGAGTCGGACCAAGACACTGCGTGGATTGGATTCGATGGCAGTGATGAGGGCGGTGGCGGTGGCGGTGGTCCAGGAGTGGCTTCCCGACAAGAAAGGTTTTCTATCTGGCACGGCCAGCGGCAATGCATCCAGTGCTTGTTGGATGGCCAACTGGGTTTGAATCCATTCTTGGGCGGCCTCGTTGTCCTGGGTATCCTCTTGGCCCCCAAGGTACTTTAGAAACCCTTTGCCCAAGGTGGACTGACCCTCTCGGCGCAGGTGATGCAACGCTTGGTCCAGTTCTCGTTCGAATGTGGCGGCATCGGCCTTCCCGAATGGGATGGCGCGGTCGTAAGCCTCGACCAAAGAGTGGAGATCGGTTTCGCCACGGTTGCCGCGGCACTGGAGGGCTTTTGTCAAGAGACTCTGGCGGCACTCACTTTCGACGGCGATTTTCATCTCGGCGCTGAGCGCGGGCAGGATGCCCGAGGCCTGCACGCCGTAGTCATCGCAAAGGAACTCGATGGACCTCGACAACCGGGCATGTGGCCAGGCGATGATGAGATCTAGAATCCAGAGCACCAAAACGGGTGCCAGGAGGATGGCTCCGACATGAGCGAAGGAAGCGGCTAAAGCGCCGCAAACCAGGGCGGCGACGGCGGCGTGGATGGCGTAGGTTTTTGACAAGAGTGGCGCGTAGGGAAATACATGTCCGAGTTCATGACCGATGACGGATGCGAGCTCTGCATCGTCGAGCAAATGCAGGATGGAGCGATTGAGAAAGACCCCATTGAACATGTGCAATCCTGGGAAAAGTTCGCAGCGGACCGCGTGCGCATTGACATCCTTCTCGCGGATCAAAAAGACGGGAGCCGCCTTGGGATTTAAGCCCAGCCGCTGGAAGACGGCTTGGGACGTGGCGATTAGGGATTGCCGGGAATGGACGCCGAACTGGGCGTCGGGACGCAACTGGTCGAGGCGCTTCTTGTTGAGGAAGAAGTGCGCCAAGAAATGGCGAAAGACGCCGATGCCACCGATGACTGCGGTGATCCAAGGAATGGGGGTGTTGAGGTGGACAGGTTCGAATAACAGCCAAGCCAGGGCAGCGATGCCGATAAACGCCTCGACGCCCAGCAACGTTCTGGAAAGAGATTCTGTTTGGGCAAAGCGGCTCAGGAGAGTCTCGCGAGACGGTGTGTCGAGGTGTCGGGGGGAGACCACCGGAGGATTGGCCGAAGCACTCATCGCCCGCCGCTAGGTGGCAGCGTTGACCAAACCCCGCAACAAGCCGCCGTTGCTGGGGCGAGCGCGTGTTTGGTACAGGAGGGAACCTGGCCCCGTGAACCGATTCACGAAGCCTTCACCGGAAAAATAGGAATCCCTGAGAGAACCGGTCAGGGTGACAGTCTCATAGCGAACGGTGCTGGAGAACGCGACGATGTAACGGTTATCGAGAACGAATCGTTCGCCTTCTGCCAAGGGTTGTTCGACCAAAGCGCCATAGCTCGAAACAAACACAAGTCCTTCGCCTCCAGTCTGCATGAGAAACAGACCGCGAGTGGCCATGAAGGTTTTGACGCCACCGTATTTGAGGCTGAGGCGGACGGCATGGGTGCAGGCCAGGAAAGCGCCGCTGGCGATGTAGTGAGTCGCCTCGGGTTTGACTTCGAGGCATCGGATTTCGCCGCTTTCGGCGGGGGCGAGTATCAAGCGTTCGCCGGGTCTTTTGGCGGTGTAGCTGGCGGTGAAGAAACTTTCTCCGGCCAGGAGACTGCGTGCGGCGCGGCCCAAGCCTGCTTTGCCCTCCATGTGGGTCCCGGCTTTGGCCTTGACCTCGAACCCGGTAGTCATTGCCAGGAGGCAGCCTGGTTGGACGAGAATGGTCTCACTGGCTTCCGGTTGAAACTCGATGGTGGTGAAGTTGGGAGCGTGCGCGATGGTGTGACGCATGGGGGCATGTGAGCAGCCGACTAATCGTCCACCGGTGTGCCGGTTTTCTGCCGGATAACATATCCCACCGCGGTGATGGACAACAAGATTCCGAGGAAAATCAAGGAAGCCACCAAGCGGGACACCCCCAGCACGGATGCGATCGTGCCGATGCAGATGTCGTAAATGGCCACCATGATGAACCACCGGATCATCTCCCCGATGAATCCGCCGCCGCGTTTGGACTGAGGTAAAGGGAATGCCTTAAACATAATATTATGGTCGTAGCTTAGCAGATGTGTCCGCAATTGGCTTCACCGGACAGCATTTCTATCAATCCCCTAGTACAGGCCATCCTCACTGGGCACAAGGCCGAATTCTGCGCCATGCTTGATGGGTTTCGGAACCTTTTTTAAATCCAAGCATCGATGAATTGGAATAAATCCGACGCACGACTCTCCAATCATCGTAATGCTTGAAGGTATTGCTTGGGGACCGTGCTGAAACGTCGGGCAGTTCGGGGTCCCAATAACGGTCATTAACAGCCCGGCGCCTTTAGCTCTATGATTATCCAAAAACAAATCGCGCACCCTCATGCCCTGATGGCGTGCCTTGGCTTGTTGTGCCTTACCGCTTCGAATGCACGCGACGTCACCGTTACCATCCAGAATCTGTCGCCCAGCGGTGGTGTGTTGCTCACCCCCTTCTGGTTGGGTGTTCACGATGGGTCGTTCGACCTCTATGATCGAGGGGTTGCGGCTTCCATGGCGTTGGAACGGTTGGCTGAAGACGGAAGTACTGGCCCACTGAGTGATGCTTTCACGGCTTCGGGCGCGGGTGGCCATCAGACGACACTGCTCGGCCCCGTGATTCCGCCGATCGCCCCGGGTCAATCCGCATCCCACGTTTTCACCCTCGATCCTGGAAGTGCGAGTGATCGCTACTTTAGTTATGCCTCTATGGTGATTCCTAGCAATGATGCCTTCGTGGCGAACGGCAATCCCGTGGCGCATCCCTTGTTCGATGCCGCGGGTAATTTTTTGAGCGCCGACATTCTTCGTCTGGGAAACCACGTGTTGGACGCCGGGACGGAGATCAACGATGAGCTACCGGCAACTACCGCATTTTTGGGGCAGGCAGCACCCAATACTGGCCCGGCACAGAATGGTGTTGTCGAGCTTCATTCCGGATTCAATCCGGTCGGGACTGGCGGGATCTTGGATGGTTCATTTCTGGGGTTTAGTTTCGGAAATGCCGACTTCACGGGTCAGGGTTATTCCTTGGCGCGCATTACGGTGACATCTTCTCAGGTTCCTGACGGGGGCGGCACGTTGGCGTTCGCTGGATTGGTTTTGGGCGGCCTGGGATTTTTTGCGCGAAGCCGGAATCGCTAGAGTGTGCTTGATGACGCTCTGAGATTCGTGGATTGACGAACATGGAGGACACATCGGCCCTCGGTCTCGGGGGCGAACGACAGGGCCGTGTGTTCCTCCTTCGACCTGCGAGCGTTGGATGACCTGAAGACGAGCGAGTCTATCGAATTCCATTTCTGACTGAGGAAGCGTTTCCGCGCTTGTGAATTTGGAGGTGAAGGCTTTGTATGTGGAGAGTTATCCACGCCTAGCGATGCTTTCTCGTCGGACATTTGCCGGAACGCTTGGACGCGCTGGTTTTGCGGCCAGTTTGGGTCGGATGGCTTTCGTGTCCCGCTGGTCCTCCGTCTCCGCCTCTGAGACGCGACTTCCGGCGCATCTGGTTCAATTTCGGCCTGAGATCGAGCCGTTGGTTCGGCTTTTGGAGGACACTGCACGTGAACGCGTGATTGAAGAGGTGGCGTCGAGAATCCGGAAAGGCCTAACGTATCGAGACGTGGTGTCGGCACTTTTCCTGGCAGGCATTCGCAATATTCAGCCGCGTCCGATTGGCTTCAAGTTTCATGCGGTATTGGTGGTGCATGCGGCCCATCTCGCGGCGCAAGCGGCAACTGATTCGGATCGATGGGTGCCAATTCTTTGGGCAGTGGATCAGTTCAAGAGTTCGCAAGCGCGCGATATTCAGGAGGGGGACTGGGCGATGGCGGCGGTTGAGGAGTCGGCAGTGCCGCCGGCTCACCGAGCACGCCAAGCCTTTCGCGACGCCATGGAATCCTGGGACGAAACCGCAGCCGATACGGCCATCACGGGTCTGGCTCGAACGGCGGGAGCTCATGAGATATTCGAAATCCTGTGTCGGTATGGGATACGCGACTTTCGTGAGTTGGGTCACAAGCTGATCTACATCGTGAATGCCTTTCGGGCATTGGAAGTCATCGGATGGCCTCATGCGGAACCGGTATTGCGAGGCATTGTTTATGCGTTGCTCGACCGCGTGGGTGATGCCAATCCATCCAAGAAGGATCTTCCGGCGGACCGTCCGTTTCGTCGCAACGAGGTATTGATTCGGGAGATACGGGAGGGCTGGGTGCAAGGATTGGTGGATACGGAAATGCCGCGTCGACTCATGAGTGCGGCCCGTGAAGGATCGGCGGTCGACACCAGTCGTCTCGTGGTGGAGCAGTTGAACCGGGGTGTGGGGCCGGCTTCCATACTCGACGGATTACATCTGGCCGCCTCGGACTTGTTGGTGCGCGAACCGGGCATTCTTTCGTTGCACGCCCATACGTTCACGAACGCGGTGCACTACGCGTGGCAACATGTCCGGAGCGATGAACTGCGGCGGTTATTGTTGGCTCAGAATGCTGCCTTTCTTCCGTTGTTTCGGGGCGAACCGAAGAAGAAACGGCTCACAGTGGAGTCGTTGGAACCCCAGATGCCCTCTGCTAAAGACACCACGGGCGCGCTGGAGGAGATCTTTGCAGATGTTGGTCCAAACACGGCCTTGGCTGCGAGCAAGTTGTTAGGCTGGTTTAAGGAACACCCGGATCTCCAGCCCTTCGCCGATATGGCGCGGCGGTTGATTTTCCTCAAAGGACGCGATGCGCACGATTACAAGTTTAGTTCTGCAGTGCTGGAAGACATTCCTCAAGTCGATGAGAGGTGGCGCGGTCGGTTTGTTGCTGCCAGCCTGTTCAACCTGAGGGGATCCGCCGAGAAGGATACCGATTTGGTGAAGCGGATTCGCGAAGCCATGGGCTAGCTTGGAGTGTGTTCGACGAACAAACGATTGCTGCCTGGCGGAGGCGACTCCGCTGCTGACCTGCTGACGCGTCAGGAGTTTTTGCGCGATCGCCAGTCCAATCGGCGCCAACCCAGTTGCAGCTCTGAGCCGGCTAGGGTTTATTGGAGGAGAACTGGACTTTGATGTCCTTAAAGGTGCGGGTTTTGATGATCAACTCAGGCACGGTGCCTTCAAACGCTGGAGTGGACTTGATCCAATCGGCTTGAGCTTCGAATTGGGATGTGTCGCCGGCTTTTTCGCCGGTGGCAGGATTGGCCACGGGCTTGAACGACAACGTTTCCATTCGGCCTTGGATTTGTGCGACCAACTGAAACCCCATGGACGGTATGCGCAGGAAATTCTCGGCATGGCCATCGAGAATGTAGGCGGTCAGTTTGCCGGCCGTGGCATCGCGAATGAGCTCGAGGCTGGCCTCATGCTCCCCGAGTTCGACGAGGGTTCCGCCATGGGGAGCCACATGGACGTGCAGCTTGCCGTGCCCCGCGTCCGAATGCGTTTCGGATTTACCGCACCCGACGAGCATCAGGGAACTCGCCACGACAAGCGTCCATAGCGTGCGCCTGAAAGTCTGGAATCCAGCGCATTTGGCGCAAGGTTCTGCAGCCGGATTGATTAAAGTTGGTGGTTGAGTCTGAGGCATTTTCATAGAACGTGGTGAGCTCAGAATGGCGCTATTTGAGACGGACGCCAACGCGATAGATTCGAAACATGTCCAGAGAGTGGGGAATGGGTTCGGCGGCTCTCCAGAGTGTGAGACCTCCCTCCGAAGGGATTTCGACAATGGGCAGCGGCGGCAAGGAATCCATCAAAACCGGTGACGACCAACGCAGTTCGCTGGAAGCTTCGAAACGAAAGTCCACAAGGCTCGATGCGTCGGAGCGACCGACCAGGGACAGCTCCGCGGTGCGAGACGCCTGGTTGGGCGCAGTGATGATGTTCAGCATTAGCCTGGGCTGTGAGATGCTTAGCCGGGGATTGGTATCGGCGGTAAACTCTAAGAGATTACCCGCGCCGTCATTATCTGGGTCAGCCTCGGGACCGATGATTTGAGTATCGGTCGTATTGGGCCAGTGGACGGCTTGCCAAACTTGCCAGGGTGACGCGGGGAGCACGGGCAATGGCTCGACGGCGAAGAGGAACGTGGTGGGCATGCTGGTGATGTCATTGGTATCGCCAGGCCGACGGGCTGAAGCCTGAAAGGTGACTTGGTAAAGGCCATTGGTAGTAAAGCCCCAGTTGAAGTGTTCGTGACTGCCGGTGATGGGACGAGTGGAGTCCTCTGGGCTGAGACCGTCGCGCGAATTCATGACGAGCCGCATGCCGCTGAGACCGTCGAATTGCCACAGGAATAAGTTCCCTGGCCCTTGGATTGAGGTCAAAAAGATGGCGGCGGGGCTGTTGAAACTTCCTGATGGGATCCCTTCGGCGGAGAAACCCATATAGAGGAGCAAGGGGTTTTGGCTTTGTGGGAGAATCCAGAGGGGATCACCTTCGTTGCCAAACACCTCGAAGCCTGGTGGGAGCGAGACTTTTGCGGCATCGGGGACAGTCAGGACGACATTTGTGGAATTGTACGTGGTGCCGGTGTCTCCATCGCGAATGACCAGGGCGAGATGATTGGAATCGGCGGCTGGCTGATACACGAGGCGCAGGTCTACGTGTTGATTGTTTAGGGACACGCGCGTGGCCAGATCCGGCGGGAGCTGGGCGTAAGCTCCGCCGATGAAGAAGGAGGCCGAGACCAACAGGGCGAAGCGTTTCATTTTGTGATGGGATTGGGATAGGGAGAGGAGACAGGTGTGGATGCGCACGGCTCCAGGGAACCGTGCGCATCCAACCGTTTACGGTGATTCCCGCCGTCTCCCCCAAAAGCAGCATGCAATGAACCCAGCCAAACCGAGCGCGACAGTTCCTGGTTCTGGGACCACTTCAAATCGATAAGCGACAGGACCACTGGCGGTGACTCCATCCAGGGCATGGGTTCCGGAAGCCTCAAAGCTGGCGGTGTAGGTACCGGGAGCTGAAAAAGCCCAGTTCACATCCCCATGACTTCCGGGAACGATTTCGATGGCGTCGGTCGAGTCGATACCGCCGCCAGTCAACGGGTTGCTGTTCATTCGGACGACGGGCCTTCCAAAGCTGTCGTTATCCCAAACATAAAAAGATCCGGGACCCTCGACCGCTTTCAGCGTCAGGCGGATATTGCTCGACCAATCTGGGGGTTGAAGTTCTTCGGCACCCACACCTAGAAAGACCCGGTCGGTGCTCTGGACATTTGGCAGGAGATAAAAGGACGAACCGGGTGAACCCAGGAACGCAAAATCTGGACTGCCTGGAACCGTGGAAAGTGTGTTCAGTCCCAGCTGAAACCGGGCTTCCCCGGGTGCGTATTCAGTGTCAGTGGTTTCGTTGTGAATGTGGAGGTCCCAGTTTTTGTCTTCGTAGGCGATGCCAATATCGATATGGCCAGTGCCTAAAATAACGTCGCCGTGGGCCATGGGTGCCAGTGATAACAGCGCTAAATAACAGAAGGTATTTTTCATGATATGTACGGTGCGAGGTTAGAAACAGAAAATAAGACTCATTCGGGTGATGGATGGAGAGGTGTGCCGTGGTTTAGAGCGGGGGTTTGGCGAAGTTTTCACCCCGATCCAGTCGAGCCTTCAGAGTTTTGGCGTTCAACGCCACCACGTGTCCGCAGGCAAACAGGTAGTTGGCGGGACCACTCGTATGGTCGGCGCTAGCGCCGCCTGTGCGATGCCGATCGGGTTGGATATCCTCCAAAACGGCGTTCCACCCTTTGAACCAGTTTCGGGAATGGGTGTGGTCGTTGAAAACGCTCGCATCTTTGTCGTCAGCAACCTCAAACACCGTGATGGTTTCAGTGGGATCGCGGAGGTTATCGAGCTTCCGGAAGGATTCAATGACGCGACCAAATCCATCGATCATATCCACTGCGACGTACTCGTTAGGAATATAGCTGGATGCGTTGTTGGTCATCCGAACGCGGCCTTTGGGGTCCGAAGGACAAATGCGGATCTGATCGACGTTGCCCAAATAAGGCCGCAGCGTAAAAATCCAGGATCGATTGGTATCTCCAACACCGTGTGTGGTCTCTGGAAAGAAGCCTCGGTAATCGTCGGAGTACATCTGAATAGCGAGGCCGACTTGATGCATGGCGGAGAGACAACTGGCGCGTTTGGCTTTGCTCTTGGCGCTGGCCAACGCTGGCAACAGCAGTCCAGCCAGGATCGCAATGATGGCGATGACCACCAGCAGTTCAATGAGCGTAAATGCCCTACTCAGACCGCTGAGGAGTTTACGGCGGCCTTGGCTGGAAAGAGCGCTGCGCGAGGGTGCTTGTTTCATGGGACAGAGATCGTCGCGAGAGAAGTTCTCTCAAATACGGTGAGATTGATTGGGGACGTCTGAAATGACTTCTCCTGAATCAAGTACCCAAGAAGAAATCGTCAGGTGGAACGGCTGTGGAACGAGACCAGAGCTCGGAGGCCGGTGCTGTTTTGCGATCAGGCCGCGACGAAATCGCGGCCTGGCGGGCCCCGTTCGGAAGGGGGCGCTTCGCTGGAAGCCAATGGATCCGTGGAGGACAATGGCCATTCCATTGGCGCCAAGGTTCGTGGAGTAATCGTGGAACAAATCGCTGATTGAACCTCGTCAATGACCGCACTGGCGAACAAACAAATCGCACAACCCTCCTGGTGATCGACCGGCGATTCGCCTGGCAGCTTATTGGCCGTACCCAAATCTTTAGTGACCTCTGGGGATGACCGATGGCCATGGTGATGCGAGCACCGATGGGGAGGATCGCCTTGATTCGTTCCATGGACTGGCGTCCACGCCGCCGCCTGTGAGTGTAGCGCTTGATGCAGCGCGTCGTTGGAAGAGAGGACCAGCAGACTGGCGACCAATCCAGCGAGGATGGCAGCGATTACCCGGTAAACCGGGTAACGCGCAATCGCACGGCTGGAAGTGCTGTTTTGCAAAGCCATTGCAATTAAGCATCAGTTGTAGAAACCAGCAAGTGGCTTTTCGAGACATTCAACTTTTTCACTCGAATGGCGGTCCATTTGGGGTGGGGTGGCCTCCCACCGCTTTTGGCGACAACTGATATCCAAATGTCGGCAACTCGGAGCTGCGCCCCTTTCCAGTCAACAATTCCCGTCTACGTTGACTGGCGTGTCGAGTGCGTATTACCAAGCTGGAGCTGCCCGTGCCGAAAAGGTAGAATCCCTTTTCAGGCGGATCGCCTCTCGATACGATCTGATCAATGATCTTCAGAGCTTTGGGTTGCATCGGCTTTGGAAACGTCGATTGGTCCGGCTCGCCCAGGTGAAGCCTGGGGATAAGGCTTTAGACCTCTGCTGTGGCACCGGCGATGTCACCTTTGCTTTGGCGACAGCAGGAGCGGAGGCGACGGGATTGGACTTCACCCAAGCCATGTTAGACGTCGCGATTCGTCGTCAATCGAACGATTCGATCCAGGCGAAGGTGACCTTCCTGCGAGGAGACGCACTCCAACTGCCATTTCCGGATCGGTCCTTTGACCTCATCACCATTAGCTATGGACTTCGCAATCTAGCGGATTTTGAGAGGGGGTTAGCCGAGATGCGGCGGGTTCTAAAATCGGGCGGACGGCTGTTGGTGTTAGATTTTGGCAAGCCGGACAACGCGCTTTGGCGATGGGGTTACTTTCTCTATTTGCGATTGTGCGTGCCGGTGTTTGGTCGGTTGTTGGCGGGAGATTGGACGGCGTATGCGTACATTTTGGAATCCTTGAGGCACTATCCGGCGCAACGGGGGATTGATGCCCTGCTGCAGCGATTGGGTTACCAGGAAACCCAGGTAACTCAAATATTGGGCGGTGTGATGGGTATCAACCGGGCGGTGCTGCCACGGTAATGCGGAGGTGGTGGCAGGCTCGATTCTATTCGTCGCCTCCGCCATTGCCGTCGCCGGACTTGCGTTCCCATCGACGTTGAGTCCGTTCGGGCAGGCTGAGATCGACCTTTGGAAAATAGGTTCCTTCGCCAAACATGCCATCGACCTCGTCCTGCAACGCCTTGGATGGGGTGACTGCGTAGTGTTCGCTCACCTCGAGATAGAGCAGGACACCATCGGGCTGGTTCAAGCGCAGCAGGATTGGAATGCCGCCGCGGTGGGCGGTGAGCAGTGCGCGCAGGGCTTCGAATCGGGCTCGATCGAGTTCGGTGGTGGCAATGCGCAGATGGACCTGGCGGGTCATTCGGCGTGGGGCGTCTTCGAGTCGAAGGATTTCCGTGGGAAAAATCTTGGGTTTATCCTCGCCGGTGTTGACCTCGCCCGAGACCAGAAGCGGTGTATTGACGACGAACAGGTCGCGATACTTGTCATAGCCATCGTTCATGGCGAGCAACTGCACGGTTCCGGTGAGGTCCTCGATGGTCACCATGGCGTAAGGTTTTCCGGATTTTTTGCTGACGCCTTGTTGTACGGCTGTGACCAACCCACCGACTCGGCACATCGAACGGTTGGGAAGGGTCGCGAGTGCGTCTATGGAGTGATTGGCGAAAAGCTTGAGCAGTTTGGCGAACGGTTCGAGCGGGTGGCCGCTGATGTAAAATCCCAGGAGTTCCTTTTCATTCGAGAGCTTCTCGGCGATGGGCCATTCAGGGAGATTGTGCGTTGGTTCCTCGTGGATTTGGGTCTTGGGCGCCGAATCGAAGGTATCAAAGAAGGACGATTGGCCGCGGACTTTGTCAGCGGCAATGGCGCTCGCGCGAGCCAGCGAACTGTCAATCTGCGACCAAAGTGTGGCGCGCGTGACACCGAAACCGTCGCAGGCACCCGCTTTGACGAGGGCTTCGAGGGCTTTGCGGTTGACGGTGCGGGTGTCGACGCGTTCGCAGAGAGCCTGAAGGGAGCCGAAGGAACCGTCCTTGGCGCGGGCCTGCAGAATGCTTTCGACGGCGATTTCACCAATACCCTTGATGGCGGCGAGGCCGAAGCGGATTCGCTGTGTCGAGTTGCGGGTGTGGCCATTGGATGCAGGGTGCGACGAAGGGTGCGACGAAGCGACGGCGGGGGAGAAATTGACGCGGCTTTCATTGACGTCGGGTCCCAGGACCTCGATTCCGAATCCTTTGGCTTCGGCAATGTACTGCGCCAGTTTCGTCAGATCGGCCTGATCATTAGTCATCATCGCGCAGAGAAACTCGACGGGGTAGTTGGCCTTCAGATACGCTGTCTGATAGGCCACAATGGCGTATGCCGCGGCGTGTGATTTGTTGAAGCCGTATCCGGCGAATTTCTCCAACAGATCGAAGACGGCATTGGCGTCTCGAGCGGCGATGTTGTTTTTGGTCGCGCAGCCTTGGACAAAACTTTCGCGTTGCTTCGCCATTTCCTCAGCCTTCTTTTTGCCCATAGCGCGCCGGAGCAGATCAGCGCCGCCCAGAGTATAACCGGCGAGGATTTGGGCGGCTTGCATGACCTGCTCCTGGTAAATCAGGACGCCGTAGGTCTCCTTGGATATGGGTTCCAGCAAGGGGTGTGGATACACCACTTCCTGCTCGCCATGACGCCTCTTGATGAAGTCCGGGATCAGGTCCATCGGACCCGGCCGATACAACGAGATCAGCGCCGTGATATGTTCCACGCTTTGAATCTGGAATTTGCGGCAGAGATCCCGCATGCCGCCGGATTCCAGCTGAAACACGCCAAGCGTCTGGGCGTTGTTCAACAACGCATACGTCTTTGCGTCATCCAATGGCAGGTCATCGATTGGCAAGGTGATTCCCTGGGTTTGCTGGACCATTTCCACGGTGTTTCGGATGACGGTCAGGGTCTTTAACCCAAGAAAGTCCATCTTCAGCAATCCCAGATCGCCGACGGGTCCCATGGCGAATTGCGTGACAATGCTCTCGTCGTCGTCCTGTTTGAGCGGTAGGAGATTGACCAGGGGTTCCGCTCCGATGACGACACCCGCAGCGTGCACACCGGCGCTCCGCGCTTGATCTTCCAGGACCAGGGCGTAATCCACCAGTTCCCGGGTGGTTTCCTCCGTCGAGTACGCGGTTTTTAAATCCGGATTCTTCTCGATGGCATCGCTCAAGGACCACTTCACATCCGTGATCATCTTTGCCAAGCGATCGCAGTCGCCGAAACTCAGACCCATGACGCGGCCTACATCGCGAATGACGGACTTCGCACCCATGGTGCCGAACGTAATGATCTGGGCGACGGCGTCCTTGCCGTATTTCTGGCGGACATACTCGATGACCTCGGCTCGTCGATCGTCAGCGAAGTCGATGTCGATATCGGGCGGACTGACACGTTCTGGGTT
>SXGS01475622.1_pt1 | contig 18953 bp, 17 predicted proteins | sample 3174681 | NCBI WGS metagenome assembly SXGS01 (sample SAMN11356861, study PRJNA531348) | freshwater metagenome | isolation source: freshwater sample F1-80 | place: China: Fuxian Lake, Yuxi | collected 2017-12-25 | reverse complement strand
GCCCGCCGGTGATGGAGCCGCTGCTCCGGCTGCTCCCGCCGGCGCCGCTCCTGCGGCCCCCGCGGGTGGCGCTGCTCCCGCGGCCCCGGCGGATCCCCATGCTGCGCCTCCGGCCGGTGGTGCTGCGCCGGCGCCCAAGTAAGTCCAGCCCCTCTGGGGTGAGCCCCGGGTGAATGGCCTCATGAGCCGGGCCTGCGGAGAATTCCGCAGGCCCGTTTTTTTATTGCCTCTAAGAGCCGCTGGCCCGAACCGAATCTACCGTGGGCTCAATATCGGGGTGGAGAGCGGTGGAGGCGGAAGAGATCCGGTCGGGAGTAGTGACCCACCGCGTCAAAGTCCATCCGGGCCTCTACCAGGGCGTCCCGATTCAGATCCGCGATCAGGAGCTCCTCGCGATCGTACACCGGAGCGATCATCGTCTGACCCAGCGGCGAATAAATGGCGCTGCCGCCCCGGCATGCGATCTCCGGGAGCGCCTGCACTTCTGGGAGATCTCGCCAGTGGCTCGGATAGGCATCGCGGGGGACGAACTGGTTGCAGCCCAGGACGAAGCAGCGCCCTTCGCAGGCGATGTGGCCAAGGGTGTTCTGCCAGGTGTCGCGAGAGTCGGCGGTGGGAGCCAGATAGATCTCAACGCCGCCTTCGTAGAGCGCGACTCTCGGCAGCGGCATATAGTTTTCCCAGCAGATCAGACCGCCGATTTGCCCGAGATCCGTGGCCACAACCTGAATCTCGGATCCGTCGCCTTCCCCCCAGATCAAGCGTTCCGAACCGGTGGGTTTGATCTTGCGGTGGCGCCAGATCAATGCACCGTCGGGACCGAACAGGAGCAGCGTGCAATAGAGCGTAGCGCCGACGTCTGAGCGCTCGGTCACGCCAACCGCCACGTGAATCCCGCACTCGCGGCAGGTCGACGCAATTCGAGCGGTCTCCGGTCCGGGAACGTCGACCGACGCCTCCCACAACTCCCGGTAGAGCCGGCGACCTTCCTCGCTGCGGCTTCCCACCACCATCCCGAATCCGATGCCCCGGGGGTACCCCGGTAGAAAGGCCTCTGGAAGCAGCACAAGCTGGGCGCCGGCGGCCGCGGCTCGGTGGATCCAGTCCTCCACCACCGCCACTCCGCGGCTCGAGTCGAACAGACATGGCGTGGCCTGGCAAACGGCGACTCGGACCACAGAGGCTGCCGGCATGGGTGTTTTCTTTCTCAGCGGACACGGCCCCGGAAGGTGTGCGCCACTTTGGCGCCGCACACGGGGCTGACATCAGGGCCGGCGGCGCTTCGCCTTCGGAGCCAGTCGTGCGTGGTTGTGCTCGATGCAGTCGATCGCCAGTTCGAGAGTCTCTGGGTTTGCTACGTCGATGGTGACCCAGCCATACCGACCGACATAGGCTGCCACGGAGACCGAGGGGAGTGCGAGCAGCGCGGGAAGTTCGTCGGCGTCCGGCTTCACGGTGATCCTGGCGCCGTTTGCGTCTTCGGCGCCAAGAAATGCGAACACCTTTCCCCCGCGCTTCACCACCGTCTCACCCCACGGGTGATCCTCCACCGCCTCGGGAAGGCTCAGGCAGTGATCGAGGAGCGCGGATCGATAGGTGTTCATCGTTGACTGTTGCCGAACGGCGCCCCCGTGATTGCAGTGGGCTACGCAGGAAGTTTAACGAGACTGTCGGCGAAGGACCATCACATACTGACCCTGTGAGGGACGGCTGGCGAACTCGGTCGGCCGCGGCTTGCCGGGATTGGCGACACACCAGGTCAGGGTCTCACCCTCCATCTTGAAGATACCCTGGAAGCTCTTGCCACGGGCCGGGCCCATGATTCCGCTAGCATCGAGCCAGTAGCGACCCTGGCTGGTATCGATCCGATACGAGCCCTCCCCCATGCTGCGGCCTCCAGGCTGGGTGCCGGCAATACTGTCCATCGTGATGAGGAGCGAGCTCACCTCAACGGGTCCCCGCTCACCACCCCCATCGACCACCTGACCGACGTACCGACCGGAAAGACGCTTCTTGTCAGCCGCCTCATCCGCAGGTAGGGCGGCGCCGCAGCAGAGAATACAGAGGGTGAACACGGAATACACCGACTTGCCGCTGACCGTCATCGCTCTCTCCTCGAAAAGGATCGTTTCAAACTCACTGAGAGAGTCGACGCCACACCCGCTGGTCGGGTTCCGAAGTGTGGCGCATCCCACAGGTGCAACGCTCTCGCGAGACCCGACTCAAGGAGAAATCGGTCGATGAGTACTTCCCGGACCGAGCGAGAGGCTGACCGGGCGATGCGCCTCACCGCAGACCGCGCCTTGATTGATCGAGCTCTCGCGGGCGACACCACCGCCTTCGATGCGCTGGTGCGGCAGTATCAGGACTCTCTGTACCGGCTGATGGTACGGGCGTGCCACCATCCGCAGGATGCGGAAGAGGTGTCGTTGGAGGCCTTCGCCAGGGCATACGAGCATCTCGCCGCATTCGAGGGACGCTCCTCGTTTGTCACCTGGCTGGGGCGGATCGCGACCAATCTTTGCTTCCGCCGCCGCGAGAAGCACGAACTCGACACGGTCGAGCTGCCTTCGGACGAAACCCTCACGAGGGCCGACGGTTCGGCCTCGGCGCCGGAGTCGGAAGCGCTCCGCGCCGAGATGCGCCGGATTCTGAAGGCGGCGGTTGAAAGCCTGCCGGAGCCGGATCGCACGGTACTGAAGTTGCGGGACATCGAGCAGCTCACCGCGGCGGAAACGTCTGAACGCACCGGTCTGACGATCCCAGCGGTGAAGGCTCGGCTGCACCGTTCCCGAGCACGACTTCGCGAACTGCTGAACGGCTACTTTTTGGGAGATGCGTCAGCGACTTGAGACGCCGCCGGGGAGCTGTGCCAGGTGGCGTAGGCGCCCGAGAGATTCTTGACCCGGTAGCCGCGCCGGCTCAGCAGTCGTGCCGCGGCGTAACTGCGCTGTCCGGAGTGGCAGTAAGTGACGATCTGCCGATCTTTGGGAATCTCCCCGAGCCGATCCCGAAGCTCCGGGAGCGGGATGTGTATCGAGCCGGGAATGGCGCCCTTCGACCGCTCCTCGGCGGTGCGCACATCCAGCAGGAAGGCGCCGGACGCCTGGAGCTCCGCTACCTCGCTCCACTGGGCGACCTGCACATCGCCATGCAGCACATTTCCGGCGGCCATGCCGGCATGGTTGACCGGGTCCTTCGCGGAGCCGAACGGCGGCGCGTAGCCGAGCTCCAACTCTGCAAGGTCCTCCACCGTCATCCCGGCTTGTAGTGCGGTGGCCAGCACGTCGATCCGCTTGTCCACGCCGTCGCGCCCGACCGCCTGGCCGCCCAACAAACGCCCGGTAGCCGGATGGAAGAGGAGTTTGAGCGCGATCGGCTCCGCGCCGGGAAAGTATCCGGCATGGGAGCTCGGATGGACGTGAATCGCCTGAAAGGGGATACCCGCACGGATCAACTGGGCGCTGTTGGCTCCGGTGCATCCGACCTGCAGCCGAAACAACCTGAGCAGCGCGGTACCGAAGGCGCCCCGGTAGCGCGAGTTTCGTCCGAAGATCACATCGGCGGCGATGCGTCCCTGGCGGTTGGCGGGTCCTGCCAGGGGCAGCAGGCTCCACTCCTGCGTCACGCCATGGCGCACCTCCACCGCGTCGCCGACGGCCCAGATGGCGGGATCGGACGTCCGCATCCCGTAATCTGTGCGGATTCCCCCCAGTTCCCCCAACGCCAGGCCGGCATCGTGCGCGAGACCGATCTCGGGACGCACGCCCAGTCCCAGCAGCACCACGTCTGCAGGCAGGCGGGCTCCGCTTTTTAGGCGGACCACACATCACTGGACTCCATCCCCTGGCTCGGCATCTTCAAACGCCGCAACTCCGTCGGAGAGATGAACCTGCACACCGTTTTCCTGGAGTTCGACGCGGAGCAGTTCCGCCAGTTCGGGATCGAGCGGCATCATCACCTGCGGCATTGCCTCCGCCAGTTCGACCTCAAGTCCCCGCATTCGAAGCTGTTCCGCCATCTCTAAACCGATGTAGCCCCCACCCACGACCACGGCTCGCCGGGCGCGCCGATCCCGGATCCAGAGGTCGATGGCATCCATGTCGGGGATGTTTCGCAGGGTGAAGAGACCCGGTCGGTCAATTCCCGGAATTGGAGGCAGGAGCGGTCTGGCTCCTGTGGCGAGGATCAGGGCATCGTACGAGAGAGTGGACTCGCGGCCGGACGGCACATCCCGAATCTTCACCAGTCGTGCCGCGCGATCGATGTGGATCGCCTCGGTGAGCACGCGGACATCCAGCCGGAACCGGGCTTTCAGGCTGCAGGGTGTTTGCACCATCAGCGAATCGCGTTCGGAGATCTCCCCTCCGAGGTAATAGGGAAGGCCACAGTTGGCGAACGAGACATGGGGCCCCCGCTCGATCAGCGCGATCTCGCTCTTCTCAGAGAGCCGTCGGGCGCGGGCGGCCGCGCTCGCGCCGCCCGCCACTCCGCCGATGATCACCAGTCGTTTACCAGCACCCATGCGTTGCCTCCGACACTGCAAGCTATTGCCGCCGCCGACGGTCAGCCCACCTTGATGTAGGCCCAACCGGCCGTCTGTTTCCGAACCAATTCCGCGACTGCGGCATCCACGGTGTCGGTGTAGGGGAGCAGGCTGTCTGCCGGAACGTCAAAGCGCTTCATGGTGTTCCGGCAGAGCGACAGGCGGACGCCGGCGTCTCGAAGCGCCTTGAGGCGAGGCTCCAGGCCGTTGTCCGACTTCTGGAGGAGGGGGAATGCTTTCCCATGCACAATCAGGTGCACTTCAACCATACGCGGACCCAGAGCCTTACGCAGGTTCTCAATGTTGCGCAGCGCTCCGTCCCACTTTTCCGCGCCATCTGCACTGAGATCGAACACGGCACGGTGGTCCGGAGCAGCAGCCCCAGCCCGGGGAGAGAGTGCCGCCAGTGCGCCTGTCGCGGCGCTGAGCAAGGCGGATACGGTGAGTCGTCGGTTCTGATGGGGGTTTCCTTCGTGGTTGTTGAGATCGTCGACTGCAGATCAAGCGGCACGGCTCTGCATTCGATGCAGCAGTTCACCGCACGACAGGTCTTGAGCATCGGGCTCCGGGCAAGTTCGCCGAGAGTAGGCGGCCCAGCCGCCGCGAATGATTGCCACCTCGCTTCGGCCCGCCGCTTCCAGGAGGCCGGCGCCGATGGCAGCGCGATACCCACCGCCGCACAGCACTGCAACCGGGCCCGCCGGAAGTTCACTCATGCGGGTGGCGAGTTTTGCCAGGGGGATTGGGATGTCGTTGGGGATCGCGCCCGCGGAGCGTTCGGCGGAAGTGCGCACATCGAGGACCACTCGTCCGCCGTTCGCCCACTCATCGACGCAGCACGCATCGAGCATCGGTGTCTCACGCACGGATGCCCCGGACTGGCGCCAGGCGGCAGGCTCCGCCACGTGATACCCGGTCAGCCGTTCGTAACCGATGCGCGCAAGATCCAACCAGGCCCGTTCCGCGTCTTCGGGCCGATCCACGATCACGATCAATTCGCGGTCAGGCCCGGCGAGGGTGCCGACCCAGGTAGAAAAGACCGGCGCATCAATCCCGACGTTTACCGAGCCGGCGAGATGCGCGGCGGCATAGCACTCCGCAGCCCGGAGGTCGAGCACCAGCGCTTCACCGGGCCGGCTGGCCTCCGCCGCCGTCAGCCGCTGCGGATGGGGTACGTCCGAGAGAGGCCGGGGACCGGCGATATTCACAAAGGGGCTGTTGTAAAAGAATATCGGGCGGTCCGGCAGGTTTGCGAGCATGGCTTCCACGAACGCCTCCCGGCTCTCGAAACGATTGGCCCAGTTTTCTCGGCGCTCAACGCCGATCAAAGTCGTGGGTTGGGCTCCGAGTCGCCGACCGCACAGCGATCCGGCGCCGTGGGCGGGGTAGACCACCGTCTCATCGGGCAGCTTCCAGATCACGTCGCGGAGTGTGTCGTAGAGTGCGCCCGCCATCGCGCCCGGATCCGCATGCATGTCTCGCAGATCGGGTCGACCCACGTCACCGACAAACAGGATGTCCCCGCTGAAGACCCCGCGATCGTCGCCGTCTTCGAAGTAGAAGGACATGGAGTCGGGAGAGTGCCCGGGAGTGTGGAGCCCGGTCACCCACGCCGATCCGACTCGAACGGAGTCCCCATGAGCCAGCTTCTTATGAGGGAATGCGGCGGGGTACTTTTCCGAAACGTAGACCGGCGCCCCGGTCGCGGCGGCGAGATCGAGATGGCCCGACACGAAGTCCGCATGCGGATGGGTCTCGAAGATGGCCACGATCTTCACCTGAAGGGCCTCTGCTGCAACCAGGTAGTCATGAACATCCCGCTTGGGGTCGACTACGGCTCCCTCCCCGTCCGAACCGAAGAGATACGAAGCGTGGGCCAGACCTTCCACAAAGAAGCGTTGCACAAACATGCGAATCTTTCTCCCTTACGCTCTGCACCTGGAACGCATCCTGGGGTGGAGCAGCACCTGCTAAAGCAATTTCAGAATTGGGGTGGCCTGACTGGCCAGCACCCAGGCTGCCACGGTGACCGCGACTCCGGCGAAGGCCAGTCGGGCCTGCCGCGGTTGAAGGCGGGTACCGAGCCGTATCCCCGCAGCCAGTCCCCCGATGGTGGCCGCTGTTAACGCCAAGGCGAGATCGGTGTGACCACTGAGTTCCGACAAATGGCCCAGCGTACCGACGGCGGAGTTGGTCGCGATGATCAAGAGGGAAGTTCCCACCGCGAGCGATATCGGCGTTCGTGCGAATCGCAGCAGCACTGGGACGATCAGGAACCCACCTCCGACGCCCAGGAAGCCCGTGAGTACCCCGATCCCGAGCCCAGCCGCCGCGCACACCACCGGCCGGCAAGTTCCGCCGTCATCCGGCGACTTCACCTCGACACCCAGCGCCATTCGGATCCCAACCACGGCCATCAGCAGCCCGAAGAGACCCATCAGCACCGGCTGGGGAACCCGGGGTGTGCCGAGGGCCCCCAGGGGTGCACCAACCATTCCGGCGGCAGAGAGGATCGCCGCGGCCCGGTAGTGCACTCGACCGGCTCGAGCCTGAAGCACCGCGCCCACCAGGGACGTCGCTCCCACCACGGGCAGCGACAAAGCCACCGCGGTGGTAGGGGCCAGGCCTGCCGCGAAGACCAGGATGGGCGTGGTGAGGATCGACCCACCTCCGCCCACCAGCCCCAGGGTCACGCCTGCAACGCCGCAGAGTGCGATCGCCAGCCACGTTCCCATCGACCAGAGTTCCATCGTCTTCGCCCTTCCGAGCCCCGACCCCCGAACCCGAACCACCCGTTGCCTAACGACGCGCCGGCGCCGGCCCGGTGGGCGTCGGCTTCACCCCACGCGTCGGCCGATTCCACGGCAGCCGGGCCAGCAGCATCCCCATGGCGCAGGTGTCCGTAATCCCGGCGAAGATGAGTCCGCACGCCACAAAGTAGCTCAGCCACGTTCCGCCCGGAATCAGGAGTCCCGAAAGCATCAGCAGCCCTGCGGCGATCCGAACCTGGCGTTCCAAAGAGATGGGCCCCTTGCTCCGCTCAGCCGGAAACCCAGCGCCGGACCATGCATCCATACCACCCTCTACGACGATGGCGCTGAAGCCGCGCGGCTCCAGCACTTCCGCCGCGGTGCGTGCTCGTCGCCCGGAGCGACAAAGCAGGTAGACCTCGCCGGGGACGCCGGCGATCGCGCCGTTCCCGGTCAAATCGGAGAGCGGTGTCAATTCACTCACCGACACGTGTCCCGCGGCGTACTCCGGCAGTTCCCGCACATCCAGGATGCGAACCGGGGCGCTCTGCCGGGCCGCCGCCAATTCGGAAACGGAACAGGTTCTCATTGCGCAATCTCCTCAAAGCTCATCGGGCGTGGCTGTTTCGGGTGGTCCGGTTGACCGGCCCGCTCCTGGCCCTACATCCGGATGGATACGTCCGTCGCCGAAAAGGATTCAGCGCGGACCCGAAATGTTTTGGCGTCGGTCTTCGCGCCCGCGGGGGCCGTGCAGGTGCGACGTTGGGCTGTCCTCGAACAGTCTCCCGTGGTCCCTGCTGGACTTCAGGAAGCGCCGATGCCTCCCACTCCGCCTGCCTCAAATCTCACTCGACGCCGACTGCTCGCGTCGGCGCTGCTCACACTGCCCCTCAGTGGTTCCGTTCGGGCCGCGTCGGATCTGGATCGACGAATCCGGGCCCGGATGCAGCGTTTTCTCGACCAGGGCGATGTTCCCGGAGTGGTGACCCTCGCCGGCACCCGCTCCGAAGTCACTTCACTGGTGGCTCTGGGTCACCGCAACCTCCAGGGCGGCGCGATGAAGAGCGACACCCTCTTCCGCATCGCATCCATGACCAAGCCCATCACGGCCCTGGCGGTGATGCAATTGGCCGAGCAGGGCAAACTGAGCGTGGACGACCCTGTCGAGAAACACCTGCCGGAGTTCAAGGGTCAGATGCTTGTCCGCGCCCACGAAGGGGGGCAGGTGGTGCTTGTGCCGCCCTCGCGGACCATCCGGCTCCGCGATCTGCTGACGCACACCTCGGGACTCCCCGGGTCACCGCCCGCCGGATTGGCCGACCTGTATTCCCGACGCCATCTGTCGCTCGCGGAAGCGGTGATGGCCTTCTCGCAGCGCCCGCTCGACTTCGAGCCCGGAACGCGCTGGTCCTACTGCAATACCGGCATCGACACTCTGGGTCGTGTCGTGGAAGTGGTTTCGGGTCAAGGCTTCGAGGCCTACCTCGATCAGCACGTTTTCCGACCGCTGGGGATGAGAGATACCTACTTCTATCCTACCCGGCAATCCGCGTCTCGCGAGGCACAGATCCTGAACAAAGTGGATGGAAAGCTGGCTGCGGTTCCAGCGCCTCTCGTTGGCTCCGGGGTCGGCGCCCGTTATCCGATCCCGGCCGGGGGATTACTCTCCACCGCTCCGGATCTGGCGCGGCTTTACCGGGCCATGCTCGGCGGCGGCGAGTTGGACGGAGTCCGCATTCTGTCTCAGGCCACGGTTCGCGAGATGACTTCGCTCCAGACGGGGAAACTGGTGACCGGCTTCGTTCCGGGAATGGGCTTCGGTTTCGGATGGGCGCACGTGCGGGAGCCGCAGGGAGTTACCGCCATGCTGTCGCCCGGAACCTATGGGCACGGCGGCGCGTTCGGCACCCAGGGCTGGATCGATCCGGTGAAGGACCGGTTTGCCATCTTGATGATTGCCCGCACGGGCCTTCCAAACGGCGACGCTTCGGACCTTCGGCGCGACCTTCAGGCTGAAGTCTGGGCCTGAGCAGACTATCCCTGTCTCGTCCCACCCTTCCACCGGCAGGAGCCGGTGTCGGGGTGTGGGGCGGGCAGGGCGGCCCCGGTCAAGACACTCTTCCCACACCACATGCCGCCCCGAACACCCGCAGTCGACCCCGACATGCAGCCCGCAGGGACAATGCCGGCTCCGAGCCCCCAATAGCTCCGATAGAGAGGGGTTAGCCGTTTCCATGTGGAACCATAAGTCAAGAGACGGCATCGGATTCGGATCATGCGGATCGGCCCTCTGGGAGACCCCGTATGAGCGCCAATCTTGAACAGTTGATGTCGCTCTCCACGCAGCCGGCAGCGGTGGAGTGGTTCCGAGGGATCTTCAAGCACGGACACCTGCACGTCACCGACACCGGTGAGCGATTTACGGTGGTGCACCACGGCGATCGGTTGGAGGTGATGCCGGGCCATCTCGGAGACCGGCCGAATTTCGTCATCCCTCTCACAACTGTGAATGTCGCCAATCTGGTCGCCTTCTTCGCGGACCAGGAGATCAACGAGTACGAGCAGTATCGCATTGTGAAATTCATGCTCCGACCGTGCCTGACGGCGGCTCTTTCGATGCCCATCCTGCAAAACGGCACGTTTCGGCGGGCGGCGAAGCTGGACACCCATTGGCACGAGGCGATCCTCGATCCTGAGGGCAACGAAGATGAACAACTGACGGTCATCTGCGTGAACGATCAGTGGATCGTGATTCCCGGGTACCATGGAAAACCCCAACGTCGGCTCTTGATGAAGCCCGAGCAGATTCTGGACTATCAACGTCACGTGTTCGCGGCGAGTGAGAGGGGTGTGCTCTCGGGTTGGCTGGAAGTCGCCCGGTGGTACCTTCAGTGGCGAGACTCTGTGACGGTGACCGGTTAGAGTTCTTCGGCGTGCCGGCCATGCCGCACCGGGACAGCCTGTTTGCCCGATTTCTGATCTACCAGCGGGAGCGGTTTCCACTCTTGCGGTACGCGCCGCTGGTGCTGGTCTTCACGGGCTCTGCGTCGACGTACTCCCGGCTGGCACGCGGCGCTCCCGGGTTCGTGCGCTGGGAGGTCTTCCTCACGGGCGCATGGACAGCTCTGGCGCTGTTCTTCCTGCTGCGAGTGCTCGACGAGCACAAAGATGTCCGGACCGACGCCGCGTTTCGCAGTGAGCTGCCGGTTCCCCGGGGGCTGATCTCCCTGGGCGAATTGCGGTCATTGGCGGGCGGCGCTCTCGGCGCGGCGTTCATCCTCAACGCGCTGGTTGCTCCGCGTTTGCTTTGGGCCCTCGGCGCCACGTTGCTCTGGTTGGCGCTGATGGGCCGAGAGTTCTTCATCGCCGGTTGGCTTCGACGCCACCCCACGGCCTACATGCTGACCCATATGGCTGTCATGCCGATGATCGACAGTTACACCACGGGCCTCGACTGGCTCGCGGAGGGGGATCATCCCCGGACGGGTCTCTGGCTCTTCCTGGCCATCACCTACCTCAACGGGATGGTCCTCGAGATCGGCCGGAAGATCCGGGCGCCCGAGCAAGAGCGCGCAGGAGTGGAGACCTACACGCGCGCCTGGGGCCTCGGCGGGGCGCCGATCGTCTGGCTCGGGGTGCTGCTCGCGACGGCAGCCGCGGCGACGCTGGCGGGCGGTCTGACCGGCGCCGGGTGGGTCGGCCCTGTGTTCGTGTTGGCGCTCCTGACGGCGACCGCGCTGCCGGGTCTCGCCTTCCGCCGTTCGCCGACGCCGGCGAATGCGCATCGCCTCGATACGGCCGGCGGATTCTGGACCCTCGGTATGTATCTGGTGCTCGCCATCGGGCCGTTCGCCGCCCGCTGGCTGGGACCCTGACCCCGTGTCGCCGGCGCCGAACCGCGACCCGGATTGGAGCGGGCCGAACCGGGTGCTTCGGCCCGAACCTGGGCGTGAGAGACCCCCGGTGTCGGCGATCGGAGGCAAGGCGCATGCCTTGTGGGTTCTGCACGAGTTGGGGGTCGAGGCGCCGCCCTGGGTGGTCCTTCCCGCGGGTGCATTCGATGACCTCGAGCCGCAGAGCGGTCCACCGAAGTCGGATGAGGATGTCCCCCCGAGAGAGTTCCAGGCGAGTCTCTCCGAGCCAACTCGTCGGGCGATCCTCGGGGAGCTGAGAGGTGCGGGGCTCATTCCCGGACTGCTCGCCGTGCGTTCCTCCGCCGCAGCGGAGGACGGAAAAGAGGCCTCCTTCGCGGGCCAGTTCGACTCGCTCCTCGGTGTCCGGGCAGAGGAGGACGGTCTGGCGTTGTTCGACGCGATTGACCGAGTCCGCGCCTCCGTTTATGGGGACCGGGCCATGGCGTACGCCGCCCGCACGGCAGGTGGCGCAGCGGGCGAGACGCGCATGGCGGTCCTGGTTCAGGCCATGGTGGATCCCGTGGCCTCAGGAGTCGCCTTCAGCGCGGATCCGGTGACCGGCGCTCGAGATGTCGTGGTGATCAGCGCGGTATGTGGGCTCGGCGAGGGCCTGGTCAGCGGTGATCTGCCCGCGGACACCTGGCACATGAGGAGGGGCGCCGAAGAGCCGGAAGTGACGGCCGTTCGGATAGCCCGAAAGGACTGGGCGCTGCTCCTCACCGCGGACGGCGTACGCCGGGAGCCGGTACCCACAGCTCGGGCCATGGAGCCCTGCCTGACACCGGAGCAGCTTCGGGAGATTGCGACGATGGTGTCTGCCCTGGCCGAGCGTCTGGGATCTCCTCAGGACGTCGAGTGGGCCCTCGCCCCGGCGGACGGGCCCGGATTACGGCTCTGGCTGCTGCAGAGCCGTCCCATCACGGCGCTGCCTCCGGCGCCTCCAGCGGGCGGCGAGCGGCGAGTCTGGGACAACAGCAACATCATCGAGAGCTATGCCGGTGTGACGCTGCCCCTCACCTTCAGCTTCGCACGGGGCGTGTACGAAGAGGTTTATCGGCAATTCTGCCGGCTGATGGGTGTCGGCGAGCCGCTGCTGGAGGCCCACCGCGACGTCTTCGCGGAGATGCTGGGACAGATCCGGGGCCGCGTTTACTACAATCTGCTCAACTGGTATCGCGCCCTGGCGCTGCTCCCCGGCTACTCCGTGAACCGCGCCTTCATGGAACGGATGATGGGGGTTCGGCAGAAGCTAGACGACCCACCGGAGACGCCTTACGTCGCGGGGAAGCTGCAGGACTCCTTCCGGCTGATGGGGATGCTGTTCCGCCTGGGAACGCTTCAGCGAAGCCTCCCCGGCGATGTTGCGGTCTTCCATCTCCGTGTCGACTCCATCGTCCGGCCGCTGGTGGCGGAAGATCTGTTCGCCTACCCTTCGGATGAGCTGCTGCGGCTCTATCGCAGGCTCGAACGGGAACTCCTCAGGCAGTGGCAAACCCCTCTGGTGAACGACTTCCTGACCATGATCTGGTTCGGAGTTCTCGGTCGCATGGTGGAGAAGTGGCTGCCGAACCTTCCACCGTCGCTGGCAAACGATCTGCTCTGCGGCGAGGGCGGCATCATCTCAGCGGAGCCCGCCCGGCGGGTTGCTGCCCTCGCACGGCAGGCCACGGAGTCCCCCCGGCTGATGCTGCTGCTCCAGACCGAACCCGACGATCGACGGGTGTGGCGCGCGCTGGGGGACGATCCCGCTCTTGCCGACTTTCATCGGGTGGTGAGCACGTACCTCGCCGAGTTCGGTGACCGGTGCGCGAATGAACTGAAGCTGGAGACGGTGACCCTGGGAGAAGATCCGGCGTTTTTGATTCGGATGATCCGCCGACAGGCAACTCAAACCGGGGCCGCCGCCCGCCCGATTGACACGACAGAGCGGACGGTGCGGGAGCAGGCGGAGTTGCGGGTCCGGCAGCACCTGGGCGGACTGCGCCGGCCGGTCTTCCACGCCGTGCTGCGGCAGGCGCGCGCTCGGGTGCGGGATCGGGAGAACCTGCGCTTCGAGCGGACGCGGGTGTTCGGGTTGGTCCGCCGCATCTTCCTGGCGCTCGGAAACCACATGGCAACCGACGGCGCTCTACCCGCGCCGCGGGACGTGTTCTACCTCACCCAGGAGGAGATCTTTGGGTACCTCTCCGGTTCCGCCGCGACGGCCGATCTCGCCGGGCTGGTGGCGCTGCGTCGGACCGAATTCGAGCGATATCGGGAGCAGGCGCCGCCCCCGGATCGTTTCGAGACGTTCGGACCTCCGGGGCTCGCCGCTCCGTCGGGCCCGGCTGCGGCCGCAACCGTGGGGGACTTGCAGGGCACCGGATGTTGTCCGGGCGTGGTTCGAGGCGCGGTCGCCATCGTTCGCGAGCCGCAGCAGGCGCCCGATCTGAACGGCCGGATTCTCGTCGCCGAACGAACCGATCCCGGCTGGACGCTGCTGTTCCCCTCCGCCGCCGGCTTGCTGGTGCAGCGCGGCAGCCTGCTGAGCCACTCCGCCATCGTCGCGAGGGAGACGGGTCTGCCCTGCATCGTCGGGATCGCGGGACTGCTGGAGACCCTGCGCGAGGGGGAGATGATCGAAATGGACGGCGCGACCGGTCTCGTCCGCAGGCTGACGGATGGCTGAACCGGTCCCGAACTCCAGCGGGTCAGGCAGCATTCGGGAGCGCGCGTCCTTCCACTTCATCCGGTACGGCAGCGTGTGGGAAGATGCGGACATCCTTTGCGAAGCGCTCGCGCCGGTGGCCCGCGGCGGGCGGCTGCTCTCCATTGCCGCCGCGGGGGACAATGCGCTCGCGCTGCTGACGCTCGACCCCGCGGAAGTAGTCGCCGTGGATCTGAGCGCCGTTCAACTGGCGTGTCTGGAGTTGCGGATCGCAGCTTTCTCCCACCTTGACCATGCGGCGCTGCTCCAATTCATGGGCATCACCCCGTGTGGTCGGCGAGAGGAGACCTATCGCGAACTGCGACCGCATCTGGCGGATTCCGCTCGGAGCTTCTGGGACGCCCACGCCGAACAGATCCGAGAGGGGATCGTTCACTCCGGAAAGTTCGAGCGCTACCTGCGTGTGTTCCGCACGCGGCTCTTACCGCTCATTCACTCCAGGCGCACCGTTCACCGTTGGTTTGAGTTGAATAGCATGGAGGAGCGGGAGCAATTCTATGACGAGACCTGGAACACCTGGCGCTGGCGAAGCCTCTTCCGCCTCTTCGTCAGCCGACCCGTCATGGGCAGGCTCGGCCGCGATCCGGCGTTCCTGGCCCAGGTACGGGGCTCGGTGGCCGGCCGAATACTGGCGAGAACGCGCCGCGCTCTGGTCTCTCTCCCCGCCCAGCCGAATCCCTACTTGCAGTACGCGTTGACGGGAAACTTCAAGTTGGACGCCCTACCGCTCTTTCTGCGCGCGGAGAACGTTGACGTCATTCGACGCAACCTCCCTCGCCTGCGCCGGCTGCAGGGTCCCGTCCACAAGGTCGGCGCGGGGTCGTTCGACGGCTTCAATCTCTCCGACGTGTTTGAATACATGAGCGCCCAGGAGCACTCGGAGTGCTACGAGACGCTCCTTCGCCAGGCCAATCCCGGCGCGCGCCTGGTCTATTGGAACCTGCTGGTGGACCGCCGGTGTCCCGAAACGCTTCTGGATCGGGTGCGGCCTCTGACCGCTCTCGGCGACGCCCTCCACGCTCGCGATCAGGCGCCCTTTTACGGCAGCTTTGTGGTGGATGAGGTGAAGCCGTGATTTCCTGGCTGCCACCCGTGGCGGAGTATCACGGCGTCGGGGTCGAGGTCGGGAGGGCGCTCTTTGTGGCGGCTTCGGTTCTGGCGCTGTTTATCGCCGCGGAGCGCTGGAAGCGTCGGGTTTCGCCGCCGGTGGAGTGGACCCGAAAGCTGGTGCACGTGGGAGCCGCGCTGCTCGCCGCCGGCTTCCCGTGGCTGTTCGCGTCCGCCATCACGGTCCTCTGCCTGGCGGCGGGCTTCGCGGCCGTGATCACGATCACTCGCAAGCGGGGTCTGCTGGACAGCGTCCACTGCGTCGAACGCCGCTCCGAAGGCGGGCTCCACTTCCTCGTGGCGGTCTGCGTTCTGTTTGCCGTCGGGCGGGACCGTCCGGTGTTCTACCTCATCTCTTTGCTGGTGCTGATGCTGGCGGATACCAGCGCGGCGCTGATCGGGATGGCTTACGGTCGCCGGCGGTACCAGGTGGAAGCGGATCACCGGAGTCTGGAGGGATCCCTCGCCTTCCTGGGGGTCGCGTTCCTCAGTGTTTTGCTGCCCCTGCTCCTTTGGACGAGCCTCGACTTCCGGGTGGTCTTGCTGGTAGCGCTGCAGCTCGCGGTGCTGGTGACCAGCGTGGAAGCCGTGAGCACCCGCGGCATCGACAACCTGCTGGCGCCGCTGGCGACCTTCTACCTGTTGGAGCGGATGACGCGGCTTTCGGCCGGCTGGATCGCAGGGTTGCTTTGCGGTGAACTCGTGATGCTGGCGGCGCTGGCGCTCGTCAGTCTGCACTCGAACTTGCTCACCGTGAGCGGCGTGATCGCGGCCCATCTCTTCTTCTTCGCCGTCTGGACTCTGGGGGGCGAGGCGTGGCTCGTGGCGCCGGGGCTGGCGTTCGCGGCGTTTGTTGCGGTGCGGCTGGGCGCGGGGCTGAGGGACCGGGACCTGATGCCGGAGCGGCATCAGGTCCTTGCCGTCCTCTACATCGGCCTCGCGGGCGGGGTGCTGTTCCTGGTCGACAACGGCCTGCAAACCGTGATGAGCGTTCCAGCCTGGCTGGGCGCCCGAGATCTCTTCTATGTGCCGTTCGTAGGCGCCCTCACCGGGCAACTGGCCATTCTGCTGATGCTTCAGGTCGAACGTGCCGGTCATCGTAGCTTCCTCCAGAATCCGGCGGCTGCCGGCCTTTTCAGCCTCGCGGTGGTGGCGCCGGCCAGCCTCTGCCTGGGGCGAGGAGGGCCAACCCTGCCGGCGGTGGCGGCAACCGCAGGCATCTGCCTCGGAAGCATTTGCTTCTACACCCTGTGGCGGCGAGGATCCAGAGGAAACGGGACTGTTCTGCACGACCTGCGTCTCCAGGCGGCCAGCGTTACCCTGGCGACACTTTTGGCGCTTCCCGCCCATTTCTGGTGGATCGGTCTCCGATGACGGACGGCGATGCCCGCGCCATGGCCCGCGGAGCGATCACGTTCTGTTCGGAGGTCGACGACGCCGGCGGCCGTCCCGGTTCCGGGATGGCGCAGCTCTCCGCGGTGCGGGATGGAGTCCCCGTGGCTCGCCTCGGCTGGGAGGTGTGCGAGGATCTGGGCGGGTTGCGCGGTCCCGTCGGAGTTATCGGCGAGTACGAGGTGGAGGACTCCGCGGCCGGGGTTGCGCTGTTGAGAGAAGCCCAGCGTCGGTGTGTCGCGCTCGGGGCAGTCCGGGTGATCGGGCCGATGGACGGCAGCACCTGGCAGCGGTACCGATTTGCGCTGGGTGTCGGCGAGTCTGCACGCGGCGCCGGCCAGGCTCCGTTCCTCCTGGAGCCGTGGAACTCTCCCGACCGCATCGTCGAGTTTGAAGGGGCCGGCTTTCGAGCCGTCACGTTTTACGAGAGCCGCCTGACGACGGAGTTCACCCGGCCGGGCGCCGAGGCGCTGGCCAACCGGGTGGCTCGAGCCGGAGTGACGGTCAGCTCGCTCTCACCGCACCGCCTCGAAACAACGCTGGCAGAAGTCTGGCCGCTCTGTCGGGACGCGTTCTCCGGCGCGCCATACTACCGAGACATCGACTTCCAGCGGTTCCGAGCGCTGCATCTCGGTCTGCTGACCCAGATGGACCCCGAGTTTGTGCTGCTGGCGCGATCCGCCGAGGGGAGGCTGCTGGCGTTTGTTCTGGCATACCCGGATACGGTCGGCGGGCCGCCGCCCACCTTACGCCGGATCATTCTCAAGACGCTGGCAGTAACTCCCGACTGCCCCACGAGAGGCGTCGGAACCCACCTCTCGGATGAGATCCATCGACGAGCCCAGTTGCGAGGGTTCGGCTGCGTCATCCACGCGCTGATGCACGAGGGAAACCCGACGCTGCGGATCTCCCACCTCCACCACAGCACGCTCTTCCGACGCTATGCGCTCTTTGAGTGGACTCCCTGACGTGGAACCCGAGCCGTCGTCCCACGACGGGCGCCGCAACCCCAACGTTGCGGCGCTGCTCGGCGAGCGGGCGGCAAGTCTGGGGTCCCAGCTGGCCATCGTCGACGACACACGGGGGCGAGTGCGGCGGCTCACGTTCGCAGAGCTGGAGCAGGCCGCCGGCGACTTCGCGGCGACGCTGAGGGCGCACGGCCTGGGGCCGGGGGACCGGGTGCTGGTGTTTGTACCCATGTCCGCCGAGCTGTACGTGGTGCTCCTCGGCGTGCTGCATGTGGGCGCAGCGGCGGTCTTCGTGGATGCCTGGGCCGACCGGCGGCGGCTCGATCTGGCGGTAGAGACCGCCGCGCCGCAAGCCTTCGTCGGAAGCCGAAAGGGGCAACTGTTGCGCCTGCTCAGCCCCGCCATCCGGCGCCTGCCGCACCACATCGTTGCAGCGGGCCTGACGGGTGGGGGCCGTCGGTCACGCGTGCCGAGTCGGGATGGTCCCGTCCAGGTGGCCGAAGACGCCCCGGCGCTGGTGACGCTGACCACCGGCAGCACCGGCCGACCCCGGGCAGCGGCACGCTCGCACGGGTTCCTCTGGGCACAGCACCGCGCTCTGGCGGGCCTGATGCGCCCCCGGCCCGACGATGTGGATTTCACCACGCTGCCGATTTTTGTGCTGAACAACCTCGCGTTGGGGGTTGCCAGCGTGCTGCCGCGGGTGGATCCTCGCCGCCCGGTCGGGTTCGATCCGGCGGCCGTGTACCGGCAGATCGGGGCGGAAGGCGTCACGACTCTCGGCGGCTCTCCGGCATTCTGTGAACGGCTGGCCCTCTGGGCCACCGGCAAGGGCCTCCGCCTGCCGCTGCGCGCGCTCTTCACCGGCGGCGCCGCCGTGACACCCACGCTGGCGCGGCTGCTGGTTCGCGGCGTTAGCGGCGAGGCGACGGTGGTCTACGGCAGCACTGAGGCGGAACCCATCGCGGGCATCCCGATGCCGGAGCTGCTGGAACTGTCCGACGCCCTGGGAACTGGCGCCGGGGTGTGTGCGGGAAAGCCGGCGCCGGAGATCGACGTGCGGCTGATCCGCGCCTTCGAGGGCACGGTTCGACTCGGCGATGACGGCTGGCTCCCATGGGAAGTGGCGCCGGGCGAAGTTGGGGAGGTGGTCGTCGCCGGGGAGCATGTCCACACGGGGTATCTGAACGACCCGGAAGCCGACAAGCGGAGCAAGATCCACGACGGCGTACGGATCTGGCACCGGACCGGCGATGCCGCCCGACAGGATCCACAGGGTCGACTCTGGCTCCAGGGCCGTGTTGCCGAGCGGCTGTGTGTGGGCAATCAAACCTACTGGACGCTCCCGGTGGAACTCGGTGCGCTCTCGGTCGACGGCGTCCGACACGCCGCCTATGTCGCCATGCCCGGAGCCCCCGGCCAGCCCGCACGGGGCGTGCTGTGTGTGGAACTCAGCGGCAGGCGCCTCACGGCACAGATTCGCACGGAGCTGATCGCCGCCGCCAACGGAGCCCCGATCTCCGATATCGTGGCGCTCCGCCGAATCCCCCGAGATCCGCGCCACGCTTC
>SXGS01390855.1_pt1 | contig 18956 bp, 20 predicted proteins | sample 3174681 | NCBI WGS metagenome assembly SXGS01 (sample SAMN11356861, study PRJNA531348) | freshwater metagenome | isolation source: freshwater sample F1-80 | place: China: Fuxian Lake, Yuxi | collected 2017-12-25 | reverse complement strand
GCCTTGGTGCCCGACTTGGAAGTGGTCACCTGGATCGATGAGACGAAGGACATGCTAGCTCTGCAGAATATTCGCCGGAAAGCGCTGGATATTCTCGTCTTTATGCTGATGGGGATGTCGGCTACCGGCATCGCCAACACCGTGCTGATGGCCGCCTATGAGCGCGTCCGAGAAATTGGGACGCTTCAGGCTCTCGGGATGACGCGGGCCCGCGTGATTCAGCTCTTTGTGTTGGAGGGTGGATTTATGGGCGTGATCGGCGGCGCTTTTGGGGTCGCCCTGGGTGGCGGTTTGGTGGCATGGTATTCAAAGCACGGGATTGACCTGACCAGCGCCCTAAAAACGGCATCCAATCTACCCGTTGCCACCATGCTCTATCTGCAGTTCAACATTCCGACCATGGCGATGTCGTTCCTGTTCGGCGTCGTTGTGGCGGTGGGTGCATCCATTTGGCCGGCTTTTGTTGCCTCACGAATGTCTCCCGCGGACGCGGTGAAGGCGGACGCATGATCTTATTACGGTTGGCTGCAAGAAATGCGACGCGCAACTTCCAGCGTACCTTGCTGACTGCGGGCACGGTGGTGTTTGGAACCGCTTTGCTCACGGTGGGTTTAGCCTGGATCAATGGGATTTTCGGGCAGATGTTCTCCTTGGCCGCGGCCTCCACGGGCGACGTCCGATTGGTTGATCCGGATTTTGCCGCCCGCGAAGACCTGTTTCCTATGTATGAATACATCCCGGACGTTGGACCGCTTTCCGAAAAGGTTCGGGAGGTACCGGGCGTGATCGATGTTTATCCGCGTATTATCACCGGTGTGACCTTGACCGTCGGAGACGAGATCGGCGATGTGTTCGGCTTGGCAGTGGGCGCGCCGAAGGAATGGTATGAAAAACGGCTTGAACTTGGGAAACTTCTGGTTGATGGGCGACTTCTGGAAGAAAAGGACGACTTGGTTCTTGGAAAAACGCTCTCGGATCGCCTGAATGCAAAGGTGGGCAGTGAGGTGGTGCTGCTGGGCCAGACGCAGGATGGCTCCATGTCTCCGGTGAAGGGGACTGTTGTCGGTATCGTTTCCGGTGGCAACGCTTTGATCGATCAACAGGTGTTCATGAATCTGGAGCCGATTCAGTACATGGTGGACATCGAGGGGGGAGCGACAGAATTGTTGGTATACGGGGATGATCCCTCGTCGGCGGTGCCTTTGGCCGAACGCGTTCGAAGTGTTGGCGGATCCTTGTTGGTGCAAGCTTGGTCTCAGCGCGATCCGTGGTCCGGCATGATGAACCTGATCAATGTGGTTCGCGGTACGCTGTCCGGAATTATCGTATTTATTACTGCACTTGGCGTTTGGAATACGATGATGATGTCGGTGTTAGAGCGAACGGGCGAAATTGGCGTGATGCGGGCGATGGGACTTTCCTCGCGTGGAGCCGTGTTTTTGTTCGTGATCGAGGCGCTGACGATCGCGGCGCTTGGGGGAATGGTGGGGGTGCTTTTGGGCTCAGTGGGCGCAGGCTTTTTGGAGACCTACGGGGTGGAGCTGGGTGACCAGGTCACGCAGAACACGCCTTTGCCGATCCGCAGCCGAATGTTTGCGGATCTGTCGTGGTCGGTGGTGGGGACCTCCTTTGGCTTGGGGCTGGGAATGGCCGTGGTAGGTAGCTTTCCTCCTTCCTTTAGGGCCGCGCTTATTCAACCGGTTACGGCGATGCGTTCGCGGAGGTAGTCATGCGTTGGCTGGCAATGGTGTACGGATTAACGATATTTTCCGCGGTAGCGATGGTCGGCGGAGAATCGGTGGCGGAGGCGGCGCCAACCCCGACGGCGGCTGAGATTTTGGCGCGCATCGACAAGAACATGACCTTCGAAACGCGCTCGATGACGGTGAAGATGACCAGCGTGAGCGCACGTCGAACCAGGGAATTTCAGATGCGCGCCTACGGTCGCGGCGAGGATCAGGCGGCGATCGAATACCTCTCCCCCGCACGCGAACAGGGCACCCGCATGCTGAGAAAAGGCGAAGAACTTTGGATGTACCTGCCGAGCGTGGAGAAGACCCAGAAGATCTCTGGCCACATGTTGCGGCAAGGAATGATGGGAAGCGACGTTTCGTACGAAGATATGATGGCAGCGAGTGATCTCCGAACGGCCTACAACGCCGTGGTGACCGGCTCCGAAGACTGTGGAAACGGGCGGATGTGCTGGAAATTGGAGATGACCGCCAAGGATTCGACCGTGACCTATCCCAAGCGAATTGCCTGGATCGACCAAGAGTATGGGGTGAGCACCAAACAAGAATTGTATGCGGTATCGGGGATGTTGCTGAAGAAATGGACCATGTCCGAAGTGAAGAACTTCGAAAATGGTCGTTACTTCCCTACAAAAATGGAAATCTCCGATCAGCTCCAGTCAGGAACCAAGACCATTCTGGAGTTTACGGAAATCAAGTTTGGGGTGGACCTTGAGGACGAGGTCTTCAGCATGCGCTGGTTGGAGCGACACTAACGGCGTTTGTCGGCGGGGATTGCCAGCGGACGGTCGTCCTTCTCGGTCTCCACGGCGGTGCTGGGCGGCGGCGGGACGTCGTTGACCTCCATCGGCTGCGTTCCTGGCAGTGGCGCTCGGTTATCGACGCTTGGGTTGGATGGCTCCGGCGGACGCATCTTACGGAATTGTCCCCAAAGGAAGGAAACTTCGATCCCGCCGCCTGGAATCACCCGAACCGGCTCGGTGTCGTATGGAATCCACTGCGCAATCGGCGCGTGTAGGGAAGCGTAGGTAGAAAGCTCAATCGCTCCGCCCGGTAGGGGGAAGCCGATTCCCACTTGGGGCTTCATGTACGCCGTGAACGCCCGAAAATTCGAGCTGGGCTCGCGTGGACTCCAGGTGCTAAGCAAGGTTTCCTGGTCGGCGTGTCCTCCGTCGTGTTGCCAGTACCCGAGCCCCAGCGTGTTGTAGCCCGTGAGATACAGTGGGCCGAAATGCTTGGTGAAACCATGGCTCAACCCCCCAGTGACGACGTTGCCAGTGATGGGATTGCCGCAGACACCCAATTCGCCGCCCGCCCGCCACGAGCGGCGCACGAATTGGGCCACGCCGGAAACGCAGCCATAGCCATCGGGAAGCTGGGCTTGGTCGGTGATCGGTACGCCGACACTGCCGCCCACACTCACACCCACGCCTCCGTAGTCGACTCCAAATGCGAATGAGGGCGCCACGAGTCCCAGTCCAACGAGCCAATTTCGCATTCTTCCCCCCAACGGCCGCTAAGACGATCGGTCTGGAAGAATATTCACTACGGGATGGATTTCTCCAATGGCGTTGGGTGTTGAGGGTGCTCGAGCGGGTTGATCTGGAGCCCCACCCTTAGGAACCATGAACCGAGGTAGACTGCCATCCAGAGTCCAACCGCCCACAAGATCGTGCGTACGGTCGGAGTCCATTTGGATGCCTTGCCCGTGAGCAAACGGACGAGGCCAATAATTCCAGTGGTGCTGAATCCGATGAACAGGAGAAAGCCTGCGGGATTGTAATGGAGCGCGGACAAAGGGTGCAATCGCGCAGCGGAGATCCATGATCGAGTCATTCCGCAGTTTGGACATGGGTAACCGGTCATGGTGATCATCGCGCAGGTGCCATCGAGCCGGATGTTCCACATCCACACATGATGATCGGCGTCCATCCAGAAGACTAATGATGCGGCCCATACACCCACGCCGATGAGGACCAGGAGCGCCGGAGCGATCCACCACGGTACGCGTAGGTTCATGCGGCCTCCGAATTGGGATCTCGGGCATCGTGAATGCAGGGTGTGCGAAGTTCTGGAAGGCGTTCGCATGCCTCTTCCCACCATGGCATTTGACCGAGAATAGGCTGCATATCGTCGAAGAGGGGGCAGCTCGCGGTGATCGCCTCTCCGTCTTCGGTGGTGGTGTTGAGAGAGAGGCAGTGCAATCCTAGGCGTTGCATGCCGTAATTCTCGCGCCACCACCGATTGACCTTGCTGTCGCCGTGTTTGGTGTCTCCGATAATCGGATGCCCGAGGTCTCGAACATGGCGTCGAACCTGATGAAAACGGCCGGTGCGCGGTTGGACCAGCAGCAGCGAACATCGGGGGTCGGCGCTGGCGCCTAGCCGGTACACCGTTGAGAATGCCTCTTTGAGCACGCCGTTTTCGTCCATCATCGGACGATCGATCTCCAAGGGGCTTGGGAGTCGGTGTTCACCGCGAACAAAGGCGAGGTAACGTTTCTGTGAGGTCTCTGCGGTCAGGGCGGCTTGGAGCACGCGCGTATAGTCCTGCTCCAACGAGAATAATAGACACCCGGACGCCGCATGGTCGAGCCGATGTACAGGGTAAACCCACTGTTTGAGTTGATTGCGAAGCCACTGCACCGCCGCGTACGCGTTGGGGTGTTCGGCATTTCGATGTACCAGCAAGCGAGGGGGTTTTGCGATGATCACCCATCGCGTACCCCGGGCGAGAATCGCCAGCTCGGGACGTTTTTTGGCCAAACCGCCCTCCTGTGGGTTTCTAGCACGTCGTGGCTGGGTTGGCGCAGACTTTGACATAAGCTAGGGGGAACAGAGCTTATGGTGCTGAACGGTTGTTTGTGATATTGACTATACATGCTCAAATGAACAAATTTGCGCAAATGAGCAAGCACGAAAAATGGAGCATTCCATGAAGCTAAGGATCGAAAACACTTGGAATGGACAGCCCGCGCCGCGCGAAATGGTAGAACTTAGCCTTCGCCGGTCCGAGGGGAGCCTGCTGTTGGAGGTGGATTCTCCTTTTTATGCGGATCCTCCCCCGTCTGTCCCTCCTGGTTCCTGTTGGGGCCTGTGGGACCATGAAGTGGTGGAGCTGTTTATCGTGGGACCAGGTGAAAAGCCGCAATACACCGAGATCGAGCTCGGTCCGCACGGTCATTGGTTGGTGCTGAGGCTGAATGGGGTTCGGCAAGTCGTGGAGCGAGAGCTGCCTTTGGCGTTTCAAGCCAGGATATCCAGCGACCGTTGGACCGGGCGCTGCACCATACCGTCCGAGTGGATCCCTGAAGGACCTCACCGTATCAACGCTTTCGCGATCCATGGTGTGGGCGAAGCTCGGCGGTATCTGTCGATGACGCCTCTCCCAGGATCAGCGCCGGACTTTCACCAACCTGATCAGTTCACCGAACTTGAACTTCCATAGCGCCGGAATGTGTGTACCTTGCGCCCGTCGGAGGTCGCATGCGTCAGGTTTGGATTCCGCGATTTGGAGCGCCCACGGTATTTGAGGTTCGCGAAGCGGCGGATCCGCAGCCGGGGCCGGGCGAGGTTCGGGTCAAGGTCGAGGCCGCGGGTGTGAACTTTGCCGACGTTCAGGCGAGAACAGGCTTGTATCCTGATGCTCCACCGCTCCCATTTGTGGTGGGCTACGAGGTGGCGGGCGTGATCGATGCGGTGGGCGAAGGCGTGGACGCCGCGCGCATTGGGCAGGCGGTGATGGCGATGACGCGCTTTGGCGGCTATTCTTCGATGATCGTCGTTCCCGATCTTCAGGCAATTCCGAGGCCGCCGGGCTTGGACGCGGTGCACGGGGCTGCGATTCCGGTGGTTTATGCGACCGCTTGGATGATGCTGGAGGAAATGGGTCGCATTCGGGCGGGCGATCGGGTTCTGGTGCATTCGGCGGGCGGTGGCGTCGGTTTGGCGGCGTTAGACCTGATCAAGTGGCGTGGAGCGTATGCGATCGGGACGGCCTCGCCAGGCAAACATGCCTTTCTCAAAGAGCGCGGCTTCGATCAGGTGGTGGACTACAAACAGGATCTAGAGCAGTCCCTCAAGGACCAACCAGGCTTGGACCTGATTCTTGACCCGATCGGTGGGGACTCATGGACGCAAGGGTTACGGCTTCTGCGTCCCGGAGGTCGGCTCATCTGCTTCGGGTTCTCGTCGAATTCGACGGGAGAAACAAGGAATGTCTTAGCCGTCATGCGAAATTTGGCTTCCGTCCCTTGGCTGAAAATGAACCCAATCTCGCTCATGAACGAAAACAAGGGTGTCATGGGCGTTAACATGGGGCACATGTGGCATGAGGGCCCCCGGATCGTGGGTTGGTTACGGGAGATCCTGGCGCTTTGGTCAGAAGGGAAGGTTCGCCCTATGGTTCACGCCGAGGTGCCGTTCTCCAAGGCCGGCGATGCACACCGGATCTTGCAGGAGCGAAAGAACGTTGGCAAGGTTATTTTGATTCCGGACTAGACCGTCGTCGGGACTGGGCCATCGAACCATGCTCGATCGAGGGATGAATGTCCGCTTTTGCGTTCCTGCGCGATGTTGCACGTCGGCCGACCCAAATGGGAGCCATCGCTCCTTCCGGATCTCAGCTCGGCGAGATGATGGCCCGTGAGGTGGGGATCGAGCCCGATCATGTGGTGGTGGAGTTGGGGGCCGGTACCGGCTCGCTGACCCAAGCCATCCGAAATCGTGCCCCCCATGCGCCGTTATTGGCACTGGAACCCGGCGCGGAGATGGCCGAAGGCCTTCGAAGGCGTTTTCCCGACATCGAGGTCAGCCAGCGGTTGGCGCATGAACTGCCGGAAGTCCTGCGGGAGTGGGGACATCCGGCGGTAGATCGCGTGGTGAGCGGTCTTCCTTGGACGATCTGGCCCGATCACGTTCAGAACCAGATTTTGGACGCGGTGGTGTCCTGCATGAAGCCGGACGGGCAATTGGTGACGTTTACCTACGTTCATTCACAGGTTTTGCCGGGCGCCGATGTGCTGAAGAAAATGCTGGATCGGTATTTTGGCAGCGTTCGAAAGACGCCTATCGCCTGGCTGAACCTGCCGCCGGCGTTCGCATACGTCGCCTCTCAACCGCGCAAGAAGTAAAGTACTTTACCACTTCTCGCATTGAACGGTGAGCGCAAACGCACCTTCTTCCGCGCGTTCACCTTCGACAACGATCCACCAGCGGGTGGGGCCATTGTTCCAAAGGTCCACCTTCTCTCGCGTGATCCCAGGTTTAACATTCATTTCGCATTGACCGACGGGAGAGTCGGCGTTGGGACAGGCTTGTGAACCGGTGACCTTGAACGCCGCAAGATCGAGGTTTCCGCAGGGGGTATCGAGGTATACGATCGCTCGGGTCTGCGGTTCGGGAAGATCGAGGATGTAGATACGTTCTTCGCCGCCGTTGTGATCGGTCGTGGCAGGAGTGCAGAAGTTCTTTTCATAAAACCGAGTGTCAAACTTGCTAACCCCACCCAGGGTGTGCCCCGTGATGCTCTCGCCGCAGTGCAAGACGGCTGTCTCGCAGCCGTTGTTTACGGGGGCATTGGTAGGGACTTGGGTGCATTGATCCGGCGCTAACTTGGTGTCGGGTGCCGTCGGCATCGTCACTTCGCCGGGGTTGATCAGCGTTCCAGGCTTCAACGGTGGGGAATTCGTGGCCGCGAGCGGTGGGGTGGGCGTCGGAGCGACCACATCGTTTCCGCCAGCGCACGCTGTGAGCGAGAGGAAAACCATCGTCAAAAGGGATTTTACCATGCTTCACACTGAACCGTCAGGGCGAAGGCACCTTCCTCATTGCCTTGGCCTTCCACAACCAGCCACCATTGCGTGGGAGCGTTGTTCCATAGGTCGACTTTTTCGCGTTGGCTGCCGGGCTTAATGTTCATTTCGCACTGCGGCAGGATGTGGCCCTCCGATGGGCAGGAGTCATTAGTTAGCTTTAACGCGGCAAGATCGAGGTTTCCGCAAGGGGTATCCAGGTAGACAATCGCGCGGGTTTGAGGCTCGGGGAGTTCGAGGAGGTAGACGCGTTCGTCGCCGCCATCGTGCTGGGTGGTCCCTGGCGTACAGAAATTAGCCTCGTAGAACCGAGTATTGTATCGCTTGACTCCCCCGCGGGTGTGGCCGATAACCGTTTCACCGCAGTGAATTTGAGCGGTCAGGCATTCCCCGTCGGCGAGAGGGCCGCCGTCTTGCATATCTTCGCATTGATCCGCGCGAATACCCGCATCCGGGGGAGGAGGGCCACTCACCGCGCCCGGCAAGATGTTCCTCCGGAACCGGATCGGCAACGTCATTCCAGGCTTTGCAGGTCCCTCTGGGGCCGGATCGCTGGACGGGAGAGTGAAACCGAAATCGCAGGCCAGCAGCCACGCGAACACGAGGGGCATGGAATCCTCCGGAGCAGGCACTATATCCCAGCGCGAGCGGGGTAGGGGGCGCGTCCCGTTAAGCGGGCTTGGTCAGCCCATCGGGCGGCGATCTCGGGTCTGAGGTGGTCGGCGTGAAACCGCCATGCCCAGTTTCCTTCGGTTTCACCTGGGACATTCATCCTTGCCGCAGGTCCCAACGAAAGCAGGTCTTGCATGGCGACAATTGCTGTATCTGCGACGGAGCGGTAGGCGGCGCGGGTGAGATCTCCGGCGATGTCGTGGCCGCCGACCAACAAATACCGGCGAACGTGGTCTTGGGTTTGTTCGTCCGCTTCGGTGTACCAACCCCAAACGGTGGGATTGTCGTGGGTTCCGGGGTAGACGACCTGATGCGAACGATGGTTGTGGGGTAGGTGAGAGTTGGTGGTTCGACGCGGATTTCCGAATCCGAACTGAAGGATCGCCATGCCGGGAAGCGCGTTTTGGTCGCGAAGCGCCTCGACATCGGGCGTGATCACCCCGAGATCCTCGGCGATGAACGGTAGTGAGCCGAGCGCTGCTTGAAGGGCATCGAGTAGCGGTTGCCCGGGACCCGGTATCCAATGCCCGTTTCGGGCGTGCTCGGCGGTGGCTTCGACCTCCCAGTAGGCGGCCACCCCTCGAAAATGATCGAGTCGGATGGCATCCACCAGCTCAAGGTTCGCGCGAACCCGCTCGATCCACCAAGCGTACCGCTGATTCCGATGGGCATCCTCATCGTACAAGGGGTGGCCCCAGAGTTGCCCATCTGCGGAAAAAGCATCGGGTGGAACGCCGGAAACGACGATCGGTCGCCCTTGAGGGTCCAATCGGAACAACTCCGGCGCGCTCCAGGCGTCGGCGCCTTCCAAGGATACAAAGAAGGGAATATCACCGATGAGGGAGATCCCTCGCTTTTTCGCCTCCAGGCGCAGTCGAGCCCATTGGCGATCGAAGAGGAACTGAAGCGCCATTTGCTGGTAGTACGATTTCGACCCAAGGAAATCGCTGAGGTCGGTGCGGTTCCGAAGCGCCTCCGGCCATTCCGTCCAGTTGGAACCGTGTTGCTCGGCGATCGCGGCGAAAGTCGACCAGGTTGTGGCCCAGGGGTGCACCGAAGCGTAGGAAACAAGCTCTTCTTGAGGAACACGGCTCGCCGCCAACAGCAGGGCGGGCATCCGTTGCTGGCGCGCGAGGGGATAGTGAACGCGGTCGCGGTCGCCAAAGGGATGAGGTAGCTCAGACCACGACAATAGGCCGTCGTCGACCAAATCCTCCAATCCGATCAACAGTGGGTTTCGCGCGCAGGCCGACGGTGAAGCGTACGGAGACCCGGAATCATCCACGGGTCCTAGGGGCAGCATCTGCCAAAGGGTTTGACCCGCCGCCTCCATCCAATCCAAGAACGGAAACGCCCGCGAGCCGATTTCTCCGATGCCAAACGGCCCCGGTAGAGAGGTAGGATGGAGCAAAACTCCGGCGCGACGTACGCTCACGCGACCTTCTCGTAGGTGGCGCGTGCTAAGGAGCCCCGTCGGCGTACTTTGCCGGTTGCAACACGGTGTTCTAGCAGATGGAATACTTCCGCTGGGTCCAGATTTAGGCCCGAGGCGATCGCGTCCACGGTACTCGGCAACCGGCCTGCGATCTGTGGCCACAGAGCCAAAACAGCCACCGATGCCTTCTTTCCTGCTTCCACTCCGGGTTGGTGGTAGGCATTGACGTTGATGAGCGATGCATACAGTCCAACCGCACGCTCATAGAGTGCGATCAACGCGCCTAGAGACTCGGCGCTGGCATCGGGGAGGCTGACCGTGAGCGAAGGACGCTGGCTTTCCCGCAGTGCGCGCCTCGTGCCCAGCAGGAACGCTTGGAGGTGGTCACCCGTTTGAACGCCTGGTTCAACCTCCATAGGACTGCCCAGTCCGTCGGAATAGACCTGAAGGAAATTCACGAAAAAGTCATTTCGCCCGTCTCGAAGCTGTTGGACATAGGCGTGCTGATCGGTGGAACCCTTATTTCCGAAGACGGTTAGGCCCTGAAATACGGAATTCCCGCTGCGGTCGAGCGTTTTTCCGATGGACTCCATCACGAGCTGCTGGAGGTGTCGGGAAAGCAGGACCAAGCGGTCGGAATACGGCAGGACCACCATCGCGCGGTCGCCGCGTCCGCCACCGGCCAAGTACCAACATCCCGCCAAAAGGGCGGCAGGATTTGCGTTCCAACGGTCGTCTCGGGTCCAGTCGTCCATGTCGCGCGCGCCGGTGAGCAGTGCGCCGGTGTCAACTCCTGCGAGTTCGGCCGTTAGTAAGCCGACAGCGGACGTGACGGAAGTGCGCCCTCCCACCCAGTCCCACATGGGGAAGATCTTGCGCCATTTTCCGGTGATGGCCTGCTTGTGAAGGGCGGAACCCTCGCCGGTGATCGCGATCAATCGCGAGGCGTCGTCGAGTCCCGTTGATTTGCAGGCGTTTTGGAACAACAACTGCGCATTGCGGGTTTCCGTGGTTCCGCCGGACTTACTGACGACCACCGCTAGGGTGTGCCGGAGGCGGTTGCCGATGTTTCGAAGCACTCGGCCGATCCCATCGGGATCGGTGTTATCAAGAAAATGGACGCGCAATGCCCGCTCACGCGAAGGTTCAGCGAGAGCATCGATCACCATCTGGGGGCCCAACGCGCTGCCGCCGATGCCAATGTGCAAAACCTCGGTGAACGGGAGTCCGTCGTCTGCGGTTTCACGCCCCTCGCGAATCGCAGCTGCAAACTGACGAACGGCGTCGTTGGTGTCCCCGATCGCGCGGGCTTGACCGATGGTGGGTGCGCGTTCGGGCGATCGAAGCCAGTAATGTCCTACTTGACGCTGCTCGTCCGCATTGGCGATGGCGCCGGCTTCCAGTTCGGCCATCTCGCGAAATGCCCTCTCCCAAGGGAGGTTTTCGAAATCCTCCGGCGCGACGAACATGGCGCTGGCGTCGACCGACCAGGGACGACTGGGGTGCAGCAACATCAAAGGGGAAGGCCAACTCATGTAATCACCGAGTATGAATCGCCCATCCGGCGAGTTTATAGAGAAGCCGCGCGCCGACGATCGCGTCCCACTCGTTTTCGGGGTGGGGCGCCACTTCGTTGAGATCAAAGCCTATGATCTTTCGTCCGCTTTGTGCGAGAGCATTGAGGAGGACGAGGGCTTCATTCCAGGACAACCCCCCGGGCACAGGGGTACCGGTGCTTGGGCAAAGGGTGGGATCTAAGCCATCGATGTCGAAAGTTACCCAGACCGTGTCGGGCAACGGTGCGATCATCCGATTTACGAGCCGCAACCAGGTTTCTCCGCCGGCGAGCTCCCAAGCGACCAAGGGATGAAACCAGGTGGTGAGCTCGAGGTCCTCTTCAGAAAACTGGCGTTCTTGCTGGCCAACGTCGCGAATGCCGACTTGTACCGTGTGTCCGAGCCCTGGGATGCGGGTGCGCACGTTGTAGAGGATCGAGGCGTGCGACCAGGTAAATCCCTCATAAGCCTTGCGAAGGTCTGCGTGGGCGTCGACGTGAAGGATCCCCAATCCAGGGTACTTTTCCGCTGCGGCACGTATGGCGCCGAAGGGCACGGAATGATCCCCACCCAGGATCGCTGGGATCTTGCCTTTCTTAAGAACAGCGGCGGTTTTTTCGTAGACGAGTTGGTTCATTTTTTCCATGACCGCGTCCACTCGCTCAGCCTGTGCAACCTGTTCTGAGTGGGAAGGATCCACGCCGCCTTCGGCGATCAGCGCCAAGGCATCGGCAGCGGCGAGATCGTTCCACTCTGAGAAGCGAGGATCTTCCGATTGGATGGCGATCCCCGCTCGCCAGGGTTCTCCCGTCTCCAGATCGTGGAGATCCACCTGCTTGGAAGCGGACAAAATCGCATTTGGTGCATTCCGCGTGCCGCGCCGGTAGGAAGCGGTCGCTTCGAATGGAACGGGAATCACCACAACCGCTGCTTGATCCTCGGTATGTGGAAGACCAAACAGGCCGTCGCCGCTCGCGGGCGCGTCCGGATCGAAATCATCGAGGGCCATCGGTTACCTCCGGTGTGAGGAGCAAAAGGTCGATCAGGGCTGGGCGAGCCATTTTGAGAATGCCGAGAATAGCCCGATTTTCCGTCATCCTGGTCCAGGTTACCATGGTGGGACCGGCGCCATCGGCGCCAATGTCATCGGCGCTTGCTGCAGAGGCCGCCACTACCAACCGGTATTGGAGCAAGAACAGTCCCAATCCCTCGCAGACGCCGCCAAAGGTCTGCCAGCCACGGGCCAGCAGAAAGCTTCGCAGCAATTGGGTCATGTAACGGTTTCCGGTGGGCGATAGCTTGCGGGGTTGAGCGAGGTTTTGAAGACCCGTGGTCAACAGTTGCTGGGCTTGGTCAGCGAACTTTCGTCGGAAGGGGTCGGCGTTCACATCGTCAACCGCCTTTACCATTAATCGGCGGAGGCCTTCCAGCACGGCGCCGGCGGCGAGTCGCGCACGGTTCGCGTCGGAGGCTGGCAACGGCTGCCCTGCATGCGCAAACACACGTTGCCGCATGGTGAGGAGCGCTATGTCGACAGGAAGGTTTTGATTTGCGATGTCGATGAGAGAACTTTCGATCTCGGACCATCGAGACAAGGAAATCGTCAGCCCAGGAAGAAGCTCGATTTGCTCTGGTTCGAAACGGCGGCGTGCGAGCGTGCGTGGCAGTGCGAGTACGTCCACGGCATGCTCGGAAAGCAGGCGTCCATTCTCATAAGTCTTGTGGTATCCGCCGCAGGAAGCCCGGACGATCACCGTGCTCGTATCGCCGGCGTCGACGATGTGGAGGGGATATTCCCGGCAGAAGGAGGGTTTTGCTTCGGCGCCGTACAGCCCGTGAATGGCGCAGAGGTTGTCGTCCCGAAGGAATACGCAGTGCCCATCGTGATGTTTTAGGAAGTAGGCTACCTCTCCGGCAGGATTAGTGCGTTCTTCAAGCCAGCCCGCGGTTGCGGGTTTCCAGGCCTCTTCCACCCGATTTTCCTGCAATTTCCTGACGATCTCAGGCTCTACGGGGCCGAGTTCGTAAAACCGGCAGCAATCGCCGCAGGAGTGACAGTCCCAACGGGAGTCTTTGGGGGTTTGTACGTTTGATGGCAGCATACGACCCGCGCTGGAGGGAGGCGTTCCTGCTCTAGCGCATCTGCGATTCGCCGGCTCGTGTTTTGTTCCTACAGGATCTGCTGGCGGTGCTGCGTGGGTTGTGCGAAGATCTTGAAGGAGGGTGGATGGATCGCGACGATTCGCTCGCGTTGCTGAGAAGCGTGCATTCGTTTCCCGGGCCATTCGAGTTTCGGGTGGTGGTTCATCCGCCACAAGCACCTTCGGTATTGTCGGCGATGACCGCGGCAGCTGGGCCTGCGTCCAAGGTGGTGCATGTCGATGAGCGACGTTCCGCCCAAGGCAAGTATTTGGCCTTGCACGTCCAGATTCACCTGGAAAATGCCGAGGATGTCCTTGAGGTTTATGGCGTATTGAAGCAGGTAGAGGGCGTGCTGCTCACGATGTAAGCCGATGCACGATGGCCTCTGCGTCGCGGCGCTGCTCTAAAATAGAACTTACAAGTGCAAATTGGCCCGAGGCTCGCAGAAGGTTGTGGTCTCCCCGGGTTCCGTACTTGGGATTGAACCCGAAGTAGCGCTCCTCTAGAGCATCGGCCGCAAACCGGGAAGCCAGTTCCAAGGTGATTCTTAGCGTTCCGCCAACGACTGACGATTTCTCATCGGGAGTCAGCGGAAAATCTACGGTTTCGGCGCCGGCCAAATAACCCGCGAACCCCGCTTCCAGCATGGGGAGGGAAAAAGTGGGGTTGGGCTCATCTTCGCTGGCGGGGTTGCACCAAGATCGGAAGGCATCGCCAAGCTCGGCATCGAGCGTACCGTGGGCGAGCGTGTCCAGATCGATGATCGCGAGCGCTTGATCGCCTTGAAAGCGAATGTTGCTGATTTTTAGGTCCCCATGGACGATTCGGGTAGGGAGTGGAACTGGCGGCGCCAATGCAGCGAATGCGGCGAGAATCGAGTTTGCGAGCTGTGATGTGGGGGCATGGAGCCGGTGTGTCGGGTGCGCGGCGAGCGCTTGCCGCAGGCGATCCATGTGGGCCGCCGTGTCGTGAAATCGGCCGCGAACGCTACGAAAATCCCAGTGCAAATCCTGGAGACCCGCATGGAATCGTGCGACGGCGGCACCGGCCGAAAACGCTTCCGAGGTGATTTGAAGCTTATGAACCGTGCGATCGCCGATCCACGACAAGCATCGCCACACTTGTTGTTCTGCGTCAGTATGGAACAGTTCGCCAGATGCTGTTCGCAGAAGTCGGGGTGTAGGCTGTCCTTTGGACGCGAGGTGCTGGGTGACCGCCTCGATGTCTTCGTGAACCCGTGGGGAGAAGACTCCGGTGTTCAGCCACTGCAGCACACCGATCTCACCTGTAGTGTCGGAGATAATCCAACTCTTGTTGATGAGGCCGCTGTCTGCGGGAGACAGGCGTGGCGTTTGGTTCCAAGTCCAGGCGCGAAGGATGTCGTTCGGATCGAGCATGCGGAGAGGTTAACCTGACTGCCCCCCAAAATGGGATAGACTCGCCAGATGATGAACGAAGGTCGGCAGTACCGCATTGTTCGCCCCCTTGGAAAAGGTGGCTTTGGAACGGTTTATCAGGCGGAGCTGCTTGGTGAAGGGGGATTCTCCAAGCAGGTGGCGCTGAAGGTGCTCAACCGCGAGGTGGCCGACGTTGCGGATGTTGGGCGGCGCCTCCGAGATGAGGCCCGAGTTCTGGGGTTGATCCGGCATCGTTCAGTGGTCCAGGTGGATGGACTGGTGAAGTTGGACGGCCGTTGGACCGTGGTGATGGAGTATGTAGAGGGTGTGGATCTTAAGGCGTTGGTGGCGGCAAGTGGACCGATACCCTTGGCGCCCGCATTGGAGATCCTGGCGGAGTGTGCCGGCGCTTTGCATGTGGCCTATACCCGAGAAGGTCCGGATGGACGCCCGCTTCGACTTCTTCACCGTGACCTAAAGCCCTCCAACCTTCAGCTGACCGCCGCCGGCGAAGTCAAAATCTTAGATTTCGGCATTGCACGGGCCGAATTTGCGTCCCGGGAAGCGGAGACGCGATCGGTGTTTTTCGGATCGGTGGGGTACATCGCACCAGAACGGTTCGATGACATCGAGGGTCCTGCGGGCGACGTCTATTCACTGGGCGTGGTTTTTTGGGAGCTGTTGGTCGGCGAGGTATTCGGAAAAACGAGTTCTCATCAGGGACGTCACGAAGCGAAGGTGGCTCAAGGCCTCGACCGCCTGCGCGGCTCCTTAGACGACGAAGGGGCGATTGAATTCGTTTCGCGAATGATGTCGTTTGAACCCGACCAACGTCCAAGTGCGCGCGATGTAGAAAAGCTCGCTCGCGAAATGCAACGTCGCGTTGGGGGCGAGTGGCTGCGCGATTGGTGCGAGCGAACCGTACCTCCGCTGCTCGGTCGCGCGGTGGACCTGGATCGGGATGAATTGTCGGGCGCCGTATTGTCCGAGTCGGGTGCTGCAGCTTCCACCATGGATTTGGCGGCGGTCGCGCCTGCGGCATCGCCGAACGCCGCTGCACCCGAAGCAACGGGAACGGTATTTGTACGGGATGAACGCCCTGCTCGGCAGCCGGCAGCCGCTCCGGTGAGTCCGCCGGCGGTTCAAGTCGCGTCGGTCCCGCCGCCACCGGAACCCGCTCCAAAGCCTGTTCCACCCGCACCCGTTGCCGCTCCAGAGCCCTCGGATGTGGAGGCCTCGAATTCGCGGTCGCGATGGATGGTGGTCGCTGTCGTTGCGGGTCTGGGTGTTGCGGCGTTAGCGGCGGTTTCTTTGACGTCGGCGGGTGCTTGGTGGTGGATGCAACCCGCGGGCGACACCGGGGATTTGCCCGTTGCGGACGTGGTTGATTCGGATGCGGGCGATCCGCCTGTGGAGCCCGCGGTGGTGGACGCCGATACCGCCGCTGCGACGGACACGGCGATCCCTGGGGATCCTCCCGAGGACACCGCAAAGCCCGCTGTGGAACCAGAGAAACCACCTGAACCTCCGAAAGAGGAGGCGCCACGTCCAAAGAAAAAGCCTAAGCCACCACCAGAAGAGGAGCGTTCTGGGCCGAATACGGTCGTTTCGGCGGATCCGACTTCGGCGGTGGTCCGGTTGAGCGGATCCGCGCGAAGTGTCATTTTCCGTTCTTCAGGTCGGGGGTGGACCGCGGGGTCGATCCCGGCGGGCTTGTACGAGATTTGGGCAGATTTTGGCGACGGTGAACTCCAATTATCGGGTAAGCTCCGAGTGAATGCTGGAAGCACCTACACGGTAAATTGCGAGGCCGGCAAGGGCTGCACGGCCTACTAGCGGGCCAACAGAGATCGCCGCGCGCAAAAAACAGCGCGCCGATCGGGCCATCGATCGGATATACCGCCGCTGCTTTTTGGGGACTCTTATGGCACCGATCGATCGATGGCTGGCTTTTACGCCGCGAGCGCCGGGTGAATTGTCAAGGGAAGAGCAGGCTTTACTGTCCTTGCTTGTGCATGTCGCTTGCTGTGACGATGATTTGGACGAGCGGGAATTCGCCTTTGTACAGCGGTTTCTCCCTGGTCGAGACATTGCCGCGCTGCGAGATTGGGTGGCCCAGGAGGGCCGGGCGCCGCTGGATGTGGCGGCTGTCGCTGCGGCGCTTCCGACCACGGAATTGCGTTGGAAGGGACTTCGGTTTGCGGTTCGGATGGCTTGGAAGGACGGGAAGATCTCCCCCGAAGAGCGAGCGTTGTTGGCTCGAGTTGTCGACGGGTTGGAGTTACCCGCTTCCGCTCTCGACTCTGAACTGGAGGGAATGATTGGACGCGGCGGGAAGCCCGTGGACCCCGAAGGCGTGTTGGGGGCGTTCAATGAACTGGAGTGGGATGCCGTAACATGGGAAAGTGGGGGTCCTATGGGCGAGTTGGGGCACTATGCACCCGCGGGGACGCGCCCGTTGGTTCGGCTCTTGCTGGACGGCGTGGAAATTATGGCGTTGTATGCGGAAGGTTTGGTGGCCTGGTTCCGCGAGGGTCCATGTTGGGTGAAGTGGGAGGACATTGTCGTCTATACGCCGGCTCCAAGCCTTGCGGCGGCGATTCAGCTTCATTTGGAAGACGGGACAACCCGGACTTTGGCGGACTTTCGACTGTCGGGCCTTGGACGATTGTTGGACCGGCTGTACGACGGAAACCGGCCTGCACCAACGGAAGTACGTGGTGAGCAAATTCGCGGCGAAAGTGCTGACGAATGAGCGAGGGTGCGCCGGTTCCCAACGTTCGGGTCGCTCTGTTCGACTTGGATCGTACGTTGATCGACTGCAATTCGGGGCACCTGTGGTTGCGGCACGAATGGAACGACGGCCGGGTCTCGGTGCGCGATGCGGCCTGGGCGGTCGGGGTGTTGGGGCTCTATGGTCTGGGTATCGGGGACTTGGAAAGCGCATTTTCCGCGGCTGTGAGCACCCTTGCAGGCCAGCCAGAAAGCATGATTGCGGAGCGAACTCGGCTTTGGTTTGCAGGTCAGGTGAGACATCGCTTGCGCCCTGGAGCATTGTCGGCATTAGAAGCGCACCGAAAAGCGGGGCATCGCTTGGTGGTGGCGACCACCTCTTCGTTGTACGCCGCACAGGAGGCGGCCGGGGCGTTCGGGCTGGACGACGTCGTTTGCTCGCGGTTTGAGGTGGTGGATGGCCACTTTACCGGGAAACTGAAATCTTCTGCGTATGGAGCCAATAAATTGCGTCGCGCCGAGGAATGGGTCGCTGCGAATGGTGTCGCCTTGTCCGAATGCGCCTTTTACACGGATTCGGTCACCGACCTGGCCTTGTTGGAGCAGGTGGGCGCACCAGTCGTGGTGAATCCGGATCGAAAGTTAAGGCAGATCGCACAGGAACGGCGCTGGCCGGTAGTGGACTGGGGCATGAGCGTCGTCCGACTTGGTACCTAAATGGTCCGATTTGCTTAACCAAGCAATGCTCACAGTTTAAGCAAGCTATGGTTCAACATCGACTTTGGGAATGTTCTTGACGATGTCGCCGCGTGCGACGCCGTTTTCCTCGAACCAACCTTGGTTCATCTCTAGCACGTATTGTGCTGGATATAAGCTAGGGTATGAGTCCGTCGAGAACGGTGGCATGTCCACAATGTTGACGATCACGCCCTTGGCGTCGAGGTAGGCGGCCGACAGCGGAAGCGGTGTGTCCTTCATCCAGAAAGAACGAGGCTTTTCCTCGTTGTAAAGGAACAGCATTCCATCATTGGGGCCTAGGTGTTTGCGAAACATCAGTCCCTTGTGGCGTTCTTCGCGGGTGCGGGCGAGTTCCGCCTGAACAGGGTGGTCATCGACGTCCAGGATCTGTACCGTAAGCGCGGAGAGGTCGGTTTCCGGCTGTTTTGGGCTCGCGCAGGCTAGCAGCCAAAGCGTCCACATCAGAACAACCTCTGTTCATCACGGGGAATGCCAAGATGTTCGTACCCCCGCGGGCTAACCACTCGCCCTCGCGGGGTGCGCATCAAGAAACCCTGCTGCAAAAGATAAGGTTCGTAGGTGTCTTCGATGGTGTCGGAGGACTCCCCGGTAGCCGCGGCGAGCGTTTCCAGGCCAACCGGACCGCCGCTGAATTTCACGGCGATGGTGTGGAGAATTCGTCGGTCCATCTTGTCCAGGCCCGCATCGTCGACCTCCAAG
>SXGS01212596.1_pt1 | contig 18958 bp, 16 predicted proteins | sample 3174681 | NCBI WGS metagenome assembly SXGS01 (sample SAMN11356861, study PRJNA531348) | freshwater metagenome | isolation source: freshwater sample F1-80 | place: China: Fuxian Lake, Yuxi | collected 2017-12-25 | reverse complement strand
GGTTACTTGGTGCGCGCTTAAATTTAGGTGACTCGCCATTGTCCGGCCTGCCTGTTGGCTAAGACCGTGGTTAAAACCAAATAGACAGGATACGCATGTAGAACTTTCTGTAGCGGACTTACGGACGCGGGTTCGATTCCCACCGGCTCCACCAATTAAAAATACCAACCAATTCTCCGGTTGGTATTTTTTTGCCTAATGCCGCGTGTTCACGGGCGTCGGCGCGGAGTCCTGCGGACTTCGGATTTGCGCGCCGACCGCGGTTCCAGCCCCATTCTGCTCTCCCCTGGCCGTTATTCTCTCAGCCCTGCCCGCGTCACCGGGGTCGAAGTCCGCAAGCACAAAATTCATATTCCAATTTGTTCAATGGGTTACGCGCGGACTTGCTGACGCGGTTTTCTCGCAGCATTAGGTAGCGATGGAAACCTTGCGCGGCCTCCGTCAATGCCTATCAACGGAATGGCTCAACTATTGTGATTGAACACTTGAGCGGCGATTACCGCTTACGAAGCGAAGCTTCGCTTTATTGGCAACCCGAATTCGAACTTTGGCTCCGAAGGGAATTCGGCTATCAGATGCCGACTGAGGTGTCAGTATCCAGATTGTGGGGAACTTGGCACTCTCTTTTGGGAAGGTCCCATACCCGTCGGTTGCATAAATCAGAATCGGATAGCTAGTGTCTGACTGAGAACTTACCCAATCAAACACGGGACGGAAATCCGTGCCGCCACGTCCCTTCACGGTAATTTTTTCCGGAATCGGTGTCGGATCTTGCTGATCGTAATTATCTTCACTTTGGATGGTTGCATCGCATTGCAGCACGGTTAGCCGTGAAGGAAATGTTTCTCTGAAATTGCGAACTTCCCCGGCAATCATCGCCAAGTCTGCATTAGACATGGATCCTGATGTATCGATCGCAAAGACGACATGACCAGGTACATCAAGGCCGATGGATGGCAAGAAGAACCCACGCGACAGATGCTTTTTAGAGAACGGGAACGTACGCCAGTCGCTTCTTACTCTTTCATACAGCCAGCGTCGTAATAGCGTTTCCCAATCAATCAACTTTGTTTTAGCGAGCGAAAATTCGCCTTCAAACAAGCCTGCGCCGGTGCCATGGAGCTTTTGGCGCATCTCTGCACCAAGGGCACTTCTTAGCTGGCGCCGTTGTTCCGCATCGAGAGTGTCCTCATCTTGCATGTCTCGGATCCGAATATCTTCGGGAGAGAGGAGGTCGCGACCCAGTCCACCCGTCTGCCCCTGCTGGCCCCGAGACGGTAAGCCCTGCGCCTTGCCCATAGAAGGCAATCCTGCTGATGAATTGACAATGTCCAGCCCGGCTCCCAGCTTCGCCCTGTCAGCGCTCCCGTAAATGACCTCGTAAATTTCTTCTGAGGTCATTGCCGCATAGGCCCGGTCCATCGCACCGCCTTTCGGTAAAGAAAACCCCTGCGTCAACAGGAACAGGTTGATCGCATGGTCACAGGCGATATTCCATATCTCTGGATCGCGCGACCGCAGCCGATCAGAGTGTCCAAAAACAACGTGAAGCACCTCGTGAGCGATCACGCCTTCTATTTCCGGGTCGGGCAAATTACTGACCCATTGAGGGTTAAAAAAGATGTGGTACCCATCGGTTGCCATGGTTGTGCACCACGACAACGCCTCACACTCCTTAAAAGGTAAGCGCATCACTGCAGAAGCAAGAAATGGCTGCTCAAGCGCCAAGCCGATACGCGCTTTTGTCAGCCTTGATTTCAACTCACCGGACAAGGAGTTTTCCATGCTCTTCGATGAAAGCTTTATAACCCGGCTCTTTGATAAATTTCGCCGAAGCCTTTAGCAGATCGCGGGCAAGTACAACTCCAAATTCCGGCGATATCCGCGCAAGTATCCGCGCGCCCGCTTTACCGACGCTATCGTCTTTGGCGTGATACGCGAACCAGGACGTCATCGCGTAGATCTCACCAAGTGAGGTAGGTAATTTGGCCTTGTCTGGATCAGCGACGATCTTCCTAAAATCTGCTTCCTGAATGCTATTCTTTACAAAGCCTGCAAACTCGACCGCGGCGCCTTCGCCAACTGTGCCCGCAACCACGTCTTTGCAGTTGTTGAGACTCCCGAAAGCACCGATGACGTCTGAAAGCATTTCCCAAGAGCGGGGCGTTGGATAGGCGGGTGAGTCGCCAGATTCACCAAGGAGAAGATGCGGCCGAAAGCCGATGAAGCCGACGATCAATGGATTGATCATCTTCTTGATTGCCCAGTCACGCCAATCTGTTACGTCGACATCAAAATCTATGTGGACGAAACGATTAGCTAGCGCCGAGGACAGGCGGAATACCAGCGCTCTATCTGTCTGTCTATTCCCCGCGGCCACGATCCACCAGCCATCAGGTAAGTGGTATTCACCAATCTGGCGATCAAGCACGAGTTGATAAAGGCTTGCCTGTACTAGCGGGGGCGCCGCATTAATTTCGTCAAGGAACAAGACGCCGGGCGGATCCTCTGCCTGCGGGAGAAAGTTTGGCGGGCACCACACTGCCTTGCCATCATGAATGGCGGGTATGCCCCTTAAATCAGTCGGGTCAAGCAGCGATGCCCGCAAATCGCGCACGGGCAACCCTGCCTCTGCGGCCACCGCCCGCACAACTGCGCTTTTGCCGATACCGGGCGGTCCCCAAACAAATGCCGGCCATCGTTGCGAAAGCAATGACGACAAAACGGTCTGCACGCGCGATGGCTTCATATTGGTAATCCGAGTTTTTCTAAGGGCGTGGTCGATAGCCTCCTGGCCATTTCCCAATTGTCTGGAATCACAAACCAACGGAATGCTTCACAGCATTTGAGTGCTACTTCAATCGACACATGAATTTCTGTGCTGCGGCGGGAGAAGACGTAACTCTCATCGCCAACAAGGCGTAATACCCAGGCTGGGGACGAATGTCCTTCCTCCGAAATGTCCGGTATCGCAAAAAGCGCCCGAAAATCCCCGCTCGCCAACTCCATCCAGCGTTTTTGCTGATGAGCAGCGCCTAGCTGAATAAGGGTTTCAGGTTTTGTCGGCGTTAAACGTAGCGCATTCTGGTCTGCAGTAAAGGCAACGCGTATTCCGGAAAGGGACGCTCTTTTGGAGGAATCCGCGAGAGGGCCTAACACCTGACAGCTAAATGAATATTGCTGAATGGCTTTGGCTGCACCGGCCAGGCTAGCCCCTTGGAGAAGAATGGCGGGCTCGTCCCCATCTGCTGTTATGGCTATCGGTTGAAGATTACCAAGCCCCTGGACCTCGGTTCGAAAGCGCTGACGATTGGCTGGAATTAAGCGTGCCGCGATAGGGGAGGATGCCGTTCGTGGGTCCGTCCGTGAAGCCTCGACCCAAGAATCCACGTACTCAATTTCGTTGTCTCGGACAACGGCAAAGCCTGCATTAACTAGGGAACCAATACCGAAGACAATTCCCTCATGCCCCTTAGTAGAAATCTCCCGCAACAACACACTCGCAATATTGAGATCTAGAGAATCGAGCCTAAATGGGAGGACATCCCCGACTGATCCATCCATCGCGATTTTCCGCAAGCGCGCAATTGCATCACCATTGGCCGCTTTATCAGTACGCTCTGCTGCTTTAGAAATCACATCATCAAGCATTCCTGACAGTTCCGTCCCTTCCGCAGCAAATCGAGCTTGCAGAAGTAATTTGAGGGAAATAGCCACCTCAGTTGCAGTCACGGAAACGCTTCCAGATTTCGCCTAGCCTGCGCAAGCACTTCTGGCGAGATTTCGTACCCAATGGCCGGCCGACCGAGCCGTTGCGCAACTACCAAGGTCGTGCCACCGCCCGCAAATGGATCGACCACTAAATCTCCAGGCTTTGTCCAGCATCGGATAAGTGATTGAAGCATTGGGATCGGGGCTTGGAATCGGTGTGGAACAGGCAACTTCCCAACCGCCGATGATGAGATATCGGACGCAAGCCGCTCCAAGTCTTCGGGCAGAGGCGCTCCACCGAGCTTCTGCCCCGGACGCTTAAAAACGAGAAAGACCTCCGGATCGAAGGCTCTTGGCGCCCCTTCTCGTTTCGCCTCACGTAACTGAGCAGCGCGTACGCGTGTCGTATACCGCGGTCTCCACAAGTGGCGTGTATATAAGACAAAGCCTAGTGCTTCGATAAGCATTCTGTGGATCTGCTCCACAGCCACCAGACGGTCTTCCAGTCGGACATCCCGCGTTTGCAAGATTAATGCGCCGCTAGGTCGTAATACACGCGCGCACTCTGCAAATACCGGTCGTAGACTCAAAGCGTATTCGCGAATCATCGACTCCGCCTCATTAACCTCCTCCGATGAAAGTCCTCCAGTACGAAGCCGAGCTTCTAGATCATCAGGGAAATAAGGCGGACTTGTGAGAATCAAAGCGGCCTCACCATCGCGGATTTCTCCCATCTGTCCACCGCTGCCGAGCAGAATTGTCGCCTCAGTCATCGCTATCATCACCAATCGATTTCAGCCGAGAGAGAAGCCTTTCTCCTTCTTCACGATTTACCGAGCGCAAGTATGCAACCCGTCCCCTGAGCGATGTGAGAGGCTCTTCCTGACCGTGCCAAGTCGGCGCTCTGCCTTGCTCTGCAGCGTGAACTGCAGCACGCATTCGCCTGCGGAGACGTCTGGGAACACTAACCCGATCATTTACGACAAGTCCCGTTACGATTTGGCGCCGGCCTCTTCGATAGATATTTGTTTTCTTCGAGTCCAAGGAAAGCCCAATCTGCGCCAGCGTTCGCTTAGCCACGCCGAGCAGGGAGACTGCGCGGTCATCACCCGAAAACGTCATATCGTCTGCATAGCGGCTGTAGTGGCATTTCCTTTTTGATGCAGCCGCAGAAAGCATCTGATCTGTCTTTAACAAGACGCGATTCAACAATGCCGGACTAGTCGGCGCCCCAATCGGCAGGCCACCTTGCATTGTGCAGATATCCACAAGCAATGAGATCGCGGCTTTACTAAAAGTCTTTCCACAATCCCTCCGCAAGGCACCAAGCACGAGGGACCATTTAACACTGGGAAAGCAATTGGCGATATCACAGTTCGAAACGACGGGACAATCGACGTGCGAAGCCGCGTTAGATCCAATCGAGCGTCCTTTGACGAAACCGTGCGCTGCGGGGTGCGCGCCCAACCCATCAACAATGCGAAGCAGAATGGCTTTCTGCACTTTCTTTAGAATTGGGCCGGGAACGGATACGGTTCTTGACCCGCCCGATTTCTTTGGGAGTTCGTAACGGTGGTAGGACTTATCGAGCTTGTGGCCAGCCGGCGCGGACCGCTCCATCGAAGCCATGACCGCCGCCAGGGTTCGAATGTTGCGAGCACCAAGACTGGCCGCCAGTTCCAAATAACCGCGATCCCTAGATGTCATGGGAAGAAGCTTGCAACCTTGGGCTACCGCAGATCTGAATCTTCCTGGGCCGATTTCCTTCGCCAGACTCTTTAGGCGTTCCGGGCTTCTGCGAAAACACAGGACCAGTGCTGCGTGCCCTTTAATTGACGTGCCTAACTCAAAGTCATCTGCAAGCCGTGGCCGAAGTGACTCAATCAACGTAGGGTTGCCCTGGATGATATTAAACAGATCCGACGCTGACCCGGCATGCGCTGTTCGATACTGATTGATCTCCTTCAGCGCATCAGCATCTGAGAGCGCGGATTCAAGCGCTTTGCTGAGCGGACTCTCGGCGGAGGACTGCTTGAGCAGAGTGATAACAGCCTTTAACCCGAGAGAATCTGCGAGAATCGCCGTCGCGCCTTCGGTATCGCTAATAAATTTGGTCGCCAGCTTTGTCCATTGGGCTAGCTCGTTTTCATCGGCTTTCCTGAGGCCAACGCTTATTGCGCGCGCTAGTTCGTCTTTGTATCGGTTGTAATCCTTTATCTCTGAACTGATTAAAAAATGGGCAAGAAGCTTTTCAGTTGTTTTTCGACTTGGATCTACAAAGATGCCAACTGCCGTTTCCGTTCCAAAGAACGGACAAATCGCTTTAACCCATACCTCGCTACCGTTATTTATAGCCTCTCGAATGTGTTGACGCAGTTGCCGACATTTATCGCGTTCTAGAAGCGATATAGCCTCAGCGATACACAGTTCCCGATCAACGAGCTGGGCAAGACTGTTCTTCGCAATTGATGGAGCTGGTGAATCCGCTGCTTTAGCGATCTGCGGAAAAATGGTCGCCGCGATATCTAAATTCAATTCATCCAAGACGCTGATGCGACCCGCAAACGCCAACTCCTCACGATCCTTATTCGTCCATGAATGCTGAACTAGTGCGACGTCTGCGGCCCGTATTGTCCTTGTACTGAGTTTCCCGCTGGCAATGCGTCTTGTAATTTCGGTTGCGTCTAGCCTTAGGTAGCTCGGGATCTTTGCTTTGGGGCTAAGCTTGCGAAGTAACTTTACTGACTTCTCAGACAAAGGGACCCATTTGGAAGAAGGATCTCTGGGCAGGGAAAGCCATTTCCGAAATCTGTCCCCGAATTCCCCACGAAGATCGTCGTCCACAATATCAACATTCAGGGATTCGCTGTGTTGATTAAAGAATTCAACATCGCTTTCCTGCAGCGGCAGCAGCGGTCGACGCCTGGGTCCCCGATTCCACGACGAACTTCCCCGCCTCAGCACAAGGAGCTTGGCGCGAAGATCGCTACGCGCTTTCCAAGCCTTCATTACTGATTGCACTAGGGCGGCCGACGTATCTCCTTCCACATCAACCATGTTTTGGAGAAGGTGATCATCCCCTGCAATGACGAGCTGCTCCATTAAAGGTAACTGCAAGAATGCCTTCTGGGGGATCCGTTGAATTGCTAACGATTTGGCGCCTGCCGCATCAAGTGCTTTCTTGATTTCCCGCTGCCGCGCCAGCCTTGAGCAACGTCTTTCTTCTCTAATGCTCTCAATACACTCTAAGGAGTCAAAACGTTTTTTTGTTAACGCGGCGAGCACGTATCTGAAACGAAGGGCGGGGGTAAATTCTTGCGCCCCTGACAGATCCAGAGTCGAGTCAAAGGTGGGTTCGACTAGGGGCTCAAGCCAACCCGGAAAACTTCCGCGTTTCAAGAGCGACGATTTAAATTTACGCAACTCGCCGCGTAGTTGGTCGTCGAAGCTGGGTTGAAGATTGGCCGCGCGCCAGACGGCCCCGGCCAAAATTGGAGAGGAAGACGCGACAGCCCAGGTGTTCCGTAGAATCGTTTCGTCTGATTCACCGCCAAATTCGGCGCGAAGTTGATCCCACAACTTACTACCGGCCTGGTCAAGGTAAAAGGAAAGGTCTTTGGCAAACTCCGGACTGTGAGGATTTGCTTTGGCGTATGCGTCAAGAAATCCGCACCGTTTCACCAGATCTCGAAGCCAGGACGGATTCAGAGACGTTTTCATCGGGTGAGTTGCGCCTCGCCCGGATTACTCCAACAACGAGATTTCGTGGCCAGATACCGAGGAAAGGCCGCGGATTGGTGCGACCGCGGTGCATTCTCGTGGGCCGACGGACGCGCCAAGCAGCGGGCTTTCCTCGGAAGATGGACATAATCTTCCAGCCCTTGCGCAATCCTGGCGATACACCAGGTGAGTCTAAGTCGTCGGACGAGGCGCAACACGATTATGAACGAACCCCCAAATAAAACAAGCCTTCCCTGCCGCCGGACCGAGGGATCCGACGAAGAATATTCGTTCTCGTAAAAGGGCCGCGAAGCTATCCGCCCCAAGCCGAGAGAAAGATTGACCTGTTTTCCAAGCCGCAGCTCTTTATGAATCGTTGCGTAATAGCAGACGCCATTGCTCCTATCAGGAGAGGCATTCGGGGGCAATGCGTGCCAGTATCTACGTCAGCTTACTTCACCGAACATTTCTCGCTCATTATCCGCCCCCGCTGCTCCCCCCACAACAGCGGACGCCGGCCCACCACTTAAAAATACCAACCAATTCTCCGGTTGGTATTTTTTTGCCTATCGCTGCGTGTTCACGGGCGTCGGCGTGGGTTCCTGCATATATTTGACATTGTCAACATTTTTCAACATTTTTCTTGCGAGAATTTTGCACATGGATAATAATGAAGAAAGGTAGAAATCTATCTACCAAGGAGGTATTGTGACCTTAAACATCAAGGACCCCGAAGCTCACCAGCTTGCGCAGGCCATCGCCCAGCAGACCGGTGAAACCATGACACACGCCGTCAAGGAGGCGCTGCGCGAACGTTTGGAGCGGTTGCGCCGCCATCACAAACCGGAAACAACGGTCGAGGAACTCCTGTCTATCGGACGCCGCTGCGCGGCGACGTTAAAAGGCAAGCCCGTTGACCACGGCAAACTACTCTACGATGAACGCGGATTGCCGCGATGATCGTAGACACGTCCGCCGTCATCGCCATCCTGTTCGCGGAGCCCGATGCCAAGACATACGCACAGGCAATCGCTAACGCGGAGTCATGCCGCATGTCATCTGCAACCTTGGTTGAAGCATCCATTGTCACCGACGTGCAGACCAAGAACGCCGGCAGCCGACAACTCGACGCCTTTATCCGCCGGGCCGGAATCGCCATCGAACCCGTTACTGAAGAACATGCGCACATTGCGCGGCAGGCCTATGCCGACTTCGGCAAGGGGCGGCATCCTGCCGCGCTCAATTACGGCGACTGTTTTTCCTATGCGCTCGCCAAGGCGACGGGCGAACCACTCCTGTTCAAGGGTGCAGATTTCAGGAAAACAGGCATCACCTCGGCCGTCTAAAACAGGCAACTCGGAGGGACGAAGTGAAGCGCTATTCCTGTCCACCCGGCATAGGCAAGCTGCAGATCGACCGCTGGCGCGAAAAGGCTACGGCTCAGGTTATGGCCGAGGCCATTTGACTACGGCGTGAGCGATGACATGGGCGATTTGCTGGCCGAGTACGGCCGATGATTGAGCGCGATCCATTGGCGGCACTGCAAGGCGAAAACGCCCGCCTGATCGCGCTGCTCGAAACCAACGGCATCAAGTGGCGGCTGCCTCAGCCAGCAATCCCCGTAGCGCAAGAGCAGGAACCCTCCCAGTTTTCCACCGCCGAAAAGGTGACTCTGTTCCGCCGGCTGTTTCGCGGGCGCACGGATGCCTACCCGATCCGCTGGGAGGGCAAGACCTCGGGCAAGACTGGCTACGCGCCCGCGTGCGCAAACGAATGGCGCGCCGGTGTCTGCGAGAAGCCCCGCATCAAGTGCGGGGACTGTAGCAATCGCCTGCTGATTCCGCTGTCCGATGCGGTTATCTACGACCATCTGGCCGGCGAGCATACGGTCGGTGTTTATCCGCTTCTGGAAGATGACGCCTGCTATTTTCTGGCGGTTGATTTTGATGAGGCCGATTGGCGCGACGATTCCGGAGCCTTCATGCAGTCCTGCGAAGATCTGGGTGTGCCGGCCGCGCTGGAGATTTCGAGATCAGGCAAGGGCGCCCATGCCTGGGTGTTCTTCGCCAGCCGAGTTTCAGCCCGTGATGCCCGGCGATTAGGCACGGCCATCATCAGCCACACCTGCTCACGCACCCGGCAACTGCAGCTGGAGTCTTATGACCGGTTGTTTCCCAATCAAGACACCATGCCCAAGGGCGGGTTCGGCAACCTGATCGCCTTGCCGCTGCAGAAGGTCCCGAGGGAGCAGGGTTTCAGCGTATTCGTCGATGCTGACCTGCGACCGTACGCTGATCAATGGGTATTCCTTGCCTCCATCCAGCCGATGGCCGCGCACGACATTGAGCCGACCATCTTGCGGGCCACGGGTGGCGTCCATCCGCTGGACGTCACCTTCATCGATGACCAGGATCTGGCCACGCCCTGGAAGCGGGAGACCCCGTCCGCTAAGAAACTGGCCGGCCCGATGCCGAAGTCGCTCACAGTTACGCTGGCTAACCTGATCTTTTTCGAGAAGGCCCTACTCCCGCAGTCACTGGCCAACCGGCTGATTCGTTTGGCAGCTTTCCAGAATCCTGAGTTTTACAAGAAACAGGCGATGCGCTTTTCGGTGTGGGACGAACCGCGCGTCATCGGCTGCGCCGAAAACTATCCCAATCACATCGCATTGCCGCGTGGTTGCCTGGATGCGGCGCTGGAACTGCTTCGCGACAACGGGATTGGTTGCGAGCTGATCGACGAGCGACACACTGGAGCGCCGCTCGACGTCGCGTTTACCGGCACCTTACGCACGGATCAAGGGCTTGCTGTCGCCGCCATGCTGAAGCACGACGCCGGTGTCTTGTGCGCGCCGACAGCTTTTGGGAAAACGGTCACGGCTGCAGCCATGATTGCGCAACGTGGTGTCAACACGCTGGTGTTGGTGCACCGAACCGAGCTGCTCAAGCAGTGGCAAGAACGCTTGCAATCATTCTTGGGTGTTGGCAAGGGTGTGGTCGGCACCATCGGTGGCGGCAAGACCAAACCAACGGGGGAAATCGACATCGCGGTAATGCAATCGCTATCGCGCCAGGGTGAAGTGAATTCCCTGGTGGAAAACTACGGTCACGTGATCGTGGACGAATGCCACCACATCGGCGCGGCGTCATTCGATGCGATTCTGAAGCAGGCCAAAGCCAAATACGTGCTTGGCCTGACTGCCACACCGATTCGCCGCGATGGCCAGCAGCCGATTATTTTTATGCAATGTGGGCCCACTCGCCACACCGCCGCCAAACCCACGGGTGCGCCACACGATCTGGCGGTCACGCCATGCACCCTACACTCGCGGATTGACCTGCCGCAGGAAGCGGGGATTCAGGACGTATTCCGGCGCCTCGCCATTGACCAAGCCCGATCGGACGCGATTGCGACCGAGGTGATAAACGCCTATGGCCAGAGCCGCAAGGTGCTGGTGTTGACCGAGCGCACCGAACATCTCGATGCCATTCAAACGGCGTTAGATGGCAAGATTCCATCGATGTTTGTCCTGCACGGGCGGATCTCCAAGAAGCAGCGCGGCACATTGATCGCAGAACTCAACGCGCTGCCACCGGATGCTCCGCGCGTTCTGCTGGCGACCGGCAAGCTGGTTGGTGAAGGGTTCGACCATCCACCGCTCGACACCCTGGTGCTGGCAATGCCGGTTTCATGGAAAGGGACATTGCAGCAATACGCAGGCCGCCTCCACCGCGAGCACGCAACCAAGACCGACGTGCGCATCATCGATTTCGTGGACACCGGCCATCCGGCACTGCTGCGGATGTGGGACAAACGCCAGCGTGGATACCGGGCGATGGGATACCGGATTACGGATGGCTTGCCTCATCTGGCAGCCTGCTCACCCGCTGGCCAAACGCCCTAATCGGGAGATGCCGATCAAGTCACCGGGGAAGTCTATCGTTTGTGCGCCGTGGTTGGCGAAGCGTCGCCGACAGTGGGCTCACACAGTATTTATTATTCCGTAATTCATGATACTTAAATCCGCATTTAACGTTACATAGTTCCGTAATTTACGGTATAGTTCCGGCATGAACATACCGCCCCTTTACCCACGTTGGATCGAGCCGCGCATCGCCGAAGCCATGGCGGACACGCCCGTGGTGCTGCTGGCCGGCCCGCGCCAAGCAGGCAAGACGACCTTGGTGCGTGAGCTGGCAGAGAAGGGTCTGCGCTACCTGACGCTGGATGATGAGCTGACATTGTTGTCGGCTCGTGAAGACCCGGTCGGCATGATTCGCAGCCTAGACCGTGCGGTGATCGATGAAATTCAGCGCGCCCCCGCTTTGCTGCTCGCGATCAAGAAGAGCGTCGATGAAGATCGCCGTCCAGGGCGCTTCCTGCTTACCGGATCAGCCAACTTGATGGCATTGCCTACGGTTGCAGATTCTCTGGCGGGTCGCATGGAGACCTTGTCACTCCTGCCCTTGTCTCAAAGCGAAATCGAAAGGCAATCAGGAAACTGGATTGACAGTGCCTTTTCCGGACGGCTTCCCAAGCCGGGCACCCCTGCTCACGGCACGGATCTTGTGGAGCGTGTGTTGCGTGGGGGTTATCCGGAGGCGATTTCCCGCTCCACCACCAAGCGACGGATGGCATGGTCCCGGCAGTACGTCGATGCCATCATTCAGCGTGATGTCCGTGACGTGGCCGGTATTGAAAAGTTGGATCAGTTGCCACGCTTTCTGCGTGCCTTGGCGCAGACCGCTGGGCAAATGTGCAATTACAGCCAACTGGGCGGACAGGTCGGTCTGGACGGAAAGACCGCATCGCGTTATATCGGCGTCTTTGAGCAGATGTACCTGCTCAGGCGCGTTGACGTCTGGGCTCGCAACCGCCTCAATCGCGTCGTCAAAACACCCAAGCTGCAGTTCATCGACTCTGGCTTGTTGGCCACGCTGCTCGACTTGGGTGCCACCGAGGTTCAACAGGATCGAACACGCTTTGGCAATGTCTTGGAAACCTTCGTGTTCGCAGAGCTGCTCAAGCACACCACCACGGCAGACGGCGACTACCGGTTTATGTACTACCGGGATGCTGACAAATTTGAGGTTGATATGGTGATCGAGAACGCTGCGGGACAGTTGGTCGGCGTCGAGGTGAAGGCCGCAGCTACAGTCAAGCAGGGCGATTTGCGGGGGCTGAGAAAATTATCCAACTTGGCCGGCGATAAGTTCAAGATGGGGGTCCTGCTTTACGACGGCGATGAGACCATGCCATTGGGCGATGGCTTATGGGCAGCGCCACTTTCGACCTTGTGGGGGGCGAATTCGTAATTCAAGCAGCCGTCGAGATTTGAAGTCACCCGCGACAATGACCGCGCTCGCCGAACTGTGATCATTTAACCCCGGACAAATATCCCAAAGCACGGACAAGCACCCGCTGCATTACCCAGGAGCTAACTGAGCTGGTTCCGAGGCTGACAGCTACACGCCACCATAATGTGAAATCCCAACCCTTATCCGGTTGGGATTTTTTTTGCCCGTTCCCCCTGTGTTGGCGCGGTTTCCGGCCTTGTCCTCTTGAGCATGACCCTCCGGAAGACGCCGTTCCGGGCGCGCATTCCGCCGTTTTTCTCTCTCTGTTCTCTGCGGCCCTCTTGAGCATTCAAGGCCCCAAGTCTTGCTCACACATCCTCCTCAAAACTGGCCATGAGCTGGCGCTGGGCGTGCCAGTCCACCATCAGCCGGTTTCGCTGAAACCACATCAGCGTCAGCCGCCGTGGCTGCTTGCCCGCCATGAACTGCTCAATGATGTCGGGGGCCAGCAGGGTAAGGCGCAGCAGTTCGTTGACCACCGAGTGGTGCAGTTTCTCGGCGCGGGCGATGGCCGACCCGCTTTGCATTGCGCCGGTGTCCAGCAGGTGCTGCCAGTAGAAGGCGCGTGCCACACCGTCGAGCAGGGTCACGTCGTGGACGCTGCGCTCATCGGCAGCCACGCGTTGGACGCCCCGGCGACGAAACGTCAGGGGCACAAAGGTTTCCATCGATTCGTCCATCAGGCTTCGACCTCCAGCAGTTCGGCACCGATGCTGTCCGGGGCGAACTCCTCGATCAGCGCGTTCCAACCTACCTCACGCCACTTCACCTTGATCCCCTGCACCTCGCCCGCGTGGACGAGGTCGATGCGCTCGATCATCAGATTGGCGATGCGGTGGCGCTCGACCGGGAACAGTTGATCCCACACGTTGTTGAGCCGTCCCATCGCCATCACGGTGGGCTGGGACGCGGCCGGGCGGTGCTGGTAAGTGCGCGACAACGGCGCGGGGTTCGACATGCGGTTCGCGCGCAAGCTCTTTGGCGCCTCTGAGCGCGCGCACGGCGCGGACGAATTCGAAGGCAAGGGAATCAGCCTGCCCATCGTGCACCGCATCCTGGAAAGGCACGGCGGCACGATCCGCGCCGAGGGCGCCGAGGGGAAGGGCGCCACGTTCTATTTCACGTTGGGCTAGAAAAGAAAAGAGGGGCTCACCCCCCTCCTCGAACTTCCCCTGTCTCCCGGGTTTACTTCTTGGCAGGACCTTCAGGCTTTTTCTGCTCGAGCAGGTCGGCGCGCTTCTTCAGCGTGTCGCCAAGCTTCTTGGCCGAGACCACCAGCACGAAGTCCTTCAGCGCCTTCTCCCGGGCCACGCGCTCTTCCAGCGCCTTGACCTCGTCGGTAAACGCTTTTTCGCGCTTTTCCTTGGCTTCGGGTTTTTCGTCCTTGGGGGCAGGGCCGGCTTCGCGCTTCGGCGTACCTTCGACCTCCGCCTTGACGAAGGTCTTGTCCTTGTCGGTCTTGCCGATCCGCAGCGTGTAGGTGAGGCCGTCGAAGGTCGCGGCGGTCACGACCGTCGGCTTGTCCAGCCCGGTGTCGGCATCCGCGGCGGTGAGGTCCTCGATTTCCAGCTTGTTGAGGCTGTAGGAGGCAGCGTTGGCGCGCGAGACGTCGAGCTTCTGTCCCAGCGCGGCGCGATCCAGCTTCCAGTCGATGCTGTCCCTTACGCGTTCGATCTTGTAGCCGTCATTGCCTTCGGCGGGTTTCACCTCAAGCACTTTGACCTTCTCGATGGCGAGGCCTTCCTTGGACACCCACTGGCTGCTCGACGCGGTGGCCTGGCGCAGCGGGTCGGACACCGTGTAGACCTGCTTGGGGTCGGACGGGATCATCACGAAGCGGCCGTCGCCTTGCGCCTTGGAGGTGTCGCCTTCCGGCTCCTTCTTGAAGTACTTCTTGCCGACCAGCAGCTCGGCGAGGACCTTGCCGTCGGCGGCCTTGAAGGTCACTGCGGTGGCGGCGCCCTCGCCCTTCTCGGCAAGCTGCAGGCGCGGGCGGTCCTTTTCGCCGATCGGCTCGACCTGGCCGGCTTTGAGCTCGATCGACTTCACGACGAGGTCGGTGACGCGATCGAGGTCGGCGGCATAGCCGTTCTTCTCGTTGATGGTCCAGCGGTTGTCCTTCTTGGCAAGGGTCAGCGTTTCCTTGGGCTCGCGGATGGTGATGGTGGCGACTTCGCTCGCCTTGAGGCCCTTGAGGAGCGGCTGGCCGAGCTGGCCGACCACCGCCGGCTTGGCGGATTCGCCCTGCTTGAAGACGACCAGCGCGCCGCCGCCCAGCATGACGACGAGGACTGCGAGGATTGCTACGAACTGCTTGTTCATGCCGTGGCTCCCGAAGCGGTCGGGGAAGAGGCTGCCGTGGCGGCGGCCTTGCGGCGCCGCGCGACGGCAAAACCGATGCCGAAGAGGGTGACCAGCAGCGGCATCATCGCGATGTTCACGACCTTGGTCCAGAACTGCAGAGCCTCCGCGTCCTGCCGGAGAGTCTTGCGAAGCTCCTTCAGCACCTGGCGGGTCTCGATGACGCGCTTCTTGAAGCGCTCGAGCTCGGCCTGCTGCTCGGGTGTCATGATTTGCGCGGTCTTCGCGCCGCCGGATTGCTTCTGCAGCTTCTGCATCTTCTCGGTGGTCTGCTGGAGCTCGTCCTCGAGTTCCTTGATCTTGCCGAAGTACTGCTTCTGGGCGTCGGCCTCCATCTGGCGCACGACCGTGAGCGTGCGGAAGCCCGAAGCCCGGCTGCGCAGGCTGGTCAGGTCGTCACCCGAGGCGAGCTGCTCGATCATGCCCTGTGCAAGGGCGAGGTTGCCGTTGGAGGGTACCACCACGCGCTGGCCGAGGATGTTCTGCACCTCGACAGCCGCGCCGTCGGCAAGCATGTCCGCATCCGCCACGAGCACCACCGAGTTCTCGGCGGCGCCTTCCTTGAGTTGCGACGCGGGCTCGGCGGGCTTTTTATCCTTGTTCTGATTGAACGGTGCGGGCTTGCCCTCGGGGAACGCGGTCTTGAACTTGCCCGACAGGCGCAGCGCCAGGGGCTTGGCCTTGTTGTCCGGCGCGAAGCCCTTCATCGCGGCGTCGCCGGAAACGGAAGCGACGATGTTGTCGACCAGCATCGAGTTCGGCGAAGTCTTCGCGAGCTCGGTCACCTTGAGGCCTTCAGCCGGCTTGGATGCATCGAACACGCCGGAGAACGCGAACAGCAGCGAGTCGATCTGGCTGGTGGCCACGTCGTCCTTGCTCAACGCCGTCCTGTTCAGCGTGATCACGGTCGGCGTGTAGCGCGGGCCAGCGCCGGAGGCGTAGGTCACGTCCGCTATCACCTTGCCCTGGTCCAAGTTGATGCCCCAGGCCTTGAACAGGCGCGGCAGCGACGACGAGCCCGGCTGGCCCGGCATGTTGGGCATCATCGGGTTGGGCTGCTGGTCGAAGAACATGTACGGGTCGACGAAGGCAATCAGCTTGCCGCCGCGCAGCACGAACTGGTCGAGCGCGTACTCGGCCAACTCCATGATGTCGCGCGGCTGGATCACGAGCAGCACGTTGATGTCCTTGTCGATGGCCTCGGCGCTCATCGGCACGGTCTTAACGTTGAAGTCGCGCTTCAGCTCGCTGGCCAGTACCCACGGCTCACTGCCCTGCCGGGTCATCGGGTTCATCGCCTCGCCGAGCACCGGTACGGCGCTCATCACGCCGATGGTCGGGCGCTCCGAGACCGCCACGCGCGAGATCGCGCGGATCAGGTCGTACTCGAGCAGGCGCTCGCGCTGCTGCGAGATGTTGGACAGGGACTGCTTGCGGTCGAGGCGGCTGACCGACAGCCCGAGGTAGAACTGCTCGCCGGAGAAGAGCGTCTGCGGTTCCACGCCGTCGAGTTGCGCGGCGTCCTCTTCCTCCGAGTCCGGCCGGGGTTTGTACTTCTCGATGATCAGGTTGGGGCCTGCCACCGACTTGAACTCGCGCACCACGTCCTCGACACGCTGCGCGAAGCTGCGCAGCTGCACCGGGATGGCGTTGTCGCTCTGCGAGACGTACAGGCGCAGCTTCACCGGGCCGTCGAGCTTCTGCAGGAACTTCTTGGTGCCGTCCGACAGCGTGTAGAGCTTGCCGTCGGTGAGGTCGGCGCGCACAGCGGCGCCCGAGGACAGGTAGTTGAACGCCACCAAGATGACGAACAGCGCCGCGAGGCCGGCGGCGGAGTATAGGAAGGTTTCGTATTTTTTCATGGTTGTTCAGCCGGCCCGGTGGTTGCGGATGATCACCGACGTCGCAAATAGCGCGAAGCCGATCACCGAGAGGAAGAAGAAGAGGTCGCGCGTGTCGATCACGCCTTTCTGGAACCCGTCGAAGTGCGTGACCACCGAGAAGGCTGCGACAATCTCGACCACGGCCGGGTTGGCCCAGCGGGTCATCAGGTCGGTCACCGGGTTGAAGCCGGCGAGGATCAGGAACAGGCACAGCACCACCGACAGGATGAACGAGACCACCTGGTTGCGTGTCATCGCCGAGGTCATGCAGGTGATCGCGAGGTATGCGCCGGCAAGGAACAGGCTGCCGAGGTATCCGGCGAAGATCATGCCGTTGTCGGGCGTGCCGAGTACGTTGACGGTGATCACGATCGGGAAGGTGAGCGCCAGCGCGATCGCGAGGAAGGCCCAAGAGGCGAGGAACTTGGCGATGATCGCTTCCCATGCGTTCACCGGCATCGTGAGGAGCAGTTCCATGGTCCCGGAGCGGCGTTCCTCGGACCACACGCGCATGCCGACGGCGGGCACCAGCACGAGGTAGATCCAGGGGTGCCAAGCGAAGAACGCCGAGAGGCTCGCCTCGCCGCGCTCGAAGAAGTTGCCGACGGTGAACGTGAAGAACCCCGCGAGCAGTAGGAAGATCACGAGGAACACGTACGCGACCGGGGACGTGAAGTAGGAGGACAACTCGCGCTTGGCGATCGCCTTGATGGTGGCTACGGAGTGGTTCATTATTTCTTCACCGTGTCGGGCAGCGTGATTCGGCGGAACACCTCGTCGAGGTGCCCTTCTTCGGTGCGCAGGGCTTCGACCTTCCAGCCCTCGCGGCCGACCAGTTCCATGACGGAGCGGGCCAGCGCCACGGAGTCGGCCTTGTCCTTCGGGTAGACGCGCAGCGCGGACCCGTTCAAGGACTCGACGCGCGCGGCCTCGGGCAGCGCGGCCAGCTTGGCCTGGTCGGCGCCCTGCGCGGAGATCCTCACGGCCCCGGCGAGGTCGGACATGTTGCGCAGTTCCTCGGGCGTGCCGTTGGCCACGATGCGGCCGCTGTCGATGATGATCGCCCGGGTGCAGGCGGCGTCGACTTCCTCGAGGATGTGGGTCGAGAAGATCACGGCCTTGGTCCTGCCCATCTCGCGGATTAGGTTGCGGACCTCGTGCTTCTGGTTCGGGTCGAGGCCGTCGGTGGGCTCGTCCATGATCAGCACGTCCGGGTCGTGGATCAGCGACTGCGCTAGGCACGTCCGGTGCTTGTAGCCCTTGGACAGGGTGTCGATCTGCTGGTGCAGCACCGAGCCGAGGAAGCAGAGGTCGACCACGCGGTGGACGGCCTTCTTCTTGGCGGCCCCGTTCAGGCCGCGGAGTTCGGCGGTAAAGCCGAGGAAGCCTTCGACCGACATGTCCGGGTAGGAGGCGGCGTTTTCCGGCAGGTAGCCGATCAGTTTCTTGGCCGCGAGCGCATCCTCTACCACGTCATGCCCGTCGATGGTGATCTTGCCGGCGCTGGGCGGCAGAAACCCGGTGATCATGCGCATGGTGGTGGACTTGCCTGCGCCGTTGGGGCCGAGGAAGCCGAGGACTTCGCCCCGCTCCACCGAGAAGGACAGGTCGTCGACGGCTTTTTTAAGCCCAAACGACTTGGTCAGGTGTTCAATTCGTATCATCGAATGAGCCTTGTGGTTATTCGGATTTGAGGCCGGAGACACCGGCGAATTGTAGATAAGGGCACTTCTATAAATTCTGTTTAAAACCGGCGATTTGCCTCTGAATCTCCAGACTTTACACTTTTTCGGTTTAGGATTCAGTTTGTTCGGGATTTGAGTCGTTTTCGAGCGTAATTCAGCCCCTTTCTGGGCTCTTTCCCACCTTTCTCATGCTGTCAGGCAGATTTGGGGCGCACCAACCCTGTCAATGCCGATCACCTTG
>SXGS01215311.1_pt1 | contig 18962 bp, 9 predicted proteins | sample 3174681 | NCBI WGS metagenome assembly SXGS01 (sample SAMN11356861, study PRJNA531348) | freshwater metagenome | isolation source: freshwater sample F1-80 | place: China: Fuxian Lake, Yuxi | collected 2017-12-25 | reverse complement strand
GTTAGCCGATGGACGAGGGCTGTCCCAGGTCCTCCAGAACAGGCCAGCAGCCAGAACGCCTATCGCCTTGAGCCGAGCCCGAAGGCTGGCTGTCAAGGCCGGCGCCATCGGCGCCGAGCGTTAGCGCTGCCTTGACAGTCTGCCGAAGGGCCGGACCTTCGGCGAGGCGTTCTGGATGCGGCCCCGACGCTCTCTCCACCTCCTTGTTATCGACCTGCGCGGCTTTTGGACTGCTCCAGACCAGACCCTGACTGCTTGCCTTGACCGCAGCCTGGCTCGGCGTCATCCACCCAATGGCGCTGTGAGGCCGAAGTTCGTTGTAACGCTGCCTCCATCTGTCGTGCATCACACGAGCCTCCAGCAAGCTGCCAAAGACCTGCCTGTCGAGCAGTTTCCAGCGCAGAATGCCGTTGATGTCAAGCCCCCAAGAGTAGATCCACTGCGAAGGTTAGCCGATGGACGAGGGCTGTCCCAGGTCGTCCAGAACAGGCCAGCAGCCCCCTGAAAACGGTCGCCGATCAACGCTGATATCCCCGGAAAGTCGACAGCCCCAAGCCCCAGCGCCTCTCCGCGCTCTCTGACCTCGCGGGTCGTCGGCGCCAGGCCGTCCTCGATCTTGCGCTCGATGATGAAGTCGAGCGCCTGGCGCTGCAGCGGTGAGCCCAGGCCGACCCGCCAAGGCGGCCCACTCGACGAGCGGCCTCGTGTCGCCCTCGCCATGGGCGGTCTTGCCGTCGAGGAGATCGAGAATCGCGCCTCGGGAGCGGTTGTCCTCCACCTGCGCGGACCACAGTCGCGGCTCGTCTCTCGTCATCATCGTTGCAGCCATCGCCTTCTCCCCGTGTCTGCGGGCGCTGATCTTCACGCCACCCTTCCAAACAGCCCCCGCTGCTCCCCGGCGAGGCGCACCCGCCGGTCCATCTCCAACAGCAAGAGCCCGCAGGCCCTCGCGTCCTTCTCGGCCCGGTGCCACGCTCCATCGCCCGTGTCGATCGCGAGATGGCGGCACAGGGTCGAGAGCTTGTTGTCGGGCGCGTCGATGAGGCCCGCTCGGGCGAGCTTCTTTGCCCGCGCCAGCGAGTCCACCCACTCGACAGACGGCGGCGCCTGGTCGAGCTGCTCAAAGGCATACCCAAGGACGCGCTCATCGACGCTGGAGTGCGACACGACGCATCCCGCCCGCTCCAGATAGGTCTTGAGGGCGGGCGCAACCTTGGCGAACACGGGTGCTCGGTACACGTCGCCCTGCGTCAGCCCCGTGACCTTCTGGACGATGGGCGGGATCGGGATCTCGGGGTTGACCAGGGTGGCGCGCGAGTCGACGACCTCCCCGCCCGAGAAGACGACCACGCCCACCTCGATGATCCGCCCGTCCTTGCCCGAGCTGGTGAACTCCAGGTCGATCGCGGCGAAGGTTGCGGGCCTCTCGACGATCTCGACCTCGCCTGCGCCTCCGGCCTTGCGCTTGACGCCGGGGGCCAGTTCCCCGTCCGAGGGGCAGTAGCGGTGCGGCTTGCCCCGCCGCATCGCCACCTCGTACCACTTCTTCTGCCGGCCCCACGCCTCAAGCTGCCACAGCTCGATCCCTTGCTGGGCGCACAGGAGCCGTAGCCATTCGGACGTGCAGGTGCAGACCTCGCCCGTGTAGGGGTTGCGGACGGTGATGCGCTGGGCCACCAGCGGCCAGAGCCAGATCGTGTGGCCTTCTGCCGCGATGGCTTCTGCCGCGCGCATGAGGCGGGGTTGCAGGTCTGGGATCTGGGGCAGTCTCATGGCAGGCACCTCCCGAGGGGTTGACGGTCGTGGCGCTCCCGCACGGCCTCCATGGCTGCCCTCTCCTCGACGCTGACGCCGTCCACGAAGCCTTCCCTGTCATCGAGGTTGCCGAAGAAGTGATGGACGGCGCCGTCTTCAAGGGCGTGGCTCCATGATTCTGATGCTCTCCGCGGGTGTTGTGGCGCTGGTGCGCGGTGAAGGATGAGGGTTGTTGAGTCCCATGGCTCACGCAATGCCTCACGGAGGCGGACCTCGTGTTGATCGGCATCGAAAGGTGCTCTGTGAGGCTGTGAGGCTTTGTGAGGCTTTTCCTGACCCTTGCGCGCGTGCGCACGAGAGCCAACTCGAAGCGCAACCCCGCCGCCAAACGTACAGCCCCAGAAGCAGGGTCGGCTCAAAGCCTCACAAAGCCTCACAGCCTCACAGGAGGCCGTTGAACACCGTAGTGGCGGGTATCGGGTGCGTGAGCCATTGGGCATGAGGGATGCCCGCCATGGCTCACGCACCCGGCTGGAGAGTCTGCGGATCGAGCCGGTAGAGTTGCCTGCCGCCGCCTGGGGCCCTCGCTGCCTTGACGAGCCTGAGGATGATCTGCTGCGCTTCATCGTCCGTATCCTCCACTGTGAATGCCCGGTCGACGTGCGCGCCCAGCGCCCGCCCCACCCTCGAAGCCATCGCGAGGTCCGTGCGCCCCTCGCCCACACATCCAGGTAAGAGGTTGCTGGCGCGACAGAGCGACACGAGCTCGGTGCTGGACACGGGGGCGTTCTTGAAGGTCGCCCACCACACAGCCAGAAAGCCGAGCCACTCGGCCGTCTCGCTGTCGACGCGGGCGGCGAGGTGGCGCCGGTTGGCCATGAAGTCGGGCAGGCCCACCGCCTCGCACAGCCCGCCCATGATCGCCGCCCAGTCCTCAAAGCCGCCCATCCGCACCCTCGAGCGCGGCATCCCGGTCCTGACCCAGAAGAGCACCAGGGTCAGAAAGCTGCGCACCGCCTCGGCCCTTGCCCCAAGCGCCCAGGCTTCGATGGGGTCGTGGCGGAAGTTTGCCCTCATCGAGGGGTCGGGCACCTTCGGGTCGAGGTAGATCCACAGGCACCTGTCGGCCAGCTCCCGCGACAAGGACGGGTTGTTGCCCGTCGCCGTCCACGTCGCGCTGTTGGGCACGCTGACCTCCCTGGAGGCGCCCAACTCCCGATCCGTCCAGGTCGAGGCTGTCAGCATGGACGCCAGAGCGCCCGAGTCGACGTCGTTCTTGGGGTCGAGGTTGTCGATGTTGATGACGGCAGGGGCGGCCTTGAGCTTGGCCGTGATCTTCTTGCGCCACTCCTCGTTGTTGTCCGCAGGCGGCAGCAGGTCCGCGTCGTGGCCGATGGTGGCGCGGCACAGCACATTGATGAGCTTGCCCTTGCCCGAGCGGGCCAGAGGGGCCGTGACCAGATGCAGGGGAGTGCACCCGTCGATGGCCAGCCGCATGAAGGGCAGAAGACCCAGGCAGATGGCGTGGGTGCGGCTGGCGTCGTCGGCGAAGGGGAAGTCGGCCAGCAGCTCGCGGTTGATGAAGCCCAGCGCTTCGTCCAGATCCTCCCCGTCGGGCGACCTGTTGATCTGGCCGGGGTCAAAGCCGCCGAAGTCCACCCACGCGGCAAGCTCCCTCACGTAGCCCTCGCGCACGAGCAGCTCGCCCGAGGCCGTGATCGCTGGGGTTCGCACGATCCGCTCCAGCGGCGGCAGGGCCAGATCGGCGCCCTCAAGCACGAACTCGCACAGCTCCACGGGGAGGTTCTTGGCCGTGAAGGCGTCGGCCTTCGGGTTGAAGGCCTCAAAAGCGTGGCGGGTCTGGATCTCGACCCTCAGGATCTTGGGGTTGACATCGCAGACCTGCACGGAGCCTCGGTTGCGAAGCAGCCGCACGACATCAAGGCCCCGGCGCATCACCACAGGGTCGCCTTCGTTGATGTCGTCCAGGCACCTGATCACGGTCTGGGCGCACTTGAACAGGTCGCCTTCGAGCACATGCACCGGGCGGCCATCCTGGTCGCCGCTCCCGCCGCCCCCGCCGCCTTTGCCCTTATTCGAAGGAGGCCCCCCGCCCCCTTGCTGAAGGCCCTTGACCAGCTCGGGGAAGAAGTCGTCATCGAGCGCCTCGGGCGGCTCTCCAGGGACACAGCGATCCTCGCAGGAAGCGGCCTCCACGTCGGGCGCGTCAAGCCACGCGGGCGGCTCGCCGGGGTCGCCGTCGGCTGTCCAGTCGGCCCTGGTTTCTCGCCCTTGGGGGATGGCCGTGTCAGGCAGGGGCTTCCAGCCGGCCTGCTGCGCCTGCCAGAAGAGGCTGTCGAGGCTGATCGAGCCCTGCGACCCCCGACCGTCGCGGCACGAGCGCCACATGTAATCGCATATGCCCGCCTGATACTTGATGCCGCCGCTTGACCAGGCGTCAAAGAGCGCAAGCCCCTCTTCGGGCCACTCGGAGTGCAGCGCGAACATGACGTTGCGCCAGTCCTCGTAGCCGCAGTCGGGGTCGAGGTGGCGCAGCGCCTCCTGGGCGTGTCGCCACCGCGACGATCCGGCCACCGAGCGAGGAGTGACCCGAGCCATGCGCCTGGATCGAGCCTCGATCGCCTTCTGCCAGTCCTCGGCCACACCCCGCAGGACCACAGATCCCAGACTCCAGAAGGGCACCACGCGGCGGCCCTTGACGGGATCGTCTACGCCCCGAAAGACGGGGCTTGCGGTGTAATGGATCTGGTTGGCGCTTCGGATCGTGGAGGTGTCGAGCCAGGGCCGGCCGATCGTCCACTCGGCGGCCCGAAGCGCCAGCGGAGCACAGGCCAGGGGCTCATCGAGCCAGAACCACAGGTGGGCCCTGAGATCCCGCGCCCCATAAACGAAGCTCGACGCCGACCACTGGAGGATGAAGCCCGCCTCGGAGAGCTCGTCGGGCAGCTGGCCGCTGACGAAGCCGAGCAGGTCGAGCTGGTCCTCGACATCGATGCGGCGAGGGATCTTGAGCCCGTCCACGTCGACGCAGAACCAGCGCCGCTCGGCGTCGCACAGGTAGGGACGCCTTGGGGCAGCGAAGCGATCAGCGGCGAACGCTGGACCTGGGCGCGGGCATCGAGGAGGCCGTCAGAGCCCTGGAGTCTCTGCGCAGAGATATGCGCCAAGGGACGAGGGAGGTGTTGGCGCCCTCGCTAGAGGATTGCTGCAGGGTCCACCTTGAGCGCTTGCGGGTGAGAGGTCGCCGTCCATCCACGATACAGACAGCGAGCTACGCCTTGGCGCACTGCCTCATCTTTGAGGACAAGTCCACCCTGGTCACGCGCTACACCCGCGCTCATCTGGTGCGGCTGCGCGGCGAGTTGGAGAAGGCCCAGGCCTCGCCGCACACCATCAAGGGATGGTGGAGCGAGTGGCGGCGAGCCATCCGACGCGCCTGTCAAGATCTGGGCGTGCCCGATCCGGGCGCGGGTCTCGAAGGCCCCGAGCCCCTCAGCTCTGCGGCACCTCGGCGCGAGCAGCGCACGCTGGGTCGCGCCGAGGTGCTCGCTTTGATCGATCATGTTGAGGTCGCCTCGATCACCTCGGACTATGGGATCTGCGTGGCCATCCTTGGGCTGACCGGTATGCGGCTTGGCGAGGCGCTGGCGCTGGAGTGGTCCTCGGTGGACTTCGTGGCGGGCATCGTCGAGGTCCGCGCCTCGGCCCACTGGACGCCGGGGGCAGGCTGGAGCCAGACGAGCCCCAAGTCAGGGCGTGTGCGCAGGGTGGGCCTCGCTCCGCATCTCGCAGAGCTGCTTCGCAAAGCCCAGGGGCGGCAGCGGCGGGCGGGGAGGTTGCCTGTAGGCAGGGTGTGCCAGTCGGCACAAGGCGGCTATCTCCAGACGACGCGCGTGCGTTCTCGCCTGGCCGCTGCGAGCAAGGCGCTCGATCTTGATGTGGTGGTGACGCCCCAGGTGTTGCGTCGGACGTGGAACACCCTGGCGTTGGCTGTCATGGATCGCGTGGTCGTCCAGGCCCAGATAGGTCACGCGGACGATGCCATGACGGCGCACTATCTCGGGGTCAGAGATGAGACGCTCCGAGAGGTGTCGGGCCGGATGTGGGAGTAGGATGTGGGAGTTTGCTTCCAAACCCCCACACCCTCTCGGCCCGGATCTCGTGTTCATCGAAGTGGAGCTGAGGGGGATCGAACCCCTGACCTCTAGAGTGCGATTCTAGCGCTCTCCCAGCTGAGCTACAGCCCCATCTTGTCGCTCGAAGTCTCAAGCGACGGGGGCAGAACATAGGTATCCGGGGCCGAGCTTGTCAAGGCTTTTCTTAGGCGCAAGGGGCGCTCTCCTATCGCCGCTGCCGGCTGCTTCAACCACCGAGCGCCTATCCCTCCTGGCTCGCGAGGGGGTCTGGGTCGACCGCGCCGCGCTCGCGCCACGATCAAGGAGGCTTCGGCGATCGTAGACGCGGCTCTGCGCCTGACCCTTGAAGCGATCTGTGCTTGCAACGCCCCCCATGAGGCAGCGAGGCTCGCATTCATCGTCTGTTCTCTGCGCTTGCGGCGCCCCCCTCAAGCGGAGAGGGCCGCGCTCAACGCTTGTTCATGAGCTTCTCGAACCAGGATCGCTCACCCTCCTTGTTCTGTCGCATGTGGTACAGGCGCTCCTCGCGGCTCGCCTCGACGCAGCCAGGATCGCTGGCCAGCGCCCGCTTGAAGTGCTTGAGCGCCTCCTCATCGTCCCCGCGCGCCTTGGCGATGCGCCCACGGACGAGGTGGACCTGGCTCATCGCCAGCTCCCGCGCCTTGCTGTCGTTGCCAGGGGTCTTGAGGAGATCTTCAAGCGAGTTGTCGATTGTCTTTATCCTTGACGCCTCACACAGATACTGCGCCCACGCCAGCTTCGCCTGAACCTCGACGTTGTTGGGGCTCATCTCGAAGGCTCGGCCAAAAGAGACCAGCGCCCGCTGGGGGCTGCCCATGTCGAGCATGCGCTGCCCATGGCGCAGGTGATCCTGGACCGTGACCCCGACAACGCCTTCGCCGAGGGGCAGGTTCGAGTCCCAGGACGACGCGTTGGGCACGGCCTCCGAGGGGTTCTGAGGAGGTGAAGGCGGCGCCGCAGCGCGCCGAGGGCCCCGAGGCGGGCTGGGCTCCATTCGAGCGCCCGACGCGTCGTCCATCTGCCCGCTGCTCTTGTGGATCCTGTTCTGGACAGGCCCGTTGCGCAGATCGTGGATGTTGAGCTGGACTGGAGGCTCCATGCGTGGATCGTGGACATTGTTCCGGACAGGAGGCTCGGTGCGCGGATCGTGGATGTTGTTTCGGACAGGAGGCTCGGAACGCTGATCGTGGGTCTTGTTCTGAACAGGAGGCTCTGTACGCTGATTGTGGACATTATTCCGGAAAGGAGGCTCCATGCGTGGATCGTGGACGTTGTTCCGGACAGGAGGCTCCGTGCGCGGATTATAGATGTTATTCTGCACAGGAGGCTCAGTACGCTGATCGTGGATCTTGTTCCGGACAGGAGGCTCCGTTCTCTGATCTTGGATCTTGTTCTGGACAGGAGGCTCGGCGCTCGGGCGAGGGCGCTCGCGTTGCCTTGGGGGCCTCGGCGCGAGGGCATGCTCGCAATTCTCCTTTGGGGCCTCAGGAGGGACGTTCGCGTGATTTGATGTCGTCACTCCTCGCGGTTCCGATGAATACGGCATCTGCAAGGCGCCCGGCATCAGGTTTCTCTGGCGGGCCGCCTTGGCCTCGACGGCCATCAGCTTGTGCCGTCGCTCTCCGGGGCCGATGAGGGCGTCCGCGGCGTTCGCAGGCCGGATGTTGATGTATTCGAGCTTGAGGGTGGCGTTGGTGGCCTGGGGCTGAAAGATCAGCAGCTGCGTGTCCATGGCGAAGCAGGCCGAACCCAACGCGGCGCGCACATCAATCCATGTGGTCTGGAGCAGCGCCTCAAGCGTCTGCTTGCCATCGCACATCGCGCACAACCTCGCCAGCGAGTTCGCCCCCTCAAGCTCCTTGATCCGCGCCTCGACGCCGTCTGTTCGGGCAGGGTAGTGCTTGAGCCAGGGGCTCAGGCGGTGCCCCAGGTCGTTGATCGACATGTGCTTGAGGATCGCCTCCAGGCTCACCCGATCGGCGTCGCCAAAGCCGATGAAGGCGCTGGGATCGATGGCGACGTCCGGGTCAAGGCGGTAAGTGCCGTCCTTCCAGGCGAAGGCGCCCATGAGGTGGGCGCGCGCCGCTCTGCCATCCCCCTGGCACGTCCCCGGCTCACCATCGAGCACGTCGATCTGCTGTCGAAGCTGCCCGACGCTCAAAGCCAGGCGCCCCTTCCACTTCGAGATCTTCAGCCTGTGGAGGAGCTGGGCCAGCGGCCGATCCAGGAGCATCCCCTCGCGGGAGCGATCCAACGTCATTGGAAGCGCGACGACGGGCGCAGGCGAGCTGATCGCTTCGAGCGGTGGCGATTTGATGACCGGCGTCGGAGGCTTCACGGCCAAGGGAGCCGCCGCAGCCTCCCGGGTGAGCCTCGGCCTCGGCGAGGTCATCGCTTCGAGGTGGTGCTTGATGAGGTTGGCCACGGTCCTGGCAAGCGCGGGGTTCCATCGGGGGCCGAGGAACGCGGCGATCACGTCAAGGACCGCCTGCGCGAGCATCTGCGTGTGGGGACTCTGGAGCCCGTAGTGCACGCAATAGATCTCCATGAACCCGGCAATGGCGCGGTCCAGCGCCTCGACGTCCCGGGTGTGGACGATCATCTCCATGAGCAGCGGCGAGATGGCCTCCAGGTAGTCCTCGGACTCGACAGGCAGGAGCCGCTCAAGCTCCGGCGCGCGGCCGAAGAGGGCGCCGTGGAAGCGGGCGACGAGCGCGTCTGGGCGGCCACTTGAGGCCTTCCCCGAGGGGAGCTGGCGTGTCTTGGGTGAGGCGTACATGAAGTGACTCCTGGCGCAAAGCAAGCTTGCTTCCTGTCTGAAGCCATCGGAGCGACAGGAGCGCGACTTGAGGGGATGGTTGAGCCCCTCGCCCTCCGCCCCGCCCAAAGTTGAACGCCCTTTGAATAGACTCGCCCGTGGAGCGTCTCTGGCGCCGATCAGCAGGACTGAACGGAGAACCTGGCCATGCAAAGACCCAAACCCCGACACACCCTCTCCAAGGCCATGACGACCGGCGGACTGGCGCTCCTGGCCGCGAGCTGCCTCCCAGGCGCTCAGGATGGGCTCTTCCTCGATGGCGTCGAGATGGAGTCCTTCTCAAGCTGCCGCGATCTCGAATCCAGCATCAAGCGGCGCGCCACGCGCCAGGCCGAGATGAGGGCCTTTTCAGCCGTCACGGGCGGCCTCTTCAACCCCAGCGGCTTCGGCAACGAGGGGTCGCGCAACTTCTCGGACACCAACACCCAGGAGTCGGGGGTGGACGAGGCCGATCTGCTCAAGGTCGACGGCCGCTTCGCCTACGCGGTCCACCATGGCAAGCTCGTGATCGTCGAAGCCCACGGCTCGGGCAGCGGCGCCAGCTTCGCGATCGCCTCGGCCGGGCTCATGGCGGAGCTGGACATCGAGGGCGCGCCCTTCGAACTGTACATCCACGGCGACAGAGCGCTCGTGCTGGCCCGCACCGATCGTCAGGAGGTCAAGGCGCTCTTTGGAGCCGAGGCGCCCGACCGCCCCGAGGAGTCGCCCGTCTTCAAGGCCGTCCTGGTCGACATCACCGACCGCGCCCAGCCCAGGATCATGCGCGAGCTGCTCCTCGAAGGCGATTTCGTCTCCTCGCGCCGCATCGAGGACAAGGCCTACCTCGTGGTCAAGACCGACCTCAAGGGGAACCTCGATCAGGACAGCAACCCCTCCGAGGAGAGCTGGCTGGAGCGGCGCCGCGCGGAGATCAAGGGCGCCGGGATCGACGCTTGGATGCCCTCCTACTACGACGTCCGCCACCGCGCCGACGGTCGCCCCCTCAAGAAGGTCCAGCGTTGCTCCTGCAGCGACACCTTCGCCTCGCCTGAGGGCGCAGGCGACGGGACCTTGACGGTCTACGCCGTCGATCTGGATCAGGGCGAGAGCGATCTGGCCAACACGACGATCCTCGGCGATGGCGCCCACGTCTACGCCTCCGAGCGCAATGTCTTCGTCGCCATGGCGTCCTACGCCGAGGACAAGCCCGGCTTCGCCCTCGACGACGAGGACATCTTCGAGGAGGAGGATGGGGGGCAGGAGGGAGGGACCCGGCAGGTGACGCACCTGCACCGCTTCGACATCCGCCCCGACGGGACGGTGGGCTACAACGCCAGCGGGCGCGTGGACGGCTGGATCCTCAACGCCTTCTCCATGAGCGAGCACCTGGGGGTGCTGCGCGTGGCGACCCAGGTGGGCGAGCGCGGCTCGGCCGAGGCCGAGTCCAACGTCTTCACCTTGAAGTTGTCGAGCAAGAACAAGGAGTTGATGGCTGTCGGCGGCGACCAGCCGCGCTTCCTCAAGACGATCGGCGAGCTGCGCGGGATCGCGCCGGGCGAGGACATGTACGCGGCGAGGTTCGTGGGGGCGCGGGGCTTCCTGGTGACCTTCCAGGAGGTCGATCCGCTTTGGAACATCGATCTGTCCGACCCCGAGCGGCCGACCATCAAGGGCGATCTGGAGGTGCCGGGGTTTTCGACCTACCTGCACCCCATCGAGAACAACCGCCTGCTGGCCGTCGGGCGCACGGGGACCGGCGGGGCCCTGAAGCTGTCGCTCTTCGACGTGGGGAAGGCCGATCCCTCCGTGATCCATGAGAAGGAGGTGGGCAACGGCAACTCCCGCAGCGAGGCCGCCGAGGATCATCGGGCCTTCCGCTACATCCCGGAGCGCCGCATGATGGCCATCCCGATGGTGCACGACGCGGCCAACGGGCTCCAGCTCTACTCCGTCGACAACCGCAGCGGCATCCGCTTCGCCGGTCGCATCACCCACGAGGGCATGGTCCAGGGCGGCGACAGGACCGTGCGCCGCTCCCAGCTCATCGGCGATCACCTCTTCGCCCTGTCGGGCGTCGGGCTGTCCATCACCGACCTTGACTCGATGGAGACGGTCGCCGAGATCGACCTCGAGGACGAGTAGGCCGCGTCGATCAGCCCAGGAAGGGCAGCGCCAGGGCGCTGAAGGGCTGCTCGTGGGCGTGCTTGCGGACGTAGTCGGGATCGATGCGGGGGGTGAGATCGCGGGTGCGCACGGAGGCGTACCAGTGGACGACCCGGGTCTCGGCGCGCAGGATCTCGAAGAGCCTGGGCTTGTCGCCCATCCTGAACCAGTGCTCGCTGATCTCAGGCGAGAGGGGATAGAAGACGCCCGGCGGGTGGATCTTGAGCTCCGGGTCGTCGCGGCGCGCGGCGACGACCTCCTGGAGGAGGTGCGTGCCCAGGGCGTAGCGCACGAGCTGTCGATCGGGGTCCATGGTGACCATGCGCTGAAGCAGATCCAGGATGATGGGGTGGCCGGGGCGCGCGCCGATGACGGCGTTGTTGACCGCCGTTGGGTAGCGGTGCTCGACCTTGCGAAAGGCCTTGTGTCCCTGGGGGGCGCGCCGGAAGACGTCTCGGAGCGCCAGCTTGATCCCGGCCTTGGCCAGCACCACGGGCGATCGCGAGCGGGTCACCGCGCCTGGCAGCGCCAGGTGCTCCTCGCCGCAGAAGACGGCGGCCTCCTCGCGCAGCGGGGTCAGGGCGTCGAGCGTGACGGTGTCCAGATCGAGGTAGACGCCGCCGTGGGTCGCCAGCAAGGCCGCGCGGATCATGTTTGCCCGCGCGGCGGGCTGGCTCAGGCGCCTGTAGAGGGCGACGAGGTTGGGCCCGAGGGGGCCGGTGGCCAGGAGCGTGGCCTCGGGATCGAGGCGCAAGGGCGTGAAGTTCTTCAGGTTCAGGAGTTCTGGCCACCAGGGGCTGCCGGAGAGATCGTCGGCGTGGTGGAGCAGGATCCGCTGAAAGCCGCCTCGGGAGGCCAGCGAGCGTATCGCGAGGGCGTTGACCCACGGGAACTGGGCTCCGAACCAGATGAAGTGTGCGATGGACGGTATCATGCCTCTCCTGTGGAAGGGCGCAGAAGGCCCGCCAGCGCGGGATCCTTCAGGTGTGCGGGGGCGGCGAGGTCGACAGAGGGGGGTTGACCGCCCGTGGCGGTGGTGTCACGCTCCATCGCCAGCCTCCGGATGGCGGAGGCGTCTCCCAAACTGCCCTGGATCCTGCCCATGAGCAACCCTTCCGCTGTCTTGACGCTCGCTCGACGTTACGCCGCGCTTTCCAGGGCTCAACCCTGGGCTTTGCTGACGCTCTTTACGTTGATCGGGGTCGGATCCGTCGTTCTGACCAGGACCCAGCTGGAGATCCAGACCGATCTGGAGTCGCTCCTTCCCGAGGGCACGAGCTCGGTCCAGGCGCTGGAGGAGTCTCGCGCCCGCAAGGGCTCGACGGACTCGTATACGATCGCGGTCAAGTCGCCGGACGTCGAGGCCAACGTCAAGATGATCAAGGCGCTGGCGGCCGAGATCGAGAAGTGGCCCGAGGCCCAATGGGTGCAGGTCGACAGGGACAACAGCTTCTTCGCGGAGCGGGCGCTGCTCTACCTGCCGGAGCAGGATCTGATCAAGCTGCGCGATCAGATTCAGGAGGAGGTCAAGAAGGAGAAGCGCGCCAACAACCCCTTCTTCGTCGATCCGCGCACGAAGGAGGAGATCCGAGCCGAGAACAAGGAGCGTTGGAAGCTGGATCGGTGGCTGGCCCCGGATCTGGGCTGGCGGCTCGGGCTGGAGCAGGATCTTTTTGACTCAATTGTCTCGGCCGACAAGCTCGGCCTTCAGGAGGAGGCGCCTGCGGTCGGCGCCGAGGCAGGCGCGCCTGCGGGCGGCGCGCCTGCTGGCGACGAACCTGCGGGCGGCGCGGATGCGGGCGAAGTGCCTGCTGGCGACGCGGATGCGGGCGGCGCGCTTGCGGGCGACGGCAAGGCCGCGGAAGAAGGTGGGGCGTCGGCGGGCGTCGAGGGGAAGGAGGCCGGCGCGGGTGCGGTCGAAGACGATGTTGACGAGGATGAGGGGACGGACGAGCCCTCTAAGTTGCCGCCGCACTTGAGGAAGTACTTGTTGAGTCCGGATGGGAAGGTGGGGGTGCTGCTGGCCAGCCTGAGCCAGTCGGCCACCGACATGGTCAAGAGCCGCGAGCTGATGGAGCGGGGCACTGCGCTGATCGAGAAGGTGGGCCCGGCCAACTTCCACCCCGAGATGGAGGTCAAGGTCACCGGGGCCTACCGGAACTTCAAAGAAGTCGAGGCCATCAACCACGACTCGACCGTGGCGACGCTGGCCAGCGCCGTCCTGGTCCTGCTGGTCCTGCTGGCCTTCTTCCGCAATGGGCGCTCGCTCCTCCTGATGATCGTGCCGCTGGTGATGGGGGTGTTGTGGTCGGCGGGGTTGACCGCGCTGACCTACGGGCGGCTCAACATCTCGACCCTCTTCGTCTTCTCCATGCTCATCGGCATGGGCATCGACTTTGGCATCCACTTCTACGCCCGGATCCTCGAAGAGTACCGCGGGGGGGCCGAGATGGAGGAGGCCATCGCCCTGTCCATCGCCCACACGGGCCGCGCGATGCTCTCGGCGGCCCTGACGACCATCGTGGCGCTCTTGACGCTGCTGACGGCCCACTTTCAGGGCTTCGTCGAGTTCGGCGTGATCGCCTCCTACGGCATCGCGCTGTGCCTCGTGGCTGCCGTCTTCGTCATGCCCCCTGCGATCTTCGCGATGGAGCGCGTCAGGGCCACCGCTCGCCCCAGCGAGGCTGGCGTCGGCGGGAACCTGCCGCTGTCGATGGCCGGGCTGCGCAAGGCCCGGATGGTCGGCGTCGTCTTCATCGTGCTGGGCCTCGTAGGCGCCGCCTACGCCGTGATGAACTGGGAAAAGGCCAGCTTCGAGCACGACTTCCGCAACCTGCGCGGCAAGGGCGCCTCGGCCGGCATCAGCTACGGCGCCGCGGTCGGTCGCAAGAAGGACACCTCGCCGGCCATCATCCTGGGCGACTCCCCCGAGCAGATGCGAGAGGTCCACGAGCTGCTGGCCGCCAAGATGGTGCAGACCGAGGGCGGCAAGGGCAGCTACCTCAAGAGCTTCATCACCCTCCAGACCTACGTCCCGCCGGAGCAGGACAAGAGGCTGGCGATCATCAAGGAGATCCACGAGGAGGTCTCCGACTCCAAGCTCGACAAGTCCAAGGGTCAGGCGAGGGTCTTCATCGACCGGATGCGCAAGCTCAGCGCCGTGGAGCCCTTCACGATCGACGATGTGCCGGAGTGGGCCAGGCGCACGATCACGGAGAAGGACGGCACGGTGGGCCACATCGGCTACCTCTACAGCAGCGTGCGCAAGTGGGACGCCAAGGACGTTGCCGCCTTTCAGGACGAGCTCGGAGTCCTGAAGGTGCCCTCCGCCGAGGTGCCCATCGCCTCGTCGGGCTTCATCGTGGCGGACGTGGTCAGGACGGTGAAGTCGGACGCGATACGGCTGATGCCCTTCGTCTTCGCCGTCCTGCTCCTGATCCTCCTGATCGATCTGCGCGACATCAAGGGCTCGCTCCTGTGCCTGTTGACCATGGGGCTCGCGGTGCTGTGGACCGTCGGTGTGATGGCGGTCTTCGACCTGCGCCTGGGCCTCTACAACATGATCGTCCTGCCGATGGTCCTCGGCACCGGGATCGACGGCGCGATCCACCTCTACCATCGCTTCAACGAGCTCGGGCCGCGCCGCATCGTCGGGGTCGTCAAGACCACCGGGGCCAGCGTCGCGGCCTCCTCCTTGACGACGTTGGCCGGCTTCTCCGGGCTGCTCTTCGTCGATCACCTCGGCGTCAAGTCCATCGGCACCCTGGCCGTGGCCGGGATCGCCTCGACGCTCATCGCCGTCTTCTCCTTCGCCCCGGGCCTCTTGATCCTCTTCTTCAAGGCCCGGACGGTCGAAAAACTCCCCAACGAGATCGACTGAGCGGCTCTGCGCGGTTGTCCTGATTCGGAACCACGTGAACCACTTTCATCTTGGGCATCCTGGTGGCCCAACATGGAAGTGGCTTGAGCGTGATTCCGTATGTGGCGCTCAGCTCGACCTCAGAGCTCGACCGACACGGGCTCGGGAGCGCTCTGGATCGGCTGCGGACAGCGGCCGGGCTTCAACGGAGGGCGGTGTCCTGGAGCGCCGCGTGGGCTTCGGGAGCGTGTGCGTCGAGCATCGCCCGGTCGAGGAAGGCGAAGGTGTCGCGCCAGCACTTGAGCGCGTTGGGCCGCCACGCCATCGCGTGGAAGGCGTGAATCTCCCCCTGATAATAGGCCGCCTGGGCCGAGCCGCCGTGGCCCCTGATCGCCGCGGCGAGCCTGCGCGAGTCGTCCAACAGGGGATCCCTGGTCCCGACGGGGGCGAAGAAGGGCGGCAAGGGCCTGTCGGGCTTCTGCCGCTCGATGAGCAGCAGCGGGTTGGCCAGATCGAGATCGCTGGCGGTCGCGCTGTCGACGCGCCCGAGGTAGGCGTGCTCGCACTCGACGATGCGGTCGACGACGAAGGGCGCGATGCGCTTTCGGCGCGCGAACCTGTCGCAGTCCGTCACCTGCAGGATGCCGCAGGCCGCCACCACCGCCCTCGGGACGTGGCCTGTCTCGAAGACCCGCCGCGCGAAGCCCTCCGGGCGCTCGTAGCAGCTCGCGGCCGCCAGCGCCGTGACCAGGTTGCCCCCCGCCGACTCCCCCGCCAGCACCAGCCGATCCAGATCGCCGCCGTAGCGCCCCGCGTTCTTCACCACCCACTCGAAGGCCGAGCAGGCGTCCTCGATGGCCGAGGGGAAGGGCCATGCCGGCGCCAGCCGGTAGTTGATGTTGAAGACGAGGTAGCCCGCGTGCTGGTAGCGCAGCGCCATCGACCAGTGCGTCTCCTTCGACAAGATCTTGAACCCGCCGCCGTGCACGTAGAGCGCGATCGGAAAGGGCCCTGCGCCGCTGGGCACGTAGACGTCCAGCAGATGCTCGCCCATCCCGGTGCGCAAGTAGGGGACATTCTTGATGATCTGGACGCCTCGCAGCGCCCTGCGCGCTCTGGGGTGGGCCTTGCCGAGGGTCGAGGCCCCCTGAAAGAGCCCGTTCATCATCATCGTGCCCGAGCGGCGTCGAATGCGGACGTGGATGGGGTCGGCGCTCATCATCCCTCTGTGTGTCTCGCCCCGCCGCCTTCGTGGCCGACGGAGCGTGGGGTCCTCGATCTCAAGGCAGCTTCGGCGCCCTTCGAGGCCGAGCGTAGCCGGTCATCTGCTCGCGCACCCAGCCTTCGGCCTCGGCGGCGGCGGCGGCCTCGACCAGCGCGCGGCCCTCGTCGCCCGAGAAGGCGCAGAGCGCGGCGGCGGCCGTCAGGCGGATCTGGGGATCGGGGTCTGACTTGAGCAGCGCCCCGACGACCTCGGCGGCGTCCTGCGGCCACGCGCGGGCGAAGCCGTTGATGGCCGCGTGGCGCATCTTCTCGGCGCCCTCGTCGCCCAACACCGCCTGGTAGGCCGCGCGCACCCGGGCGTCGGGCACCAGCGAGAGGGCCTCGTAGGCCCTTGAGCGGATGGCCGGGGTGATGTCCTCGCGGCCGCTCAAGAAGAGCAGCGCCGCGACGGGATCGGAGGAGGCCTGGCGGAGCTGGGCTGCGTCCGGCATGCTGTCAAAGGCCATCAAGAGCTGCCACGTCCCGAAGAGCTCGGGCAGCGGGACGCCCGCCCCGCACTCGCCCGCGCGCAGGGGCAGCGCCTCCTTCTCGACCGGCGCGAGGCCGGTCGAGGTCTCCTGGGGCACTCTGGCCGGCTTGTCCGCGCCGCAGGCGGCGAAGAGGAGCGAGAGCAGGACGAAGGGCAGGGCGGCGTGGCGAGTCAAGGTCATGTGAGGCGTCCTCCGTCGTCGACCATCGACACGGCGCACTATAGCGCCCCGCAAGGCCGCCGTCATCCCAGGGGCGAAGGCGAGCGATCCTCGCGCAATCACCCCGGGTTCCACGATCATCCCACGCGCGACGAACGCCCCACGCTCCTCGCACCGCCCCCCAAGGGGGGACGGGCTCGTCGGGTGGGGCTTGGATGCCCGGGCGGGCTGCGCCCGTTGGGCGCAGGCCGGCGGGCGGACCACAGAGGATCGAAGGGGAGGACCAGCGCGTCGAAGTGGGCCTGTAGATTGAGGTTTTTACTCACCAGGGTGTCGACCTGGGCCGTGCGCTGGCCTGCGACCGACAGGGCGCAGCCCACCCTGAAATTCAAGCCCCACCCGACGAGCCCGTCCCCCGAAGGGGGGCGGTGCGAGGAGCGTGGGGCGATCGTCGAGCGTGAGTGCGGCAGAGTGGCAGGCAGGGTTGCCATGTGTGGGGTCTGGGGACCCCGGCGTCCCGGCGCTGGCGGCGTGCTGGAGGCCGCCGTGGGGAGTGGGGTTGACGAGGGCGTGGGGGTTGAGTTGGCGGCACGGATCGTGCTTTTGTCGGGCTGGGACGGACGTTTTACTGACCGAGGCGAGCGCGATGACAGGTTTCAAGGGCAGGTTGTTCTGGGTGTCGGCGGCGATGTCGCTGACCTGGGCGGGGTGTGCGGACGTCGAGCCCCCGGCGGCGATCGACGGGTCGCCGTCGATCCAGCGGGTGACGCGCGACAAGATCATGATCGGGGAGGTGTTTTCGGTCGAGGGGGTGAACTTCCTGGGCGAGTCCGAGGGGCGCAACTTCCTGCGCTTCGAGGGGCAGTTCTCTGGCCGGGGTGGCTTCTCCGATCGCGTCGAGGTCGAGGTGCCGGCCTTCGTGGTCGAGGATGAGGAGGGCCGCCAGACCTTGCAGTGGGTGCGCTTCGGGCCTTTCCAGAACCCCTTCAGCGACAAGGGCGAGTCGGGGCGCTTCGAGGGGAAGCTGGTGCCGGTGACGGAGAGCGCCGAGGGGCTGCGGGTGTTCGGAGCGCCGGTGTCGGCGAGCTTCGACGTGCTGCCCTCGATCGAGTTCCTGGAGCTCCAGCCTGAAGGGGCCGACTGCGGGATGCCGGCGCTCAGCGGCGTCCCGGGCCTGCCCTACCGGATCAAGGTGCGGGCGGCGGGCTTCGTGCCGGCGGAGTTCGAGTTTCAGATCACGAGCTTGCAGGGCGCGGCGGACTTGAGGACGCCGGAGGTCTTCAGTGTCGCGGCCACCGGGCCCGAGGCGGCCATCGGGGGGGATCTGGACATCGTCTTCCAGGAGGTGCCCGCGGACGTGAAGTTCTACACGGCCGGGGTGCTGGTGCGGGCCAGGGACGCGGCCAGCGGGCGCTTCGTCGAGAGCGTGCTGCCCTTCGAGATCCACCGCCCCATCGAGATCGAGTACACCGGCAACCTCCAGGTCGCCGAGCGCTACGCGTCGGAGCCGGCCACGGCCTGCATCCCGGGCTCGATCGGCAACAGCGCCACCTACAGCGAGACGCAGACGGAGATGCGGCAGCGGACCATCTCGGTGCGGATCGGCCAGTCCTTCGTCGAGGAGCAGGGCGTCTCGAACACCCAGAGCTGGTCGGAGGGCTACCAGACCGGGGAGCTGGTGTCGTCGTCGGCGAGCCGCTCGGAGACGAACGAGCGCACCGAGGGCAGCGCGCTGAGCCGGGAGCAGGGCTACAACGAGTCCGAGTCCAACGACTTCAGCCACGGCACCACCGACGCGGAGACGTGGAACACCAGCCACACGGCGGGTGGGGAGTTGAGCGTGTCGGTCGGGGCCGAGGCCGGCGCCAGCATCCCGCTCGTGGCCGAGGGCAAGGTCTCCTCCTCGGTCACAGGGACCGGGCGCTACAGCCACCAGTGGGGCCGGGGCGGCGCGGCGACGACCAGCAGCCAGTGGGGCAGCACGACGAGCCGGGGCAGCTCCCGTTCGATGGGCGAGAGCTTCACCTTGAGCAACTCGACCTCCGACACGCGCTCCTTCACCGACTCGGTCTCGCGCTCCAACAGCCGCACCTACAACTTCGGGGGGTCGTCGGTGGCCTCCGAGCGCATCAGCCAGGGCACCAGCGAGGACGAGGAGAACACCTGGAGCGAGTCGTCCTCGTCGACGACGCTGACGAGCTACTCGGGCTTCATCCCGGTGGGGCGCTTCGGGGTCTTCTACCGCCAGACCATCCGGATGGTCCGCGTCGCCCAGATCGTCTCGTACAACGCCTGCG
>SXGS01437187.1_pt1 | contig 18968 bp, 16 predicted proteins | sample 3174681 | NCBI WGS metagenome assembly SXGS01 (sample SAMN11356861, study PRJNA531348) | freshwater metagenome | isolation source: freshwater sample F1-80 | place: China: Fuxian Lake, Yuxi | collected 2017-12-25 | reverse complement strand
CGTCGTCCACGCTGCGGCCTGACCGGGTGCCGGAGCCGGAGCGGGAGCCGGTTCCGGAGCCGGTGCCGGTGCCGGTGCCGGAGCCGGAGCCGGTGCCACGGCACCGCGGCGCCGGGCGACCTCGGCCGCCGCACCGGGGTGGGCCGCCACGGGCGTCCAGTCGGTGAGCGCCGGCCACCACACCGGTGAGGAGTCGGGAAGGCGACCCGAGGCCACGTCGTCGAGGATCCTCGACAGCGGGAACGGCCCCTGTTGATCGGTGCCCCCGATCACGACGAAGGCCTGCGGGTCATCGAGCGGTGGCAGGTCAGACATTCCGAGAGATTGCCACACTCCGCTGGCCCAGAAAACCCTGCGGCGACCGCTCCCCGGGTGGCCGGACGCCTGTCGACCGGGGCGTCCACCGGGCGGTCACCGGAGCGTCACCGCGGTGACATGTCGTGAAGCTCACACCGGTGGGCGCAGCCCCCAGAACCGCAGGAGCCGATCGGTCGCGGCGTACTCCGGTGCCATCGGCCAGTCGTGGCCGAACGGCACCAGGTCGAGCTCCACGCGCACCCCCGGCTCGCAGTCCGTCCACCTCGTCACCTCGGCCACCCCCAGCTCCACCGTGTCCTCCCCACCACAACCGCCGGCTCGAGCCACCAGTGCGGCGGACTCCACCGTCGACGGGAACGGACCCAGCCCGGCGGTGGAGGACGCTCCCCCGTCCGGTGGCACCACCGTGTCGTCGCGGCCGGTGATCTGGAGGAACGACACGGGGGCCGACGGAGCGCACCCGTCGGCGTTGGTCCCCACCACCGACCCGGCACCCGCCAGCAGGTCGGCGTGCTCGCAGAGGAACCGGTAGGTGATCATGCCGCCGTTGGAGTACCCGGTCATGAAGACCCGGTCCCGGTCCACCGGGTAGAGCCCGGCGACCGCATCGATCACCTCGCGGAGGAACGCCACGTCGTCCACGCCGGCGGCCGCGGCCTCGCCGCAGCACCCACCGGCGTTGAAGCTGGTCTCCCAGCCCTCGGGGAACACCGCCAGCATCCGATCGGTGCCGACGACCGACGGCCACCCCGTCACCGCCGCGGTGAACTCGGGCGTCGAGCCCAGACCGTGGTTCACGACGACCAGCGGGAGGCCACCACCGGGCTCGGCGGCGTCGCCTCCCAGGAACCGCTGCTGGCGCGGGTCCACGTCGTCCGGGGCCGCCACGAGCGCTCGCCGTACGAGGCCGGCATCGAGCGAGGAACCGCCACCGACCACGTCGATCCAGCGACCGGTCACCCCCGGGGTCGACAGGTCGACCTGGTCCGACAGGGCCGAACAGGACACCGCCACGACAGCGAGCAGCACGACGACGACCACCGGGACGGATCGGGCGGGCATCCATCGACGCACGCCGCCACGCTACGGGACCGCCGGGCGGGTGCCGGGTCGGCGAGCGCAGGTCGGGGAAGAATGAACCGGTGCACCTGAGACGATCCACTGCGGCCGGAGTCGCCGCCGCCCTGCTCGCCGCCGGTCTGGCTGCGTGCAGCCGCGACGACAGCGCCTCGACCTCGACCACCGAGCCCCGGCCGCCGGCGTCGACGACGACCACCACGACGATCGTCCCCGGGTCGGAGGCCCCGCTCGAGCCGGACTGGGCCTGGCAGTCCGGCGCACCCGACGACGACACCGTCGAGGCGGCGACGGGGCGACTCGATCAGGTCGTCCTGGTCGGCGGCGCCCGACGGGGACTGGCCGCCGGCGAGCCCGGCAGCCAGGTGGTCGGGCTGGCCGCTGCGGACGGGGTGCAGCGCTACCGGACCGAGTCGCCGTCCGACCGCTCCGACGACATCGCCCGCGCCGTGGCCGCGGCCGCCGACGGGACGGCACTGGCCTGCGGATCGCTCGTCTCCGCCGACACCTCCGGGGTCCTCGGCGGCTCCGACGCCTGGTGTGCACCGGTGGATCCGGCCGGCGCGCTGGGGGCACGGACCGGCAGCGGCAGCGAGGGGGACGACGAGGTCACCGGCCTGGCCATGTCGACCGCTGGCGAGTTCGCCTACCTCTCGGCCAGCACCGACGGCCTGTACCCCGGCGCCGAGGACCCGACCGGCGGCTTCCTGGGAGAGCGTGATGCGCTCCTGATCCGCACCGACGCCGAGGGCCGGCCCCGCTGGGCGCGCCAGTTCGGGACCCAGGGCGACGACGCCGCCAACGGCGTGGCCGTGACGGCGGACGACGATGCCGTGGTGGCCGGCACCACCAGCGACGAGGCGCTCGGATTCGACGACGAGTCACTCCGCCGCGGCGGGCGGGACGCCTGGGTCGCCCGGTCCGACCCGTTCGGCAACCAGCGGTGGCTGACTCCGTTCGGGACCAGCGCCGACGACACCGGCCGGGCGGTGGCCGCCGGTGGCGACGCGACCCGGGGCACCGAGACCGTCGTCGCCGTCGGGTCCACGAACGGCGACGTGCGGTCGTCCACCGACGGGGCCGAGCAGCTCGTCGCCCCGGGCAGCGCCCCGGCCGCCGGCGGCTCCGACGTGCTCGTCGTCGCGGTCGACGCCGGCGGGCGTCAGCAGTGGATCACCCAGCTCGGCTCGATCGGCGACGACGACGCCGCCGGGGTCGTCGTCGACGGCGAGACGGTGTACGTGGCCGGGACCGCCGGTGATGCCATCGTCGGCTCCCAGCGGGTGGACGTCCCGGGTGCCGCCGACGGGGCCGCGACCGGCGGCCGGGACGCCTTCCTGTCGGCCTACGACCTGGCGACCGGCACCTGGCGCTGGACGGCGGTGTTCGGTTCGACGGGCGACGAGCGGGTCACCGGCCTGACGCTGAGCGACGACGGCCACGTCGTGGTCGTCGGCACGACGTCGGGGACGCTGGGGGCCACGCCGCTCGCCGGGTCCACCGACGGGTTCGCCGTGGCGTTCCCCGTCGGCTCGTCGGGCGGCGGAGGTGCGGCCAGCTCGGCGTGAGCTCCCCGGGAGCCGCCCGTCAGCCGGCCGGGGGTGCGGCCGGCGGGTCGGCGGGCGGTGCCGGCGTTGCCGGCGGTGTTGCCGGCGGAGCATCGTCGAACGAGACCGACGGCACCGTCGCGCTCCCGGCCGGTGCCTGGTAGAAGACGCCACGCTCGACGCCGGCGACACCCACGAAGAGCGACCACGGGATCGTCACCATCGTGCGGTTCAGCGTCGAGCAGGCGTCGTTGTAGTACTGGCGGGCGAACGCCAGCTGGTCCTCGGTCCGCGACAGCTCGGCCTGCAGCTCGGAGAAGTTCGTGGACGCCTTCAGGTCGGGGTAGGCCTCGGCGGTGGCGAACAGGTTGGCGAGCGCCGTGGTCATCTGGGCGTCGGCCGCCGCCGCCTCGCCGACGTTGCGGGCCGCCTGCGCCGCCGCCCGTGCCTGGGTCACCGCCTCGAGGGTCCCGCGCTCGTGCTGCATGTAGCCCTTGACCGTCTCGACCAGGTTCGGGATCAGCTCGGCCCGTCGGGTGAGTTGCACGTCGATCCCGGCGTACGCCTCGTCGACGAGCACCCGCTGCTGGCGGAGTCGGTTCATCCCGACGACCGCCACCAGGCCGATGGCCACGACGATCACCAGGACGACGATGAGGATGATGGTCACGTGTCGCTCCCTGTTGCTCCGAGCTCGATCCGGGGCGGGCTCACCACGAGCCGCCCCCGCCGCCCCCGCCGCCGCTTCCGCCGCTGAAACCGCCGCCGGACGACGAGGAACTGACCGAGGCAGCGTAGGTCGCCGAGGCGCCGCTGATCGCCGAGGCGATCGATCCCCGCAGGTCCGAGGACGTGAAGGTGCCGTGCGGACCCACGCCGCTCACGTAGCCGACCTCGCTGACGTCGACGCCCTGCGCCTCGAACCGGGCCGCCCAGGCGTCGGCCACGCCGAGCGCCGTGGCCCACCCCAGGTACCTCGGGTACCAGTCGGCGTGGGCGGCGGCGTCGAAGCGCGACTCGGAGGACTCCGTGGACAGGAACCGGGCGAACCCGCCGACGCGGCTCCACAGGTCGCGGCCAGCCGCCGAGTGGGTGGTCAGCACGGAACGGTCGACCGCCAGACCGGCACCGACGAGCGCGAACGCGGCCACCCCGAGGAGCAGCGGCCAGGGGACCCGGCGGGCCCACCCCAGCCAGAGCACGGCGGCACCGATCACCGCGGCGATGGACGCCTGGACCAGGAACCGGCCCAGGACCCCGGCCCACGACCGCTCCAGGTACGGAGCGGCCGTCACCGCGACCCGGCTGCGCAACGAGGACAGCGTCGTGGAGATGCGCGAACCCGAGGACACGGTCTTCTTCACGGCGAACGCGTCGCCGACCTGGTCGAGGCGCAGCCCGTCGAGCACCGCCCGGCCGTCCTCCGGGATCTCCAGCGTCGCCGGATCGGCGATCAGGTCGACCATCCAGCCGTCACCGGTGCTGCGGAGCTCGACCGCTCCCCGAGCACCCAGGTCGAAGAGGGTGGCCTGCAGGTCGTCGACGGCGTCCTCCTCCTGGAGCACCCGCACCCCCGTCGCCGGCCCGATCCCCTCGGGTGGCTCGAAGAGCACGGGGAACCCGGGCTGGCGCTCACGGGTGGCGAGCCACAGCCCGAGCGCCGCGCCCGCTCCGGCCAGCACCGCCAGGAGGATGAACGGGAGCACCGGGAGTCCTGCGGACCCGGGCGGCACCGGGAGCGCCCCCTCGGGGAAGGTCGTGCGCACCGTGACAGGGGTGAAGGGGGCGAGCGGCCCGGTCGTCAGCGTGAACGACGCCCCGTCCTGCTGCGCCCGACAGGGGGTGTCCACGCCCTGGACGCACTCGACCGACCGCGGCACCGCCGGCAGCGAGGCGGTCACCCGGGCGGTCTCCATGGGCCTCGACCAGCCGGACCCGACGACGTCCCACCACCAGGCGACCTCGCCGTCGCGCCCGCCACCGAGCGACGCCGGCTCGGTCGCGCCGACCGTCCGCGACACGATCTGGTAGGTGAACTCGCCGGGGCCGATGAACTCGTCCTCGTCACCGATCCGGATCGTCTGCGTCCCCGGCGCCGAGTCGTTCCAGATCCACGGCTCCACCCGGCCGTCCCGGGTCACCGACTCGACCCGCACGGGGTGGGTCACGTCGGGACGGCGGGGGTCGGCGGTGTCGAACACCCGGAAGATCCCGCGCTTGCCGGCCGGCAGGTCGACCACGACCGTCTCGGTCACCAGCAGCGAGCCGTCGGCGTCCAGGTCGTAGCTGGCGTCGTAGGACTCGATCTCGGCGTCGTCGGCCTGGCGGGTGAGCACCGACAGCGGCGCCACCTTCCAGGTGACGACCACGGCGACGAGGACCACGAACCGGAGCAACCAAGCCAGGACGACCCGGCGACGGCGGAGCGAGCGCACGACGGCCACGCTACCGTGCCCCGGACGTCGGGCGAGGGGGTCCGACACCCCACCGAACCGTCTCCCGGTCCGTGGGCGGAGGAACCGGAGGACGACGTGCCACGACTGCGACAGGTGCCGAAGGACCAGGCCGATCCGCTGACCCAGGTGCTCTACGGGATGCTCTTCGGGGACCGCGACCCGGTGGCCGAACCCGGCACGGCGAGCGGGACGCCCGGCAACTGGTGGACCGTGTTCGCCCTCGTCCCCGAGGCCCTCCAGCACGCCGTCGGCGGCTTCACCTTCTACCGGTCGCCCGACCGGCGGCTGGACCCGGTGCTCCGGGAGCTCGGGCAGGTGCGCACGGGGTGGGCCCGGGGATCCAGCTTCGTCTACTCACAGCACTGCAAGGCCTGCCGGGACGTGGGCCTGAGCGACGAGCAGGTCGACGCCATCCCCCACTGGCAGGTGGCCGACTGCTTCGACCCCGCCCAGCGCGCCGTGCTCGCCTACACGGACTGCCTGGTGCTGCAGGGCGGGCGGACCCCCGACGGCGTGATCGACGCGTTGCAGCGCCACCTGTCCGACGAGGAGATCCTGGAGCTGACCTACATCGTGACGACCTACGACCTGCACGCCGTGACGAGCCGAGCGCTCCGCCTCGAGCTCGACGACGTGGACGACCCGTGCCGGGAGCACCCCGACCTGCAGGGGCGCTTCGCCGGTCTGGCGCTCATGGACGACGAACGACCCGATGCCGAGTCCTGAGCGCCGGCGGGTCCTGCTCGCGACCGCCCGGGGCTCCTGGGAGCTGGACCGGGACGCCGAGGTCCTGGTCGAGGAACTGGACCGGGTGGGCGTGACAGCCACCCCGGCGGTCTGGGACGACCCGGCGGTGGACTGGGCCGAGGCCGACCTCGTCGTGGTCCGGTCCACCTGGGACTACACCGAGCGGCTCGATGCGTTCCTCGACTGGGCCGCACGGGTCGAGGCCACGACCGACCTGGCGAACCCCCTGGACGTGCTCCGCTGGACCACCGACAAGTGCTACCTGCGCGACCTGGCGGAGGACGGCGTCCCCACCGTCCCCGGGGAGGTGCTGGAACCCGGGGCCGACGACACGGCGATCAGGTCGACCGTCCACGATGCGCTCGCCGCGACCCGCTCCGGCGAGGCCGTGGTGAAGCCGACCGTCTCGGCGGGCTCCAAGGACACCCTGCGCGTCGGGCGGGCCGATGCGCCGGACGGTGTGGCCCTGGCCCGACGACTGCTCGCCGCCGGTCGCGCCGTGATCGTCCAGCCGTACCTCGGGAGCGTCGATGCCCGGGGGGAGACGGGGCTCGTGTTCTTCGGTGGGCGCTTCAGCCACGCGTTCACGAAGGCGGCCATCCTCCACCGGGGCGCCGGGCTGATCGACGGCCCGTTCGCGCCCGAGGTCATCACCACGACGCTCGCCGACGACGAGGAGGTCCGAGTGGCCGGGGCGGCCCTCACCACGGCCGCCCGACACGCCGAGCGGGGGTTGTTGTACGCCCGGGTCGACCTGGTGCACGACGACCACGGCGACCCGGTCGTCCTGGAGCTCGAGCTGTGCGAGCCGTCCTTCTTCGTCGAGGTCGACGACTCGTCCGGTGGACGCTTCGCCCGGGCGGTCGTCGAACGTCTCGATCAGCCGGGCACGGCGATCAGCAGGAACTCGACGGTCCCCTCGTCGCGGACCGACAGGCCGGGGGGCTGAGGCGTCTCGATCCCGTAGTCGGCGAACACGACCGGGACCGACCCCAGGATCTGCACCTGACCACCCGACCGCTGCACCTGGAGGTCCACGCTGACCGGCCGGGTCACCCCCTTGAGCGTCAGCTCGCCGGCGACCGGCACCGTCACCGTCTCCCCATCGGCCGGCTCCGACGGCAGCGTCGCCTGCGGGGCCGTGAACGTGGCGGTCGGGAACGTCGCGGTGTCCATGATCGACCCGGCGAAGCGTCCGTCGCGGAAGGTCGAGTCCGAGGTGATGGTGGCGACCTGCACCTCGGCCCGGATGTCGGAGACGGTGGTACCGGCCACCGTGAACCCGCCGCTGACGTCGCCGGTACGGCCGACCGCCTCGATGTTCTGCAGGCCGCCGATGCGGTCCTCGAGGACCCGGTAGCCGGCCTGCGACCCGCCGCTCACGACCCAGGTCCCGTCGAGGGTGTCAGGGGTCGCCGGGGGCAGGGTCGACTCCGAGCCGGCGGGCGCCCCGGTGGTGCTCGGCGCGTCCGCGAACGTGAGCTCCTCGGGTCCGTCGCCCCCGCCGAGGACGCCGAGCGCCAGCACCGAGGCCGCGACGAGGGCCACGACCGCCACGGCCACCCCCACGACGATCTTCGCACCACGACTCATGGTGGCACCCTTCACTCGACAGCTCGCTTCGTACCCGAGCCACAACCTACGGGAACACAGCTGTGTTCCCGGGTGGCTCAGTCGATGGGCCCCGGACGGGAGCCCTGACGGACCAGGACGACACCGGCACCGACCGCCACCACCGCGGCGGCACCGCCGAGCAACCAGACCCAGACCGCCGGTCCACCGTCGCCGCCCTGATCGCCGTCGGTCGGGACCCCGTCGGCCGCGGCCACCGGCGCCCCCACCGGGTCCGTCCCGGCGTTCGGTGCGGGAGGGGGCGGGGCGATGCCGGCCTCCGGGCCGGGGGCCGAGGTCGGGTTCGGGGCCGGGACGTCCACGCTCACCTCGGCGCTGGCGGTCGGCTCGACCGAGGTGAGCCGGATGGTCCACGTGCCGGGCCGGGGCGTCGACACCAGTCCCCCGTGGACGCCCTCCTCGCCGGTCGCCGGCAACGAGACCGGTGTGCCGGGGGCGTTCGGGTCGTCAGGGTCCACGACCACGGCGGTGACGGTGGCATCGGAGGCCCCGTGTCCGTCGTTGACGTAGGTGACCCGCACGGCGAGCTCGACACCGCCGGGAACGGCCTCGGCCTCGAGCAGGTCGAGGCGGGCCTCGCCGCCGTGCGCACCGGCGACGGACGGCGCGACGAGGCCGAGTGCGCCGACGAGGGCGAGCACCCCGGCGGCGAGGACGAACCGGACACCGGCGGCGATGCGGCAGCTCACGAGACAGGTACCTCCAACTCGACGACGACGGGTGATCCACGTCGCACCACGGTCACCCTGAACCGCCAGCGGCCCGGGGTCAACACGACGTCGTCGACGCGACTCGACGAGGGATCCACGGCCACCACCTCCAGCCGTCGCGGCTCCACGCCGTCGGTCGATACCCGGACGTCCGCGGCGTCGACCGCGAGCGGGTCACCGGAGCTGGACGAGTAGCGCAACGAGACGGTGTTCGGCCCGGCGGCGGCCGGATCGACCTCCAGGTCCACGACGAGGTCGCCGGACTCGCCGCGCACCGACACCGGCGCCGCTGCGGACCCGGGCGGCGGGGTGACGACGAGCACGGCCGAGACCGCCACGACCACCAGACCGAGACCGGCCTCGAGCCGGACCGACGCCGCCAGGTCGATGACGGCCCGCGTGGCATCGGCCAGCTGACGTCGGTTCAACCAGCCGAGCAGGATCAGGACCGCGGCGAGGGCCAGCTTGACGAGCAGGAGCCGGCCGTAGCTGCTGGACCACAACTGCTCGGGGGCGTCGATGTGGATCCAGGCCCCGGCCAGACCGGTCAGAACGACCAGCGGTGCGGCCACGACCGCCACCTGCGAGAACTCGCCGAGCAGGTCCCGGTCCTCGCTCCACCTGATGGCCAGGACCCCGATCGCCCCGATCCAGAGGCCGCCCGCGAGCAGGTGGAGCGATCCGAGCACCGACGCCAGCGCCGGCGCCGAAGCCGTGACCGCATGGCCACCGAATGCCGGCAGGACCAGACCGACGACCACGATCAGCGCCACCAGCGGGGCCACCCGCCGGATGATCGACGGGACCGCGACCATCACGACGAGCACGACGGCGACCGCCAGGCGGACGGCGGCGACCCGACCCGAGGCACTCGCCGCCACCACGTCACCGACCGCCGACGGGGCCGAGCCGACCGCACCGGCGTACGCCCCGGCGACGCCGAGCAACGACACGACGCCACCGACGAGGGCCGCCACCGCTCCGGCGAGGAGGACGTGGCGACGCCCGAGGAGACCGGCACCGAGCGGCCCCGAGGGGTCGAGGCTCGCCAGGAGCACGACGCCGAGCGCCAGGAGCGAACCGCAGGCCGCGAGCCACCGGCCGAACACCTCGAGGAACCGGGCGGTGGAGTTCCCGGCGTCGTCGACCTCGGCGGCGGCCGAGCGCTCGCCGACGCTGAACACGAACGAACCCCCCACGACGTGACCGTCGGCGCTCAGCACGCGGTAGGTCACCGTGAAGCTGCCCCGACCGTCGCCGATCCCCACGGCCTGTTCGACGACGAGGCCGTCGGGCGACACGGCGGCCTGCCCGTCGCCGACGTCCACACCGTCGGGACCCAGCACCCGCAGGCCTCCCGGAACCGTCCGGACGGGCTCGTCGAAGCGCAGCCGGACCACCTGCGGAGCGGTCGCCACCAGCGAGTCGGCGGCCGGGTCACTCCCCAGGAGCACGGCGTGGGCGCCGGCCGGTCGTGCCGAGGTGACCGCCGTCAGCAATGCACCGAGCACCAGCCCGAACACCAGCGTCGCCGCCAGCGCCGACCGCAACCGGGCGACACGCACGACCGAACGAGAGCGCGACCCCGGACGACGGCGGGGCGCCGGGCGAGAGCGGGGCACCGGTGGATCGTAACGACCCGATGCTGTCCTAGCCTGCGTCGGCCGGGGCCGCCGACGGCGCGCACCGGCTCGACCGCCGAACGGGACAGGGGATCACGTGACCGACGCCGACCAGACCGACGCCACCGAGGTGGACGACCGGATCCGCTACGAGGTGCGCGACGGCGTGGCGTACCTGACCATCGACGCGCCGGACGCCGGGAACTCCCTCACCGCCCACATGCGCCACCGCCTCATCGAGCACCTCGAGTGGGCCTCGGCGGACGACGCCGTCCGCGTCGTCGTGCTCGGGGCCAGCGGTGAGCGGCACTTCTGCACCGGCGCCAACCTGGGCGGGCCCCAGCCCCCGGCGCCCGCCAAGCCCGAGGGTGCGCCGGACCGGGCCGTCGGCGACGCCGCCCGGATGATCCGCCGCGGGTGGCAGCGCCTGATCGCCGCCGTCCTCGACTGCGAGGTCCCGGTGATCGCGGCGGTGAACGGCACCGCGGCCGGTGCGGGAGCCCACCTCGTGCTGGCCTGCGACCTCGTCGTGATGGCCGAGCGGGCGAAGCTCGTCGAGGTGTTCGTCCGCCGCGGGATCCTTCCCGACGCCGGTGGCGCCTACCTGCTCCCGCGCATCGTCGGCCCACAGATCACCAAGGAACTGATGTTCCTGGCCGACGACGTCCCGGCGTCGCGCTGCGCGCAGCTGGGGATCGCCAACCGGGTCGTCCCCGACGATCAACTCGCCGGGACCGTCGACGAGCTCGCCGCTCGACTGGCCGAGGCGCCGACCAAGGCGCTCGGGCTCACGAAGTGGCTGGTGAACCGTTCGTTCGAATCGAGCCGGCACACCGCCTTCGAGGAGGAGGCCGTCGCCCAGGACCTGCTCGCGGCCTCCGAGGACTTCGCAGAGGGGCTGCTGGCGTTCCGGGAGCGGCGGGCACCGGTGTTCCGCGGGTACTGATGCCCGCCACCGGCCCTTGAGCCGGCGGTCCCGCACGCGTTGACTGCGGGCGTGAACGACACGCACCGCACGAGACGACTCGGACGCACCGCCGCCACCGCCGCACTGGTCGTGGCGGCCACCGGCGCCTGCGGCCCACCGGACCCGGTGGCCTCCCCGGCGCGGATCCCCGATCCGGTCGACGCCCCGGCCGACCCGGCCGCCGTCCCCCGGGCCGGGGTGCTGGCTGCATCCGCCGCGAGCACCCCATCGGTGCCGGCCGGAGCCGACGGACCGGCGATGGAGCCGCCACCGGTTCCCGTCGGAGGCCCTGCGGAACGCCGCGAGGTCGACGAGGTGCTCCGGCGCTACGACCAGGCGCTGAGCGATCTGTCGGCCGCCCCGGAGGCGGTCGACGACCCGGCCGACCCGCTGCTCAGCGCTTGGCACCAGGTCGTCCCCGCCGACTCGGAGCTGGACCAGGCGGTGCGTGACCGGATCCGCGGCCGGCGCGGCGAAGGGGTCCGGGTCACTCCGCCCGGTGGGGCCCTCAGCTACGTCCACCGCGCCGTCGACGTCGTGGCGGGTGAGCGACCCGTGGCGGTTCCCGATGCCGACGAGGAACGGTCCTTCACCTGGTGCGGCTGGTCACCCGGTGTCGCCGTGCGGACAGGTGACGGCGCCGTGGTGGACGACCTGGTCGGCCACGCCCGGGGAACCGGCACCATCCGCAGGCCACCCGGGGGCACGTGGGTCGTGGCGACCCTGTTCGAGACCGAGCTGAGCACGCTTCCTCCCGGGAGCCCGGACCCGTGCGGGTGAGTCGGACCGCTCACCGCCGGTCGTGGCGGGCCGCTGCGGCCCTGGCCGCGGCCCTGGTCGGCCTGGCGGTGCCCGGACCGGGCGCCGGCACGGCGTCGGCGGCCGGTGACGGCGGGGCGAGCTCGCGGATCAGCAGCGACGGCCGGATCATCACGACCATCTTCGGCTCCGGCAGCGGCCGGGGCTCCGGAGGACGTCGGACGACCTCGGTGCGCGCGTACTGGTCGACGTTCTCGGCCGCACAGGTGTCGTACATCCTCCAGGTCGCGTCGGTCGATCCCGCCGTCGCCGGGCACCCCATCGTCCGTGAGCTCGCCGCCCGGGCCGCCGCCGGGACCATCGACGACATCACCGTGCAGTACCGGGTGCTCGACGGGCGGGCGACCGGCGAGGTCCGGCTGGTGCCGGCGACGCCCGGCTCCACCTCGTCGTGGAGCAGCCAGATGGTGACCGTGCTCCCGGGCCTGCGAGCCACGTTCTCCCCACCCGGCGGGCTCCCGGTGCCGGTCGGCGAGCCCGTGTTCATCTCCTTCGCACCGGCGGTCTGGAACCAGGTCGTCGACCGGACGCTCACCAGCCGAGGGGTCTCGGCCCGGGTCCGGGCCTGGCCGGTCCGCTTCGAGGTCCGCACCGGCGATCCGGCCACCGTCGGTCAGGTCCTGCGGTGCCCCGGTGCCGGGCGGGCCTTCGACCCCACCGTCCCGAGGACGCCGGCCCGCCAGTCGGTGGAACCGGGCGTCTGCTCGGTGACGTACCGCTCCCGTACCGGCGGGCCCGGCCGCCCCGACGCCTGGCTCGGCGACATCATCGTCTGGTGGTGGGCGGAGTGGACCACCGACGGCCGCCGTTGGCGGCCGCTCGGCGAGATCCCGAAGCTGTCGCTGCTCCGGCGGAGTGTCAGCGAGGTGCGGACACAGCTCGAGGCCCGCCCCTGACGGTGCGGCCCCGGGCGACAGCGCTCAGAGCTGCGGCGTCGGCGTCAGGTTGGCAACAGCCACGCCCTTGGCCGCGGCCCGCTCCAGCAGCTCCGCGTAGAGCTCGGGGCTGACCTGGCGGGTCCGTGACAGGAGGAACCCGCTCGTCCCGGTCGGGTCGCTCACGATCGCCCACTGGTAGTCGGCGTCCAGATCCACGATCCAGTAGTTCCCAGGCGGGTTGGGCGACGGAGGGCCGGCGAAGGACACGTTGAGCTTGGCGTTGGTGGAGTCCACCGGTGCGGCCGCACCGACGATCCTGGACTCCGGACCGTTCGCCGCGAAGTAGTTGCCGGAGTTCTCGACCCGGACGGTTCCGTTCGAGTTCAGCGAGTACTGGGCCTTGGTGTTGACCAGCCCCACCGAGAAGAACTGCTTCACGCTGCCGACCTCGTACCAGGTCCCGAGGTAGCGCTCGAGCTCGACCGAGGGCACCGTCGTGGTCACCGGCGGGGCCATGGTGCAGGAGGCCACGCCCAGCACGGCGAGGGCCGCCACCGGCAGGGCCAGCAGACGCTGCCACCGGGGGCGGCGCTGGGCGGGAGCGGACGGGCCTGAAGAGTGCTGCATGTCCGTCCATCGTCCGGGGAGCCGCCGGCGGATGCACCCGGAGCCGGATTCGTGGCGACTCAGCCCGGGAGGCGCCAGTGGGTGGCCGGTCGACCACCCGAGGTGACCAGCCGCTCGACCTCGGCCGCCACGGCCGGAACGAACTTGAACCCGTGGCCGGAGCACGGCGAGCAGACCACGACCGGCCCCCGGCGGTCGAGCACGAAGTGCTCGTCGGGCGTGGTCGTGAACAGGCAGGAGGTCGTCGACCGGGGCGTCGGGTCCAGTCCGGGCAGCCACTCGCTCACGTAGCGGACCAGTGCCAGGGTCCGGTCCGGGTCCGGGCACCGGGCGGGGTCGTCCGGGTCGGCGGGGCCGACCGTCCCGTGGCCACCGACCTTCACCCCCTCCCCCGGGGTCTCGAGGCCGTAGGCGTCGAAGTGCAGCGGACGGTCCACACCGTCGACCGGCTCGCCGTGGTGGAGGAACGACGGCCAGTCGCCGACGGGGTCGAGGCGGTCGAACTGCGACGGCTGGTCGGCCTCGATCCGCACCTCCGGCAGGTCGACCACCCCGCCGAGCAGTCGGGGCAGCCAGGCGCCGGCGGCCACGACGACCACCGGGGTGCGCCACGAACCGCCAGCGACGTGCACGACCGCGGCCGATCCGGTGACCTCGATGCGCTCCACCGGCGAGTCGAACCGGACCTCCGTCCCGGCGTCGACCGCGAGTCGCTGCGCGGCGGCCACCGTCCGGTCGGCCCAGCACCGGCCGCCGTCGGGGCTGTGGGCCACGGCGCCCTCGAAGCGGAAGCCCGGCCACCGCTCGGCGGCCTCGTCGGGTCGCAGCTCCTCGACGGGGCGCGCGGCGGCGCGCAGGGCCGCCACCACCTCGGCGACCGCCTCCGGACGGCCGTGGTCGAGCTGGCCGACCTGCTCGAGCAGCGTCTCCCCCGCCGCATCCTCGAGCTCCCGCCACAGCGGCAGCGCCTGCGCCGCGAACGTCACGTACCGGGGGTCCCGGTAGGCCAACCGGAAGATCCGGGTCGCCCCGTGCGACGACCCGCGCGTGTGGCCCGGGCCGAACTGCTCGAGCAGCAGCACGCTGCGACCCGATCGGGCCAGCCGCCAGGCGCTCGCCGCCCCCATGGCGCCGGCGCCGACCACGACCACGTCGACGTCGAACCTGCCGGAGCTCACCGGTCGGCGCTCACTCGAACCGCCGGCCCCAGTCGCGGAGGAACTCGATCAGGTCCACCGGGCTGTCCGGTGCCGGGGACCCCGGCGAGTAGGCCACCGACTCGATCGTCCCCGTGAACGGGAACGGCCCGTACCGCTCGTAGACGTCCCAGCTCACCGGCGAACGTCGGTCGATCCCCACGTCGATCCCCTCGAACGGGGCCATCGCCATGAGCAGTCGGAAGTCCTCCTCGGCGGCGACGACGACCCCGTCGATCGACAGGGAGAGGTTCCAGCGGTCCTGGCCGGGGCAGCGGATGTGCAGGGCGAGCCGCCGCTCGCCGGGTTCGACGACCGGACCCCGGACCGAGCGCTCCAACCCGTAGCCGTTGTGGGCGGCGACCAGTTCACCCGTCCGGTCGACGTAGAGGGAGTAGCCACCGCCCTGGTCCCCGTGCGCCACGAGCACGCCGGCATCGCCCTCCCGCAGGTGCACGTGCGCCTCGACGTCGACGTCGCGCCAGAGGATGAGCCGCTGCGACCGCCACCGGTCGAGCGTCGGGGTCCCGGCCCGCAGCACGACGGGCCGGTCGAACACCTCGGTCCACGACGGCCGCAGGAGGTAGCGGTAGCCCGTGCCCTCGTCCATCGGGAAGATCTGGTTCGACCAGGCGGCCTCCTCCCAGGCGGCGACCAGCTCCCCGAGCAGCTGCGGCTGCTGCTCGGCGAGGTCGTGCAGCTGGGTGGGATCCGCGACCGCGTCGTAGAGCTCCCAGTGCTCCTCGGAGAACGCCGTCCGGGGCACGTGCCGGGTGACGGCCTCCCACCGACCACGTCGGTACCCGCGGTGCCCCTCGTTCTCCACCACCAGGTCGGCGGTGCGGCCGGGGGCGGCCGGGTCCCGCAGGGTGGCGGCGACCGACTGTCCGTAGAGCGGCAGCACGGGCCGACCACGCCAGGTGTCGGGGCGCTCGACGCCGGCGAGCTCGAGGAAGGTCGGCAGCAGGTCGGACACGTGCACGAACTGCTCGCGCACCGCACCACCGGGACCGAGCCCACCGTGCGGCCACGACACCACGAACGGCACCGAGTGCCCGCCGCGGTGGGCGTTGATCTTGTAGAGCCGGAACGGCGTGTTCGACACCATCGCCCAGCCGCGCGGGTAGTGCGGCAGGGTCCGGGGACCGCCCAGGTCCTCGAGCCGGGCCAGGTCCTCCTCGAACGGTTGCGCCGCCCCCGTGCGGCCGTGGTGCAGGGTCCGGAAGTAGGCGCTGGTGCCGTCCTCCTCGCCCTCGCGCGAGCCGCCGTTGTCGGAGGTGAAGATGAACAGGGTGTCGTCCCAGACGCCGAGCTCCTCCAGCGCCGAGCGGAGTCGACCCAGGTTCTGGTCGAGGTTGTCGATCAGACCCGCGTAGACGGCCATGTACCTGGCGAACAGCCGCCGGCGGTCGTCGTCCAGGTCGTCCCAGGCGGCCACCTCGTCACCGGGCTCGTGGTTGCGGGGCGCCAGCTCGGCATCGGGAGGGATCACACCGAGTTCGACCTGACGCTCGTAGCGGCGTCGGCGGAACTCGTCCCACCCCTCGTGGTACACCTCCGCGTGCCGGGCGATGTCGGCGGCCGGTGCCTGGAGCGGGGCGTGCACGGCCGCCTGGGCGAAGTACAGGAAGAACGGCTTGGCCGGATCGGAGGCGACCGACTCGCGGACCATGGAGATGGCGTGGTCGGTGAGGTCGTCGGTCACGAAGTAGTCGTCGGGGTACCGGTCGACCTGCACCGCGTGGTTGTCCTCGATCAACCGGTGGGGCTGGTGGAAGTTCGTGAACGCGTCGAGGAAGCCGTAGTAGCGGTCGAACCCCTGCTGGAGCGGCCAGGACGACCGGTCGCCGGCGTCGTTGACCTGGCTGTCCTTGGTGAGGTGCCACTTGCCGACCATGAGCGTCTGGTAGCCGGCGTCCCGCAGCAGCGCCGGCAGCGTCGGGGCGAGCGGCGTCAACTCCATGGCGTAGCCGGGGAACCCAGGGTCCGAGTGGGCGACGTGCCCCACGCCGGCGCGGTGCGGTTCCAGGCCGGTCAGCAGGCTGGCCCGCGTCGGCGAGCACATCGGCGTGGCGTGGTAGTCGCGGTAGCGGAGCCCCTCCTCGGCGAGCCGGTCGATGTTCGGCGTGGGGATCTCCGAGCCGAAGCAGCCCACGTCGGAGTAGCCGATGTCGTCGCACATGACCACGACGATGTTGGGCGCACCCGCACGCGGCCGTCGGCGCTCCGGCCACCAGGGTTCGGAGGTGGCGAAGATCCGTCCGACGGATCCGCCGTGGCCCGCGTACGGGGCGAGCGGGTCGTCGGTCCCGTCGCTCACGGCCGCACCAGCCCTCGACCCACGACGAGTGGCAGGTCGGCCGCGGTGATGATCCGGTTGGGTGCCGCGACCACGTCGGGGATGGCGTGGACGATCCGGCCGGCCGACAGGGCGATGCCCCCGACGTTGCGGTCGCCGAGGGTGGCCGGATCGGCGGAGTCTCCCGCCTCCAGGGTGAGCGTCACGTCGGGATCACCGTGGACGATCACCTGGTGGCACCCCATGGAGCGCTCGGGGGCGTAGGGCCAGTCCGGGGCGCACTCGTCGTCGATCCGGGTCACGTGGTCGACCACGATCACCGGCTCGCCGTCGACCAACCCCCGCACGAGGAGCCGGAACGCCCCCTGGGTCCCGGCCTCGAAGGTCCCGATGGGCAGTTCGATCGTCCGCTCGAGCGGACGGCGCTCGATCTGCTCGTCGACCTCGTCCAGGTCGACACCGAGCAGGTCGGCGAGCACGCGGAGCACACCACCCCAGACCATGGTCGGGACCGACGGCCAGAGCATGGGCGGAGGGGAGTCCATGGAGGTCCCGAAGCCGACCAGCTCCCGCACGGCGTGCGGGGCGTGGTACGTGGCGTAGTTGAAGGTCTCGCGGATCTCGACCCGGTCGACCGACACGCACGTGGCGACCAGCACGGGGGCCAGCAGGTCAGCCAGGAACCCCGGATCGATGCCCGACACCCAGCAGGACGCCCCGCCCTCGGCGCAGGCCGACTCGACCCGGTCCCGGAGCTCCGCCGGGGTGCTCGGCGGGTGGATCAGCGGGTACACCGACGTGCTGACCACGTCGGCCCCGGCCCGGAGGCAGGCCACGATGTCGTCCACCGCCGCGTCCGGCCGGGTGTCGCCGGTGGCCGCGTAGACCACGGCGTCGAGGTCGCCGTCGGCGAGGAGCGTCGCAGCGTCACGGGTGGCGAGCACGCCCGTCGGATCGGCCAGCCCGGCCAGGTCGGCGGCGTCCCGGCCCTCCTTGGCCGGGTCGGCGACGACGACCCCGGCGAGCTCGAGGTCCGGGTCGGCGACCACGGCGCGGACCGACGGCCGCCCGACGTTGCCCGTCCCCCACACGGCAACCCGCCACGGGCTGCCGTCGCTCCGCCGACGGCCGCCGGACGGTTCAGGTTCGAACGAGGGGGACGTTGGTGGGCTCACGGTCCGTCACGGTACGGCATCATCGGGGCCGTGCGCCCGGCCCACCCCACCGACGAGCTCGCCCGGGATCTGGGCCGGACTGCGGTCCTTCGTGCCGGCCGGGACGACACGACCCGGTACGTGACGCCGGCACGTGGTCCGGTCGGCGTCGAGGTCGACGTGGTCCGGCCGGCGTCGACCGACGAGGTCCGCCACGTCGTCCGCTGGGCCCGCGACCACCGGGTCCGACTGCTGCCGCAGGGCGCCAACTCGGGTCTGGTCGGGGCGTCGACACCACCGGCGGAGCACACCGGCGACGCGCCGGGATCCCGGTTGGTCGTCCTGAGCACGGAACGGCTGCGGGACGGGCTCCGCATCGATGCGGCGGACCGGACCGCAGAGGTGCCGGCGGGCCTGCGACGCTCCGAGCTCGACGCCGCTGCGGCCGAGCACGGCCTCTGGTTCCCGATCGACCTGGGCGCCGACCCGTCGATCGGCGGCATGGTCGCCACGAACACCGGCGGCGCCCGGATGCTCCGCCACGGCGACGTCCGGCGGAACACCCTGGGCGTCGAGGTCGTCCTCGCCGACGAGGACGCCTCGGTGGTCGACACCCTTCGCACCTACCGCAAGCGGAACGAGGGGGTGGACCCGACCGGCCTGTTCGTCGGGTCGTCGGGGGCGTTCGGGGTCGTCACCCGGGCGGCGCTCGACCTGTCGGTCCGACCGGCCGAGACCGCCACCGCCTGGATCCCCCTCGACGACCCGGCCGACGCCGTGGTGCGGCTCGGCCACCCCGAGGCCCGACTCGAGCCGCTCCTGTCCGCCTCCGAGGTCGCCTCCGCCGCGGCGCGGGACGCGGCAGCGACCGCCGGCCACCCGCTCGCGCTGCGACCGGCGCCGTGGGCCGCGCTCGTCG
>SXGS01729602.1_pt1 | contig 18969 bp, 19 predicted proteins | sample 3174681 | NCBI WGS metagenome assembly SXGS01 (sample SAMN11356861, study PRJNA531348) | freshwater metagenome | isolation source: freshwater sample F1-80 | place: China: Fuxian Lake, Yuxi | collected 2017-12-25 | reverse complement strand
CGAGCGAGCCGCGAGCGGCGCAGAATCCGGCTCACCAAACGCGCAGAATGCGGCGCAGCGGGGAGGCGTGGCGATTCGCACGGTAGTGATCGAGAATGGCGCAAACGACAACGGGGTGGCGAGTTATGCCACCCCGCGCGGGTTGCCGCAACTTTCTGCACATACGTTTAGCGGAGAGGGCGGGATTCGAACCCGCGGTGGAGTTTCCCCCACACAGCATTTCCAGTGCTGCACAATCGGCCACTCTGTCACCTCTCCGGCCTAGGAAATTTCCATACTTCCTTGGCATTCATACTCCAAGCACACCTCACGGCACCCGCTGACAAAGCTGCCGCCTGTTTGCGAATAGGAAGGGGACGGTGATCACTACTCTGGAGGGGAGCAATCGCCATCACGAAGTTCAATTCTACCAGTCCACCACGTCGCCGGAAACCCCGCAAGCCGAAGAAGCCGCACGAAGACTTTGCCGCGTTTCACTAGTTTGCGGATAGGTGAAGACTTGGCAGCCAACCTGGACGCGGGAACGCGAGGCTTGTGATGGGGCCGCCCTATTATTGGGGTAAGATTTGGCGAATATCGACGGCCAGCAGTTGTTCCCGGTCGAGAGAAAGCACCAAGTTCACTGGCAGGTCGGCTCGAAGGTCCACCAGGCGCATGACACGGGTTCCACTCATGACCTTGAAGCCTTTTCGCAGCGCGAAGGTCCTGTCAATGCCATTCACCTCGACGGTCAGGCGACCCTCTTCCCCATCGAGCAGCTTGACTTTCCCGCGTGCCGTGGGCGGGGTCACCAGCATGCGAGTTATTTGGTTTTCCGCAGACACCATGACGGTCGCTGGAGCCATCTTGACGACTTGCGTCAGAGAGAGTTCCTGCACGGGCACTTGCCAGTAGATCACTTGAATGATCGCGTCCTTGGCCACCCGCATGGCTTTGGGAACATTATTCGTTTTCGGACCTGACAAATGGACTTCGCTATTGGCAACGTCTATGTCGGTCAGAACGCCAGCCCACCGGCTCCCGGGAAGCCTCGTGCTCTTGACTCGTGGATAGAGAGTATTGGCATGTTTGCCGTCAGGGTCGGAGACTAGATTCAAACCTAGGACAGACTTGCCATCCAACGATGCAGTCACGGTCATCTGGGAACCCGTCTTGATCTCGCGCAAGAAGACGGACCGACCGGCAAGCATGACTGTGGCGTTGGGGGCTACGGCCATCGTGACAGATTGCTTTTCGTGACGGGCAAGCGCGATCGTCCGGTTCTTGGCATCCACATCCGCCACGGTTGCCAAGAAAACGGCCGGCTGGACCACGATCGCTTCGACATCCCCTGTTGCGCCGATTTTGAGCAGGACTGTCTGGCCCGGCGCCACCACGTCGAGTCGGGTTTTCTCGCCAGCGACCGTAGTCACATCGATGTCATTCTTGAGCAGGCTATACGATTCGTCCTCGGTAGCGCCTTTGGCACGAACCGTAATGATTCCGATCTTGGCATCGAAATGTTTTATGACACCAGTTACCTTGACGGGAACTTGGGCAGTCAGAGCACCAGGAAACAGAAGAAATATTGCCAGAAGAAACCAAAAAAGCCGCGGCATGGGAGCTATTCCTCGGACCAACGAACCCGTTCATCTACACTGGACGGAGCCATTCTACTGGCTAACCTGGCGTTCAGGGATTGCTCGAACCCATTGAGCTATCATTATTCAACCCTTCGCACCACCTCCAGTTCCGAATCCACTCAGTCATGGTCCCATGCGTGATAAGAAGGGGCCTCCTAATTTGCTGGTAGGAGACGGGAGAAACCGTTCATACGGGGGCACCGATCGCCGCGAGCAGGGCAGGCGTCAATACGAACGGCGTCTTCGGGATGGTGCTCAGGTCGAAACGCCCGAGCAATTCGTCAAGATCGATCGGCTCAATGCGCTCCAACCAGCCGCACGACCAGGCGAGCAAGCCGAGCAAGGTTTCGCGCGAGACGCCGACCGCGCGCAGGGACGACAGCCTGGCATCGCCGTGCCGTTTCGCCAAGCGCCGGCCGTCCGGTCCAACGACCAGCGGCACGTGCGTAAAGCGCGGCGGCGTCAACTCGAGGGCTCGGTAGAGCACGATCTGTCGGGGCGTCGAGGGAATCAAGTCGTCGCCGCGAATCACTTCCGTGACGCCCTGCTCGGCGTCGTCCACGACGACCGCAAGCTGATACGCAGGCGTGCCGGCCGACTTCCAGACGACGAAATCGCCGCCGAGTTCGCTGAGCTTGATCGTGACGACGCCTTGAAAGCCATCCTCGTAGGTGATCGTTTCGTCGCCGACGCGCATGCGCCAGGCGAACGGGCGATCCATCAAGGCGTTTGCGTCGGCGGCGCGGCGATGTGCGCACGTGCCGGGATAGACCGGCCCTTCGTGCTCCAAATGTGGGGCGCTCGCGGCTCGTTCGATGTCGCCGCGAGTGCAAGTACATGGATAGACGCGTTCGTCCGCCTTCAATCGTTCCAGGGCGGCCTCGAAGAAAGGCAGCCGCGTGGTTTGCACGATCGGTCCTACATCCCAATCCAGGCCAAGCCAGCGTAGATCCTCGCACACGGACTCCGCGGCCCCTGGCTTGATGCGTGGTGAATCGATGTCCTCGATACGTAGAATCACCCGGCCGTTTTGCTTGCGTGCCGATAACCAAGCGACGAGATAGGTACGCGCGTTGCCGACGTGTTGTATGCCGGTCGGCGAAGGCGCGAGGCGTCCAACGATTCGTGCGTGTGTTTCCATGAATCACCCGATGATCTATTGTAATGGGAGCAAGCACGAGGAATTCGCGATGACGCAACACCTGGACCTTCGCGACGGCGGCACGCTCGACTACCACGACGCTTTTTACGCCGCGGACGACGCCGACGCTTTTTTCGCGCGGCTGCGTGCCGAGACGCCGTGGCGGCAGGAACAGAGCCGCTTCGGCCCCTTTCCACGCTTGACAGCGTGGTATGCCGATCCCGGCTTGACGTACAGCTACTCTGGAGTCACGCATCACGGCAGCGCCTGGACCGATACGCTCGCGCGGATTCGCCGTGACATTGAAACGGCCGCCGGGACGCCGTTTAACAGCTTGCTGCTCAATCTCTATCGCGACGGCCATGATTCGATCGGCTATCACGCCGACGACGAGCGGGAGTTGGGCGTCAACCCGGTCATTGCATCGATCTCGCTCGGCGCGGTCCGGCAGTTCAATCTCAAACATAAGAAGTCACGCGAAAAACTGACATTCGACCTTGCCCACGGCAGTTTGCTCCTGATGGGCGGAACCTGCCAGCATCACTGGATTCATGGCGTACCGAAGACGAAGACGGCCGTCGGCGAGCGCATTAATTTGACGTTTCGGAATGTCGGCGAACGGCCAGCGTAAGCTCTTGCTGCCGGGCGTTCATGACGTTACGATGTGAGGTGTAGGGAAGGCTCTCAATCGAGGAAATCAATGCACACCATTCCCAAGCTCTTCGCTCCGCCACACCCCCTGTACGCCTCACGCCGCGAATTTCTCACGCGTGTCGGCGGCGGTTTCGGCACGCTCGCTCTGGCTGGCCTGCTCCAACAGGAAGGCCTCGCTCAGCAACCTGCCTGGCGCGGCCCCGATCCCGCGCGGCCGCTTGCGCCGCGCTCAGGCCATCATTCTGTCAAGGCGAAGAACATCATCTGGCTTTTCATCAACGGCGGCCCGAGCCATGTCGATACCTGGGACTACAAGCCTGAACTGATTCGCCGCGACGGCCAGGAGCTCGCGGGCTTCGATCGCAACACCGGTTTCTTTCGCGACAACGTCGGGCCGATCATGCGCTCGCCGTTTCGCTTTCGCCAGCACGGGCAGTGCGGGAAGTACGTATCCGATATTTTCCCTAACCTCGCTCGCCATGTCGATAAGATGGCGTTTATCCACTCTTGCTGGACCGATTCGAACAACCACTCCCCTGCCCTCTTGAAAATCAACACCGGCTTCACGCGCATGGGCTTCCCGTGCGCGGGTTCGTGGGTTACCTACGGCCTCGGCAGCGAAAGCCAAAATTTGCCGTCGTTCGTCGTCATGTACGACACGCTCGGTCGTGGCTTGCCCAAAGGCTACTCGCAAAACTGGGGCGCGGGCTTCTTGCCGAGCATCTATCAAGGGACTGCCCTCAAGCCGCAAGGGGCGCCGATCGACAACCTGCTGCGTCCGAACGATCTCACCGATCAGCAGCAGCGCAATCAACTCGACCTGATGGCAAGACTCAATCGCCGGCAGTTGGAAGCCCAGGGACGGCTGTCCCTGGGCGTTGACAGCGAATTGACGGCGCGCATCGAGACATTCGAGCTGGCCTACCGCATGCAGATGGCCGCTCCTGAAGCGATCGACCTTGCCCGCGAGACGCAGCAAACGCACCGGCTCTACGGCATCGACAATCCGCGCTGCCAGCACTTCGCCAAGCAATGCCTGATCGCACGGCGCATGGTCGAGCGCGGCGTCCGTTTCGTGCAGATCTACTCCGGAGGCGAGGAAAACGAGCGCAGTTGGGACGGCCACATGAACATCGCCGCCAATCACACCGGCTTCGCGGGCGAAACCGATCAGCCGATCGCCGCCTTGCTTACCGACCTTGAACATCGCGGTTTGCTCGACGAGACGCTCGTCGTCTGGGGCGGCGAATTCGGCCGTTTGCCGCTCGTGCAGCGCGGCGGCACCGGCCGCGACCACAACCCGCACGCCTTTAGCTACTGGCTCGCCGGCGGCGGCGTTAAAGCTGGCTATTCGCACGGCGCCACCGACGAGATCGGCCATCGCGCGGCTGAAGATCGCGTCAGCGTTCACGATCTGCACGCCACGATCTTGCATCTGATCGGGCTCGATCACTTGCGATTGACGTATCGCTACCAGGGGCGCGATTTTCGGTTGACCGATGTGCATGGCGAAGTCGTGCGCGAGGTGATTGCGTAACGCCTTCGTCAACTTATGATTGGCCGATTGGAGCACCCAATGAAAACAGAAATCAGCGAAATCGTCGATCGCGGCCGCGGCCCACAGCTTGCCACCAGCCGAATCACGGTGCTGGATGTTTTCTATTACCTGCATCGCGGCTACGACTTCGACTTCATTCAACGCGCCATGCCGAGCTTGACGCACGACGAGTTCGACGTTGTCGTCGACTATGTGAAGAATCATCTCGATGAGTTGGTGGAGATGGATCGCCGTGCGGACGAATTCCACAAACGCGGCATGGAGGCCCAACACGCCAAGGGAGGCATCTTCGCGCCGGCCGAGGAAAACCTGACCTCGGAAGAACGGGTTGCGCGGCTCAAGGAAAAGATGCAGCAAAAGCTCGCGGAGAAGCACGGTGCCCGTCATCCTGATTGACGCCAATATTGAGGGACACGGGGCGCACATTTGGATGCGCATGCAAACGCCGGGCTGGCGCGACCTCGTTGTCGCCCTCGACGTGACCTTTCGAGAGTTTCTCGACGTCGGCCTTGATCGGGCGTCCCCCGACGACGTGGTCTGGCGATTCTGTCAAACGCATGGCTTCTACCTGCTGACCAGCAACCGCAACGAAGAATCGCCTGACTCGCTGGAGGCAACGCTGCGCCGCGAAGGCACGCCCGCCTCTTTGCCCGTCATTACTCTTCCATTGCCCGACCGCGTCTATCACAGCCCCGCATTTCTGGAACGCGTCGTGGAAAAACTCCTCGATTACATGCTCTATGCTGAGAACATTCGTGGAGCCGGGCGGTTGTACGTTCCATGATGGGCAGAAATCGCTCTCGTCCTCAACTCGTAGAATACGCTCAATCCCCACAATTGAGGGCATGCCATGCGATTCGTCATCTCGTTGCTGATGTTGTTACTGACCTTGACTCCGGCTTTGGCTCAGGACAACAAGAAATCTCCCGACCACGGCCGCGTCATGGCGTGCTGTCTCGACGTCTTTCCGCACAAGCTCAAGGACACGACCAATATCGCTGACACGAGAAACTACGTATTCCGCGGCAAGGTCATCAGCCTCGGCAAGGACAAGAACGTCAGCATCTGCTACGACGTCGAGCACATGCGCGTCGCCGGGGCGTGGGTCGGCAAGCCGTTCGTCTATTCGGCCGAGAAGAACATGGGCCCGACCGTCGAAGGCGAGATGCTCTTCGCGACGAAGCCCGGCCCCGGTTGGGCGGATCCCGTTGAAAAGCGAGCCTCCCGCGTAAGCGGGGGGAGTGTTTGGGACGACCCGCGCGAAGGCAAGGAAGGCCCGCTGCCGCGCGATTGGGCCCACTACAAGGGGCTTTATGTGCATGGCGACAAGGTGGTGCTGTCGTACACGGTCGGCGACATGGACGTGCTGGAGATGGCTGAAGGTTTCGCCATGAAAGGATGCGTGAACATTGACCGAAGGCTTCGCGTCGGACCAACAAGGAACACCCACCAAGTCCAGATCTGTAACATTCCTGGAGGACAAATCGTTAAGGCGCTGGATCTGCCTCCAAAAATACCTAAGGGAATAACGGTGGTAGTCACGGAGACAGTCAAAGAGGGTGAAGACAGAAAGAACATTCTGGTCGTTGCAGACTCAGCCGAACTGAAAGCGGAGGGAGACCGGCTCATTGCAAGGTTGACTCCTTCAAACAAAGCGCGAGAGATACGAATCAGCATTAGGTCGTTTGACGGCGATAAAACCGATTCCAAAGAATGGCGTGCGGAATTTCAACGTCGCAGTGACGAGTTGAACAAAGACTTCGCGTTGCACGTGAAGGGCGGCCCCGCGCGCTGGACCGAAACGCCCGAAACCACCATCACGCCCGGCGACGCGAACGGCCCTTACGCCCTCGATCAAATCGGCATCCCTGAAAAGAACCCGTGGAACGCGTCGATCCGCTTCGCCGGGCTCGACTTCGTCCCGGATGGCCGAGCCGCCCTCTGCACCTGGGACGGCGATGTCTGGATCGTCTCCGGGCTCGACGACAAGCTCGCGAAGGTCCGCTGGAAACGCTTCGCCTCCGGCTTGCAGCATCCGCTCGGGCTCAAGATCATCAACGGCCACATCTACACCGCGGGGCGCGATCAGATCACCAAGCTGCACGATCTCAACAACGACGGCGAGGCCGACTTCTACGAGAACATCAACAACGACGCCGGCCTGACGCTGCAACGCCATGAGTTCGTCATGGACTTGCAGACCGACAAGGACGGCAACCTCTACTTCTGCCGCTCCGGGCATTATGTGCAATCGAAGCGCGGCGACAACTGCGTCGTCTACAAGATGTCCCCCGACGGCAAGAAGCTCGAAAAAATCGCGCGCGGCTTTCGCGAACCGAACGGCATGTCGATCGGCCCCGACGGCACGATGACGATCGCCGACAACGAAGGCAACGGCATCCCGCAGACGCCGCTCTATCGCCTGCTCCCCGGCAAGGACTACGGTTTCACACCGTCGGCGACCGGCAATCCGAACCTGGGCAGCTTCAAGCTGAAAGAGCCGCCGATCGTCTGGCTCGGCCCCAAGCTCGACACGTCCGCCGGCGGGCAAGTCTGGGTTCCGGTCGGAAAGCCCAGGGATGGCCATCCCTGGGCTTGGGGCCCCCTCGCCGGCCAACTCCTGCACACGAGCTACGGCAACTGCGCCCTCTACAGCGTGCTCATCGACAAGACCGCCGACCCCTGGCAGGGCGCCGTCTGGAAGTTCCCGCTCACCTTCAACAGCGGCATCATGCGCGCCCGCTTCAGCCCGACGGACGGCCAGCTCTACGTCTGCGGCCTGCGCGGCTGGGGCACGAGCGCCGTCAAGGATGGCCAGTTCGCGCGCGTCCGCTATACGGGAAAATACGTACCCATCCCCGTCGGCTTCCGCGTCGTCAAGACCGGCATCGAAATCGCGTTCTCATCCGCGCTCGACAAGACCGCGGCGCAGGACGAGGACAACTGGGCCGGCACGTGGAGCGCCATCTTGAAGAAAGTGCCGAACGCCAAGGAGACGCAGGAGATGCCGATCACGTCGGTGCGCCTGAGCGCGGACCGCAAGACCGCGACGGTCGCGCTGGAGAAGGTGCGCTCGGTGCCGAACTTCACGCTGCGATATCAACTCAAGGCGGCGGACGGGGCGAGCGTGAGCGGCGAGTTGAATGGGACGATTCATAGGTTTCCCTAGTTTCGGCTTGAGAAGCGCGTACAGCGCGGTAAAATTTGATTGGTGGAAGAATATCTGGAGGATCAATCATGACCATCAAGCAAGTGGAAGAAAGGCTCACGGATCTGGTCCACCATGAACCGTTCATTCCGTTCGTGGTCGAACTGATGGACGGGCAATCGCTTACCGTTCCGCATCCCCCGGCGTTTGACGATACCGGCGCCGGCTTCATCGGCGTTGACGGCGCCTTGACAGACTTCGAGTTCAAGAACGTGAGAGCGATCCGCGTGTACAAACCGGAGACCGTGGCATGAACGCCGACGAGTTCGCAGCCGCCCTTTACGTGTACTGTCGGCGACGCCCATTTCGTCGTTTCATGATCGAATTCACCAGCGGCGTCCAGGCGGAGGTCAAACATCCTGAAGCCATTCGGCGGCGGGGCCTCTTTTATGTGTTCCGCGGAACCGACGGCGGCTACAGCGTCTTTGTGCCCGAAAGCGTTGCGCGATTCCTCGACGTCCCAACAAACGCGCCTGCCGCGTCATCCTGATCCAAGAGGCTCGAATGATCCCGCTTTTGATCGCCGTGTTGCTGTCATCACAACCCGCTGCCCACGCTCAAGAGAAGCCCGCCGATTCTCCCACCGCCAGGCACGCCGCCATTCTCGCCGACTACGACAAGGCCCTGCCGATCTACATGAAGCGTCTGGAAGCCGCCGTCGGCGTCGCCGAGCAGGGCAAGATCTTCCGCGATGAGAATCCGCAGCCCGCCATCGCCGCGCGGCTCTTGGAGTTGGCGCAGCAGCATCCGAAAGACCCCGTCGCCTATCGCAGCCTGGTGTGGATCGTCGAGTCGAGCGAGTTTGGGCCGGCCGGCGCGAAGACGTATGCGCAGGCCGTCCATTTGTTGGCGACGCGCTACGCTGATCACAAGGACAACGAGAAGCTCTTCGAGCGGATGGCCCAATCGCCGTTCGCGTCTTCCGCCCAATTCTTGCAGGCTGTGCTCGACAAGCATCCCAGCGCGATCGTGCGCGGACGGGCTGGCTTTCATCTTGGCCTGCATCTGAAAAACTACTGCGCCACGGTCGATCGCTTGCGCCTCGATCCGGAGATGGCCAAGAACGTCGAGCTCTTCGTCGGTCCCGACTTGTTCAAGCAGCTCAAGAACGCCGACACCGCCAAGCTTCTCGGGCAGGCGGATGACGTGTTTGCCCGCGTCCAGAAGGATTACGCCTTGTTCGCCCAGAAAAAAACGAACCTGGGCAAGGCGGCCGAGGCGGAGCTGTTCGAGCTGCGCAACCTGACCGTCGGCAAGACCGCGCCCGACCTCGACGGCGAAAGCATCGACGGCAAGAAACTCAAGCTCAGCGATTATCGCGGCAAGGTCACGGTCGTCGTCTTCTGGGGAACCTGGTGCCCCCACTGCATGGCGATGATTCCGCAAGAGCGCGCACTCATCAAACGCTACGAAGGCAAACCGTTTGCGATGCTCGGCGTCAACAGCGACGAACGCGGCGACAAACTCAACAGTGCCCTGCGCAAGCACACCGTCACCTGGCCTTCCTTCTGGGACGGCGGCAACTCACAAGGCCCAATCGCCACCCGTTGGAACATCCAGGGCTGGCCGGCAGTCTATGTGCTCGACACAAAGGGCGTCATTCGCTTCAAGCACGTGCGCGACGACCTGCTCGATCGGGCGGTGGCGGAATTGATCAAGGAAGCGACCGGAAGCCGGTGATCGGAGCTTGCATGTGCAATCATTGGAAGCGCCCGAGCACCTTCCTCAAGAAGCAAGCGCCGACCGGGTGAACGAAATCGAGTTGGCGCTGCCAAGTTTTCCGGAATTCCCTGGCGGGTTCTCACCTCGGTTCTCGCTTGAATTGATGAGACAACTTACCTTTTTCCGGGAGGGCGCCATCATGCGGAAGAATTGGTTGGCGGCAGCGGGCATCGTGTTGACATCATTCGTCCTGGCGGCAGTCGGGCGAAGCGACGAGGCCGACGCAGTAAAGACGCTCGAAAAAGCAGGTGTCAAGATCTACGTCAATGACAAAATCCCCGGCCAGCCCGTCGTGGCGGTCGAAATGTGGGGCCCCAGTTTCAACGACGAACTTCTCAAGCATTTGAAAGAGTTCAAGAGCCTGGAGCGGCTGCGCCTCGCGGGCCCCTGGGTGTCGGCAAAGGGCCTACGGGAGTTGCATGGCATCAAGACCTTGAAGGTACTGCAGATTCGCGGTCCCGGCGTCACGGATACAGCGCTCAAGGATCTGCAAACGGCGCTGCCCGAACTCCAGATCGCACGCGTGGACCCAAGCGCAAAGCAAAAGCCGCTGTGGCCGTAGCTTGCCGTCGTCGTTTAGCGTTCGCGGGTTGTTTGCGCCGGCGACCTTCGATTGCCGACCCCGCAAACGCTAAACTAAGAGGCAATTCCTGGTAGACAACGACGGCAACATCGGGTATCCTTCAACCTTAGTGAGTGGTTCTTTCTGAGGGGGGATGCCATGCACGCAAACAACGCCAATCTCAGCACGCGCCGCCAGCTTCTCCAGGCCGGCGGGATCGGCGCCTTGGCGATGGCCGCCCCTGGCATGGTCGCCGCCAGCGTTGATGTCAATCGCGGTTTGCGCGGGCAGGCGGCCGAGCGTTCGTGCATCTTCGTTCTCCTGTGTGGCGGGCCGAGCCATCTCGACACCTGGGACCTCAAGCCCGACGCCCCGGACAACATTCGCGGCCCCTATCAGCCCATCGCGACCAGCGTCCCCGGCATGCGGCTCAGCGAACTGCACACCCGGCTGGCCACGCAGACGCAACACTTTAGCCTGATCCGCTCGATGGCGCACGTCGGCAACATCAGCAACCACTTTGACGCGATGCACCATCTCTTGAGCGGACAGTCTGGCGCTCCCGCCGACTCGCCGTACCTCGGTTCGATCCTGTCGCGCGTGCGGCCCAGCGAGCGGAATGTCGCCAATTACGTCTGGCTCATCCGCTGCGTCGGCGATCCGGTCTTCTGCGCTCCGAACATCGGCACCGGCGGCCATCTCGGCGCCCAGTTCACGCCGCTCTTCGTGGGCAACGCGAACAACCATCCAGCGATGCCAACGTTCCGTGCACCAGATGAATTGCAAGCCGCCGTTGAACCGGCTCGCCTGGCAGAGCGCGCGCGTCTCTTGGGCGCGATTAACACCGACCGCGGCAGTGAAACGGCCCGCGCGGCTCAGGAATGGGATGGCCTGCACCGCCGCGCCATCGATCTGGCCAACGGCCAGGGCGGTCGCGAAGTCTTCGAGTTGCAGCGTGAGCCAAGAACCGTGCGCGATCGTTACGGCATGCATCCATTGGGCCAAAACCTGCTGCTCGCGCGGCGGCTCGTCGAAGCGGGCGTCAAGTTCGTCACCGTCAACGGCTGGACCGGCCCCGCTCCCGATGGCGCCGGCGGGGGCACGCGCCCTGTCAGCTCCAGCTGGGACATGCACGGTGGCCACATGGGCATGGGCAATGCCTTTGGCAGCGGCTCCTACGGCATGGGCTGGTGCTTGCCTCGCCTCGATCAAGGCCTGTCTGCCCTGCTCGTCGATCTGCGCCAGCGCGGCTTGATGGAGCGGACGCTCGTCGTGGTCGTCGGCGAATTCGGCCGGTCGCCTCGCATCAACACGACAGGCGCCCCCGGTCGGCTGCACTGGCCGGATTGCTATTCCGCGATATTAGCGGGCGCCGGCATCCGCGGCGGCGCAGTCTACGGCGAATCGGACCGCATCGGCGCCTACGTGAAGAATCGCCCCGTGCGCGTGCAAGACCTCGGCGCCACGATCTATCACGCCTTGGGCGTGCCGCCCGAAACACGCATGGGGCGCGACGGATTCACGCGGCCGATCAGCACGGGACAGCCAATCCTGGATTTGTTCGGATGATCGCCAGCATGTGCAAGCCCAGGGGTGAGGTACTCCGAACCTCTGGGGTTTCGCGAACTAACGATTTTCAAAGGAGGTTAGCTATGAATAACAACAAACTCCTATCTCGCCGTCAACTCCTGCAAGCCGGCGGCATCGGCGCCTTGGCTATGTCCATGCACGGCAGCGTCGCTGCCAACGTCGATGTCAATCGCGGTCTGCGCGGCCAGGCGGCCGAGCGCTCGTGCATCTTCGTCCTCCTGTGCGGCGGCCCCAGCCACCTCGACACCTGGGACTTGAAGCCCGGCGCCCCCGACGACATCCGCGGCCCTTATCGGCCGATCGCGTCCAGCGTCCCCGGCATGCGCATCAGCGAGTTGCACACACATATGTCAACGCTGACGCAGCACTTCACGCTGATCAACTCGATGACGCACGTCGGCAACATCAGCAACCACTTTGACGCGATGCACCACCTGCTCAGTGGCCAGGCGGGTGCTCCTCCCGATTCGCCGTACCTCGGCTCGATCATGTCGCGCGTCCGGCCCAGTGAACGCAACATCGCGAACTACGTCTGGCTGATTCGCTGCGTCGGCGATCCGGTCTTCTGCGCTCCGAACATCGGCTCCGGCGGCCACCTCGGCGCCCAGTTCATGCCGCTCTTCGTCGGCAACGCGGGCAATCATCCCGCCATGCCGAGCTTCCGCGCTCCCGAGGAATTACAGCCCGCCGTCGAGCCCGCCCGCCTGTCTGACCGGACACGACTTCTGAGTTCCGTCAACACGGACCGCGGCAGCGACGAGAGCCGCGCGACTCGAGATTGGGACAACCTACACCGCCGCGCTTGTGAATTGGCGAACGGCCAGGGTGGACGCGAGGTGTTCGATCTGCAGCGCGAACCGGCCCGTGTCCGCGCTCGCTACGGCATGCATCCTCTCGGCCAGAATCTCTTGCTCGCGCGCCGGCTCGTCGAATCGGGCGTCGGCTTCGTCACCGTCAACGGCTGGACCGGCGCCGCGCCAGGCCAGGCCGGCGGCGGCCCCCCCGCTTCGAGCTGGGACATGCACGGCAGCGAAATGGGCATGGGCAACGCTTTCGGCAACGGTTCCTACGGCATGGGCTGGTGCTTGCCTTGCCTCGACGAAGGGCTTTCCGCCCTCATGATCGATCTGCGCGATCGCGGCCTCCTGGAACGCACCCTCGTCGTCGTCATGGGCGAGTTCGGCCGCACGCCGCGCATCAATCAACCCGACCGGCTGCCCGGCCGTCAACATTGGCCAAGCTGCTGGTCCGCGATTCTGGCGGGCGGCGGCATCCGCGGCGGCGCCGTCTATGGCGAATCCGACCGCATCGGCGCCTACGTGAAAGACCGCCCCGTACGCGTGCAGGATCTCGGCGCCACGATCTTCCACGCCCTCAACGTCCCCGCCGATACGCGCATGGGCCGCGACGGCTTCACGCGACCGGTCAGCACTGGGCAGCCGATGCTGGATCTGTTTGGATAATCCGCCGGCGTCATTTCAGACAACTAGCAAACGGGCCGCTTGTTAACCAAGCGGCCCGTTTCTTGCGCGCATAGCCTGGGAAACCCGGAAGAACCCGTTTTTGTGTGAAAGCCAAGAAATCATCGTACCCTCGCTATTCACGGTCCGTATTGGTCGGTGCTTGTCTCATCGCTTCTTCCCTCGGCCGAAACCCATCGCACTGCGATACAGGTTGCGGAGGATACTTCGCATAATCAGCGCTCGTGACCGACAACTCACAGAGCAAGAAGCGTGATCTGGCCGTGCGAACTTCTCGCAGGTTCCGGCACAACTCACACAGACTCGGCACCATGGCGATTGCCCTCCCCCGGATAGAATACTCCCGGCCATCTTGCCCGCCAGCAGCAACCTCGGAAGCGGTCGGTCATTCGGGCACACGAACTTTTTCTGGTTACCGAATTGGGAACAGAAATCGTTAATCTGGCAACACATGGGACCACCAGAGAAATTCGTGGTAATCCACGACACAGAAACAAATAGGGAGTTACGAAAATGGTCAGGATCGGCATCGTCGGCGTCGGCTTCATGGGCATGATTCACTTTCTCGCCGCGCGCAAACTCAAAGGCGCGCAAGTAACGGCGATTTGCAGCCGCGATGAGAAAAAGCTTGCGGGAGACTGGCGCTCGATTCAGGGCAACTTTGGGCCGCGCGGAGAGATGATGGATCTGTCGAGCATGAAAAAGTATCGCAGCCTCGACGATCTACTTGCGGACAAGGACATCGACCTGGTCGATGTCTGCAATCCAACCAATCTTCATCCGGAGACAGCGATCAAGGCTCTGAATGCGGGCAAGCACGTACTCGTCGAGAAAGCGATTGCGCTGAATCCGAAAGACGCCGATGCGATGCTGGACGCCGCTAAGAAGGCGAAACGGCTGCTGATGGTCGCGCATGTGTTGCCGTTCTTTCCGGAGTTCGCTTTTGCCGCGCAGGCGATCCGCGGCGGCGAGTTCGGCAAGTTGCTGGGCGGGCATTTCAAGCGCATCATCTCGAAACCCGATTGGTCTGCGGAGATCGGCGATGTGTCGAAGACGGGCGGCCCCGCGGTGGATTTGCACATTCACGACACGCACTTCATCGGCCTGGTCTGCGGCGTGCCGGGCAGCGTTTTCTCGACGGGCGTGGTCGGGACGGGCGGCGCCGTCGATCATCTTACGACGGCATACCTATACGGGGCCAACGGTCCCGCAGTCACGTGCTCGTCTGGGGCGCTGACGATGAAGGGTCGCCCGTTCGTCCACGGCTACGAGCTCTACCTCGAAAAAGCGACGCTCGTTTATGAATCGGGCACGTGCCCATTGACGGTGCTGAAGGCCGATGGCTCAAGCGAACAGCCGAAGCTCGCAGGCGGCGACGAGGCGACGACGGCGTTCACCAGCGAAATCCAGGCGGCCGTCGATGGCGTCAATGCCGGCCGGGAACACGACTACCTGAGCGGCAAACTGGCGCGCGATGCACTTGTCATGTGTTACCGCGAGATCGAATCGGTGAAGGCGGGCAAAGCGGTCGTGATCTAGTTTGTGGTCCGGTCACTCCGTGACCGGAAGGATTGCCGGTCACGGAGTGACTGGACCACAAGAATCGTGGCAAACAACACTACGACCCGGAGACTCCCATGAATCGCATCATTCTGTGCATCAGTCTGCTGCTGTCGATTGCTGGCGGCGCGGAAGCGAGTTGTCCCATTCGACTCTTTCCGCGTTTTGCGCGCTCTGTCAGTGAACCGCCGGCGCCTGCCAGGGCCGCCGTGCCGCGACGCATGCCGTATGTCGACGAGGCGATCACGCTTCGGCTCAAGTTTCAAGAAGGACAGGACTTCTATGTCGAGATGACCACACTAACCTAGCAGAACATGAAAGTCATGCAGCAGGACGTAAAACAAGATCAGGAGCAGGTTTCCACCTGGCACATGCAGCCACAAGCGATGATGCCCAACGGCGATTGGCTCATCCGCATGCGCCTCGTCGGCATCCGCATGAACATCGATATCGGCGGCAACAAGATCGTATACGACTCGCAAAAGAAATCAGCGACCTCGACGATCGGTTTTTGCTTCGACCAACTCCTGAACGCGGACTTCAAGACAACGGTGCAGCCTGACGGAACCATCCGCCGCATGCAGGGTGTGGATGAACTCTTGAAGACCATTCTCGAGGGGAGTTCTTCGCCAGCGATGATGAAGAGCATACTCACAGAGGAAGGGATGAAGAAGTCGATCGCGCCGCTGGTCGATTATCTGCCGTCACAGCCCGTCCGCATCGGGGACCGCTGGACGCGCCGAGAGATGTTGGATCTCGGCCCGATCGGTCAGTATGTCACCAACTATTCATACACGCTGAAAGCAACTTCGGCGCAGACTCTGGAGATTCACAGCACCTCGTCGTTGAAGTACGCGCCGCCGGGCGCAGCGCAGAAGGGGGATTTGCCGTTCGTCATTCAAAGTGCAACGATGCGCAAAGGGCATGGAGAGGGGAGGATCGTCTTCGACAGGATCCAGGGCCGACTCCGCGAATCGACGCAGCGCCTGACATTCGCCGTTACGCTTGGGATTGAGGTTGGCGGCATGGTCACGATCGTCGATGTGGATCAGGTCCAGACCGCGCGCGTGCGGACGATGAGCGACAATCCATTGGCGCCGAGGGAGAAACGATAGCGCCAAGTGAGCGCCAAGCCGCAAGCGGCGTTCAATAGCGGAAGATCAGGTCAGTCGTCAGACGAAACTGATCCAGGTGTCGGCCGGAACTGTTGCCGAGGACGTTGAACTCGGTGGCGATACCGAACTGGATGTTGTTGTTGATGACGGCGCGTCCGCCCAGTGCGAACGTAAGTTCGCCGATGTTGTTAATCGAGCGTGAGCCGAAGTTGGCCAGGTCGTTGCCCTCGAAGTTCAAGTCGCGGGCGCCGCCGTTGCGCGTGTATTGACGCCAGTTGAGTTCAACAAGCGGGTAGAATCGCTTGGCGTTGCTCACGTCAAAATCGAGGTGAAAGCTGCTGTAGAAGGACTCCGAACGCTGGTTATCGGCGCGGAACACGTAGCCAGTGGTGTTCATGAAGTTGAAGCTGCCGTACTGGCTGCGGCCGAAGTTCTGCGCGAAACTGAAATACGGCGCAATCGACAGGCTGCCGGTGTCCTGCAACACGCTTGCCGGGCCGGTGGGCAACTCGAAGGTCACGCCGAACGCGGCGAGGGTGTTCGAGGTCGGATTGCGCAGGAAGGTGATCTTCGGTCCCAAGTGCAACTCGGAGAAACCGTTGCTGGTATTGATTTCCGGCGTGCCGTCCTTGGGATTGATGAAGGTCCAGCCGAGCCGATGGACGACGAGCGAGATATTGGGCGTGAAGGCGACGCTGCCGCGCAGAGCGAGGGCGAAGTTGTCGCCGCCGTTCCAGACGGGGTTGGCGCCCGGGGTATGCTGCCAGATGAAGATCGGGCGGAGTTCGGTGAGGGCGCGGGGATCCTCGAAGTAGAACGGATTGCTGACGGGCGAGATGAAGATCTCGTATTCACGATCGCTCTGGAACATCACGCGATTGGGGGTCTGCTGGAAGGCGCTTGGGACGCCGCCGATCACCTCGCTCCAGCAGCGTTTGAATTTGTCGCTGAAGCTGGACCAGAAGCCGCCGAGGTCCGCGTTGCTGTTGAGGACGCCATTATCATACGGATTGCCACTGGGCACGGGCGTGTACGATGGCGGCCCCTCTCCCATGCCGGGATATTTCGGCGGCGGTGGAGGACTGCCGCCTTGACCGCGCACCAAACGCGGCGCGACCTCAGCTGGGATGGGCTCGGCGGCGGCCCTTGTCGAAAGGGGACTCGGCATACCGAGCGATACCGCGGGGATGCGTGCGGACTCGGCCGGCTTCGACGCCTTCCAGACGACATCCTGAGAAAACAACGGCGTGGCCGATCCGAGCAGGACCAACCCGATTCCGACCAAGATTTTCGTGCGCATTCTTGCACCCTCCCGTCAGCGCTGTCGATTCACCATCGTAGTCGTCACGCGACGCGTGATGAAATCCATCACGCGGAGCGTGACGACTACGGTGGCGACAGGATAACGCCGGATCGCGGAGATTCCATCGCGTTTAATCCTTTCGTCGCGATTGGTTTGATTTGAACAGTCGTTTGTGCCGGTTGCGCGCCGGGGATAAAGAGCACTCCTCGCAAAAATGGTGTAACCGCGCGAAGCGAGAGATTTTGCCGCGCGAGGCTGGATGGGCTGGGGCAAATCTGTCGATCATGCTTATCAAATCAGTCAATTTGACAGGAATTGCCAAGGTTTTGGCAGTCTCCATGTCATTCCGTAGAACCGGTCTTGATTATTATTTGAACGTATGCTTTTCTGAACAAAGGAGTTACGGCGTCTTTCCATTCCGGAAGCCCGCACGGTATGAGGTTTGCTCCCACCGGTGGCAAAGAGCTCGGAAGGTGAACCTTCCCGGGCTGATGCCGCCGCCAGCCAGTTGCTGGTCCGGTTCCCGCGAGGTACGCGGCATGAATACGACTGCTAACAAACCGTTGTCCGTGCTGATCGCTGACGACGACGATTTTTGCCGCGAGACGCTGCGCGACATCGTGGAGCCGGAGGGCTACCGCGCCGTCCTCGTGTCATCCGGCGAGGAAGCGATTGACATCATCCAAGGGGAACCGATCAGCCTGGCATTGTTCGATCTGCAAATGCCTCGCCTGACAGGGCTGGAAACGGTCGAAATCGTCCACAAGATCAACGCTCTCTTGCCCTGTATCCTGGTGACGGCCAACGCGACTGAGGAGATCATCCGCCAGGCGTTTCAGGTGCGGGCTTACAGCGTGATCCCGAAGCCTGTCAGCAGGAACATTCTTCTATACACTATGCTGCGGGCACTCAAAGCTTATGAGGACCTGCTCCACGAGGAACAGGATCAATAGTAATTCACACCAAGGGAAACGCGATATGAATGTTATTCCATTGAACGACAAGATTCTTGTCAAACGTCTGGAAGCCGAAGAAAAAACTGCGGGCGGCATTCTTTTGCCGGATACCGCGAAGGAAAAGCCTCGTCAGGGCAAAGTCCTCAGCCTGGGCGACGGCAAGCTGCTTGAAAACGGCAAACGCGCCGCCTTCCAGGTCAAGGAAGGTGACCGCGTGCTGTTCTCGTCCTACGCGGGCAACGAAGTCCAGGTCGATGGCGACGAATACCTCATCATGTCCGAGGACGACATCCTGGCCGTGATCGACTAGTATTTAACGCTAGCGGTTTCACCCCCGTAAAATCAAGAGCCGCGATTGTACTGGTTCAGCCTGAATTGGAAGATCGCCACGTTCGAGTTAGCGAGTAAAGGATGACATCCCTTGAAACGCTCAGGGGATTGTACAGGTGCTTCAACCGGTGGCTACGGGTTCCTCTTCTCTGTTGGCGGTTGTTAGT
>SXGS01629098.1_pt1 | contig 18984 bp, 18 predicted proteins | sample 3174681 | NCBI WGS metagenome assembly SXGS01 (sample SAMN11356861, study PRJNA531348) | freshwater metagenome | isolation source: freshwater sample F1-80 | place: China: Fuxian Lake, Yuxi | collected 2017-12-25 | reverse complement strand
GTCACCTGGGCCGAGCTAGAACGCGTCGCAAATCTTCTGAATAACCGCCCGCGCCGCTGCCTCGGCTACAGAACCCCCAACGAAGTCTTCCTCAAATAATCTGCAACCTCAAATTGCATTTGAGATGACGCAGCGCCGCTGTTTCAAAACACCTCACCCCAATCGGAGGACTTTCCATTGATCACGCTCTCTCGACAACTCGTCAAACAATTGCGCGGCGTCTTCCGACGGATGTTGCCGCGATCACCCAGCAAGCAGGACCAGACTGTGCAGTTCATCGGCGACAGCGATGGCCTGCGAGTCCGGCTGCAAACGCGCGCCGGAGCGATGGAGTACCATCACGCCGGCACCACTCACAGCGAAGCATTCGCCGTTACGCTCGATGCTCTCAGCGCGTGCGAGGGCACTCGTCCCGGTGAGCAGGTCACACTGGAAGCTGGCGGCAGCGATGTCGTGCTGCGCTGGGAGGACCGGTCGATTCCGCGATCCATCATCGTGGAACCGCAGCCCACTCTGGGTGCCGCACCGGCACTCCCTACTCAGTTTGCGTCGAATCCGCCGCGACTGTTTACCGCGTTGAAGGACGCGATGGAGACGACCGAGCAGGACGCTCGTCGGTACGCAATCAACTGCGTCCAGCTTCGTGGCCGAGATGGCGGCTTGGTCGCGACCGATGGCGGTCAGATTCTCAAGCAATCTGATTTCGATTTGCCGTGGATCGAAGACGTCCTGGTGCAACGGTCGAACGTGCTCGCCAGTCGCGATCTGCCGGCAGACCAGCCGGTCGAGATTGGCCGCACCGAGAATCATGTCGTTCTGCGCATCGGCCTGTGGACGCTCTGGCTCAACATCGAGAAGAGTGGCCGTTTCCCGAGCACGGACAACGTGATCCCGGATGCGGCCACGGCCACAACGCGATTCGTTCTGAACGAAGGTGATGCCGAGTATCTGCTCGGCGTTGTGCCGCGACTTCCCAGCGATGATGACGTCCACGACCCCGTGACGCTGGATCTCAACGGCAGAGTCGCGGTACTCGCGAAGGCAGTCGGTGATTCACCGATCACGCAAGTCGTGCTCAGCAACTCGCGACGTACTGGCGCGGAGTTGCGCTGGCAGACGAATCGGACGTTCCTCGCCCGCGCAGTGCAGTTGGGCTTTCGCGAAGTTTGCCTGCATGGTGCCGAATCACCCGTCGTCTGCCGCGATGAGCATCGTGTCTACGTCTGGGCTCTTCTCGAAGCTGACAAGGCTTTGGCTCCGACCAACAACATGGTCTCACTGACCTCTCCCGTTTCCAGCGTGGCGACGATCGCTCAGCGGCATCGCGTTTCCGCTCCGCGACGCCACCACCAACCCACAGAAAGGACACCCTCCCGTATGTCGCACAATCGCATAGCCGCCACGCTGGCCGGATCTTCGCCGGAGACGACGAACGGCACGGCTCGACCGGTGGCCGAACCCAATGAATCTGCCGACCAATCCACGAGCTTCGGATCCGTGCTGCATGAAGCAGAGGCGGTGAAGGCTTCGTTGCGTGAGGCTCACTCGCAAGTTGGCCACTTGATCGCCTCGCTGAAGCGGCATCGACGCCAGTCCAAGCTCATGAAGACCACGTTGGCGTCGATCCGGCAACTTCAGGCACTCGATGTGTGAGCCGGCTCGCCGAGGATTGCTACTCGGCAAATGCCAAGCTGGCGTCGATCGCGGCTCACGAGACATCACGGTCTCGTGGGCCGCGGTCGTTTTTGGGCGGCTGGGCGGAAACCGAGCCGCCTGTCTCTCACACACGGAGTTAAAGGCATGAGTGCCCGACACAAATTGAACCGAGCAAATTTCACTTGGGCGATGTTGCTCGGCCTGCTCTTCGGTTGGATGTGCGACTCCTTCAGCGCGTTCGTGGTGGCGACGATCATCTTCGTCGCCTCGGCCTGGCACACGGGCGATATTCGCGCTGAGGGAGACTACCACTATCCCGGCCCGACGTGCCCACCTCGACCGCGCGTGCCCAATCATCAGACGCGTTCAGAGCAGCCCCATCGTCGCCGCCGATCTCGCCGCTGAGCGGGAATCGGTCCAATCCAACATTTCCAGCGAGTGCATCTCGCACCAACTCAAGGAGACAAGCATGCCGATGAAACTGAACGTCGGACTCAGCCGCAAAGTCGGTGAACCCAACTACGGATCACGCGGAGCAATAGTGAACGTAGGAACAAAAGTGGACGCCACGCTCATCAACGAGCCGCAGCGTCTGCAAGAACGCATTCGCGAGATGTTCCGGCTCGCGCAGGAGGCGGTCGATGAGGAGCTGAGCACTGGTTCAGAAACGGCCTCCACCAAGCAACCGCCCACCAACGGTAACGGTTCCGCGAATGGCAACTCGCGACACACGACCAGACGCAGTGGCGCGAACCGCAACGACAACAGTCATGCGCGAGGCAATGCCAGCACTGGAAACGGGAGCCGCCGATCGACGTCTGCACCGGCAACGGCTTCGCAGGTTCGGGCGTTGCATGCCATCGCTAACCGCCAGGGACTCAATCTCGAAGCCGTGGTCAACGATCAATACGGTGTCAACGAACCGGAGTCCCTGACAATCACACAGGCCAGCGAGATGATCGACGAGTTGAACGGCAACCACGCAGCCGCCATGGGAGGCCGCCGATAATGATCGCACCTGCCGTTCGTCCAGCGACTCGGCCGCAGTCAGCTCCCGGCTCCAACCCACCCGGTCCGCGCGATCACATCAGCTTCTCGTCGATCACGACCTATCAACAGTGCCCACTCAAATACTTCTTCAAGTACGTCGCCGGCTTGCCGGAAGAGACAGTCTCGGCCAGCTTCGTTTTCGGACGGTCGATCCACCGTGCGGTAGAGTTCCATTTCTGTGAGCTGCTCGCGGGCAATGCGCCACCGGACCTCGACACGCTGTTGGCGGAGTTCCAAGCCGGGTGGGACGAGCAACCGGCGGCGGCGATCGTGTATCCCAAGACGGACACGCGAGACAGTCTCGGCCAACTCGCCGACCGGATGCTGACCGCTTTCCGTGACTCGGACCTGGCCCGTCCCACTGGCCGCATCCTCGGTGTCGAAGAGGAACTGCGAGGCCAACTGCTTCCCGGAGTTCCCGACTTGGTGGCCCGGCTGGACCTGCTGGTCGAGTCTGCCGAAGACATCATCATCACGGACTTCAAGACGTCTCGCAGTGCGTGGACCGACGACAAGGCCGCCGGCTCGGCCGAGCAACTTTTGCTCTATCGAGAAATCGTCCACACCCTGTTGCCAGGACGCTCGATTCGTCTGGAATTCGCCGTGATGACCAAGACCAAAGAGGTCACGCTCAGTCGCCATGCAGTGACTCCGAACGCGGCCAAAACCCTCCGCACTCGGCGTGTCGTCCAGCGTGTCTGGGATGCCATCGACGCCGGCCATTTCTACCCGGTCCCATCACCGATGAACTGCCCGACGTGTCCGTATCGAGTCCCGTGCCGACACTGGTCAGGATAATTCTTCGCGCCCGGAAGGGCGCAGCACAACTCCCGACCCGTCACGCCGCGTATCAGTCTGCCGATGGACGGCGACTGAGCGGCGTGCGGGTCGGGATGTGGTGTGGTTTTGATGAACCTCTTTTTAGCTATCAGCAGATCGACGCAATCGAAGTCAACGAATCATCCCGGGGAATGTCGGGTGCTTCGCAGTTCCGTTTGGCCTCGTCGCGATGTCGCGTGCAACGACCTTGCTAATCGACTTCAAGTACTCCGTCGTCCATCAGTTCGGAGACTTGGAGCTTGGTACTCAGGACGTCAGGGGTAGCCGACGGCGGGTAGTCCTCTGGCCGTTCCTTGCCGGCTTGGATCCGCATCACCTCTGCAAGTTCGGCGTCACTCATCTCAACTGGTGGGTTGCGTTTTGCTCGCGGCGAGGCTGCTGCATTCTCGGATGCCTGATCTTTCGTCGCGGCATTTACTCGTGCCTTGACGATCGCAGGTTGAAGTCGCCGAACGACGGCGAGTTCGCGGATGGCTCGCAAGTACGAGCGCTGGCAAGTTTCGACCCGCTCACACGCAAGCCGGATGAACTTCTCGGACATCCCCTGCAGGCGATTCGCTGCCGCATAGGCGACGTCGGCGTGGTGCGTTTGCAGCCAGCAAACCTGGATACGCTGGATCAACAGCCGCTCCAACATCGTGCCATCTGGGGCACCGAGCGCCAACCAAAGCTGAGTCAATCTCGCTTCGACGGCCTTCCCAATCTCGGGGCAATCCGTTGGCGAAATCGTTTGGATCCACTGGTCGATCGCACGCTGCGCGACGTCACCCGCACTCGCCCACATGCGCGTCTTATCCAAAAACTCGGTGAGCTGCTTGCGGGCTTGCAGGTCTCCCTTCCGGGCAGCATTGATTAACTTATGCAATTGCTCGAAATCGCGAAAAGCAATCTCGACACTGTTGGCGGGGTGCTCACTGTTACCGTCCATGGCGCTGCCTCCATTCTCGACCTTTTTCCTGGTGTAGTCCGGCCGCGAACAACGTGGCCGTCATCATCGTGTTGCACGAGTTCTCGATGAGCTGAACCCATTCATCGCCCAGTTCGACCGCCTCTTCGAATTCGAGCACCTGCTGTCGTTCCTCACGCTTTCGCTTTTGTTCGCGCATCGCAATCAGCGACTGCGCCATTGCCGAGAGCCCGCGCCCGTAATACTTCTTGCGCACGCGGTCATCGACTCGCTCGTTTTCGTAGTAGTAGGCTTTGTTCTTTCGCTTCTCCCAAGCCATTTCGGCCCCCTTTCCCTGGGTTGTGCTACAAAAAAATAAATCCCGCTTTCGCGGTCGCTACGTCGTCCCGCCTCCGGCCTGCAACATGTCGGATCGGTTTGATCGGCATGTGGTATTGGCTAGAGGCGGAGGGTTTGTGGCGCTAGCCGCGAGTTCGATCCACCACCTCAATGAACCTTGTGATCGTCGGCGCGATCTTTTGCCGGAGGTTGAGGGTGTCTTGTTTGCCAATGGCCTCGGCGACCTTGTCTGAGGTGAAGACCTTGGACTCATGCACCGCCCACTGGATATCGAGCGGACCAGGTTCGACGTCGACCTTTGTGGCGTAAAGCGTTTCCAGTTGGTGCTGGAGAGCCAGCCGCGTCTTTTCGATGGCCTTCGCCTGCTCACTGAGACGGATGTAGGTCTCAAGAGTCCGTTGTGTGATTTGCGGTGTACCTGGTTGTTCGATCGGGCTCGCGGGGATTCGGTTCGGTCCTCGTGAGCGAGAACGGCCTGGTCGAGTCACTGAAGACATAGAAAACTCCTTGTTTCCGGCAGTCTGCGTGATTCACGATCGGAGCCGGAAATCTCGTCCGTGAAGTCAAAAAAGTTGTGATACGATTTGAACAAAGTGCCGTGAGTTGGCGGCTTAACGACCGGGATGGCGCGCCCGATACGCCGCACAGCGGTCCAGGTAGTAGGGACGACCGCCTGGCTGGCTGCTTCGGTGTTGATTCCCGAACCGTGTTGGGCTGGTGAAGCCGGCGTCAATCAGAGCGATCGCAGCCGCCGTGAAGTCACCGTCGTATTCCATTGCCGCCAGGAACTCGAACTTCGAATACGATTGGCCCTGCTCGAGCGGGATCGCATTCGACGAGAACACATACAGTCGGTCGGAATGTTCGTAATTCAATGTGGCACTGGTCCCGTCCGCCTTGCCAGGTCGGCACCAGTACATGACGCCATCCGAGCCCGCTCCAGCGCAGGTCCAACCGTAGCGCGACAGCAGTTCGGTCCAGTCGGTGTTCGCATTGAAAAGGTCGCCGGGGCGTTGTCCGGTTGCTTGCGACTTCGCGGAAGCCCCGGGTGACCGTGAGGTGCGCGGTGGCGACTTGTCGAACGAACGCGAAATCTCAAAGAGCAGCGCACGCTCGGCCTCAGTGATGGTAGTGACGTCCGACAACGACCGGCTGCCCACATACTTGTAGCAGCGGCCAGTCGGGTGACATTCGGCAGGCGACGGCGGAACCAAGGCGTACCCACCTTCGCCGCGAGTCTCGATCAGCGTTACTGTCCGAGTGACGCCGTCATCATCGAAGGTCATTCGCGCGAGCGTTTGATTCTTTTCGATTTGTGGGCATCGGTAGTACGCATGTAGGCCAGGCCGGGGAGTCTCGACTAGGACGAGCTTGTCAAACAGGTCCGGAGCCGCAGCCTCCACTGCCTCCCGCCAAGGCTGGACGAGATCTTCTGAGTCAATATCGGTCGCTTCTAGGTTGGCCGAAACCGCACCACAAATGACCGCGATACCGTCGAGCGGATCATCGCCCGCACGCCACCACGACTCGCATTCTACCGGAGTCGGAACACGCTGCTGAAGCGGTGCCCATCCACGCCGCCAGGTCGGTTCTGGGCCAGCCTGCAAAGAGAACGGCAACCGATCACTGTCCGGTGCCTTCAGACCATCGGGGCGAATCGGCAGAAACGATAAGCCGGCTTTGGCGAAGTGCTGCGCCGCCGTTAGAAGGCAGGTGCGTTGGGTTGTCGCCGAAGTCGTGACGTTGTGCATTGACATGGGAAATCTCCTGCGGTTCGTGGTGTTCAGCGTTGTTCGCGAACCGTGCGAACAATGCAACGTATTGGCTCGAATAGTGTTAGTGTTGTTTGTTCGCTTGTTCGCGTGTTTTTGGGGAGGATGCACTCGTGGCGATGAGAGACAAAATGGAAGACTCAGAGAGCGTTGCGGTCTTAAACGAGTGTCAAACTGAGAACTGAGAACTACTCTTATTAAGCTGTCGTAACCACTGGCCAACACGGGTGTTTCCGTTGTTCGCATACTGTTCGCACTGCGGAACATTTACACGACCCCCTCATCGCCACCGATGACGTCATGGAGGGCTGCTCGTCGGATTGCGACCATTTCGGCCGGGCCGTCCAGGGTGCGGACCTTCAACGTCGTTCGTCCGTCATTGGTCCGCAGCCACCCTCGATCGAACCACAGACGCCGAATTGCCGCCGGCTCAAATCCTCGTTCAGCGAGGACGGCGTCGAGCCGATGCGGGTAGATGGCGAGGCATTCGTTTGGATCGGGCGCTCGGCCGTTCGTCACCGCCGGACCGCGCGCTGCTCCAATTTGCCAACGTCCTGCCCATCCATGCAGAGGTGCGCTGTCGGTACCGTGCGTTCTCTGCAAGAACTCGGACTCGTGCGATTGACACCACCCGTAGACATGCCGGAGCGCGACCGCGGCACGATCCGCCTCGCTGGTCTCGGCGGTGATCTCGTCCCACAGTCCAGCAGCCGTCTGCTGATCACACCACGGCAGGATGCCGGCGAGGCAAGCGAGTTGCTCGACGAGATCCAGCACCGCGAAGTGGGCTGCCATGCGACCGGCCACGGAGTTCGCACCCGCACGTCGTTGATACTCTTCTCGCAGTCTTCGGTACTCTTCGGCCAGCCCCGGCCAGTCTTCTCGCATACCAATCAGTTCTGCGACGAAGAGTGGGCCAGCATGGCCAAAGTGTTGCAGGATGTTTTCGTTGAGTTGCGTGACGATCACGGCCGTTTCCGTCGTGCGACCGCCGAACGGGCTACCCCATGTTTCCAATACACGAGCCCGCGTTCCGCCATCTTCAGTGAAGCTGGTGAGCGGACTTTCCCCGCTGGTGATCATGACCGTTCGCCACGCGCCGGAACCGGCCAGTCCCAGCGTCGTCCCCCTCGCCCGTCCACGACCACTCGTCACGGCGTAAATCGTTTGCGCAATGTCTGGCGGCCGCCGCGCACGCATGGTGTCATCCACGATGGTTGGCAAGCAGTCCCTCGCCGCCATCGTTCTCTCCAGGGACACAGGAGTCGCGTCCCAGGTGCCGATCGCAGCGGCGGGCGACCGTTCGTCAGGAAGGCCCCAGCAGGACGCTCCGGCACGGAGAACGGTGGTTTTGCCTTGAGAGGTCGCGCCGGCAAAACTCACGACGAAGTTGGGTGCCGCTAACACCATGAGTAGCGGCGAAGCGAGGCTCGCATAGAGTGCCAGTCTGGCCCTCGGGAAAAGTCGCAGTGGAGCAATGGCGTCTCGCCAACTGGTCATCTCTCCATAATGATGGATGCCATCAACAAGTTGCTGATCGCCGACGTCCGCGCCGAGGAATGCGACTCGCTGATTCCGCTGCTGTTCTTCGGCAAGAGCCGAAATCAGCTCGCTCCCGCACAGGAAGCCTTGACTGCCAACAGTCCCGATCCAACCCATCCGATTAGTGACAAGTGACTCGGGGATGGCGTTCACATTCGCAACTTCAAAGTCGAGTAGATAGTCCACCAGCACAGATGCATTGCTGCTGGTGACCGGTACGCCGAACCCGGCAAGCCCGACAATTGTCCGAGCGGTGGCGACTGTACTTCGAGGCACAATGCGTTGCTGCCAGGAGCCCTGACGCATCCACGCAAGCTCGACAGAGTGCTCGCCGCCGTCCACATGCCCGAATCGCCGAGAGAGCACGACCGGGGCAGGCACCAGTATCGTGTCCCCGATGTTCGGAGATGCGATCCCATCCGGAGTTAGAGTCCATTTCGGTGGAACTACGGCATCTCCGGTACACGGCGCTTCCGGCAGCACGTCATGTACTCGTTTAAGGGTCGGATTGGATTGCCGATCTGATTCCTCTCGCCTTTGCAGCACCCGTGCTTGGCGCACCAACGTCGTGACGCGGAGCTTAGGGCCGCCGACATCTCGCAACCGCTCGGCGATAGCGCCGCAGGCTGCCTCCAGTGTGGCGTCATCTCGGCTGGCATAGGCCGCGATTTCGACCGCCGTGCCGATCGCTCGATCGCGGTCCTGACGATGCTGATTCGATTGGAGGAGCAAGAGAGATGCACCAAGGATGTCGTCACTCTCGCCGCCTGCATCGAGAAACCGAAATGTGACATGCTGGTGGTGGTTACAAACATCTTCCACAAACAGAATGGCGAAGTGGCGTTCTCTCCGGGACCAGTCTCGAATGTTGCGGAGGTGAATCCGAATGCGCTCGGCATCGAGACATTGGCCACGCAATTGCCGCCGCTGCTCAGGATCGCGCACCGTATCGTGCATAACATCGACTGAGACTCCGTCGAGTTCGACGATGAGTGGCAGATCGCCCTGTCGGTGGTCGAGGTCGGTCGCTGCATTAGAAGTTGGAGACGCGTTGTCGATGCCGCTCTGTTGTGTTAGTCTGGACATAGTCGATTGGTTTCTTGAGCGCCCGCCGGCTGGCACCGTGCGGGCGTCTTTTTTGAACGAAAGAATTGAGATCAGTTGTCATGTTCTGGGAGCATTGGCGAGCGTCGCCCGGCCGGGACATGCACCTCGGCTTAACCAAGCGTCGAGTTGAGCACGGTGGTAGCGCACGACGCGACCACGTTTTGCGAACGGCACATAGCGGGCGCTTGTCCAGTTTCTGAGCGTTTTTAGCGACACTCCCAAATAGTCGGCCGCAGGAACCGGTTTCATCCACGGTGTCGGGTCTTGGTTGGCGGACGAGTTGGGCAAAGCGTCGGAGAGTTTTTTATGAGGCATTTGTTTTTGCCTCTACTTTTGCAATGGTCCCTCGTGCGACCAGGAGTGCCTCGATCCGTGGCAGCACTTCGGGGGCGATCATGCGACGTCCAGCGATGAGCGGACACAGGCAGTCGTCGATTCCGCGATCGTAAAGCAAGTTGCTGATGTCACGCGGTCGCACAACGCGATTGCAGCGTCGTTCGATCTCCCGGGCTGCACCCGATACGGTCAATAAATGTGTGGTCACGGCTTTCCTCCGACTATTGACGGTGACGATCGTCATCGTTTCTCTTGCCGGAATCCGGATCACTGCATTGGAATTGAGCGTTGCGTTCTCTGACTTAACTTCTTGTCTGGATTTCGGTTGTAGGACAGGCGCATTCAATACAAAAAAAAGAGATGATCCGGTTCGATCCGCTCCTGCCCGTCAACTGATGAGAATTCTTCAGTCCAGGGGGCGACAGCAGCCGTGCAACCAAGCGTCGAAACCGCAATTGCTGCTTGGAGGCAACCGGGAGGCAAACTGCCATCGCACTGTCATCTATCGCATCGCTGACCGAACACGGGCTGCGGGGGAAGTGAAGTGAGTAAAGAAAAGCTAAGACGCCGAACTGTGGACAGATTATTCGTGATTGCCACGTTCAGAATAAACTTCCTCCGCGCGAACAACACTTCGACTCGTCTCTATTCGACGAGCGTTTTTCCGAGGCAGTTCATGTGCGCGTCGCGCAGCGCGAAGGTATCGTGACCAATTCTCAAAGGATGGCATTTCGTCGTCAGAGTTCTCTCGGAGCCAAAGCCAGACATCCTTCTCGGTTGGGACTGACGAAGACTCCGAAAGATCCATGTTTTCAATCGCAAAACTATACGACTGAATCGCCAACTTTTCGCACGGCTTCAAATGCGGCTCGCTTTCGACGGCCACAGCCCTGGCTTTCAATGGATTCTCCAGCTCTGTCGCATGTCGCTGCAGTTCGTTCAATAATTGCGAACGCAACATGTTCAAGCTCGACATCGCTTGGTCGAACTCCATCCCTGCCAAATTGCACTCGATGCCCCGAATGGCAGGGAGTTTGCGTCGCAGTCCCCTCAGACTTTTCTGAAGTCGCTCATTAACAATGACTGTGACGAAATGCTGTTGGGAAACCGTATTACGCTTGGATTCATCGGGATCCGATGTACTCCACCAGAAACTTTTTGTTGCCAGTTCACCAAGTCGAGCGAGGTCGCGAAGAATGGGCGGCAATGCGTCCATGAACTTGGAAACCTTTTCTCGTAACTCGTGCCATGCTGGAGACGCCACCGGAGATTTGCGCACCACGTTCTGTACAAGGTCGAAGTCCCATTCGGAATCTCGGTCAATTCTCATGCGGTCAATCGCATCGCGATGTTCGGCACTTCCCCACCCACACACATACTCCTGCCATGCGCTGTCGAACTGCATTAGAAGTCCATCGCAGAGATGCTTTCGTGCGCGAGGGTAGAAAAGTCGCCGCAGATCACTAATCAATTGCCGAAGCTGGCCAAGTCTAGTGTCAACTATTTCTGGCACCGGCGTGTCCGGGGCTGATGCGTGTAACCAGCAGTACTCCGCCTGAAAGAAAAACAAGACCACCGCTTCTCCGAGTCGAAATGATTGCTCGAATGCTCGCGGGTGTGGTTTAACTGCCATGTGTCTGCGCTAAAAGCAAGGTCGGTTCGAGCCCTCTGTTACGGACTCGTCATGTCAAACCGGAAGGTGAATTGGTTGCTGGTGATTCACGGTATTTCGTGCGTGTGTTCAAAATCAACAATCAAGGCTTGCGTTCGCCTGTCTGGACATCACTCGTTAGACGCTCCAATGCCTCGCGCTTCGTGTCCATACTCAGGTGTGTGTAGCGCCTTGTCATGGTCAGCGTCGTGTGTCCGAGAAGCTCCTGAACCATGAGCGGATTGAGCCCCTCTTCCTGGGCGCGGCTCGAAAACAAATGCCGCAGGTTGTGGGCACGGGTGAACTGCGGACAGCCAATCTCGGTGGTGAGTTTGCAAAACTCCAGTTGCACCCGCTTCACCGGGATCTGCCCCATACGGCGGCAGTAGGCCGTGACAGCCCGCCGCCGATCCTTGTCCGTTGTGGCTGGGTTCTTCTCGGTTACGTCACTGGCTAGTTTATCGAGCTTCTCGCGAAACGCGCGATCAGAACCAAATGAAGTGACTGGCTGTTTCTGGCCGCTTACGAAATCCTCGTTCAAGAATACGAATCCGGCCTGACGATCCCCGATCCGCTGTTCGAACACAGTCTTCATGTCGCGTGTGAGCGGCAACTGCCGGCGTCGCGCCGTCTTCACACGCCAGTGCAATTCCGGCTTCGAGCAGATCTGAATGGTGCCGGCCACGAGATCGACGTTTTCGATCAGCAGGTTCGTCAGCTCGCCGACACGCATGCCATAACTGACCAGAGCCTGAAAGATCCCGCGCTGCCAGTCGTTGCAGGCGGCGAAGAACGCTTTTTGCTGCTCCGCCGTGAAGATCGGAAGCCCCTCGTCGGGAGCTTCCATGTCTCGCAAGTTGTCGATCGGGAAGCGGCTGAATGCGTTTTCGGCATAAGGCGGCAACATGCGCCGCCGAGCGGCCCAATTGAACGCAGTCCGGCAGGTGCTGAGGATGAACTTCACCCCGCCCACGGCGTAGACCGCTCGCTTGCCCTTTTTGGCTCCGTTCCGCGTGCGGGTCTGGCCCCGCAACCAGCGGACGAAGTCTTCGACCGTGCGCTCGTCAATCGAATCGATCGCCGAGACCTCACTGGCCTCACAGAACTCGCGCAGCCGATCGAGGGCGGCGCGATACCGGTCTTGGGTGCGCCACGCCAACTTTTGGACGTTGGTCACAAAATCCAAATAGCCGGTGGTCAACTGCTGGGGCGATGTCCGGTCGAATCCCAATGGTGACGGGCGGTTCTCGCCAAGGGCTGCTGCAACCTTCGCGGCGGTCGCCCGCGCCACAGCCAAATTGCCGTCGACGCGCCGACGCTCAGACTTGCGATTTTCGCGGTAGTACAGGTAGTACGTCTCGCCGCGCTTGTAGATGGTGACGGGGCCGATTCGGTCCACATTGATGTCGCGGATGTTGCCCGCTTTGGTTTGCCCCGTGTGGCCCACGGGGCCGCTCTGCTTCCGCGGCATGTTCTTGAAGCTCCCGACCAGACTCGCGGGAATCGAGTCCAATCTTTCACAAAAAGTTTCACAAAGGCGATTGAGTGAGTCTATGCCTGATGTGAAACCGCTTCAAGGATTCAACTTACGGAAACACTTAAAAACTAAGCGGAGAGGGAGGGATTCGAACCCTCGGTACCCTCGCGGGTACACTGGTTTTCGAGACCAGCACACTCGGCCACTCTGTCACCTCTCCGAAGCAAAGATGAGCCAGCATTTTGTGGCGGCTGGCGAATGGGGGGCGGATGATAGCGGGCGTTTTCAGGAAACGCCAAGTGTGCTGTTTTTCGGTCAGTGATGGGCAATTAAGCAACACTACAGGTCTTTTATCAAACCTCTGAAGTGGATCGCGAGAGGTTGCTCGGCAGCGTTCAACGCCACCGCGGTCCATCGACTTGGTCGACCTTCAGCACATGTTGAGGCTTCGTGTACAGCGTCGGGCTGGATTTGAAACGGTCGCGGTTTTCAGGCGATGCGAACAGGAACAGTTCGCCATCGAAGTACGCTCCGAACTGCGTGCTGCCGGGAACGGCGCGGTCGGAATTCAAGAGGACCACCGGATCACAGCCGAGCAAACGCGGCGCGTACTTGGCCGGGTCCGCCTGAAACTCGCGGTATTCTTCGGCATCGCACAGCAAATAAACAACTCCCTGATAGACGAGTGCGAGGTCCGTTTTGCCCTTGCGCCATTGGCGATGCTTCGCCAGAGACACGGGGCTGTAACGGTCCAGGCCGACGAGCAGTTTGACTTGTGTCGCAGGCTTTTCTTCAGGAACCGGTTCACGGCTTGGTTCGCTGACGCGAGCGGTTCCAGGAGGGCTTTCTTGAACGAGGCGTTCGCCCTGGGGGCGTTCCGCGGGGGTCTCTGCTTTCGGAGCGAGTTGTTCGAGGACGTTTCGTAGTTGCGCGAGATACGCCTTCCGATCGCGTCCCCCTTCCGCCTTCAATGCGATGACGCCATCGGGGGCGATGATCACATCGGTCGGCAAGCTCTTGATCTCGAACTGACTGATCAGATCCGGATGCTGGTCGCTGTCGATCATCACCGCGACGAACTGTTGAGCCAGCAGGTCTCGCACATCGGCATGGTGCAAAACATCTTTTTCCATCTGTCGGCACGGCGGACACCAAGTGGCACCGAAGTGGATCAGCAGCGGTCGAGCCGCTTGCTTGGCTTCCTTGGCAGCGTCTGTGAAGTCGTGCTTCCAGACATCGGGCTTGTTTGCTCCGATCGCCGTCAGGCTGACCAACATCACCAGGCCGGCCATTGCGGCCGAGCACCACAGAATTCGGTTGCGTTGCATCTTCTCACCTCACCCGGAAACCGTCCGACGAGCATCGTCCGGCATCTCTGGCCGTTCTTCCTGAACAGCTTGCCCTACGCGGGTACCCCACTTCTGGTTCTATCGACCTTGCACGTCGAGAAAATCAAAACGGCTCTGCCGGTTCTGCCGAAGATGCCCGCGCCGCTCGGCACATGCGGCCAGTTGGTGAAAGTGGGTAAACTTGGCAGCGCGACCGCCGTAGCCCGACTCTGTGAGTCGGATCGAACGAAGTCGACGCTACCAGTGCAGAGGCCCGACGGAATTCCAATCGTCGATTGCGGGCGACAAAGCCTCGCCCTGCTCCAGGCGGTCGAGTTCCACGACATCGCGCGGAATTCGTGGGTTGAGGCCAGCTAGTTCCAGAAAATTGTGCAGCAGCCGATGCCCACCGGAAGTCAGCACCGATTCAGGATGAAACTGCACGCCGAACATCGGCCAAGCGACATGCTCGAACGCCATCAGCACGCCGTCGAACGTTTGCGCCGTTGGCCGCAGGCAGGCCGGGAGCGTCGCCGCAGGCACAATCAGCGAGTGATATCGCGTCGCGGTCAACGGATTTGGCAAGCCGGCAAACAAGCGTTGTCCGTTATGCTCGACTTGTGACGTGCGACCGTGAATTGGTTCGGCGGCGCGAACCACTTCGCCTCCCAGAGCGGCCGCAATCGTTTGATGTCCCAAGCAAACTCCCAATACGGGAATCGTCGGTCCCAGTTGCCGGACAACTTCCAAACTGATTCCCGCTTCGTTCGGTGTGCAAGGCCCCGGCGACAACACAATCGCGGATGGCTGCATCGCTGCCACCTCTGAGACCGTGAAGCGGTCGTTTCGCACGACGGAGACTTCGCACTCCAGTTCGCGGAAGTACCGCGCGAGGTTGAACACGAAGCTGTCGTAGTTGTCGATCAAGAGAATCATGAGACAGGAGTCAGGGGTTAGGAGAGAGGGCCGACAACATGCCAGCGGCTTTGTGTAGCGTCTCTTCGTATTCGGCGGCCGGGGCGGACTGAGCGACGATGCCACCGCCGACCGAGCACTGAATCCAGCCGCGCCTCACCGTGAAAGTCCGAATCAAGATGCTGCTGTCGGCCGAGCCGTCGAAGCCGACATAAAACAAGCTGCCGCAATAGGGACCGCGTACGGTCGGCTCCAGTTCTGCGATGATCTGCATCGCGCGGACTTTCGGAGCGCCGGTGATCGAGCCACCGGGAAACAACGCCGCCAGCAAATCCCACGCATTGAGTTGTCGGCCGGCGGCGTCACGATCCAAAGTTCCGCGGACAACCGAGACCAAATGCTGCACCGTCTCATAGGTCTCGACCGCACACAAACTCGGCACGCGAATCGATCCGGGCGAGCAGACTTTTGACAGGTCGTTGCGCAGCAGATCTACGATCATCACGTTCTCGGCTTGATCCTTCTCGCTCTCGCGCAATTCGTCTTCGGTGAAGAGATCCGCTTCTGGGCGATAGCGCCGTCGCCGAGTTCCCTTGATCGGTCGCGTCTCGACCACGCCGTCTTGCACATGCACGAAGCGCTCCGGCGAGGCACTGGCGATCGTCCAATCGTTGCACGAAAAATATCCCGCGAACGGCGCGGGGTTGAGCTGCCTCAACCGTAGGTACAACGACAGCGAGTCTTCGCGAGCGGAAAACAGCAGCCGCTGTGACAGGTTCACCTGAAAGACGTCGCCAGCGTGGATGTATTCGATCACTCGCTCGACCGCGCGGAGATATTCATCGCGTGAGAAGTTACTGCCGCCGCTGCCGAAGGGGCTGCGTGTAAACGGGTGGGGCAGATTTTCAACCTGCCCGTCCGAAACTGACAGGTTGAAAACCTGCCCCACGTTCAGCCGATCAATAACTGCCTTTATCCGCTCGGCCGCGCGGCGTTCGCGTGCGGTTCCCTCAGCGGGAAAGCCATGCGAGATCACCCATGCCGATCCAAGCTCGTGATCCCACGCGATCACCCAGTCGTAAAGTCCAACCGCCAGCCACGGCAGTTCGAATTCGTTGATGGCTGGTCGCGGCAATTGTTCCCACACGCCCCCCAACTCATACGACAACAGCCCCGCCGCTCCGCCTTGAAATGGAGGTAAGTTGGGGACCGACTCGCTCGCGAAGCGTTGCGACCACTCGCGTAACCGAGCGAACGGGTCGACTCCAAACGGCACGCTCGCGAGTTCCTCAAACTCAAACGGATCGGCCGCGAGAAACGAATAGCGTCCCAACTCCGGCCGACGCGACGCGCTGTCGAATAGCACGACGTTCGGCCAATCCGCGAAACGGCGCAATGTCTCGGCGACATCGGGCGGAGGGTCCAGCGGGTGAATCAGAGGCAGCGACATGGGACAAAGCTCTGGGCGAAGCGAAGGGGTCGGGAGTCTTTTTCAGGCCGCCGAACAATTGTTCGATGGTCAATAATTAGCGACGGCGGCCTGAAAAAGACTCCCGACCCCGTAGTTCACATCGTCGCGACTTCAACGTCCGCTTCGCAACGCAACGTCGCGGAGTTCAAATTCGAGCGGCACATCGAGGATCAGCGTCGGGGCCACGTATCGGAAGCCGTACTCGCTGGCCGGGAGCGGGAGTTTCTCGAAGCGATACGTCACCGCGATGCTGCCGTCCGGTTGGACGTCGCTGTCGATGTGTGTTGGCTTGAGCAAGTTCACGTCGCCCATCGCCGTGCCGCTGACCGGCTTTTCGGTCGGCATCATGCCCGCTCGGACGAGTCCCGCGACGTTGAACAACATCCACGAGCGATGCGACTCAAACGCCGGCCCGCCGGTGTCGTAAGTCACGAGCGAAGTCACTTCCAAGCCGTTGTCTTTCCCGCCGACCGATTCCCAACGCAGCACTTTGACAGTCACGCCTCCGCGCCGTCGCGACACATTCCGAGCCTCCGCGCCTGGCGGGAATTGCAACGGTTCTTCTCCGGCTGCCGTTTCAATGTGCAACTTTCCGGACACCGTCAGCGAGGACCATTCTCCTTCTGGACGTCGGAAATCCAGCGGCACCGACATCTGCCGGTGTCCCTGTCCGAAGGTCAGTTCCAACTTCGCGTCCGGTGAGAAAGGCAGCCAGCCCGCGGCGACGGGTTTGTCCTTTGTTGCCATTCGAACTCCGCTCACCGCGACATCCGCCACCGAGCACTTCAAGAACAACGGCCGCAGCCGAGGTTCCGACATCACGTCCAACTCCAACCGCAGCAGCGGTCCAGAGTTTTCTCCGACGATCGATCGCTCGCGAATCGACTTCAACGCAATGCGAAACGCCTTTGACTGTGTCGTCGCCAAGACCGCTCGCGGCGATTCGTAGTTCGCTGCCGCAGACATCGGAAACATCCGCAACCGCGCCGGTGAGCCGCCAAACGACCAACTCATTTTGTGTTGTTGCGACGTGGCTTCGATGACGTCCCAGAACGTCGGTCGATCGGGCAACTCGATCGGCTTCGATAGCAACTCTTTCGGCAAGTCATCGACCACGACGACATTGCCGGTCTCTTTTTTCAGCCGAAACAGAGTCTCACCAACCGATTGCGAGCCACCAGTCGTCAGCAGAGCCGCATTCACCGACTCTTCCGCTTTCTGTCGCTCCAACTTCGCACGCACATCGCGGATCGCTTCCATCGTCGCGCGGCTGCCGAGCGATTCCGGTTCCGGCAACCACTTCAACGCCGCCGGTCCCAGCTTCAAGAGTTCCTTCTTGGCCTCATCCCGTTCCGCCTTGCGATTCCCATCCAACCGCACGACCCAACGCCGCACAGTCGACTCGTCAACGGCTTCGTCCGCAACGAGTCCCAGTGTCACAGTGCTAAGAGCCACCGCGATGACCAGCACGCGAAACAGAGAGGTCGGCAACATTCGTCAGGCTTTCAAATCACGACGACTTTCGCGGAACGATCGCAACATCTTTGACCACGGTAAGCCCCGAATCGTCGGCGGCAAGCCTGGCCAACCAACTTTCGGTCCGCGTCGCTGCATCGCACCGATCGTTGGCAACACGCTCTGAGAATTGGCGCTGCCGACGCCAAACATCTTCGAGAGATCAACGCCGAATGTCTTCGCCATGCGATTTCCCCTGCAACTCTTGCTAATTCGCGTCGCGCAGGTCTGTCCGAGAACCTGTTACACGATCATTCATCCGACTCGCGCAGCTTGGCGAGCACGTTGTAATCCTCAAGCGTGGTCGTGTCCTGAGCTTTCTCGCGGCCGGCGGCGATATCTCGCAGCAGCCGGCGCATGATTTTTCCGCTGCGCGTCTTCGGCAGCGCGGCCGCGAAACGGATTTGATCCGGAGTGGCCAGCGCGCCGATTTGTTTGCGGACGTGAGCGATCAGCTCCTTCTTCAGAGCGTCGTCGCCGTCTAAACCTTTGAGCGAGACAAAGCAGCAGATGCCCTCGCCTTTGAGATCGTGTGGGAAACCGACGACGGCCGCTTCCGCAACTCGCGGATGGGAGACGAGGGCGCTTTCGACTTCCATCGTGCTGAGGCGATGGCCGGCGACGTTGAGCACATCATCCACTCGGCCCATCACCCAGTAGTAGCCGTCTTCGTCGCGGCGAGCGCCGTCACCCGCGAAGTAACAGCCAGGAATCTCGCTGAAGTACGTCTTCACGAAGCGATCGTGGTCGCCGTACAGAGTTCGCAACATGCTCGGCCACGGTTGCTTCATCACCAGCAAACCGCCGTTGATGCCGGGGACCGTTTGGCCGTTCTTCGTGACGATGTCCGGCACGACGCCGGGCAGAGGTCGCGTGCAACTGCCGGGCTTCGTTGCAGTGATGCCGGGGAGCGGGCTGATCATGATGCCGCCGGTTTCCGTTTGCCACCAAGTATCGACAATCGGGCATCGGCGTTCGCCTACAACTTCATGATACCATTTCCACGCTTCTGGATTTATTGGTTCTCCTACAGAGCCAAGAACCCGTAAAGATGAGCGTGACGTCTTATTGACCCATT